>Ga0315904_10013452_pt1 | contig 10242 bp, 10 predicted proteins | sample LakEriMetagenome_6_FD_203529 | JGI IMG/M metagenome (GOLD analysis project Ga0315904, IMG submission 203529) | Freshwater fungal communities from buoy surface, Lake Erie, Ohio, United States - Buoy 12 MA120 | ecosystem: Environmental > Aquatic > Freshwater > Lake | place: USA: Lake Erie, Ohio...
GATTGCCCGATCAGGCAAACATCAGCGAAGCGAGACGCCGGCGGCCTTCGATGGTGACGGGGTCAGCCGGGCCGGCGGCCTCGAAGACCTGCAGCAGTTTCGTCTTCGCCTTGCCGTCTTCCCAGCCGAGCTTGGCGGTGAGGATGATCAGCAGGTGGTCGGCGGCGTCCTTGTAGCGGCCCGCGGCGGCGTACTGTTCGGCGAGCTCGTAGCGCTTGGCATGGTCGCCCGGATTGGCGCTGACGGCGGAAAGGGCCGCGTCCAGCTCAGTCGGCGCCGGGGCATCGGCGGCCATCTCGATGGCGAGGCGGACGCTTTTGACGACGCTTTCGTTCTTCCTGGCGGGCGGCACCATCTCCAGCGTGGCGAGGGCGCGTTCGGTGTCGCCATTGGCGAGGTAGCAGCGGGCAAGGCCGGCAATTGCGGCGGTGTTTTCAGGATCTTCCTGGATCACGGCTGCGTAGATTTCGGCGGCCAGCGGAATGTCGCCGGCCTGGCTGGCGGCTTCGGCCTGGCTGAGCGCTTCGGCGATGACCTGCGCATTGTCGGTGCCGCCAAGGAGGCGTTCTATGAAGGCAGAGACCTGCGATTCCGGCAGTGCGCCCATGAAGCCGTCCACCGGGCGGCCCTTGTGGAAGGCGTAGACGGCCGGGATTGAACGCACCCCGAGCTGGCTGGCATAGGCATTGTGCTCTTCGGTGTTGATCTTGACGAGTTTCACCGCGCCTTTCTTGCCCTCGACGACGCGCTCGAGGATCGGGCCAAGGGTGCGGCAGGGCCCGCACCAGGGGGCCCAGAAGTCGACGATGACCGGCTGGGTCATGGAGGCTTCGACCACATCAGCCATGAAGCCTTGGTCGGTGCCGTCCGATGTGTGTTGCAGACCTGCGGTGGCCATGACGGGTGTCCCTTGCGATACCGTGAATTTCAGGCCGCAAGATGGGATGCCGGCGGAAAATCTGCAAGCCGGAGGGGCTGGCGCAACTGAGATCGGCGCAGGTTATTGCATAAACGCGAGCCAACTGCCCTGTTTAGGCCGGGTTCAGGCGCCTACCTGTAAACACCGGCTCAAGGTCATAAGGAGACCCGACACATGATGAACTTGATCGCCAGTATCAGCGCCGCCGCCCTCATCATGGGCGCGCCCCTGACGATGGGCCTGAAACAGGTCCCGACCAGCCCGTCCGTTTCCGCCCCTGCCCCGGCCGCCGCACCGCTGACCGCCGCTGACCGCTCGAAACTGCTGAAGGAAGCCGCCAAGGCGCTCGCGGCCGTGAAAACGGCGCGCGGCAAGTTCGAGCAGTACTCGCCGGATGGCTCCTACTCCACGGGCCAGTTCGCGCTGTCGCGGCCCGGCAAGGTGCGGTTTGACTATGACGATCCGGTGCCGCTGTTGCTGGTCAGCGACGGGACGACGGTGGCGCTGCAGGATTCCGACCTCGAGACAACCGACCGGGTGCCGCTCGCCTCGACGCCGCTGTCGCTGTTGCTGTCAAGCACTCTGGATTTCGAGAAGGAAGCCGAAGTGGTGGATGTGCGCCGGATGGGTGACCAGACGAACATCACGGTGCGTGACAAGACTGGCGAGATGGACGGCACGCTGACCGTGGTGCTGACAGCCAATGCGCTGACCGGCTGGCGGACGGTCGATGCCAGTGGTGGACGCACCTCGGTGCTGCTGAGCGGCGTTGAAACGGGCGCCAAGCTGAACCCGCGCCTGTTCATTCTGAAGGATTTCGACAACCGCTGACCGGTGCGCGGAGTTACCTTCAATTAACTTGCGAATCTGATCGTAAGTGACATTATTGCCACTATCGACGGCAAGGAAGCCCCGCGCAGCATTGACCCCCCGCTGCGAACCTTCCGGTCCGCCGAGACCCGTGGCAGCTTGTCAGGGTCACATCAAAGACGCCGCCAAAAGCGTCCGGCGCGCCCGAACTCCCCGCGTTCGGGCGCGTTGACGTTTGCGGCCGGATTTCGAATTTTCACGCCTTTCCCCAAGAACCGGGTTTCGCTTTCCCGGCAGGGGCTCTACTCCATCCGGATGCCCAAGCCCCTCACAATCGTCAGCTGGAACATCAACTCGGTGCGCCTGCGTGCGCCGAACGTCGAAGGCTTTGTCGCGGCCGAGAAGCCGGACGTGATCTGCCTTCAGGAAACCAAGTGCCAGGACGCGGAGTTTCCGCTGAAGGCGTTCAAGGAGATGGGCTTTGCGCATGTTCTGATGCGCGGGCAGCGCGGCGGACATGCGGGGGTCGCGATTGCCTCGCGCACGCCGATCGAGCTGGTTGATGCGCCGGACCTCTGCCGGGAGAACCATGCGCGCGTGATTGCCGCGCGGCTCAAATCGGGGCTCGAGATCCATAACATCTACCTGCCGGCCGGCGGCGATGTGCCGGACGCGGCGGTGAACGAGAAGTTCGCCCACAAGCTCGATTTCCTTGACCGCCTGGGCCCCGGGTACAAGAAACTGAAGAAGGGCGCGCCGCGCATTCTCGTCGGCGATCTGAACGTTGCGCCGCACGAGCATGATGTCTGGTCACACAAGCAGCTGCTGGGGATCGTCTCGCATACACCGGAAGAAACCGAGCGGCTGGAAGATGGGCGGAAAGTCGCCGGGTTCGCGGACATCGCTCGCCTCGCCGTTCCGGCCGAGCACAAACTCTACACCTGGTGGAGCTACCGCGCGGTCGACTGGGCCGCCGCCAACAAGGGCCGGCGGCTGGACCATATCTGGGCGAACAAGGAAGCGCTCAGCGATACGAAGGTCGACAGCTACCGTGTGCATCTTGCCTGGCGCGGCGGCTGGAAACCGTCCGACCATGCGCCGATCAGCGTTCAGGTGAAGGCCTAGACCTGAAGCCGGTAGCCGCCCGGATCGGTCATCAGCAGGCGTGCATTGCCGGGGTCGGGCTCGACCTTCTGGCGGAGGCGGTAGATGTGGGTCTCCAGTGTGTGGGTGGTGACGGCGGCGTTATAGCCCCAGACTTCTGACAGCAGCGTCTCGCGCGCGACCGCCTTGCCGCCGGCCCGGTAGAGGTATTTCAGGATCTCGGTTTCTTTCTCCGTCAGGCGGATACGTTTGCCTTCCTTCGTGCGCAGCGTTTTGGTCGAGGGGCGGAACTCGTAGGGGCCGATCTCGAAGGTCGCGTCTTCTGTCTGCTCGAAGCTGCGCAGCTGGGCGCGCACGCGGGCAAGCAGGACCGAGAAGGTGAAGGGCTTGGCCGCATAGTCATTGGCGCCGGCGTCGAGGCCGGCGACCGTGTCGGCCTCACCACTGCGGCCCGTCAGCATGATGATCGGCGCGCGGATGCCGGCGGCGCGAAGGCGCTTGCAGGTCTCGATGCCGTTGATGCCAGGCATGTCGACATCCAGCACGATAATGTCGACGCGCTGGGCAGCGGCGAGCGTCAACGCCTCTTCTCCGGTTCCCGCACTTGTGACCTGGAAGCCCTCGCTGAGTTCGAACTGTTCAGAGAGCGTGTCGCGGAAATCGGCCTCGTCATCGACGATGAGAATGTGTTTCTTGGTCGACATCACGAAAATCCTTCAACGCCTGCATGGGCTTAGGTCCGGGCACCTCTTGGCGCGGGACCTGGCGGGCTGCATAGTTCGGCTCGTCACCTGGCGCCAATAACAATCCCGGGAGCCGAGACTGGCAAGCCATTTCACTGCCTTTGCAGACGGGCGTTTTGAAGGCGAAGGCCTTGGGTTGCGCTGCGCGCTCGGAAAAGGCGGGGTGAAACCGGCGGCGGCCAAGCGGGAAGGCGACGGGGCCTCCCCCATCGGCCGCTGGCCGGTGCGGCGGGTGTTTTATCGGCCGGACAAGGGGCCGCCACCGGAAACGGGACTTCCGGCGATTGCGATCCGGCGGGAAGACGGCTGGAGCGATGATGCGGCCGAGCCCACGTACAACCGCCTCGCGCCTCTGCCCTGCCGGGGCAGCCATGAACGGCTCTGGCGGGAGGATGGGCTCTACGACCTGATCGTGGAGCTGGGCTATAATGACGAACCCGTGGTGGCTGGGATGGGCAGCGCGATCTTCCTGCATGTGGCGCGGGCCGGGTATGCCCCGACCGAGGGCTGCATCGCGCTGGGGCAGGCAGACTTGCGGGCCGTGCTGAAGTTGCTCGGCGGCGGGTCGGTGATCGAGATCCGGGCCTGAGCCTCTTCAAACCGCTGAGCTCATCAGAGACAAACAGGGATGTGCGCCCTCACAACCTTGCCCAACACGGATACTCAGGATGAGCTGTCTTTTTTTGCCGGGTACTGTCTCTCCCCGAACAGCGCCGTCCCCACACGAACATGCGTTGCGCCAAAGCGGGCGGCGAGTTCGTAGTCTCCGCTCATGCCCATCGAGAGCGAAGCCAAACCATGTGCGCGGGCGAGTTTGCCGAGCAGCGCAAAATGCGGCCCGGCCGGTTCGCCCACCGGCGGGATGCACATCAGGCCTTCGATCGCGAGGCCCTGATTGCGGGTGTGCTCCAGAAGGGCTGGCAAATCGGCAGGCGCAATTCCGGCCTTCTGCGGCTCCTCGCCCGTATTCACCTGGACCATAAGGCGCGGACGGCGGCCAGTCTTCGCCATGGCGGCCGCCAGCGCATCGGCCAGCTTCGGCCGGTCGAGCGTCTGGATCACATCGCAGAGGCGGACGGCGTCTTCGGCCTTGTTGGATTGTAGTGGGCCGATCAGGTGCAACTCGAGATCCGGGAAGCGCGCGCGCCGGTCTTCCCAGTGGGTTTTTGCCTCCTGGACGCGGTTTTCGCCGAACACCCGTTGACCGGTGGCAAGCATGTCTTCGAGCGCCGCGTCCGGCTGCGTCTTAGAGACTGCGACGAGCACCGGCGGCGGACTGGCCGCGGCGGCGAGCTGCGCGAGGATCTTATCCCGGCGTTTGGAAATTCCGGCTTCCGGCGTATCGGTCATGGTGATGAGCCTAGAACCCCAAAGCCGGGCGCAGCGCAAGCTGATCGCCGCTGCGCGCCTCAGCGCGGCGCAGCTTTCCCCTGCCCTGCCACCAGCCTGGTTCGTCACCGATCCAGCGCGGACACCGGATCCGGCGGCGATTGCGCGCGGGCTTCCGGCAGGATCTGGCGTCATTTACCGCCATTTCGGCGCAGCCGACCGGGAGGGCGTGGCGAAGGAGCTGGCCGGGATATGCGGGCGCCGCGGGCTCGCGTTTCTGGTTGCGGCGGATCCCGGGCTGGCCGCGAAGTTGGGCGCGGACGGGGTACACTGGCCCTTCCGGTTGAGAAACGAGGCGCGCCGGTGGCAGACCCGGTTCGCCGTGCAGACGGTGAGCGCCCATTCCGTCAGGGAATTGCGTGTTGCGGCCGGACTGCCGGTGGACGGCGTGCTGTTGTCGACTGTGTTTGCCTCGCGCAGCGCCAGCGCGGGGCCAGCACTCGGCGCGCTGAAATTCCGCAGGCTGGCGCGGGACGCGGGGCTGCCGGTTTACGCGCTGGGCGGCGTGACGCCGGAAAACGCGGGCAGGGTAGCCGGAGCAGCAGGTTTTGCGGCGGTGGACGGAATGGCGGCCTTCGGGCCGGAAATCAGAACTTGAAGGCCGATTTCAGCCGGATGCCGGCTTCAACGTCCTGATTTTCCCAACGGGACGAATCGTTCAATCCGTTCAGTTCATCGGCACGGATGCTGACTTCGCCGCCGACCGAAAAGCGGGGCGTGATCTTGAAGGAGGCGCCGGCCTGGACTTCCTCACGCGGCAGCGGCGAGGCGCCGAGGCGGGTGAACTTGTCGACGCTCAGTTCCCAGCGCGAGTTACCGCCGAGGCGCATGGAGAAATCCTGCGACGGCTCCGCCTGCCATTGCGGGCGGTTTTCAGCCGGTTTGGCTTCGGAGAACTGACGATACCACTCGGCCCGGGCCGATGGGGTTTCCGAGGCGGTGGGCGCTTCGATCCGGATGGCGTCATCGCCCGCGCGCACCTGTGCGATCGCAGGGGCCGAGAAGGCCGCCGCAGCGAAGGCAAAGCAAAGGGCAAAACGAGCGCACATTTCAGACATCCTGAGCTGGGTGAATACTCTGCGCAGGTTGCTAATGAAAGATTAACATTCTGAAACCCTTGGGTTTTAGCCCGACAGTGTGATTTCGATCACAATGCCATCGGCCTCTTCCCGTATTTGGGGCGCCAGAGGGAGCGGGTTTCCCGTGTAGCGAGTGTCGCGGCTCTGCCAGCCACCCACGATCCGCAGCCGCTCGCCAAAGTTGCGGCCCGCGGACAGGCCGAGCGCGTCTGATTCGGCGCCGATACCTTCGTCTTCTGCAGTGGCCAGCTCGAGTCCGGCGTCGATCTTGCCGAGCGTCAGGCGCAGGCCCGCCGAAACCGCGCTGTAATCGCCGTTGCCGGCGGTATAACCGTTATCGCTGTCAAGGTAGCTCGCCCCAAAGGCCAGCGAGGAGAGTTCCACAGACCCGCCGGCGGACCAGGTCTCGACCGTATCGTAGAAGCCGGGAAGTGCGGCCTGTGTTGCATCAGCCTGGCTCCATGCCGCCCCTGCGCGAAGGCGCACGCCGCTGCGCGGCAGGCGACGAGAGACGTTGAGGCCGACTTCGACAGCGTTTTCGATGTCCGGCTGAGGCGCCCGGCCGAGAGCGCGAACGGGATCGCGGTCGAGGCCGCCGGCATTGGCCTCCGGGGTCAGGGACACCCCCGCCCGCGCGCCCAGGATGCGGGGGGTCGCGTAGCTCACCTTGAGGGAGGGGCCGGTGAGGTCATGGTCGGTGCGCGCGATCGTCCGGCCGGTGGGGTCGAGCGACGGATTGACCAGCGCCGCATGGCGAAACAGCGTCGGGGCGCCCTCGAAGAAGCGCGTGGCGACGCCTTCATCGAGACCGGCGCGCAGCTCGCCGTATCCGCCCTCTATATATATGTATCCCGTCTCGAGGCGCCCGCGAGGGCCGGCATCCTCGGCATCGGGCCCTCGGGCGAGGCCGCTGAACGCGCCGGAAGGGGTTGGCGCAGGCTGGCCGGGGCCAAAGACGCCGCTGAAACCGGCGCGGGAGGGATTATCCTTGTCGAAGCCGCCGGAGGCGCGAAAGCCCACTTCGGCGCCATTGTCGAGCACGAGGTTGGCCGCGAAGGCGCCGCGCACTGTATAAAGAACGGACTCGTCAGCGTCCGAGGCCGCGACAACCGCCGCCTCATAGGTCGCCTCGGTTTCGATGCCGCCGGTTTCATCCCAGACATCCTGGGCCGAAGCAGGAGCCGCGACCGCCACCAACGCGACGGCCAGACTTGTCAGATGTTGCCGCATCGAGATGCTCCCTCGCGATGTGTCCGGTTCGGGCCATGCGCAGAACGACACTGGCGAGGCCATACCTGCGTTGTTATACACGCCCCGTGAACAAGGTCTTGCACGCAGGAACACAACGATGATGAAGCCGATGACTGCCGCCGCTTTTGCAGCGATGATCGCCCTGAGCGGATGCCTGTCGGGCGGCAAATCCAACTCGGCTGCCGACGCCGCAGCGGAATCGGTGGGCGCCGCGAACCCCTATCTGTGGCGCGCCACGCTCGACACGATGGCGCCACTGCCGCTGGTCAGCGCCGACGCGCTTGGCGGTCTCGTCATCTATGACTGGAAGTCGTTCGAGGGTGCACCCGCCGAACGGATCAAGGCAACGGTCTATATCCTGGACTCGCGGCTACGCGCTGACGGCGTCAAGGTCAGCGTCTATCGCCAGGTCAATACCGAGGGAACCTGGACTGACGCGGCGGTGGATTCTGAAACCGGCCAGCAGCTCGAAAACAAGATTCTTGAGCGGGCCCGACTTCTTAAGGCATCCGAGATCGGCTAAAGCGCCGGACTTCGACCTTACTTCTGATGCCTTGATGGGAGCGCCGGATGGCAACCCGATATGATCCGCAGGCTGCGGAGCCCCGGTGGCGTGACGCCTGGGCCGCAGCCGACCTGTTTCGCACCCGGTCTCCCGCCGAGGCGGCGGGGGCGCCGAAGGCTTACGTCCTCGAGATGTTCCCCTACCCTTCCGGCCGGCTGCACATGGGGCATGTGCGCAACTATGCGATGGGCGACGTCGTTGCCCGCCACCGGCGCGCCAAAGGCTACAATGTCCTCCACCCGATGGGCTGGGACGCCTTCGGGCTGCCGGCGGAGAACGCCGCGATGGAACGCGGCATCGATCCCGGCAAATGGACCTATGCCAACATCGACGCGATGAAGGCGCAGTTCAAGAAGCTCGGCCTGTCTCTGGACTGGAGCCGCGAGTTCGCGACCTGTGATCCGGAATACTACGGCGCACAGCAGGCGCTGTTCCTGAAATTCCTCGAGAAGGGCCTTGTCTATCGCAAGGCCTCGAAAGTGAACTGGGACCCGGTCGACAATACCGTGCTCGCCAACGAGCAGGTAATTGACGGGCGCGGCTGGCGGTCAGGCGCGCTGGTCGAACAGCGCGACCTGACACAATGGTTCTTCAGGATAACGGCGTATGCGGATGATCTGCTCACGGAAGTCCAGAACCTGGACCGCTGGCCCGAGAAGGTCCGCACGATGCAGGCGAACTGGATCGGCAAGTCGGAAGGCGCGCTGGTGTGGTGGGACATTGACGAAGTGCCGGAGTTTCTGATGTCGGCCGGCGCGGAGAGCGGCCCAAACCATGCGACAGATCCAATCGAAGTCTACACGACGCGTCCCGACACGTTGTTCGGCGCCAGCTTCATCGCTCTGGCGCCCGACCATCCGCTGACCCGCACAATTGCGGCGCAGAATACCGCTGTCGCGGCTTTCATTGCGGAAGCCTCGCGCATCGGCACATCGGAAGAGGCCATCGAGAAGGCGCCCAAGCTGGGCGTCGACCTGGGCGTGCGCGTGCGTCATCCCTTCGATCCGTCCTGCACCTTGCCGGTCTGGTCTGCCAACTTCGTGCTGTCGAGCTATGGCAGCGGCGCGATCTTCGGCTGCCCGGCGCACGACCAGCGCGACCTCGATTTTGCGCGCAAGTTCGCCCTGCCGGTGACGCCGGTTGTCCTGCCGCCCGAGACGGCAGCAGAAGACTTCCGCATCGACGACAAGGCCTATACTGGCCCGGGACGCATCTTCAATTCCGGCTTTCTTGACGGGCTTGCCGTGGACGAGGCCAAGCGTCTGGCGATATCGAAACTCAAGGCCTCTGAACATGGTCAGGGTACGGTCAATTACCGCCTGCGTGACTGGGGCTTCTCGCGCCAGCGCTATTGGGGCTGCCCGATCCCGGTGATCTATTGCGAAGTCTGCGGCGTCGTGCCGGTGCCCGCGAAGATGCTGCCGGTGCGCCTGCCGGAGGATGTGACCTTCGACAAGCCGGGCAATCCGCTGGACCATCACCCGACCTGGAAACATGTAAACTGCCCGACCTGCGGAAAACCGGCGCGGCGCGAGACCGACACCCTGGACACGTTCGTGGACAGCTCCTGGTACTATGCCCGCTTTGCCTCGATCAGCGATCCGGCGGAGCGCGCATACTGGCTGCCTGTGGATCAGTACATCGGCGGCGTAGAACATGCCGTGCTGCACCTTCTCTATTCCCGCGCCTTCGCGCGCGCGATGCGGGACGTCGGCGAACTGGACCTGCCGGTCGGGGAGCCGTTCGCGGGCCTCTTCACGCAAGGCATGGTGACGCACGAAACTTACCGCGCAGCCGACGGCCGCTGGCTTGAGCCCGGGGCGGTCGAGAAGCAGGACAATCACTGGGTCGAGACGGCGACCGGTGAGCACGTCAAAGCCGGCGCCATTGAGAAAATGTCAAAATCGAAGAAGAATACCGTCGATCCGGACGGGATCGTTGCGACCTACGGCGCCGATGTCGCGCGCTGGTTCATGTTGTCGGACTCGCCGCCCGAGCGGGATGTCGAATGGACCCAGTCCGGCGTCGAGGGCGCTGGCCGGTTTGCGCAGCGCATCTGGAGTCTGGCCGACAAGCTGCCTGAGGCCCCCTACCCTGCCCCGGGTGAGGACGCCGCATCGCTGGACCTTCGCCGGGTGAGCCACCGGGCAGCGAAAGCCATCGACAAGGCCATCGACGAGTTCCGGTTCAATTCCGCGATCGCGACCATCTATGAATGGGTGAACGCGCTGAAGAAGGCAGAAAGCTCCGGCGACCTGCTGGGCGCCCGCGCCGAGGCCGTCTCCATGCTGGCGCGCTGTCTGACCCCGTTTATGCCTCACCTTGCCGAGAGCGCGTGGGAGCGGATCGGCGGGCAGGGCCTTGTGTCTGCCGCCGCATGGC
>Ga0315904_10013453_pt1 | contig 10242 bp, 5 predicted proteins | sample LakEriMetagenome_6_FD_203529 | JGI IMG/M metagenome (GOLD analysis project Ga0315904, IMG submission 203529) | Freshwater fungal communities from buoy surface, Lake Erie, Ohio, United States - Buoy 12 MA120 | ecosystem: Environmental > Aquatic > Freshwater > Lake | place: USA: Lake Erie, Ohio...
ACAACGTTACAAACGATTGGACTACACTTACAAGCAACAATATTACTGTGGAGGCCGGTGCCATTTTCCTTGCAGGAGCGCTGGAAACTCAGAATCTTCATGTAAACGGAAATATCACATCGAATGGAACTTGGAATGATGGAAATGCTACATTGAATATGGAGGGCGCTGCGGCTCAGACGGTGACTTCAATAGCTTATTTAAAAGTACAGAACTGGAATATTACCAATGCCAACGGCGTAACAATTAATGGCTTGGGTGTAAATGTATACGGTAACTTGGGAATTACAGGTAATGGTGTTCTAAACACCAACGACAAGTTGAACCTTTGGTCTGATGCAGCCGGTACCGGTGAGATTCAATCACTCACCTATGGAACAATCAATGGCGAAGTAAACGTTCGTCGCTATCGTCCTGCCGCAACAGCCGGTTGGGTAAACCTCAGCAGCTCACTTCAAGACGGAACCATCGAAGAGTGGGACAATACTATTCTAACTACCGGATTTGCCGGATCGGATAACCCAAGCTACAGTTTTAATAGCGTAGTATTTTATGACGAAACTGAGCCTGGAACTGATAATGATGGCTATGTGGGAGTTAGCAACAGTTCGGAAATATTGGAACCGGGTAAGGGCTACATGGTTTATATGCCAACAGGATCATATACAGTAGCCGCCCGTGGAACCATCAATAGCGGTAATGTCTCTTTGAACCCGAGCTATACGCCGAATGGTTCCGGAGCAGGTTGGAACATGGTAGGTAATCCTTACCCGGCCACCATCGACTGGAACGCTTTGGGCTGGACTAAAACGAACATGAATAACGCGGTATACATCTGGCGTTCTAATATCAATCAATACGCCTCATACGTGAATGGTATTGCCAGCAATGGCGGAAGCAATTTGATCGCTCCCGGACAGTCTTTCTTTGTAGAGGCGAGCGGCGCTATGCCTGTGTTGATGGTTACTGAAGAGTGTAAGTCAAAATCTCCGGGTACTTTCCGCAATCAAGATGTAAACATTCATCAGTTGTCGATACGCATGCAAATGGGTGAGTGGCAAGATGAAACCGTTCTTATCGCTAATGAAATCGCTACGAAGTCATTCGACAGTGCAATCGATGCGAAGAAATTGCGCAGCCCGGTGCAGGAAGCTCCCTACATGGCGACAATGGATGACAACGGACAGAATCTCTCTATCAACAGCATTCACATGAACGGTGATGAGCAGATTATTCCGATTCGTATCGAGGCGGGTGTTAGCGGAGTGTATACAATTGAGGTAACCGGCCTCGATGCATTCGCCAAGGGTGCATGTGTAACCCTGGAGGAAGTATTTACTCACACTTCGTATGTTTTAACCGAAGGCGCTTCTATTGAATTGCCTCTCGAAGCAGGCGATCACACATTACGTTACCAGTTGCACATTGGTATTGCAGCACTTTCGAATGTAACCGATGCCGGTTGCTCATCTAGCCAAGGTGGCAGCGCTGAAGTGACTCTTCCTGCAAACTCAGCTTCCGTAGTGGAGTGGTTAAATTCAAACGGACAACTGTTCGCTACTAGTGCACCGATTGATGGTGTTGCGAAAGTGGAATCACTGACTGCAGGCAACTATACAGCGCGCATTACCAATAATGGCGCTTGCGGAACAACAACCTACAACTTTGAAGTATTGCAATTGAATAAACTCGGTGCCTCTGCAGTTGTAATGCCTGCAAGCTGCGAGAACACGGACGATGGTGGTATCTCTATCAATGTGAGTGGTGGTGAAGCTCCTTTCAGCATTATTTGGAATAATGGTGTAGAGGGTGCTACCATCGAAAATGCTACCGCAGGAAAATATATGGCGCACATAGCTGATCACAACGGTTGCGAAGGAAACTTCCAATTCGAAGTACAATCGGTGAGCAATCTGTTGAGTAAGTTCGAGGTTTCGCATGAGCATGTAGAACTAGTGAATGGTGAAGCTCAAGTTACCTTCACCAATACCAGCGAAAATGCAGATAGCTTCATCTGGAACTTTGGTGATGGCGATGAGTCAAATACTGAAAATCCTACTCACGCATATGTGAACGCGGGCACCTACGAAGTAATGCTGAAGGCTACTTATGATAACTGTGAATCTGTTAGCACTCGCACCGTAGCAGTTACCGACAACAACCAAAGTGAAGAGTTTGCCGGTGATGTGCTGGCGACCTTGACCGATCGTGGTGTGCAGGTAACCTTCTTGTTTGATGAGTTAAAGAATATTCGCATCAATGCTTACAATGTATTGGGTCAGCAATTGATTGAGCCAATTGTAGGTCAGTATGGAAATCAAACCATCACGTTCAGCGATCGCCGATATGCAGCTAATGCACTAATCGAAGTGACCGACATGAACACCGGTGAAAAGACGTTGATTCGTTTGGGAAGATAAACTAAAAACTATCGTGATGTGAAAATGGTCTCGGCTTGCCGAGACCATTTTTTTTGTTTCATCTTTGCAGCATGGAACAGGCACTCTTTGAAAAACTACTCTATGCGTTCATCATTTTGGCAGTTTCGGTTACGGGGGCTGTGCTTTACCGCAAGGAAATAGCCTTCCTATTGCGAGCCAAGAAGGCGCAGGGTAAAATTGTGAATTGGATGTCGGCTGTGATTGGAGGAAAGCGATACTACTTTCCTATGATTGAGTTTACGCCTGAAGGTTTCGAGCGCCAATTGTTTCGCGCGGAAGATCGATGCGAAGGAAACCCGATGTTTGATCCGGGAACTGAGGTTACGGTGAAATATCTCGAGTCGGATATTGAGTATCGCAAGGTGATTTACCCCAAAAAGTAATTACACTTTTCCTCCTGCTTTGAGAGATGTGAGCAAATGAATCGCACGCTTCAATTCAGTCACATGATCAAAAGACATGCGCAGACTGTTTTCTTTTTCATACATCTTACCGGTATTCGGATTGTTTTTGATAAATTCCAAGACGAATGAAAACTTCTCGCTTTGGTAGAACGGAGAGTTTTCTTTTGAAATGAAATAGCCAATCATTTTACCACTCTTCAAAACAAGTTTTTCGAAACCTATTTCTCTTGCTAGCCAGCGCAGACGCATAGTTTCAATGAGCGATATGGTAGGTTTGGGAATTTCACCGAAGCGGTCAACCAAGTGTTGCGTGAAGGTTTCCATTCCTTCTTCAGTGTTGATGTCGTCGAGCTCTTTGTACAACGCAATCCGCTCCGATATACTGCTTACGTATTCATCGGGAATGAGAATTTCGAAATCCGTTTCCAGCGTTGTTTCCCGCACGTAATTCTGCGATCGTTGAATCTCTTCCTCGTAGAGTTCCTTGAAATGCTCTTGCTTTAATTCATCAATGGCCTCGTTGAGAATTTTCTGATAGGTTTCGAATCCAATGTCATTGATGAATCCGCTTTGTTCTCCGCCTAGCAAGTTACCCGCTCCTCGAATGTCGAGATCGCGCATAGCAATGTGCAAGCCCGATCCAAGGTCACTGAATTGCTCAATAGCAGTAAGTCTCTTCCGCGCATCTTCGGTCAGTAAGTGAAGCGGTGGACTCAATAAATAACAGAATGCGTGCTTGTTGTTGCGTCCGACGCGCCCGCGCAATTGGTGCAGGTCGCTCATGCCGAAGTGATGCGCATCGTTGATGATGATGGTGTTGGCATTGGGAATGTCTATTCCACTTTCCACGATGGCTGTGCTTACCAATACATCAAAGGCACCTTCGATAAATTCCGACATGACTTCTTCGAGTTCTTCCCCTTTCATTTGTCCGTGCGCCGTCGCCACACGCGCGTCGGGGCAAAGTCGCTGAATCATACCGGCAACTTCTTTTAAATTCTGCACACGATTGTGCACAAAGAATATTTGACCACCCCGTTGAATCTCATAGCTAACAGCATCGCGCACTACCTCCTCATTGAAAGGACGCAATTCGGTTTGAATAGGATGGCGGTTGGGGGGCGGTGTTTGAATGATGGATAAATCACGCGCGCCCATCATAGAAAACTGAAGTGTGCGTGGAATAGGTGTTGCAGTGAGTGTTAATGTATCAATGTGCGCCCGAAGTGTTTTCAATTTGTCTTTGACCGCAACTCCGAATTTTTGCTCTTCATCAATAATCAGTAAACCAAGGTCTTTGAATTTTACTTTCGGAGCAACAATTCCGTGTGTTCCAATTATAACATCTATTTCACCGCGCTCCAGTTTTTTCAAAGTGTCGTTTTGTTGCTTAGTACTTTTAAATCGATTGAGGTAATCAACCGTAATTGGAAACTCTTTGAAACGTGAAGAAAAACTCTTGAAGTGCTGAAGCGATAGAATGGTAGTAGGCACCAACACGGCTACTTGCTTCCCATCTGTGGCCGCTTTGAATGCTGCACGCATGGCTATTTCGGTTTTTCCGAATCCGACATCACCGCAAACGAGTCGGTCCATGGGCGCTTCGGCCTCCATATCTTCCTTCACGGCTTGTGTGGCTTTCAACTGATCTGGAGTGTCCTCGTACATGAAGGAAGCCTCCAGCTCATGTTGCATGTATCCGTCATGCTCAAACGCGTGTCCCTTGGTGGCTTTTCGCTTAGCGTATAGTTTGATTAGGTCGAAGGCGATTTCCTTCACCTTCGTTTTCGTCTTTCTCTTGAGCGATTGCCATGCATTGCTTCCAAGCTTATCCATACTTGGAGTCGCACCGTCTTTCCCAACAAATTTTGAAATGCGGTGAAGCGAGTGAATACTTACATAGAGTATGTCACCTCCTTTGTAGGTGAGGCGAATGGCCTCTTGTTCTTTCCCGTTCACATCTATTTTTTGGAGTCCGGCAAATTGGCCGACACCGTGATCGATATGAACTACAAAGTCGCCCGGTTGCAGCGACATAATTTCCTTGATAGTGAGAGCCTCTTTGCTTTTCTTGAAACCTTCTTTGAGTCGGAAGCGATGGTATCGCTCAAAAATTTGATGGTCTGTGTAAACAAGAATTTTGTTTTCCTTATCAATAAAGCCCTCTGAAAACTCGACCGTGAGTGGTGTGAAGTTTATTGCGTGGTCTTTATCCGAAAAGATTTGATACAGGCGTTCGATTTGTTTCGGCTGTCCGGCAGCGATGACGTTGGTATAACCGGCCTTTGCGTTGTTGGCTAAATTGGTGCTTAACAGATCGAAATGTTTATTGAACGCAGGTTGTGGCTCCATGTCAAAGGAGACGATTACACTTTCGGTAAACTTTCGCTGTGAACCAAACTCAATGACACGTCGTTGTGTAAGTTGATCGAATAATTCTTGTTTCGATGCAAAGAGTTGCTGTGGTGTCATGCGCTCGAAAAGGCCGGTTTGTTTTTCGAATCTGCCTTGTGCTTTCTCCATTTCCACATCCATGCGGTTAAGCGCTCCTTCCGTGTCTTTAAGCCAAATGGTTGTTGCAACGGGCATGAATTGAAGCATTGTAATGCGCGATTCCTCTGTTTTGCGCATACTGACGTTTGGAACGATAGTAGCCTTGGTCATTTTGGCTACACTCAGCTGAGTGTCGGGTTCGAATTTTCGGATGCTCTCTACTTCATTACCGAATAATTCAATACGATAGGGATGATCGAAGCTGTATGAGAAAATATCTATGATGCCGCCCCTCACCGCATATTGCCCTGGCTCATAAACGTAGTCCACTTTCTCGAAGTCATAGGTATGCATCCATTCATCTACAAAATCGACATCCAGTGTATTGCCTTGCACGATTTCAAAGGTTGCACCGCCGAGTTCTTGCTCTGTTATTACTTTTTCAGCGATAGCCTCAGGGTAGGTAATAATGCAAATTGGCCTGCCGCCGATTTCCTTACTAAAGTTTTTACGAAGTTCATTAAGAACTTCTGCCCGCATAGCCACGTTGGCATTATCGGTTTGCTCAACTTCATAGGCTTGCCTTGCGCTGCGGGGAAAGAAATAAAGGTCGATTGGTAGTTTTCCGGTTGTGGATTCTTCGCCGGGTATTTTTCCGGCTGCATTTTCCAGATCATTGAGCATATAAGCCGCCTCTTCTTTGTCTGGTAGGACAAAGAGGTGAACACCTCCTGTTTTTTGCATAGCTGAATAGGCCACAAGAGCCGCTCCGCTGCCAACAAGTCCGCGCAGGTGCAATTTCGAGGCAGCAGGTTTGCACAACTCCGAGGTCTGTATTGCGGCTGATGAGTTGCTATATAATGCGTTGAGATCAGAAATAAACATGGGCAAAAGCCCCCATGGTTAAATACATGGGGGTGAATCGGGGCAAAGGTATAGTGGTGGAGTGTTAACACGCGAATCATTCCTGAGGAGTCATGTATTTTTGCCTTCCATGAACTCTACAGACAGCCTTTTCTACCTGCGTTTTCCGCGCAAAGATTGCGATGCGCTTTTAGCTGAAGGGATTTCTGATAGTTACGTTGTTCCGGCAGGCAGCACAGTGGATTGGGACAAGCTGAATACATGGATAAACGCTTCGCGCGAATGGATTTTCGGTTGGGTTGGTTACGAGGTGAGGCGATCGATTGAGCGCTTTTATCAGGAGGATCTTGAACCTTCGGATTTTCCTCAATTAGTGCTGTTTCGTCCGTCGAATGTCTTTAAGATTCGGGGCAAAGAGGTCGAGGTAATAAAGGGCGAGTGGCAACCATCGTTGGATGAGTGGTTGAACCTCAATGCGGATGAGGATGCTTCGATTATTCAGTTAGTCCCTGCTATCTCGGCTGATGAGTATAACGTCCACTTCGCTAAAGTGCAGCAACAAATTTCCTATGGCAACGTCTATGAATTGAATTACTGCATTCCATTTCGAGCTCAAGCTGAAATCAAAAATGCAGCTTCAGTCTGGAAACGAATTTACAGACAGACGGAGGCACCTTTTTCAACCTATGCTCGTTGGGGCAACTATCATGTGATGTGTGCATCGCCGGAGCGCTATTTGAAGCGAGAAGGAAATCGTGTGATTTCTCAACCCATCAAGGGTACGATGCGAAGAGGTCAAACACAGCAGGAAGATGATCAGCTCAGGCATGAGTTGAGCACAAGCCGAAAGGAACGCGCGGAGAATGTGATGATTGTGGATTTGGTTCGTAATGATCTATCGCGCTGTGCGAAAAGAGATAGTGTCGAGGTTGAGGAACTTTTTGGTGTTCATAGCTTCAAGACGGTGCACCATTTGATATCGACGATTCGATGCGACGTCCCTGCCGATACAGGATGGGTTGACTTAATTCGTACAACATTCCCAATGGGTAGTATGACGGGAGCGCCCAAATACAGCGCTATGAAGCTCATAGCTGAACATGAAAAGACGGAGCGCGGCCTATACTCGGGGTCAATTGGATATATCGAACCCAACGGAGATTTTGATTTCAATGTTGTAATACGAAGTGCGCAATACGACGAGAATAGAGGCGAAATAAGTTGCCACGTCGGTGGTGCAATCACTAGTTTGTGCAATGCTGCCGATGAATACAGCGAGTGTTTATTGAAAGCTGAAGCGATACTACGCGCTTTGAGAGGCTGATGAACTGTTGTGATATAAATCAACGGCAACCAATATTGCAATAAAGCCCCAGAAGGGAATGGATGCCTTGTCTGTGTCCAGATAATTATTCAGTACGCCGTGAATAAAGTAAGTCATGAGGCCTAAGTAAACCCCAACTATGAGTAGTTTGAGATCAAATTCTTTCAGGGTGTAAAAGAGCCGAAACGCAAGATGACTGATACCATATAAAAGAGCCAGAATCCATAGCGATCCTAACAAGCCTTGTTCGCAAAGAGGTCCGAGGTATTCGCTGTGTGCGTTACCACCGTCGCCTTGATTAGTGCTGATGATGGTTCTGTCTTTAGACCTTTGAAAAGGCGCGTAAACAAATTGATATGTACCGGGCCCCCAACCAACAATGGGTCTTTCCTTGAATAACTCAATGGCGCAATTCCAGCGGTTGAGTCGTTCGAGATTGCTTGCATCGGAAGAAACATTGGAAATGGAACTGACGTGTTCATTTAGGTCATCGCTGCTTTCTTGCTTATTCTGTTCGAGGCTCATAACGATATCGTCCCAACCCAGAACCAAAACACTCCCAGCTACAGCTGCAGCAATCAAAAGATGTCGCAGTTGTACTCGAAGCAGCATGAGTGCCAATATTGCCGTTGCGCCGATGATAGAAATCCAGGCTGCGCGTGTATAGGAAAGAACAATTCCTATACTGAGAATTAAAAATCCAATGGTAAGAAGTACGCGCATGAGTAAGTTCATCTTACGCTGAATGAGGAGCGCAAGAGTAATGGGGAAAAACATGGCCAAAACTGCACCATAGCTTGTGTGGTCCTTAAAAAGCGGCTCCATAACCCAATGCGCTGAATCTTTATCGAATCCGAATTGGGCATGTCTGTATACGGTGTAAATAATCACGCAGACAAGCGAAAACAGATACAACAACAAATAAGATTTCATCATTTTTTGTTGGCGAAATACATGAATCGCGATGAAATAAAAAGAAACGATAAACCAAAGTCGTGTTGTCAGAAATTTAAGGCTCACAATGGGATATTCGCTTGTGAGTGTAGTGATGCCCATCCATGCAAGATATCCGTATACAATAAAACTAACGGGATGTTTGAAAATCGCGGCATCAATGCTTTTTCCTGAAAGCAACTTAAAAATAAAAAGCAATAAAACACCGAATAGAAGCGGTTCTGTAGGCAGATACATGCTTACTCCACCAATTTCAAGTTGTTCTAGGTTAATGCTAAAAGGGGTACAAAACGAGATGAATAACAAGAGGTAATCTAGCTTAAAGAATGCAGCCCATAAAACAGTGAGTGCTGCCGGCACGAGCAGCACTGGATACAATTCCAGATAGATTCCAACAGCTGCTATTGCAATGAAGCATGCTGATAGAATATAGAGTGTTTTTACCGGATAAGAAGATGGTTCTATCATGCCATCAGATTCTGCCTTGGGCACGCAGACGCTTGAAGTTATCGAGGATGAGAAGAAGAATGAAAGTGAAAACAAAAGCCGATAAAGTACTCATTACAACAATGAGCCATCTGATTGGAAATGATTTCTTATCGGCTGCTGCTGCGTAGTCAACTACGCGCATCACGGGTATGTTACTTTCAACGTCAATTTTCATAAGGTCATAACGCTTTCTCAAAACGTTGAGTTTGATATAGGCTTCTTGTAAATTGGTTTCCAGGTTGACATAAGTTGCACCATACCTGGAAAGAAAATCCATTTGCTGTTTGAGTTGCTGCGCTCTGTCGGGGTGACCTGATGCAATGGCAGTTCCATACATTTCTGTTAGAGCTGTGATTTGTTCGACGTAGCTGTAGACGCCCATCTCTTGTAAAACCTTCATGGAGTCTTCCATGGTTTGCACTTCATTGAGCAAATTTTGAAGGGAGGATTCTGCATATTTAAATGCTGTTAACGCGCGTTCACTGCGCAATCTATTTGCTACAGAATCGGTGAAAACAGCGATATCATTCGCCATGTCTCTGGCTCTCTCCGGTTTCTCATCCAGCACTGCTACTTCGATGGATCCGAATTTTGTAAGCTGAGCAGATACGTTGCTCTTATACTCCTTAACGATAAGAGTGTTAGATCCGCGGTCTTCACGACTGATATCATAGACATCCCACAATTGATATTTTTCAATAATCTTATTTCGGACTTGATCTGAATTGATGATTTGAAGCAAGCGCTCGGCATCCTCTTCTTCCCCATAAGCAAGCAAATCTTCTTTCTGGACATCTTCTAGCAATTGCGCACCGAATGAATGTTGTTGTTCAGCATATAACACCACTGTGCTTTTATATCGCTCTTTGAGCAATAGACTAATAGCAGCCGAAACAATTGCTGCGGCAATGGAAATAAGGAATATAGGCTTTCTCCACGAATAGAGAAGAATAAAAAGGTTCGACGAATCAAGTGAAGTCGTCTTGTTCTCTGATGGATTCTCGGTCATGGTTGTCATTAGATTGGAGTCAAAGGTAAAGCTCGTTTTATATTTCTTCCTGCTGCTGATTAGTTGAAATGGGCATTAACTTTTTGATGTCGCTGAGGGGAAGCATTTTTAGGAGAATGCCAAGGGTTATGACAACTGCGGTAATCAACAGAATGATTGTGCCCGCTGACATAGAATTAAGTGCGATGGCATACGACATTGAGAAGCTCAATGCAACAAATAAGACACTACGAGTAATTAAGCCCACAGTCCATACACGGTAAT
>Ga0315904_10013460_pt1 | contig 10241 bp, 9 predicted proteins | sample LakEriMetagenome_6_FD_203529 | JGI IMG/M metagenome (GOLD analysis project Ga0315904, IMG submission 203529) | Freshwater fungal communities from buoy surface, Lake Erie, Ohio, United States - Buoy 12 MA120 | ecosystem: Environmental > Aquatic > Freshwater > Lake | place: USA: Lake Erie, Ohio...
GTTCTCGCTGCGCGGCAAACCGCTCAACACCTTCTCGCTGCCGCGCAAGATCGTCTATGAAAACGAGGAGTTCGCCCTGCTCCAGGCCGCGCTCAACATCGAGGACGGCATCGAATGCCTGAGATACAACAAAGTCGTCATCGCCACCGATGCCGACGTGGACGGCATGCACATCCGCCTGCTGCTGCTCACCTTCTTCCTCCAGTTCTTCCCCGAACTCATCCGCGACGGGCATTTGTACATCCTGCAAACCCCGCTCTTCCGCGTCCGCAACAAGAAGGAAACCATCTATTGCTATGATGACGACGAACGCCGCAAGGCGCTCGAGAAACTCGGCAAAAGCTCCGAGATCACCCGCTTCAAGGGCCTCGGCGAAATCTCACCCGACGAGTTCGGCTTCATGATCGGTCCCGACATGCGCCTCGATCCCGTCGAATACGAGGAAGGCAAGGGCGTGAAGGAGCTGCTGGCATTCTACATGGGCAAGAACACCCCGGACCGCCAGGACTACATCATCGAGAACCTGAGAGAGGACGTGGACAAGCAGATCGAGGCGGCGGTGGCGTAAGAATTGGAGCGCGGAATTCATTCCGCCCGAGAGTTGACCGGCTAACCAGTGTCACTTCACTCTCCATCTTCCAAGTGCGCCAGATGCCAGAGGTGGAACGCTTCGATGCTGGTTTTGCGGAGAGTGTGCGGCTTCTTCCAGCGACCGTCCATGCGAAGGGATTTGAGAGCATTCACATCGGTGGGCACGGCTCGCATCCCCGCGAGCGCCTTATCGCGTCATGAACGTGACTCGCAGAGCCGCCGGGTCATGCCGCGCCATGGCAGGGACCTGGCGGAGGACGGTCCTCACTTGCCTTTTTTTCAAAAAGCCGGACATTGCGCGCCATGCGTTTGATCCTGATGATGACGGTTGGCCTCGCCGGATGCGCCATGGGCCAGAAAGTGAAGGTGGAGGAGCTTTATGCGAAACACTGCGCGGGCTGCCATGGCGCGAAATTCGAGGGCGGCCAGGGCGGTGTGCTGGTGGATGGAGTTTGGAAACACGGCGCCACCGACGCGGATATTTTCCGCTCGATCGCAAAGGGCAACCTGCAGATGGGCATGACGCCATGGGAAGGTGTTTTGAGTGCCGAGCAAATCCGCAGCATGGTGATCTTCCTGCGCGAGAAGGAGAAACAAACATTGAGCAAGGGTATCGAGTTTCCCGTGCCATCGCCGAACAAGGTCACGAAAACCGAACTGCACGACTATCGCATCGAGACGCTGGTGGAAAAAGGTTTGAAAGATCCGTGGGCGATCGCGTTTCTGCCGGACGGCCGCAAGCTGGTGACCGAGCGGCCGGGCCGGCTGCGCTTCATCGACAAGGATGACAAGCTTGATCCCGAAGTGATCGAGGGCACGCCGGAAGTGATCGAGCACGGCCAGGGCGGCTTGATGGAAGTGGCAACGCATCCGGACTATCAGAAAAACGGCTGGATCTATCTGGGCTTCGCGGATGGCACGCGGGACAAGGGCGTGCGTTGCATCACGGCGGTCGTGCGCGGCCGCATCAATGACCACCAGTGGACGGACCAGGAATGGATCTATCGGCCGGACCCTGAGTTCCGCAGCGGCGCGGGAGTGCATTTCGGCACGCGTTTTGTTTTCGACAAAGGATATATCTATTTCGTGATCGGCGAGCGCGGCGGCATGATGGAGGCGCAGGATCTCTCACGCCCAAACGGCAAGATCTTCCGCCTTCACGATGACGGGCGGGTTCCGAAGGACAACCCGTTCGTCAAAAACAAAAAAGCGCTGCCCGGCATCTGGTCGTATGGCCACCGCAATCCGCAGGGCTTGGTCATGGACCCGCGCGATGGGGCGCTTTACAGCACCGAGCACGGTCCGCGCGGCGGCGATGAACTCAACCTCATCCGGCCCGGCCTCAATTACGGCTGGCCGGTCATCACCTTCGGCATGAATTATAACGGCACGCCGATGGTTGCCATCACCGAGAAGGAGGGCATGGAGCAACCGCTCGTCTATTGGGTGCCATCGATCGCCGCTTGCGGTCTCGATATTGTCTCCGGCAAAAAGTTTCCGAAGTGGCAGCACGATCTGCTTGCGGGAGGTCTCGCGCAGCAGGAAGTCCGCCGCATCCGCGTGGCGGACGGCAAGGTGGTCACCCAGGAAATCATCCTCAAGAACATCGGCCGCGTGCGCGATGTGGCATGCGGCCCCGATGGTTTGATTTATGTCCTCCTCAACGGCCCGGACCGCGTGGTGAGGCTCAAGCCGGCGGATTGATTTCATTTCACCCAAACAAGATGACGCGATTGAACGACGAAACGGAGCGCGGAATTCATTCCGCCCGATGCATTGAAGAGCAGACCGTGCGGAATGAATTCCGCGCTCCAATCTCCGGGCTGCGCGCCGTTTCCCTCGGCTTGATTCTATCCGTTCTCACCATCATTTACGGACAATGGATGGGCATCGTTTTCGGGGCCAACGAGGATTTCATCAAGGACATGCTCAAGAACTCGGCCACGGAGGTGCTCGCCAGCGCTTACAAGGGTGACGAGGCGGAGATGAAGGCGGTCATCGACAAGTCATGGAGATACATGTTGCGAGCGCACCTTCACGCCGGGGGCATGGGAACCACCGCTTTCGCCTTCATCCTTTATCTCGGCCTCACGCGTCCCACGGGCTGGTTGACGCGGGTCACCGGCGCCGCGCTGGGTGCCGGCGGTCTCGGATATTCCATCTACTGGATGCTTGCGGGTTTCCGCGCGCCGGGCATGGGTGACACGTCCGCCGCCAAGGACTCGCTCGAATGGCTTGCGGTGCCGTCTTCCGGCATGTTTGTGATCGCGAGCCTCGTGGTGCTCGGCCTGGTGATCGCGCAGCTCACATGCCTTTCAGCAGGAAGGCGAGAAGATCCTTCAGTTCGTCCGGATTGAGGCGGTTGATCAGTCCCGGCGGCATGGGGGAGGCCGGTGAAGGTTTAACTTCCCGGATGTCATTTCTGTCGATGGTGATGGTCTGGGTGAAATCAAAGGGATTGGTGGCAATGACCCGTTTTCCGCCGATGTCGCCGGTGATTTTTCCGGTAATCACCGTGCCGTCCTTGCGCGTGATCAGGTCGAATGCGTATTGATCGGAAACAACCTTGTTAGGGTCCTGGATTGCCTCGACGATCTCGCGCACGCCGAAGCGCCCGCCAAGTGTGGTGAGGTCCGGACCCGCGGCACCGCCTTCGTTGCCATAGCGGTGACAGGCCGCGCAAAGAGCGCCTTGGAAAACTTTTTTACCGTTTTCACGATCGCGGCCTTCGAGTCCTTCTTCGGCGAGTTTCACCACCTCCTCGACGGTCCATTGGCGGCCGGGCCCCTTCATGGCGGGAAGGTTGGCGAAGGGGTTCGGCGGAGCGGCGGTGTCGAAAGTATTGATGAGTTCCACTTCCTCGGGAGTGGCGTTGGTTAGCGTCTCGTTGCGGAGGTCCTTGATGAATCCGTCATAACTCGCGCCGCCGCTGTTGCCTGTGAGTTTGGTGATCCAAGTGAAGAAGCGCTTGCGTTCGTCGCCATGCCATGGGCCTTTCACGACACGCAGGCAATAGACATAATGGATCACCTGGTCGGGAGGAAGATTGGCAATCATGTTTTCCACGGTCTTGCCATAGCCGGCGTTGCGTTTGGCGAGCGCCAGCCAGTCGGGTGCGGGCGAGGGGCCGGCGCTGTCCATGAGTGTGAGGGTGCGTGCGACGATTCCCGGTGCCTGGAGATAGGACAACATCCGGCATAACTCGCGGTTGAGCATGGCGTCGCTTGCGGGAAACAATGCGTTGGTTTTCGCCAGCACCTTGTCGCGCGCCGCCGCATCAGGGTATCCATGACGCGCGAAAACCAGGCCAACGGCGCGCAGCCAGTTGAGTTGTTGATGGAGATCGAGCTTGGCCCAGTCGAGACGGTCGAGCGCGGCGAGGATGACGGGCGCGTCGGCCGCGGTGCCGGTGCGGGCGAGTCCGATGGCCGAGCCAAGCACCTGCCAGGGGTTTGCGGAGTCGGACTTGATCATGCCGCGCAGGATTTCCGGCCCGGCGTTTTCAAGCGTGGTCCGTGCCTGGAAGCGTGCGATGCGATCCTTGCTTCCAAGCGCGGCTGGAGCTTTGGCGGGTTCCATCAGGGCGAGATCTTTCGTTCCATATGAAACCGGCGCGGTGGATTCTTTTCCGACATAGGTGACGCGCCAAAGGGCGGAGTTGGTCTTCCGGCCGCCTGTTAGAAAATACATCGCCCCGTCCGCGCCGATGACCGCGTCGGTGAGGGGCAGGCCGCTGCCGCTGACGAATTCCTCGCGCTCCGCCTTGTATCCCGCGCCGTCCGGCGTGAGGTGCAGCGCGTAGATGGTGGCGAAGGTCCAATCGAGTCCGAAGAGCGCCTGTTGATACTTCGCGGGAAACTTCGCGCCTTTACCGGAGACCATGCCGGTGGGTGATCCGGGGCCGATGTCGAGCTGGGTTGGCATCGAGTCCTCATAATAATCCGGCCACTTGCCGGTGCCGTTGCGCCAGCCGAATTCCGATCCGGGCACCACATGACAGAAGCGCGTGGGCCGGTACCAGGGCATGCCGAGGTCCCATTCCATGTCCGCATCATAAGTGAAAAGATCGCCCTGCGCGTTGAAGGCGGCGTCGAACTGATTGCGGTAACCGATGGAAAACAACTGCCAGTTTTTCCCATCCGGAGTGAAGCGAGCGATCCAGCCGCCGGGCGCCATGCGGTCCTTGGCGTGACCGCGCGCGTCCGGCCTGCGCGGCAGGAGTTGGTCTTCCTGCCAGACGCGCGGAACCAGCAAGCTGTCCATCTCGGCAAGGTCGGTGTGGTTTCCCGCGATGAAATAGATCGACTTGCCATCCGGCGCGGCGACGAGCGAGTGCGGCCCGTGTTCGCCGCGGCCTTTGACGGCCTTGATGAGTTCCGGTTTGTCCGGCAGGCCGTCGCCATTCGTGTCGGTCACGCGCCAGACGCCGCTTTGGTCTCTTCCCTCGCACACGCAGACCCACAGCACGCCATCGAGCCACAGCAGGCCATGCGCGCCTTGGATGGGGATGTCCGATGGCGTGGTGACGACCGCTTGGCCGGGCTTCGCGGGAACGGTAACGCGGTGGATCTTTCCATACTGGTCTGCGCACCAGAGGTTGCCCTTGTCATCCACGGTCAACCCCACCCATGAACCCTGCTCGCGCGGAATCTGATAGATGCGCTCCAGTTTGAAATCCGGCGCGACCTGATAGTTTCCGGTCATGTCCGTGATGACACCGCCGTCCTGAGGCGCTGCTACGGCTTCACGTTTTTTTTTTCGCGAGGCGTCGGCTTGCGGATCGGCGGCCGGGGCTGCGTCGATGCGCAGATCCTTGAACTCCACCTTCATCGGCGGCCCGGCGTGGACTTGCAGTGCGATGACTCCCTTGTCGGCGCGTTTCTGCGGATCCACATCGGTGATTTCCGCGGCGAGCTGGTCATTGACGAAGTGTTGCACGACATTGCCTTTGGCGACGATGCGGTAAGTGTTCCACTGCGCCAGATCCACGGCGGGGACGTCCAGCTTGCCGCTCACTTGCGGATTTGCGTCGAGCGTCACCTTCTGTCCGCGCAGGCATGCGATGCCGCGGCCCTTCTCCTCGTAAAGCATGCCGAGGTATTCCGCTTTCGGATGGAGGTCCATCTGATAGCCGCCGACGCTCCACTTCGCGGCATCCAGCACCTTGCTGCGGTATTGCACGCCGGAATTGTTGTTGCCAGTGACGCGGGCCTTGTATTCGAGGGTGAAATCACCGGGCTCGCCGCCCTGCCAGATCAGAAAGGTGTTGGCGGCGGGTTTTTTGTCCGAATCGTTCGTTTCGCCGACGAGCACGCCGCCCTCGACCCGCCAGAGACGGGGATCGCCGGACCAGCCTTCGAGATCTTTGCCGTTGAACAACGGTTTCCACTCGGCGCGGCAGGCAATGGCGGAGATTCCGAGAACCAGAAATGTGAGCGTGCGTGTCATGACTTGGCCGATACGGCATGCCGCCGCCGGAACATTCATGAAAAATCACGGGAAACGATTCGGCAATTGCGGGCGGGCTAGGGTTTCACCGCCGCGGGCGCGTCCTTGCGCGAGAACTCGACGCTGCGGCTCAAGTGCCAGATCAGGCCGCCGCCTCCGACCACGAGGACGAAGACAATCAGGACGATGAGCATGCCGAGAAATGATTTCACGCGCGTTGGTTAACGTGATCGGCGCGTGGCGACCAGCGGGAAATCACGAATCGCGGAGCACGATGCGTGCTGCGAACGCGCCATCGGTGCGGTCGCGGAAGGGCAGGGCCTCGCGCGTCCCGTCCGCGGCGCACTGCGGATGTGCTGTTAGAAACGCCTCGACCTGCGCCTGGTTTTCCTCCCGTTCGATCGAGCAGGTCGAGTAAACCAAGCGACCGCCGGGTTTCAGGCAGGGCAGCGCGTTTTCGAGAATCCTGCGCTGGGTGGCGGCGATTTTCGTGATGTCAGGAGCCTGCAAGCGCCAGCGCACATCGACACGGCGGCGGATCACGCCGGTGTTCGAGCAAGGCACGTCGAGAAGGATGCCGTCGAACGCGCCATGCCAATCCGCGGGCGCGGGTTTCGTCCAGTCATGCACGCTTACATTGGCTTCACCGGCGTGCAGGCGCTGGAGGTTATCACGCAGGCGCGGCAGGCGTTTTTCATTCGAGTCGGTGCAAACCAATCCTTCCGCGGAACCCATGGCGGCGGCGATGAGAAAAGCCTTGCCGCCGGGTGCGGCGCAGGCGTCGAGAATCCGCTCGCCGGGTTGCGGCGCGAGCAGTTCAACCGCATGGCGCGTGGCGGGGTCCTGGACATAGACCGCGCCCGAAGCAAGCAGGGCGGCGGATGGCTGGCCCTCGATCTGATAGAAACCCGGCGCTCCATCGACCGGAGTGCCGGCCACTTCACACGCATCGGCGAGGGGATTGATGCGAAGGAAAGTTTCCGCCGGGCGGTTGTTCCATTCCATCAGGGCGATGGTTTCTTTTTTCCCGAAAGCCGCCTTCCAGCGATTGAACAACCAATCCGGATGCGAGAGTGCGACGGCGGGTGGAAGATCGGCCGCCTCATCCAGCAGCTTCTTGCGCGTGAGCACGGCGCGGCGCAGCACGGCGTTGACCAGGCCGCGCACGCTCGCTTTGCCGGATTCGACGGTTTCATTGACCGCCGCGTGATCCGGCAGACCGAGAATGAGAAGCTGGCAAAGTCCCACGCGCAGGACATCGCGCGTCTCGGGATCGACTTTGCCTTCGCGGAGTTCGCCGATCCAGTGATCGAGCAGCCGCCGGTGGCGCAAGACGCCGAAGAGGATGGCCTGCAGCAGCCCGCGATCGGCGGAGGAAAGCATGCGGCGATGGGCGTGGCGCTCGACGAGCGACTCGGCGTAGTCGTGGCCTTTCGCCCAAGCCCGCAGGGCGGAGACGGCGGCTTGGCGGACGTGGAAATTTTTTGCGGGCATGAGGCGGTAATAAATGCTCCGCGATCACGTAGTGGGCGGTGGCTTGCAGGCGCGGTAGGACTAATGGGCGTCCGCTGAAATGGACAGCACAAACCGCCAGTCTGGCTCCGGGTCTCTCCCCCTCCGGAGCCAGGCGGTGGACGGTTTCCTTGCTGGAAGCTCCTCACACATCCGGCTTCTTGCCACCGACGCCATAGCGTTCTTCAAGCAATTGCGGGCTGTGGTTTACAAAGACCGACGAGCCGAGCGGATGATGATTCCCGACGACGCGTTTGAGCGCGCGCAGGCATAACTCGATGATGCGGCTGCCGGCCTGCGTGGCGATCTCCGCGGAGGTGGGCGGCGATTGATGGAGAAACTCCGCCTCGCGCTCCACCGCGGCTTCCTCGCTCCGGATGTAGGCGAGCAGGGCTTCGATTTTCGCCATCCGCGCCTCGCCGGGTTCCTCCATGCCGAGCGCCTCCTCCAGATTGCGCTTGAGCGCGTGCTCCTCGATCTTGAGGGCGTCGAGCCTGCGCTGGAGTTCGTGGGCGGCGGGCTGGCCGATTTCTTCAATCTCCCATTCGAGGTTCTGGAGCTTGGCTTCCGCTTCGGCGATTTGATTCGCGAGCGCCGCGATGGCTTCGGGGGTCGGTTTCATGGCATGTGGGGTTTTACCACATGCAAACTAGCGGAACGCATGACGGAGCGCCATGATTTTTCCCGCTCCGCTTGCCAAACTGCCGGTGACACCTAGAACCGCCTCGCACACGACGATCAATACTCGGCGGATTTTCAACACGCGTCACGTAGTTTTCCGGGTGCTAAACATGCGGCGCAGGAGGAACAAGACGGGAATCAGTAATAGAAACAGCCAGCGGCGGTCGAAGGGTCTTGAATCTTCGGTTGGCGCGGGGTTCGGTTGCCGGGATTGGTATTCCGGTTCTTCGGTGGATTTGGCATCGGATTGCGCGGGCGCTGCGGATGGCGGCGCAATTTGGGAAGCGGCGGCAGCTACGGTGAGTGGGAGCTTCACCTCGAAGGCCCGGCGACCGGGAAAATGATTCTCCTCTTCGTAGGCGGGTACAATTATGCGATCACCGTCCTTAATTGCGTCAATTTTCAGGATGTTGTACCCTTCTTGAAGTGGGGATATATTGTTCCATTTCACTTCCAACACCTCGCCTTCTTTCGCGCGTTGGCTATATGCGTCCTCAAGGTGGAAATGGAATTCAAAGCTTTCATTCGGGCGCAAACGAGGATCTATCCAGCTTCTACGATCGAGAGCGCTGTCGTTTGTGCCATCCGGCTGAGCGTGCACTAGCGCCCATTTCTTTTCCATTGGGATGGCTTCGCCGGATTTGTCATACAAGGTGAATCTAAAACAACCGCTTCTGGTGCGCGGGCCGCATGATGCCAGAATGTAATCCGAATGATTGGTCAATACACACTTGATTAACGTGCGTCCGTCGTTTTCGGTTTCTGCCGTCGCAGAAAGTTCGATGCCTTCTGTATTAGAGGACTTTGTTCTAAGCTCGAGGTTGGTTTCACCTAGCAAAATTAATACGGACAAAAATAAGAATGTAATTGTGAGTTTCATCGCAATATATCGAACGCGGATTATTTTATGGACCTGCCACCTCATTGTCGGAGGTCGTATTGTCGGTCCACTGAGTGTCCGTCCTCCTGTTTGAGATAGCGGCTGCCGCGATGCGGGCGGAGGATATAAGTTTCATCGCGCGCAAGTGAAGGGTTTGCGGCATGCCATGCGGACGAGGCTGCGGCATGCGCTTCTCTGGCTGACTGATAGGCAAGCAGGCGCGGTGTTTCCGCAGCGATGATTTCCTTGATGACGGTCATAGGCGCGGTGGCGGCGCTGTCATTCGCGTCGCCACGGGTGAAGAGGATTTCACCGGGAGCGACATCAGGTATTTTCAGCTTCCATTGGTTCGCAAAGTTGCGGATCTCTGTGGTGTCGAAATCGGAATGCAAGAAGAAGAGGCTGTATTCCTCGCCCTTGTGGATGAAATTGCCGACACCGGCCAACAGCCCGATATCGAAGCCGCAAACGGCCTCATAGCGCACGAAGGATATTGGGTCGGTCCAATTGACGAGACTGATTTTGTCATCGAAAACAGTGGCACCGAAATTGAGGTTATGACGTTGATGCCAGATGCGTCTGGCGATCTCTTCTGGAGTGGGCTCGCTCGGTTCAACATAAGGAGGCGGCGGAGGTGGTGGCGGCAGGTCCGGCTTGGTTGAAGGCTCGCCGCGCTGAATGGTGAGGGTGCGGCCATTTTTGGAAGGACGGGTTACGGAGGCGTCAACGCGCACGGCGGGGAGGCGTTTGACAACAGGAGGCGGCGGCGGGGTAAAGGGCAACACTTCCAAAGCGTGCGGGATGAAGGTGCGCATGCCGTGAGAGGCATCGAAAATGTCATCGGGGTCCGGCGTGTTCGCTACAACGGTTGCTTCTTCCGTTACGGGTGGAGAGGCTTGCTCTTGGCCTGTGACGGGCTGGCACAGCATGCCGGTGGCTAAGACAACAGGGGCAAAGAAGTAGCGAGTATTCATTTGTTCAGTCTCTGATGATTGCCGTCCGACCGCAAACTGACTACTTGGAATGAGGGGCGCGACTTGAACACGCCCCGACTCCAGGCACCACGAAGCGCCTCCAAGAAAAGACGCGCCAAGCCGCGCCGATTGGCGCGACAGCTCTGTCGTTTCTT
>Ga0315904_10013461_pt1 | contig 10241 bp, 4 predicted proteins | sample LakEriMetagenome_6_FD_203529 | JGI IMG/M metagenome (GOLD analysis project Ga0315904, IMG submission 203529) | Freshwater fungal communities from buoy surface, Lake Erie, Ohio, United States - Buoy 12 MA120 | ecosystem: Environmental > Aquatic > Freshwater > Lake | place: USA: Lake Erie, Ohio...
CGAGGGGAGCATCGACCTTGGGAACATAGCCGCCGCGCAAGCCGAGGACGAGCGCCGCGTGGGAGCCGCCCAGTTCGCCGCGCGTCACGCCGACCACATAGACTGCGTTCCCCGGCTTCTTGAGGTCCATGGTGACCGCGCGCGATGCGTCGTCGATCTGTCCCATCGCACTGATCAGCAACGAGCAGGGAATCGCGATCGATTGCCGTTCGCCATGGGCATCCACCCAGGTGAACTCATTGTTGAGACTGTCCTTGCCGCTGATGAAGGGAGTATTCCAGGCGATCGCGAGATCCGAGCATGCGATCGCGGCCCGAACCAGGGAGCCGAGCGTCTCCGGCCGGTCGGTATTCCCCCAGCAGAAATTGTCGAGAATCGCGATGCGATCGGGACGGGCTCCGACGGCGATCGCGTTGCGGACCGCCTCGTCGATGGCGCTGGCTGCCATGTGGTAGGGATCGATATCGCCGAACCGGGGATTCATGCCGCAAGCGAGGACCAGACCGCGCGGAGAATTCAATTTCGGACGCACGACCGCTGCATCGCTAGGCCCATTGCAGGAGGGACCCACCAGCGGCTTGATGACACTCCCCCCCTGAACTTCGTGATCGTATTGACGGATGATCCAATGCTTGCTGGCAACGGTGGGGTGGGCCAAGATCTTTTTCAGGGTACTTTCGACCTCGACGCGACCCATGACACCCAGGACGCAATCCCGTTCCTCGATCGGCTCGTAGATAGCTTGCCGCACGACGGGTGGTCGGCCGCCATGCAAGAATTCCATGTCGAGCGAACCTACCTGCTCGCCTTGGTACATCAATCGGAGGCGTCCTGTCGGCATGAACTGGCCGATCACGGCGAACTCGACATCTTCTTTTTTGCAAATGGCAGCCAAGCGTTCGAGGTTCTCGGGAGGGACGGCCAGGACCATGCGTTCCTGGGCTTCGCTGATCCAGATTTCCGTGTAGCTCAAACCGCTGTATTTCAACGGTGCGCGATCGAGCCAAACCTCGGCGCCGATCGTTTCTCCCATTTCGCCCACCGCGCTGCTGAACCCGCCGGCTCCGCAGTCGGTGATGGCGGTGTACAAACCTTCATCGCGCGCTTGCAAGACCACGTCGAGAACCATTTTCTCCGTGATGGCATTGCCGATTTGCACCGACCCGCCCGAGATGGTTTCGCTCTCGTGCGTCAGTTCGACGCTGCTGAAGGTCGCGCCGTGAATCCCATCCCGCCCCGTCCGACCACCGATGGCCACGATCCAATCGCCGGATTGCGGCGATTTCTCGACTTTGTCGACAGGGAGCAGTCCCGCATTGCCGCAGTAGACGAGCGGGTTGCCCAGGTAGCGGTCATCGAAGTAGACCGCCCCGTTCACGGTTGGAATGCCCATCCGATTTCCATAGTCGCGCACCCCGGCAACGACCCCCGTCATCACGCGTCGCGGATGAAGCACACCCGGTGGGAGTTGTTCCGGAGCCAGCGTCGGCGATGCAAAACAAAAAACATCGGTGCTGCAAATCGGTTTGGCCCCGAGCCCCGTGCCGAGCGGATCGCGAATCACTCCACCCAGTCCGGTGTTGGCTCCGCCGTACGGTTCAATGGCCGACGGGTGATTGTGCGTCTCGACCTTGAAAACGACATGGTGCTGGTCATCGAAACGGACGACCCCCGCGTTGTCCTTGAAGACGCTGACGCACCAATCGTCCTCGCCCAAACGTTCGCGAATGACTTTGGTGGCGGCGAAAATGGTTTCCTTGAGCATGCTGTTGAAATGCCGCACCCCTTGCTGATCCCGGTATTCGATACGACCGCCGAGCGTCTTGTGGCTGCAATGCTCGCTCCAGGTTTGCGCGATGGTTTCCAACTCGATGTCGGTGGGTTCGCGACCCAGGCCGCGATAGTAATTTTGAACGGTCTGCATTTCGGCGAGCGAAAGATACAATTGCCCCGACTTGGAGAGCGCCATCAATTGCAAATCGTCGAGATTCAGAATCGGCACCTGAACCAATGTAAGATGGTATTCCGAACCGAGAGACAGACGATCCAACGCCAAGGGACCGACGATGACTTGTTCGATGGAATCGTTGGCCAGGATCTTTTTGCTCAATCGATCGATGACGGTGGGATCCACGTTGCCGGAGTGATTCTGGTCCACCCAATACTTGCGAAAGGTCCTGACCTCATCGACGCGGTAATCGAGGCTGCGCAGCATCGCCAGGGTGCTCTGCGCGACGGGGTCCATCACTCCTGGCTTGAACAGAACATGGATGAGGGTCCCCTTGTGCAATCCGACCGACTGCGGGCTCGACCACGCGGCGTCGCCGACGGCACCGGTCATCGACTGCTGAGCGATCGGGTCTGCCAGATAGCTTGTTGCAATTTTTTCCACGATCGCGTTGTCGAGATCCCCTTGCAGGAGGAACCCGTGGATACCGAGGACCTGGAGTTTTTCTGCGATACCCGATTCACGGGCGGACGATGCAGCCTCCGCGCCCAGAGCGTCTGGTTGTCCTTCAGCCGACCGAATGTCTACTTGCCACAGCTTCACGAATCGTCTTCCCTCGTCTCAATAGTTGCTCAACCTGGTCGAAATCTCCGCTCTCAAGCGCCTCGATCCATGTGTCGCAGATTGTGGCAAACTTCTTGAGAGCCTGTAAGGCTGGGCCATGGTTTTCTTCGAGGATCTGGCGCCACAATTGCGGGTTGCTGCTGGCGATGCGGGTGGAGTCCATCCAGCCTTTTCCAACGAAGGGAATCAATTCATCGGGAGTGGCGATCGCCAAGGCCGAAGCCACCATATGAGGTAAATGGCTGGAGATCGCCAACGCGGAATCGTGTTCGGCCGGGGACAATTCGCAAATGCGCGATCCGAGAGATTCCCAAAAATCCGAAATGCGTGCCACGAGGTTAGGATCGGTCTGTGCCGAAGGGGTAATGACGACCAATGCCCCTTCGAGCAGGGTCCCTACGGCGTGTTCCACGCCGCTGTGGTGTCCTCCGGCAATCGGATGGCTGCCGACGAATTGCGTATCCGCCAGGCGGCCCGCTGCCGCGCGGACAATGCTCTGCTTGGTGCTCCCGACATCGGTGAGAATCGCATGGGGAGCAACCACTTCGGCCGCTTGCTCGAGCGTGTCGACGATCGATTGGATCGGTACGCACGCGATGACGAGTTCGGCGTCCTTGGCTCCCTCGCGAATATCATCGGTCGCGATATCGATCGCACCGCGACGCAGGGCTGTTTCCAATCGAGATTTGGTGCGGCCAACTCCCACCACTTCCTGGGCCAATCGCCTTCGATGCAACGCCAGGCCGATCGAGCCGCCCAACAACCCGACGCCGATGATACAAACACGTTGCCAAGCCATGAAAAATCTATGAGTATCGAATCAAACAGGGTGGAGCATGCGTCATCGTTCGCCTCGCGACCGAACGGCCGAGTCCCTATCTTAACCGGCCGAGTCCGGTTTGCGTATCGGCCCGGATAATTCTCGCGATCTTTGTGCAGCCGCGACGACTGCGTCCAGCACCGCGCCGCGAAACCCCCGTTCTTCCAGTACCCGCAACGCCGCGATCGTCGTTCCGGCAGGGCTGGTCACCTGTTCGCGCAAGATCGCGGGATGGACCCCGGTCTCCTGGACCATGGCCGCTGCCCCCAAAACGGTTTGCGATGCCAACTGGAGCGCGATGTCCCTGGGCAGCCCCGCCATCACGCCCCCGTCGCTCAGGGCTTCGATCATCATCAGCACGTAGGCGGGCCCCGAACCCGAGACTCCCGTCACGGCGTGAAGCTGGTCTTCCTGAACATGCACCACGCTTCCTATCGAGCGAAAAACCTGGTCGCACCACTCTCGATCCGGTTCCCCAACTCCATGGGCAAATGCGATGCCGCTCGCTCCGTGAAGGCTTTGGGCTGCGATGTTGGGCATGACCCGCGCGATGCGCTCGGTTCGAAGCCAATGGGTCATTTTCTGGAGTGGAATCCCCGCCGCAATGGAAATCAGGAAGTGATGCGGCAGAACGTGCGGTGCCAGACTCGATGCGATCGCCTCGAGCACCTGAGGCTTCACCGCCAACACCACCCGCTCGCAGCGTTCGAGCAGTTTCGCGGCGCTCGCCTCAATCCCCGCCGATGGAAATCTGCCACGAAGCTTGGCTACTTGATTCGCGTCGGGCTCACAAAACAGCAAAGTGGACTCCTCGATGAAGCCAGCCTTGAGGACTCCTTGGGCGATTGCGGTCGCCATCTGCCCGCCACCGAGCAAGCCCATTGCGAATGTGGTCATGAACGTTCTCCCTGGGTTCTCTGAACTCGCATCAGTTTACCTGTCCGGCGGCATTTCGGGAGACACCATGCCGGGAATCCGAAAACACGCGGCCGTTTGGGCAAACATTTCCAACTGCCTTTCTACCCACAACGCATCCCGCCGCAATTCTCGAGCCAGGATCTCTGCCACGCGCGGCGCGAGCGACTCGGCCACCCCCACGTCCAAAAACAGCCATCGAGTACGCCGAGCCAAAACATCCTCGACCGTCCGAGCCATCTCTTTACGCACGAAATGGATCACCTCGCCTTCGAAGGCTATATCTTTAACAAGTCGATGCGCCGAAGTTGCATGGTGGGCGATGAACGGGGACTCGTTGTTGGCTTCACCCTTGAGGATTTCGAGGTCCGAAGTTCGGCAAGGTGATGCCTGCAGGCCGCTCCACTCGATGCATCGATCGACGCAATCCTGAGCCATCTTGCGAGCGGTGGTCCATTTGCCGCCAGTGATGGTAACCAGACCGGATTCGGATACGTCGATGGTGTGGTCTCTCGATAGCGAGGAGGTCTTGCTGCCGCTCCGTTTGGGTTTCACGAGCGGGCGAATTCCGATGAAGACGCTTGTCACGTCGGATCGCGACGGGGGATGTGCGAGATACTCAGCGCAGGTTCGGAGGAGGAATTCGATTTCCTCTTCCAAGGCGCGGGGTTCCACGATGGCGTCTGGGATGGGAGTGTCAGTGGTTCCCACGACGACGCGATCATGCCAAGGGATCAAGAACAGAACGCGTCCGTCGCTGGTCTTGGGAATGATGATTGCCGTATCGCCTGGGAGGAACGATCGAGGCAGAACGACGTGGACTCCTTGACTGGCGGCGACCATCGGCTCGGCGTTGGGGGAGTCGAGTCGCCGGATAGCATCGCAGAAAGGGCCCGATGCATTGACGATGCACCGCGCGGCCACCTGCATGGTTTGGCCGGTCTCGGCATCGACCCATCGGAGACCCGCAACCCTGCCATGCTCATTCTTGACCAGCCGATCGACGTTGGCGTAGTTGATGGCGACGGCACCGAACTGGCATGCCGTGCGAAGGAGATCGATGACGAGTCTCGCATCATCGAATTGTCCGTCGCTGTAGAGGATTCCAGAGCGAGCGCGATCGGGCCGCAAGGTGGCGGCGCGCTCGAGGCATTCGCGGCCCGACAGCCCCCGACTGCGACGGTATTGGCTCCGTCCGGCGAGCAAGTCGTAGACCCAGAAGCCCATCCGGTACCATGCGAACTCCAGCCCACTGCGGCATGGGACGACAAAGGATCGTTCCTTCACGACATGCGGGGCGTTGCTGGCGAGCCGTCCACGTTCGCGCAACGCATCGCGGACCAGCGCGATGTTCCCTTGGGCTAGATAGCGAACACCGCCATGGACGAGTTTGGTGGAGCGGCTCGAGGTTCCTTTGCCGAAATCGTAGCGTTCGACGAGCAGGACCTGCAAACCGCGGCTGGCGGCATCGAGCGCAATGCTCGCACCGGTGGCTCCGCCTCCGATAATCGCGATATCCCAGGGATCGCGCCTGCGGGCCGCGATCTGCAGCATGGCATCTCGATCCATGTTCATGACCGGTTGCTAGCGCTATCGGGTTCTTCCCAATCGCGGGATCGTTCGAGGGCTTTGGCCCATCGGCCGCGTCGATAGGCTGCTTCATCGGCTCGCATATTCGGTTCAAAAACCCGTTGGGCTTGCCACAGCGATTCGATTTCCTCCATGCTCGACCAATACCCGACGGCGAGTCCCGCGAGATACGCCGCGCCCAGCGCTGTGGTTTCGATAATGCGCGGTCGCACCACGGGAACTTGCATGATGTCGGCCTGGAATTGCATCAGCAAGTCGTTGGCGCTGGCTCCGCCATCGACCCGGAGTTGTCGAATGGGAATCTCGGCGTCGTGTTCCATCGCGGAGAGTACATCCGCGACCTGAAAGGCGATTCCCTCGAGAGCCGCCCGCGCCAGATGCCCCGCGGTCGTTCGGCGGGTGATTCCGACGATCGTTCCGCGGGCATACGCATCCCAGTGGGGGGCGCCCAGGCCAGCAAAGGCTGGAACGAGATAGACCCCATCGTTATCGGGGACCGATTCGGCGAGCGTCTCGACGTCGGCGCTGCTGCGAATGATCCCAAGTCCATCGCGCAGCCACTGGACCGCAGCTCCCGCGATAAATACGCTCCCTTCCAACGCGTAATCGATCCCGCGCGGCGTACTCCATGCGACACTCGTCAGCAATCGCCGCTTGGATGGCGTCGGCTTGTCGCCGATATGCATCAGCATGAAACAGCCGGTGCCGTAAGTGTTCTTTGCCATGCCGTGATGAACACAGTTCTGGCCAAAGAGCGCGGCCTGCTGATCTCCAGCGACCCCAGCAATCGGAATCGCGATTCCGAGTTGCTCCTCGTCGGTTATCCCCAGGATATCGCTGCTGCGGCGAATCTCCGGCAGCACCGAACTCGGTATCCGAAGCAGTTGGAGCATCTCCTCGTCCCACTGTCCGGTCTGCAATCGCATCAGCATCGTGCGCGAGGCATTACTCGCGTCGGTCACATGCAACCGTCCGCCGGTCAGGTTCCAGATCAACCAGGAGTCGATCGTTCCAAAAGCGAGATGTCCGGCATCGGCCAGGGACCTCGCGCCTGGAACGTGGTCGAGCAACCACTCGAGCTTGGTCCCGGAGAAGTACGGATCCAAGACCAGCCCCGTAGTGGATTCGATGCGCGGAGCGTATCCTGCCTGTCGAAGCTCGTCACAGCGGTCTGCGGTGCGACGATCTTGCCACACGATAGCACGATGAACGGGTTTTCCGGTTCGGCGATCCCACAGGACCGTGGTTTCACGTTGGTTGGTGATGCCGATGGCCGCGATCTGGGCAGCAGCCGTTCCCGTCTTGGCCAGCACCTCGCGTGCGACCGCAATCTGCGTCTCCCAGATCTCGTTGGCATCGTGCTCGACCCAGCCCGCCTTGGGATAATGTTGCGCGAATTCGCGCTGGGCGACCCCGATCGCATTCCCTTGCCGATCGAACAGGATCGCTCGCGAACTGGTGGTTCCCTGGTCGAGCGCGAGGATAAAGTTGGCGTTCATGGCGCTGGCTGTTTCCGTGCGGAAAGCCCCAATCGGGCTACTGGCTTTCCGCTCTGAGGTAGGAGATGATTCCCGCAAGAGACTCCGGTGCAACGAGTTGTTCAAAACCTTCGGGCATCAGGGACAATTTTGACATGCGGAAGTCGGTCAGATCCGATTTCTGGGTTCGTTGGACTCGGCCTGCGGTATCGACCCATTCGATGGCGCTGTCGTCTTCGCGGAGCTTGAGTCCGGTGATGACCTCGCCATCGTCGGTCTTGGCTTGGAAGGCCCAGTACTTTTCTTCGACGGAGCGATGCGGGTCGAGAATCGCTGTGATCCAGGCTTCGTTGGTCCAATGGATCAAGCCGCGCACGTTGGGGCCGACGCTCTCCTGGGCTCGTCCATCGACGGTTCTCGCATCGTGACACACCGCGCAATGCTTTTGGTACGCGGCGCGACCGAGTTCGAGGTCGGCATGCGACGGCCATTGGGCGAGCGCTTCGCGAACGATCGCAGCGCGATCGGCGCCTGGAGCGGGACCGAAGAGCTCCAGCACCGTCTTCGATGCGGCGCTCTCGGGGAGTTGACGCAGTCGCATGGTGGTGACGGCATCGATACCGTTGCGGGGAATCTTGCCCTCGCGCACGGCATCGAGCAGCATCGGGACGGAGTCGACGCGGTTGGTCCATTCGGTCAAGACCACTCCTTGGGCATCGGGGCTGAGGTCGTTCCAAACGCCCGACAATTGCACCAAGGCAGGGTTGCCGGTCCGCGCGAGAGCCAGCGCGAGTTTGCGATCGATTTCCGATTCGCGCTTCTGTTTCAAGCCATCGAGGAACAACTGATGCAGATCGGTCCAGTTCTCCCCGATTCGGGATTCGAGCAGATCGATGACTGCGGCAGCGACATGCGTCGGCTGATCCCTATCGGCGAGCGCAATCCTCGCATCCGCGATAACTTGATCGAGGGCTGCGGCATCGATTCCCGACGACTCGGCGGCCGCGAACTGGCGGGCGAGGATGTAATGCCACGCGGGCCGTCCTGCCGAGGCCGTGGAGATCGAGGTCAGAAGCTGATTTCTCAAATCAGGAGATATGCGAGCCACCAGTTTTTCGAGCAACCGTTGGCCGCCCGGTCCTGCCTGGGCGAGGACGGGGCTGCCGGGATCGAGCAGCGAACGTACCACTCCATCGATGGCGGTCGGGGCGAGCATGCTGGTCATGTCCAAGACCCATGGATCCTTGGCATGGGTCGCGAGAGCGCGGGCGATGGAATCCGTTTGAGGCACGGGGGCTGCGCTACCCACGATCGCCATCGCGAGGGCTGTCGATGCCGAGTTCTGCCAATGGTTCGGCAGTACGGATTGCCAAAGCGTCGCTCGGATCGCGTCGCTGTCCGGCGCGCGATCGATCCATCGGACGACCCCTTCGGCGACGCGAGGATCCTGATCGCTCAAACGCTCTTGGAAATCCTCGGTCGTGGCCAGACCGCAACCGCACATGGTTGCGAAGACTCGGAATCGAGCTCGGGGATCCGCGTTTCGATTCACGGCATGGCGAAAAAAACTCACCATCTCGGGCTTGAGCCCCGAATCGCGATGCCGCCGAATGGTTTCCTGCTGCGCTTGGTCCGCCTGAGCCGAGTTGGAGCTGACGAGATATTGTCGGAGCTCTTGCTCCGTGAGGCGCGTCATGTCGACCACCGGAGCCGGCGTGTAATCTTTTTGCCGAACGCGATAGAGGCGTCCCGCATGGTCACCCGCTCGAACGTTGATGCGACGCTGCCATTCCTCCGGAATCCATTCTGGGTGTTCGATGACGTAGCGATACATATCGACGATCCACAGCGTGCCGTCGGGCGCGTTTTCGATGCGCACGGGCCGGAACCATGGGTCGCTGCTGCGCACCCAATCGGATTTGGCATCCTCGGTCGCTCGTACGGCCGCCCAGGTTGCGCCTCGAGGTTCCAATCGGAAGCGGGCGACGAGGTTATGGACCGGTTCGCAAACGGTAGCCCATCCGCCCATGGATTCCCCTTGACCGGGTCCGCGATTGATGATGGTGCTGCAGGCCGATGTGAATCGGTTGATCGTGAACAAGTCGTTGAACCGATCCGCTTGCTGACTGATCGGATAGACCGGCGGGATGCTGGGGGGATCGGTCATCCAATGAAAGCGGCGATAGGGGAGCTTGCCCCCGTAGCTCGCCCACTTTTGATCGACGACGTAATGGTACATCGGGTAGCTGTTCTCGTTGCCGAACCAGTTCGCATAGTCGTCGGTGGCGCGGATGTATTGCGAGTCGCCGGTTTCGACACGCATGGTCGCGGTGTCTGGATCCAAGCTGATATCAAACCCCGATACGGTATGGACCACGGGATCGCTCTTGGTGGTGATCCCATTCCCTGTGGCGGTGATCCGTTCGGCTGCTCCCCCGGTACCGAAATAAAGTCGATGATCCATACCGTAGGTAAAGCCATGGACCCGGTGCTGCGGATTGCCTTCGGGAAAACCGGTCAGCAGCACGCGACGTTCATCCGCGATGCCATCGCCATCGGTGTCGCGAGCAAAGAAGACATCCGGCGCACACGCGATCACGGCCCCATCGCGCCAGGGATAAACGCCCGCGGGATAGTTCAAGTTGTCGAGGAACATCTTGACGTCGTCGAGCTGGCCATCGCCGTTGGTATCTCGCAGCGCCTTGATACAACCCGAGCGACCGCCCCCTGAAGGATAGTCACCCATCTCGACAATCCACACCGTTCCATCCGGGCCGAAGGCGATATTGACAGGGTCCATGACCATCGGTTCGGAGGCCATGAGTTCGATCGTGAATCCTTCGGGTACTTGGATCGATGCCAACGA
>Ga0315904_10013462_pt1 | contig 10241 bp, 8 predicted proteins | sample LakEriMetagenome_6_FD_203529 | JGI IMG/M metagenome (GOLD analysis project Ga0315904, IMG submission 203529) | Freshwater fungal communities from buoy surface, Lake Erie, Ohio, United States - Buoy 12 MA120 | ecosystem: Environmental > Aquatic > Freshwater > Lake | place: USA: Lake Erie, Ohio...
ATCCTCGTCAAGCGTGACGAGGCGCAAGGCAAGACCGAGAGCGGCATCATCCTTCCCGAGTCCAGCAAGGACAAGCCCAAGACGGGCGTCGTTCAAGCTGTCGGTACGGGCAACATCAACACCGAAACCGGGGCGCGCATCCCGCTCTCGCTCAAGGCCGGTGACAAGGTCATCTTCTCTTCGTACGCCGGTACCGAAGTCAAATTCGACGGCGACGAACTGCTCATCATGACGGAAGAAGATGTGCTGGCTGTGATTGAGTGATCAGGCCGCAGGCCGTTGGCTTGAGTGCTTCCACGTGAGTTTCATCACTTGGGATGTCGCTGAGGCCGATGTTCCGACCATTTCAAGACTGTCCCCCGATGTCCCCACACCAGCTCCGAACAGCTCTGCGCGAATTGAATGGAAGCCGTCATCTCACGGTCGCTTTCGCAGGGGTGTATTCGGTGACGACCGGTCCGGTCGCGATCTCGAACCTCATCGTGCGCAACGCGATGTTGATTCCGGACGAGGCCGATCACTTGGTGAAGGTGACGGACGGAAAATCGATTTTCATTCTCGATGCCGAGCGCGTGGCTTGGCTGGAGATCGGTCTTCCCTGATTGTGTGTCCCATCCAAGCCTCGCGCACATGGCGAGGTGATTCAGGAGTTTCAAAATGCCCGCTAAATCGATCGCTTACAACACCGACGCGCGCGAGCGCATTCTTCGTGGCGTGCAAAAGCTCGCCCACGCCGTCAAGGTGACCCTCGGCCCCTCGGGCCGCGTGGTCGTTCTCGAAAAATCCTTCGGCGCCCCGACCGTCACCAAGGACGGCGTCACCGTCGCGAAGGAGATCGAACTCGAAGATCAGTATGAAAATCTCGGCGCGCAGATGGTGAAGGAAGTCGCGCAAAAAGCCAGCAAAGACGCGGGCGACGGTACCACCACGGCCACCGTCTACGCCGAAGCCGTGTACGCCGAAGGCCTGAAGGTCATCACCGCCGGGGCGAATCCCAACCTCGTCAAGCGTGGCATCGACCAAGCGGTCAACGCCATCGTCGACGAACTCCGCTCCATGAGCAAGCGCGTCGAGAACAGCAAGGAAATCGCCCAAGTCGGCACATGCTCCGCCAACCAAGACAAGGAAATCGGCGACATCATCGCCAAGGCGATGGACAAGGTCGGCAAGGACGGCGTCATCACCGTCGAAGAAGGCAAGAGCCTCGTCACCGAAGTCGAACTCGTCGAAGGCATGCAGTTTGACAAGGGATATCTCTCCCCGCACTTTGTCACCAACGCGGCGACCATGGAGTGCACGCTCGATAACCCCTACATCCTCATCCATGAGAAGAAAATCTCCGGTGCCAAGGACATGCTCAACATCCTCGGCAAGATCGCCGAGGCCGGCGCCAGCCTCCTCATCATCGCCGAAGACATCGAAGGTGAAGCCCTCGCGATGTTGGTCGTCAACAAGCTTCGCGGCGTGCTGAAGGTTTGCGCGGTCAAGGCGCCCGGCTTCGGCGATCGTCGCAAGGCCATGCTCGAGGACATCGCGATCCTCACCGGCGGCCGCGCGATCATGGAAGAACTCGGAATCGATCTTGAGAAGGTCGAACTCTCCGACCTCGGTCGCGCCAAGAAGGTCTCCATCGACAAGGACAACACCACCATCGTCGAAGGTGGAGGTTCATCGGGCGAGATCAAGGCGCGTATCGATCAGATCCGCCACCAAATCGATCTCTGCACCAGCGACTACGACCGCGAGAAGCTCGAAGAGCGCCTCGCCAAGCTCGCCGGCGGTGTCGCGCAGATCAACGTCGGCGCGGCGACCGAAGTCGAAATGAAGGAGAAGAAGGCCCGCGTCGAGGATGCGCTTCACGCCTGTCGCGCGGCTGTCGAGGAGGGCATCCTTCCCGGCGGCGGCGTCAGCGTCATTCGCGCTCGTCGCGCGCTCGACAAACTCCGCAAGAAGCTCGACGGAGATGAGCGTAGCGGCTGTGACATCATCTATCGTGCCGTCGCCGCGCCGATCAAGCAGATCGCAGCAAACTGCGGACTCGACGGCTCCGTGATCGCCAACAAGATCGAAGAGTCAAACGAGACCAACTTCGGCTACAACGCACTCACGCATGAGTATGGCGATCTCATCAAGATGGGCGTCATCGTCCCGACCAAGGTTGAGCGCGTTGCATTGCAGAATGCGGCGAGCGTTGCAGGACTGATGTTGACCACCGAAGCTGCGATCGTTGAGATCAAAGAGAAGAAAAAGCCCGCCGGTGGCCACGACCACGACCACGGCGACGACTATTGATTGAGACAACAGAGCTTCGGCCTTCAGGCCAAAGAGTGCAAGCGGGCTTCATGCCCGCTTGTTTTCTTTTTGCGAGCCTGCGACCACCCAAAAAACATCACCCCGTCTTTCGACGGGGTGACGCTGAGATACAGATGAACAGACTTCGAATCAGCGGCGGCGACGGCCGGCGACGAGACCGCCAAGGCCGAGGAGCGCCATCGCGCCAGGGGCCGGAACCGCATTCACGCCGTGCAGCGTCACGGTGCCGGTCCAAGTACCGGAGGTGCCCGAAGCGCCGTAGCCGTTGCCGACCCAGATCGTCGGATCAGCCGACGTGCCACCGAAAGCAATCGCGTTCACGCTCTTGCTGTCAATGCAGGTGGTACCGGGGCTGTCGGAGCCGCCGTTGGACCAGGAGAGGCGCTGAGTCGCGTTCAGGTTGCTGAATCCACCGACCTGAAGGAGGCCGGCCGTGCTCAACGGAAGGAAGTCGACGTACACGCAGAGGTCGTCAGCGTAGGTGTACGCAACGCTCGCGTTCAGGGTCACGTTGATCGACACACCGGTGAGGGAGCCGCTGAAGCCGCCCGTAACCGAGGTCATGCTGATAAAGTTGAATCCCGTGAACGTCTGGTTGGTCAGGGTCACGGTGTAGTCGGCGTTTGCCGAACCGGCGGCCGCGGCGAGCGCAGCTGCGAAAACGAAGTTCTTCATGTCTTTCCTCTCTCTCAGTTCAGACCACGTTCGTGGGCTGATGTCTCTCTACGCGCCACACATCGTGGTGCGTCCACGTTGATGGTACGGAACCCACCGGTTTTGGCAAGAGTATTTCACCGTCAATCTCCGATTTTCTCGTGTGACATCCCGCCAAACCCTCCCGAATTCATGTTATAGGGCATTTGTGATCGCACGAGTGAATCGAACGTGGCGGGATCCACGCGGCAAGAAAAACAACAACGTCCGCCTTCGGGCGGACGTTGTTACTGATTTCAGAGAATGAACTTAGGACAAAAGGCCGATCACCGTCGCGGTCATCGCGATGAGCGCCGCGATGAGGCTCTCGCCCGCCACCAGACCGCTCGCGAGCGGAATGGTGTACAAATCAGAGGTGCGCTTGTGGACCTTCGCCCACACCCAAGCGATGACCGCACCGAGCGTGAACGCCAAGCTGTTGTAGAACGGTAACATGAACGCCAATCCGAGTCCCGTCGCGCTCGGCATGAACTTGCGAGCGCGCGCCGGCAGGAATCGCTCGATGATCGGGAGCAGGATTCCCAAGCCGCCACCCACCAAGATCGCGACTTTCGCTGACTCAGGCAGGAAGTCCAAACCCTTGGTCAATACTTCGGCGACCTTCGCCCACGTTTGAGTCGCCGGTGCCGGCAACTTCTCGAGCGCGGCCTTTGAGGGCACCATCAAGTACCAAATCGGAACGATCGCAAGAGTTCCGAAGAAGACACCGTAGAACTGCGCGAGGAACTGTCGCCGCGGATTTGCACCGAGCAAGTATCCGACCTTCAAATCCGTCAGTAGATCCGCACTGCTGCTTGCGCTGTTGGCTGCGATACCCGCGCTTGCGAGATTCGGAACCATCTGACCCGGCTTCAGCAACGCGAAGATCAACTGCATGACCTTGCCCATCGCGCCAATGGGGGTCGTATCCGTTTCGCCCGTCGCCCGACTCGCCACCAGCGACAACACGAACGACATGCCGATCGCGATCAGTCCCGCCCACCATGCGATGTCGAACGCGATCACCTGGATGATCAACATACAGATCGTGATCGGGATCATGCCGATCACCATCCACTTGAACGGCACCTCGACACCCTTCATCGCGGCTTCGGTATCCGCACCGATGCCCGACTGCCCGTCACCTTTGGAAGCGAAGGCGCGAACGATCGTCTTCCACTGGAACGCAAGGGCGGTAAGGCTCGCCATCACCATCAATGCCGTGCCGCCCCAAAGTCCCCAGCGCGGGAAGTGATACACGGTGCCGCCTCCCACGGTCTCGATGCTCGCGACGTAACCTGCAGTTGCGCTGTTGGCGTCGTCCATCGCAATCAGTTGCGGGCCAAGCCACACGTACAACAACACCGAGCCCAACAGCATCGACAAACTGACGCGCATTCCGACGATCATCCCCGCTGCGACGAGAAGTACGCTGGTGTCGAATGAGTACCCCAGGATTTGCTTTCCATTGATGGTTTTGAACCCATCGTGCGGAAGATGCTCGGGAATCGGCCCGCTCACCACGGACATGCCGGCTTCGGGGTTATTCGCATCCTTCGGTGCGAGCATCCACGGCAGGACGGATCCCACGCGCATCCAAATGTTGTCCAGAAACTCGAGTGTTCCTGCACCGGTCCGCAAAACGGCGACCAACGCGCCCAACGCCAAACCGATGATCAGCACGTATGCCTTCAGCAGGGCTTCCTTGCTTTCACTGTACAGGCTGCGCAACGTTTCAGCCGCGGCGATTCCGCTCGGGAACGGCAACTGCTCGTGGTTGATCATCTGCCGCTTCATCGGAATCGCGAGGAACACACCCATCAAGCCCGTTGCGAGCGTGAACGTCGCGACCAACCATGCCGGATGGATATCCCAAGTCTTGAACTCCTCAGCGGTCTTGCCTTCAGGCAGCGCGGCGGTCAGCACCAACGCGCCGAACATCGTCGCGATCGTTGATCCCGTCGAGTAGCCGGCGGCGCTTGCGGTGCTCGCCATGCAATTGGTTTCAAGAATCGTCATTTTGCGACATCCCACCAGTGGCGTGATCACCGACCACACCACGAATGAAATGACCGAGGATGTGATGGCAACGCCGAACGCCCATCCGATGTTGAGCGTGGTGTAGAGGTTGCTCGCCGCGAGCAGCATGCCCAGGACGCCGCCGGTCAAAACCGCACGCAGCGTCAACTGCGGCATTTTGTCGCCGACATACACGTGCTTGAACCAGTGCTCATCCTTCTGCTCCGGTGTCGCATCCGCAGGAATAGGAGGGACGCCCGGCCCGAAGGGGCTTGGGCCGGTCTGTTGCTGTTCGCCGTTACCGATGCTGGCCATCGTGTGCTTCCTCGTATGAAGATCGCGCAAAACCTGAAACGATGCGTCCCAACCTACAGGCTCGGCCGCATTTGTGCAACCCGTATCGGCCTTCAGCGACGGTCGGGATCAATCAGGATGGTGAGCGAGGCCGGACGAATCTGAACTTCGATTTCGGCGGAGTCGACATCCGCCCACACAGCCTCGCCGTCGGATTGCATCGCGCCGCCGACGGTCACGATGCGCACGCGCTTGCCGCGAACCTTAATGCGACCGGGAATCATGGAACTCGCACCCAGCAGACTCAACGTCATGTTGAAGAGCCATCGCATTGATCCGCGTGCGGGCATGAAGACCACATCGAGTTCGCCATCCGCCGCGTCCGCATCAGGTGCGGGGTTGAACCGGCCGCCGTAACTTCGCAGATTCGCGATGAGCGTCATGCCTTGGGCGCCTTGGGCCACGGTTTTGCCGTCCACTTCGATGGTGACCTTGGGTAAGGTGGGGGAGGCCAGTTCCTCAAGCACCCGCGGTATGTAGCTCAGGTGCGTGATGGCGCCGCGTCGAACCCGATGCAATCGATGGATCACGCCCGCGTCCGGGCCGACAGAGAGCATGATCGCAACCGCGCGCTCTTCAGATTGATTGACGCGATACTGCGCCAGGTCAATGCGTTTCGTGCGACACGCGTGCACCCAACGCGCGATCTGTCGCGCCTCCCGAGGCATCATGAACTCTCGCGAAAACAGATTTTCAGTGCCCGCCGCATAATGCAACAGAGGAACCTGAGTTTCGCTCGCCACCCCGCACAGTGCCGCGACAGTGCCGTCCCCACCCGCGGCGATCAACGCGCGATAGTGCCCAACACACTCGCGCGAAGGTATGCCCGACTGCAGGTGATGTTCATCGAGACCGATGCCCTCTACGCCCAGCGCGGCGCGAATCGAGCCCAGCGCCGCTGCCACGCGACCGCGCCCCGAGTTGGGGTTGTAGACGAACAACACCTTGTTGGACTGGCTCGCGTGACTCACTGATCCTTCTTGCGCACAAGCGTGTACGTCGCGAACAGGTCGTGATCCAGATCCATCGCGCTCTCGCCTTCGTTCCACTTCAGTTGCCGACCCATCTCGCGCGCTTCCGTACTGTCATCTTGATCGAATGCGATCACTTCGAATCCCGCCGCTTCGAGCATCTCACGCGTAAACGGCGACTCCCCGTCCGCCCATGGAATGTACTTCTCCGGATTCTGCTTCGGATGCAGGTTGTACATCAGCGCGAAGCCGCCGGGCTTCAACATCCCCGCCATCGCGCGCACAAACTCTTCATCGTTCACGCCCAGTTGCAGTCGTTGACGGTCCGGGATCGGTTGCGCCGGATGCACATATCCCTTCTTAAGCGTGTTCTTCGATAGAAACAAGTCGTACTCGCCGCCGGCTTGCTCTCCCAACTCCTTCGGCCACGAACCGAACAGCAATGTCAACTTTCCGTCCTGCACGTCATCACCCATCGAACTCGCCGCGGCGACCGTGCCCGTGTCACTCGGATCGCTGTACAGCGCTTTGAGCACGGGGTCAACTTCAACGCCCGTCACATCCGCGCCGAGCAAAGCCATCAAACGCAAATGTCCGATTCCGCCGAAGCCGTAATCAAGAACTTTCTTTCCTTTGAACCAGTTCTTCACACCCGGCGCCTGCTCGGCGATGATGTCGACAGCGCGCGAGTACGCCGCGGGTGATCCGTAGCGCGTGAAGTAGTAAAACTTGTCATCGAGTTTGAGTTCTTCGTACCCCTTGCGCAATTCATCGGGGCGCGAATTGAACTCGGCCATCGACAACGCATCCGATGATTCCGGGTTGTACATGATCGTGCGTGCTTCGACGACGGGAAGCCAACTTGATGCAAACAGAAACATTCGCGTGCTGTCGTGCTTGACGGTGCGACGCAATCTCGCGGCCTCGCGCCGGATCATCTCCATCGCGTGATACGGGCGCTCGGGTGCGACCTGCGGCTTGGTTTCGGGTTGTTGCGTCTCTTGCTGCGCCGTCACGTTCGCAGTCAAACATCCAAACGCCGCGACCACCGACATCACGTATGACTGTTTCACGTTGCACGCTCCCGAGTGAAGGTTCGATTCCGTTCGCCGTTGATTATTGGACGACTTCGGTACGTTGTGGTTCCCGCGCGGTTCGCGCTTTGTCTTCCACCTACTATTGGTCGCTTATGGACCCTGCCGCATCAACCCAACCCGGCGCGACTGCATCCGGACTCGAACTGCTCGGTCTCACGTCCGAACAGTTCCTCGCCCGATTTTGTGGTGAAGTGATCCATGAGGGAGTCGGGGGTCCTCGCGGCGCGATGAGCGCGTATCGAGCGATATTCCGCGAGGGTCGTTGCGATCTCAACGGACTTGCATTCGAGCCGCCGCGAATCGGTGCGGTTCAGCGCGAAGATTCGCCTGAAGGCACGGTCGTGAAGTTCGTGACACAACTCGACAGCGCGATTCCGGGCGGCCCTGCGCATGAAGTCGAATCGGTGCTGATCCCGATGATCGGCTCAAAGGGCAACTTGAAGTACACGCTGTGCGTGTCGAGTCAGGTCGGCTGTGCGATGGGGTGCGGGTTCTGCGAGACCGCGCAGATGGGTCTGATTCGCTCGCTCAAGCCACACGAAATCGTCGGCCAGTGGTGGAACGCACGACATGTCGTCGGCTTCGAAGTCGGCAACATCGTCTTCATGGGCATGGGTGAGCCCATGGACAACTACGACAACGTGATGCAGGCGGTGTCGGTACTCAAAGATCACAACGGTCCCAACATCGGCGTCAGCAAGATCTGTATCTCGACGGTGGGGCGCGTCGACGGCATCCGTAAAATGGCCAAGCGCATTCAAGAGCCGGGTTGGCATCGACTCACGATGGCCCTCTCGCTCAACGCTTCGAATGACGAAGTTCGGTCATCGATCATGCCCGTCAACCGCAAGTGGAACATCAGCGAACTGCTCGGTGCGCTCAAAGAATGGCCGCGATTCGCCGGCAACAAACTCTGCATCGAGTACGTGCTCATTCCGGGCGTCAACGATCGTGTCGAACATCTTGACGAGCTCGCCAAGTTCATGGGTGAACTCAAAGACGGCGACAAGCCCCTCGCGCTGCTCAACTTGATTCCATACAACCCGCGGCGCAACAGTCCGTGGCCCGCACCCGATGAATCTCATGTCACGTGGTTCTTACAAGGACTGATCGAGCGTGGCGTCTTCGCCAAGCGGCGCCGCACCAAAGGTCGCCAGATGATGGGTGCTTGCGGACAACTCGGCGCAGCGCACATCCGCCAACGCAAGTTCATCGAGCCCACGATCTCGATCTGATTCACGCCGCCTGTGTGATGAACTCGCCGAGCCTTCGGACGTCATCGCATCCACATGCCTCGACTCCAAGCGCGGCGAGCACCGTTCGCTCGTCCTCCGAGTCCTTCCGGAACCGATGTGTCACCAACGGGTTGCCTTCGGAGTCAAAAAGGCACGCCACGAATCCGTCCTCGGCGCGCGAGACCTCCACGCACTGATCGCCGAATTTGAATCGACGTCGCATGTCATGCTCGCGCCGGATCGAGTCTTCAACCTGTGCATCCACCGCACGAACCAGCCGCATTTGAATGCACTCGAAGATGTCCTCCGCATCGCCGATCGACTTGGCGATCTCTCCGAAAAGATCGATCGTCGCCGCGTACTCGGCGCTTGCGCGACGAACGGCTTCCTCGATCTGCGAATCACGCAGTTCGAGCAGTTGAGCAGCCTCGGCATGGAGATTGGCGTCTTGCTCAGCGCCTTGCAGCATGCGAAGATCCTCGCTGACGCAGAGTTCCGGGCCCGCGACAACGTACGCGATGCGGTGAAGCGCATGCACCGGTTCCGTGCGCATCGTCGATCGCGGACGATCATGATGCAGCTGAATCGGACGCGCGAGCACTTCGGGCAGTCGCCACAGTCGCTGAAGCGCCGCCATGACATCGACGTGCGTGAACTCGAACACCTCGCACTCCGCGCGAAGCAGCATGCGTGGCGCGCGGAATCCGTCGTACAGCCGCTCGTACGCTTCTCCGACGAGCTTGGGCATCAGCGGAACGCCGGCATCCAGCATCAGTCCGATCACGAAAGCTTCGGCGACATATCCCGGTGCATGGATCCGCGCCAGTTCCGCCGCCAGACATCCGCGGAAAACCGATCGACCCCAAACCGAGCGCGTGAGTTCGCGGGCGGTGCCTCGACACGCCGCGCGGCTGAGATGAAACCCCAGCGCGATTGACTTCAGTCGCTCCAGTCCGAGCACCACACACGCCCGGTCAACGGTCGTCACCGGCTTGCGTTGTGCGAACAGCGCGGAGTTGGACAGTTTCAGCAGTCGAGCCGAGAGCCCGGGATCGTTCCGGATCGCCGCGGCGTAATCGCGTGGTTGGGCGTTGGGATCCGCACTGAGATCGAGGATGCGAACCGCGACTTCAGGTTGCGTGTGAATGCCGATGCGCTCAAGGCGCTCGGCAAGCCGCTGATGAAGCGCGTCGATTTCAACTGCGGAGAGAGTGTTGCGTGGTTTGACGGCCAAACGTTCCCCCGTACTGACTTTCAGACACGAACTCAGTCGGCCTGATTCAGTCGAGGGATCAGCGATTGCGGGTATTTCGCCCTATTCAAACGGTTATCGAACCATCACGTCGGAATATCACCGAGGTCATCCATGATGGACTCGGTCGACGATGACGCACGCGCGGATTCGGAGCCTGTATTCGGCGTGAACGGTGCGGCTTGTCCGCCTTGCTGGGTCCAAGGCGCCTGTGCCACCGGAGGTTTGGTCTCGCGGATCTGATTCATCGGATTGCGATCATCGAAGCCGCTGGGGGCCATGGCATGCGGGTCGTAATTCTTGAAGC
>Ga0315904_10013463_pt1 | contig 10240 bp, 12 predicted proteins | sample LakEriMetagenome_6_FD_203529 | JGI IMG/M metagenome (GOLD analysis project Ga0315904, IMG submission 203529) | Freshwater fungal communities from buoy surface, Lake Erie, Ohio, United States - Buoy 12 MA120 | ecosystem: Environmental > Aquatic > Freshwater > Lake | place: USA: Lake Erie, Ohio...
GTTTCGGTGGGGCTGCTCGCCAGCGAGCAGCTGCAGCCGGTGCTGGCGGCCATGCTGGTCTCGCTGCTCGTGAGTCCGCTGCTGATCGAGCGCGCCAACCGGATCGCGCTGCGCCTGTCGTCGCAGGAGTGGCTGCAGCGCTCGCTGCAGCTGCAGACCATCGCCAGCCGCACGATGGCCCGCGAGCGCCACGTGATCGTCTGCGGCTATGGCCGCTGCGGCCAGGCGCTGGCCCACGTGCTCGAGGCCGAGTCGGTCAGCTTCGTGGCCCTCGACCTCGACCCCGACCGGGTCAGGGAGGCCGCCGCCACCGGCGAACCGGTGGTCTACGGCGACAGCGCCCGGCGCGAGACGCTGCTGGCCGCCGGCCTGCACCGGGCGCGGGCGCTGGCCATCACCTTCGACGACACCGCGGTGGCGCTGCGCATCATTGCGGTGGTGCGCGAGCTCGCGCCGCAGCTGCCGGTGCTCGTGCGCACCGCCCACGAGGCCGACATCGAGCGCCTGCGGGCGGCCGGCGCCACCGAGGTGGTGCCCGAGATCGTCGAGGGCAGCCTGATGCTCGCCTCGCACGCCCTGGCGCTGGCCGGGGTGCCCATGGGCCGGGTGCTGCGCCGCGTGCGCCGGGTGCGGGCCAGCCGCTACACGCTGCTGCAGGGGTTCTTCCACGGCGCCGACGACAGCCACGAGGATGCGATCGAGGACGCGCAGATGCACCTGCGCGCGCTGGTGCTGGCCGCCGGCAGTCCCGCCGACGGTCGCGCGCTGGGCGACGTCGATCTCGGACAGGCCCGCGTCAGCGCCCTGGTGCGCCAAGGGCGCCGGGTGGTCGACCCCGGCGTGCAGGAGGTTCTGCGGGCTGGCGATACGGTCGTCCTGTCCGGGACCCTCGAGCAGATCGGCGAGGCACAGGCCTGGCTGGAGGGCCGCTGAGCCTGGCGCCCCGCGCCGGCCGGCCGGGGCTTTCCGGATGCCGTCCGGGCGGCGGTTTACACTTCGCGTCTGTTCCGTACCGAGCGTTGCCTGTCTTGAATCAGGACCTCCTCACCGTCGACGACGTCCGCTTCGGCTACCGCGACCGCCAGATCCTCGACGGGGTCTCGCTGCGGTTTGCCCGCGGTCGCGTGGTGGCGCTCATCGGCGGCTCCGGCTCGGGCAAGACCACCATCCTGCGCCTGATCGGCGGGCTGCTGCGGCCCAGTGCCGGGCGCGTGGTCTTCGAGGGCCAGGTGCTGCACGAACTCCCGCGCGACGGCCTGTACGCGGCGCGCCGCCGGATGGGGCTGCTCTACCAGTTCGGCGCGCTGTTCACCGACCTGTCGGTCTTCGAGAATGTCGCCTTCCCGCTGCGCGAGCACACCGACCTGCCCGAGCACCTCATTCGCGACCTGGTCCTGCTCAAGCTCAACGCGGTGGGCCTGCGCGGGGTCGCCCACTACCAGACCTCGCAACTCTCCGGCGGCATGGCAAGGCGCGTGGCGCTGGCCCGGGCCATCGCCCTCGATCCGCAGCTCGTCATGTACGACGAACCCTTCGCCGGGCTCGACCCCATCTCACTGGTCACGGTGGCGCAACTGATCCGCCGCCTCAACGACGCCCTCGACGTCGCCTCCATCGTCGTCTCCCACGACATCAAGGACGCCTTCGCGATCGCCGACTACGTCTACCTGCTCGCGAGCGGGCGCATCGCCGCCGAGGGCACGCCCGATCAGATGCGCGCGTCCACCGACCCCACGGTGCGCCAGTTCCTCGACGGCGACATCGACGGCCCGGTCGCCTTCCATCACGCCAGCCGCCGCACGCTGGAGCAGGACCTCGGGATCGAGCCGTGAACGTCGCTCCCCTCGCGCCGCTTCGCCGGCTCCGCGACATCCTTGCCTACGTCGGCTACGCCACCCGCTTTTTCCTGCGGCTTTGCGGCCTCGGGCTGCTTTCGCTGCGCCGGCCGCGCCTGGTCATCGACCAGATCCACTTCATCGGCAACTATTCGCTGTCGATCATCCTCGTGTCGGGTCTGCTCATCGGTTTCGTGCTCGGCCTGCAGGGCTACTACACGCTGCGCCGCTACGGTTCCGAGGAGGCGCTCGGCCTGCTGGTCACGCTCTCGCTGGTGCGCGAGCTCGGTCCGGTGGTCACGGCGCTGCTGTTTGCCGGCCGCGCCGGCACCTCGCTCACCGCCGAGGTCGGCCTCATGAAAGCCGGCGAGCAGATCGACGCCATGCAGATGATGGCGGTCGATCCGGTCGCCCGCGTGCTGGCCCCGCGCTTCATGGCTGCCGTGGTGTGCATGCCCCTGCTCGCGGCGCTGTTCTCGGCCCTGGGCGTGCTCGGCGGCTACCTCGTCGGGGTCGAGATGATCGGCGTCGACCCCGGCTCGTTCTGGTCGCAGATGCAGGGCGGCGTCGACTGGCTGCGCGACGTCGGCAACGGCGTCGTCAAGAGCGTGGTCTTCGGCTTCACGGTCGCCTTCGTCGCGCTGTTCGTCGGTTACGAGGCCGCTCCCACTCCCGAAGGCGTCTCGCGCGCCACCACCACGACGGTCGTGGTCGCGTCGCTCGCCATCCTCGGCCTCGATTTCATCCTAACCGCGCTGATGTTCAGCAGCACCTGACCGGCACCCGGAGTCCTCATGAACCGCAATCTCTCGGTCGACGTCATGGTCGGTCTGTTCGTGGTCCTCGGCTTCTGCGCGCTGGTGTTCCTGGCGATGCGCGCCGGCAACATGAACAGCGCGATCGGCCTGGGCGATTCCTACGAGCTCAAGGCGCGCTTCGACAACATCGGCGGGCTCAAGCCGCGGGCTGCGGTGCGCAGCGCCGGGGTCGTCGTCGGCCGGGTCACCGCGATCCGCTTCAACGACAAGGCCTATCAGGCCGAGGTCCTGATCGCGATGGACTCGCGCTATCGCTTCCCCAAGGACAGCTCCGCCAAGATCCTCACCTCCGGCCTGCTCGGCGAGCAGTACATCGGGATCGAGCCTGGCGGCGACACCGCCATGCTCGACGGGGGCGCGGTCATCGCCATGACCCAGTCGGCGGTCGTGCTCGAGAACCTCATCGGCCAGTTCCTCTACGGCAAGGCTGCCGAAGGAGGCAAGCAGTGAGGCTGACGCCCGAACGCTCGAGCGCTGCCGACCGCCCGGGCGGTCGTGGCCCCATGGCGGCAGCGCTGCTGGCACTTGCGCTCGTCGGCGGCTGCGCGAGCACCGGTCCGGGCGTGGCTCGCGATCCGCTCGAGCCGCTGAACCGCGTCGTCTTCGCCTTCAACGATCAGGCCGACGAGCTGCTGGTGCGGCCGGCCGCCCGCGTGTACCAGGCGGTAGTGCCCGAGGTGCTGCGGATCGCGGTCGGCAACGTGGTGAACAACCTGCTCGAGCCCTGGACGGTGGTCAACCAGCTGCTGCAGGCCAAGCCGGTGGAGGCCGCCGCGGGGGCCGCCCGCTTCGTGCTCAACTCCACGCTCGGGCTGGCCGGAGTGGTCGACATTGCCACCCCCATCGGGCTCGAGCGCAGCCCCGAAGACCTCGGCCAGACCCTGGGCCGCTGGGGAGTGCCGGCTGGGCCCTATCTCGTGCTGCCGCTGCTCGGGCCATCCTCGCTGCGTGATGCTGCCGGCACCGCCGGCGCCTACCGGCTCGACCCTGTCTGGCACACCGCCGATGGCGACCAGCGCAGCGCCTTCACCTTCTTCTTCGTGCTCGAGACCCGCGTGCGGCTGTTCGGTTCCGAGCGGCTCATCGAGGGCGCGGCGCTCGACCGCTACAGTTTCATTCGCGACGGCTATCTCCAGCGTCGCCGCAATCTGGTCTACGACGGCAACCCGCCGCCCCTGAAGGAAGACGACGAATGACGACGATGCGCGCCCCCGCCCGACCCGCCGCCGGCCGCCGCCGTCTGCTGGCCGCCGCGATCGGCACACCCTGGCTTTGCGCCGCGGCGCGCGGCCTGGCCATCGCCGCCCTGCCCGCCGCCGCCCTGGCTGCGCCCGAGGCGCCCGACGCCCTGATCCGGCGCCTGTCGGTCGAGGTGCTCGATCGCATCCGCGCCGACAAGGACATCCAGGCGGGCGACTTCCGCAAGCTCTCCGACTTTGTCGATGCGGTCGTGATGCCGCACGTCAACTTCCAGCGCATGACCGCGCTGGCGGTCGGTCGCAACTGGCGCAGCGCCACGCCCGAGCAGCAAAAGCAGCTGATGACCGAATTCCGGGTTCTGCTGCTGCGCACGTACTCGGGCGCGCTCGGCTCGGTCAGGGACCAGACCGTGCGCATGAAGCCCCTGCGCGCTGATCCGGCCGACACCGAGGTCGTGGTGCGCAGCGAGGTCGTGATTCCGCGCGCCGAGCCGGTACAACTCGACTACCGCCTCGAGAAGGCCGGCGACAGCTGGCGCATCTACGACGTCAACGTGCTGGGCGTCTGGCTGGTCGAGACCTACCGCAGCCAGTTCGCCCAGGAGGTTGCCGCCCGCGGCATCGACGGTCTTATTCGCAGCCTCGCCGAGAAGAACCGCTCGTTCGAGTCGCCGCGCAAGTCCTGAGTCCGCCGTGCAGCCTGGCAGTCCGTCTTCCTCGAGCCTGGCGGCCGGCGCCGTCCACCGGCTGCCGGCCAGCGTGGTGTTCGCCTCGGCCAGCGCCGAGCTCGCCGGGTGCGCGCGCGCCCTCGCCGAGGGCGCCCGGGTCTTCGATCTGTCGGCCTGCGCCGACTTCGACTCCTCCCTGATCGTGCTGCTGCTCGAGTTGCGGCGGCAGGCGGCCCCGCGCGGCTTCGTGCCCCGCCTCGAAGGCGCGCCGGCCAGGCTGCGCAGTCTCGCCGCCCTCTACGGCGTCGAAGATCTGCTCTTTCCCGCCCCATGAGTTCGACCGACGCGCAGACCCCGGCCATCGAGATCCGCGACCTGACCAAGCGCTACGGCCGGCTCGAGGCGCTGCGCGGTATCTCGCTCAGCGTCGGCCAGGGCGAGTTCTTCGGACTGCTCGGGCCCAACGGCGCCGGCAAGACCACCCTGATCTCCTGCATCGCGGGGCTGGCCCGCCCCAGCGGCGGCAGCGTGCGCGTGATGGGCCACGACGTCGTTCGCGATGCCGACGCGGCCCGGCGCGCGCTCGGCGTGGTGCCGCAGGAACTCGTCTTCGACCCGTTCTTCACCGTCCGCGAGACCCTGCGCCTTACCTCGGGCTACTACGGGCTGCGCCGCAACGACGACTGGATCGACGAGATTCTCGCCAGCCTCGATCTCGCCGGCAAGGCCGATGCCAACATGCGCGCGCTCTCCGGCGGCATGAAGCGGCGGGTGCTGGTCGCGCAGGCGCTGGTGCACCGGCCGCCGGTCATCGTCCTCGACGAGCCCACCGCCGGCGTCGACGTCGAACTGCGCCAGTCGCTGTGGGCATTCATCGGCCGGCTAAACCGCGAGGGCCACACCATCGTGCTCACGACCCACTACCTCGAGGAGGCCCAGGCCCTGTGCGGCCGGATCGCCATGCTCAAGCAGGGTCAGGTGGTGGCTCTCGACGCAACCTCCCGCCTGCTCGGCCGCTTCAAGGGCGGCACCCTGATGCTGCGTCTGACAGGCCAACCGCTGCCCGAGGCGCTGGCCGCCGCCGCCCAGCGCGGCGCCGAAGGCGCGCCCGCCGATGGCCGCGTGCGGCTGCCGGTCACCGACTGGTCGGAGGTCGAGCCCATCCTGAGCCAGCTGCGCGTCGCCGGCTGCGCGATCGCCGAGATGGAGCTGGGCCCGGCCGACCTCGAGCAGGTGTTCCTGCGGATCATGCGCGAGGCGCCCGCGGCGGGCGCAGCCCTGGCCGCGGCCACCCCGGAGGCGGCGTCGTGAGCGGTTTCCAGACGCTGCTGCGCAAGGAGATCCTGCGTTTCTGGAAGGTCGTCTTCCAGACGGTCGCCGGGCCGGTCGTCTCCACCGTCCTCTACCTGCTGGTGTTCTCCAACGCCCTGCAGGGCCGGGTCGAGGCTTTCCCGGGCGTGGGCTACGGCGAGTTCCTGATACCCGGCCTCGTCATGATGGCCATGCTGCAGAACGCCTTCGCCAACGCCTCGTCGTCGCTGGTGCAGTCCAAGGTCACGGGCAACATCGTCTTCGTGCTGCTGCCGCCGCTGTCGGTGCGCGAGCTGTTCGCCGCCTACGTCGGCGCAGCCATGGCGCGCGGGCTGGCGGTGGGCGCCGGGGTGTTCGCCGTCACCCTGCTGTTCGCGCTGCCGCGCTTTGCCGCGCCGCTGTGGGCGGCGCTCTTCGCCCTGCTGGGCTGCGCCATTCTCGGTACAATGGGACTGATCGCGGGAATCTGGGCCGAGAAGTTCGACCAGATGGCGGCGGTGCAGAGCTTCGTGATTGCACCGGCCACCTTTCTTGCGGGCGTGTTCTACTCGGTGCACTCGCTGCCGCCGTTCTGGCAGGCGGTTTCGCACCTCAATCCCTTCTTCTACATCGTCGACGGCTTCCGGTACGGTTTCTTCGGGCAGTCCGACGTCGCGCCGCTCGCCAGCCTGGCCATCGTCGGCCTCACGCTCGCCGGCGTCTGTGCCGTCGCGCTGCGCATGCTCCAAACCGGCTACCGGCTGCGGCACTGACAACGGCGCCCTCCATGGTCACCCCCGACATCCTCCGCGGCTACATCGCTGCCGGCCTGCCCTGCGAACACCTCGAGGTCGATGGCGACGGCCGCCACTTCGAGGCTCTCATCGTCGCCAGCGCCTTCGAGGGCAAGCGGCCGGTGCAGCGCCACCAGATCGTCTACGCGGTCCTCGGCGATCGCATGCGCGAGGAGATCCACGCGCTCTCCATGAAGACCCTGACCCCGGCCGAGTGGGCCGCCCAACGGGCCTGACATGGACCGACTCCGACTGTTCGGCGGGCAGCGCCTGTCGGGGGAGGTGCCGGTGTCGGGCGCCAAGAACGCCGCGCTGCCCATCCTGTGCGCCAGCCTGCTCTCCGGCGGCGTCCTCGAACTCGAGAACGTGCCGCGCCTGCAGGATGTCGCCACCACGCTGCAGTTGCTCGGCCACATGGGGGTGGTCGGCCGCCACGAGGCCGACCGCGTGTTCCTCGACGCCTCGGCCGTCGGGGCGCCCGACGCTCCCTACGACCTCGTACGCCGGATGCGCGCCTCCATCCTGGTGCTCGGGCCGCTGCTGGCCCGCTTCGGCAGCGCCAGGGTGTCGCTGCCCGGCGGCTGCGCGATCGGCCAGCGCCCCGTCGACCAGCACATCAAGGGCCTGCAGGCGATGGGCGCCACCATCGCCATCGAGCACGGCTACATCGTCGCCAGCGCGCCGCGCCTGCGCGGGGCGCGCATCGTCACCGACATGGTCACGGTCACCGGCACCGAGAATCTCCTGATGGCCGCCACGCTGGCCGACGGCGAGACCGTCATCGAGAACGCCGCCCGCGAGCCCGAGGTCGTCGATCTCGCCGCGGCGCTGGTCGCGATGGGCGCGCGCATTCGCGGCGCCGGCACCGACCGGATCGTCGTCGAGGGCGTGGCCGCGCTGCACGGTGCCCGGCATCGCGTGATGCCCGACCGGATCGAGGCCGGCACCTTCCTGTGCGCGGCCGTCGCCGCCGGCGGCCGCGTCACCCTCACCGGCATTGCCCCCGACAGCATGGACGCCACCCTCGACAAGCTGCGCGAGGCGGGCGCGGTCATCGAGACCGGCCCCGACTGGATCCGTCTGGCCATGAGCGTTCGCCCGCGCGCAGTCAACCTTCGCACCGCGCCCTACCCGGGCCTCGCCACCGACATGCAGGCGCAGTTCATGGCGGTCAACTGCGTGGCGCAGGGCACCGGCGTGGTCACCGAGACCATTTTCGAGAACCGCTTCATGCATGTGCTCGAACTGCAGCGGCTGGGAGCCGACATCACCATCGAAGGCAACACCGCGGTCGTGAGGGGCGTGCCCGCGCTCTCGGGCGCCGCCGTGATGGCCACCGACCTGCGTGCTTCGGCCGGCCTGGTCGTCGCCGGGTTGGTTGCCGAGGGCGAAACCGTCGTCAACCGCATCTATCACCTCGACCGCGGCTACGAACGCATCGAGGCCAAGCTCGCTGCGCTGGGCGCTCGCGTCGAACGGCTGGCCGCCTGAGCCGCCCGTCCGTTTCCCCTGCCGTCCCAAGCCTGCCATTGCCCGAGCGCACCGACCGATGAGCCCCGACGCCCCGATCACCCTGGCGCTCTCGAAGGGGCGCATCTTCGACGACACCGTGCCGCTGCTGGCGGCCGCCGGCATTCCCGTCGACCCCGACGCGACGCGCTCGCGCCGTCTCATCCTGCCCACCGGCGATCCGGGTCTGCGGCTGATCATCGTGCGCGCGAGCGACGTGCCCACCTATGTCCAGTACGGCGCCGCCGACATCGGTGTGGCCGGCAAGGACGTCCTGCTCGAGCATGGTGGCGACGGCCTGTACCAGCCGATCGATCTGGGCATCGGCGTATGCCGGCTGTGCGTGGCCGTGCCCGAGGGCTTCGACTACGCGCAGGCGGTGCGGCGCGGCGCGCGGCTGCGCATCGCCACCAAGTACCTGCACACCGCCCGCCAGCACTTCGCGGCCAAGGGTGTCCACGTCGATCTCATCAAGCTCTACGGGTCCATGGAGCTCGCGCCGCTGGTCGGGTTGGCCGATGCCATCGTCGATGTCGTCAGCACCGGTGGCACCCTGAAGGCCAACCACCTCGTCGAGGTCGAGGAGATCGCGCCCATCTCGGCGCGGCTGGTGGTCAACCAGGCTTCGCTCAAGACCCGCGCCGCGCGGCTCGAGCCGCTGCTTGCGCGGCTGGCGCAGGTGGTCGCGCAGCGCGCGGGCGCCGCGGCGTCGCTGATCCAATCCGGGGCCGCCGCATGATCAGCCTGCTCGACACCCGCGAGCCCGACTTCGATCGGCGTCTGGCCGCGCTGCTCGCCTGGGACCCCGGCCAGGACGAGGCCATCGAGCGCACCGTCGCCGGCATCCTGCGCGACGTCCGCGCCCGCGGCGACGCCGCGCTCCTCGAGCACACCCGGCGCTTCGACCGCCTCGAGGTCGCCGACGCCGCGCGGCTCGAGCTGCCCCGGGCCGAGCTCGAGGCCGCCGCTGCCGGTCTGCCGGCCGTGCAGCGCGACGCGCTCGAGGCGGCCGCCCGCCGGGTACGCGACTACCACCGCCATCAGCTCGCGCAGTCGTGGTCCTATACCGAGGCCGATGGCACCCGCCTCGGCCAGAAGGTCACGCCCATCGACCGCGTCGGCCTGTACGTGCCTGGCGGCAAGGCCGCCTACCCCTCGTCGGTGCTCATGAACGCGCTGCCGGCCAAGGTTGCCGGCGTGCGCGAACTCGTCATGGTCTCGCCCACCCCCGACGGCGTGCGCAACCCCATGGTGCTCGCCGCGGCCGCCATCGCCGGGGTCGACCGGGTGTTCACGATCGGCGGGGCGCAGGCAGTGGCCGCGCTCGCCTGGGGCACGGCCACGGTGCCGGCGGTCGACAAGATCGTCGGCCCGGGCAACGCCTACGTCGCCGAGGCCAAGCGCCGCGTGTTCGGGCAGGTGGGCATCGACATGATCGCCGGCCCCAGCGAGATCCTGGTCCTGTGCGACGGCAGCGTCGATCCCGACTGGATCGCCATGGACCTGTTCTCGCAGGCCGAGCACGACGAGATGGCGCAGGCCATCCTGCTGTGCCCCGATGAAGCCTTCATCGCCCGCGTGCACGAGGCCATCGCCCGCCTGCTGCCCGGCATGCCCCGGCGCGAGGTCATCGCCCGCTCGCTGGCCGACCGCGGGGCCCTCGTGCGCGTGCGCAGCCTCGAGGAGGCCTGCGAACTCGTCGACCGCATCGCCCCCGAGCACCTCGAGATCGCCACCCGCGACCCGGTCGTCTGGGCCGAGCGCATCCGTCACGCCGGTGCGATGTTTCTCGGCCCCTGGGCCTCCGAGTCGCTGGGCGACTACTGCGCCGGCCCCAACCACGTGCTTCCTACCATGCGCACCGCGCGCTTTTCCTCGCCGCTGGGCGTCTACGACTTCCAGAAGCGCTCGAGCCTCATCGAGGTGTCGGCCGCCGGCGCCGCGACCCTGGGCGGGATCGCCTCGGTGCTGGCGCGCGGCGAGGGCCTGCAGGCGCACGCGCTCAGCGCCGAATACCGTCTGCCCGACGGGCGCCGGCCGGCGCCTGTCGCGCCCGACGCCGACGCCGCCCGCGGTTAGAATGAGTTCCATGAGCCGAGTCGCAGAAGTCGTCCGCAACACTGCCGA
>Ga0315904_10013464_pt1 | contig 10240 bp, 7 predicted proteins | sample LakEriMetagenome_6_FD_203529 | JGI IMG/M metagenome (GOLD analysis project Ga0315904, IMG submission 203529) | Freshwater fungal communities from buoy surface, Lake Erie, Ohio, United States - Buoy 12 MA120 | ecosystem: Environmental > Aquatic > Freshwater > Lake | place: USA: Lake Erie, Ohio...
CAGCAGGACGGCCACGAGCGCTCCCGTGAGGAGCGCCAGCGGCCCGCGCCCCAGCAGCAGCCACGACAGTGCGAGGCCGGGCAGGAGCGAGTGGGTCAACGCATCACCCATCAGCGCCAGCCGCCGGAGCACGAGCACGCTGCCGAGCAGGCCGCCGCTGATGCTTAGCAGCACGGCCGAGAGCAGGCCACGCTGCATGAAATCATACGCGAACGGCGCGAGGAGCAGATCGTAGAGCGCGTTCATGGGCGGACCCCCAGGACGGGCATGCGGCGGTGGTACGCGAGGTCGATGTTCGCGTCGCTCAGCGTCTCCGCCGCCGGACCCGCCGCCACGAGACGGGTGTCGAGCAGCAGGGCGTGCGAAAAGTGGGCCCGCGCGAGCGCCAGGTCGTGCACCGCGGCGACCACGGTGCGTCCTTGCGCGAGCCAGCGTTGGAGGAGGTGGATCAGCTCCGCCGAGGCCGCGAGGTCGAGGCCGGCAAAGGGTTCATCGAGGAGAAAGATGTCCGCTCCTTGCGCCACGGCGCGCGCGAGGAACATGCGCTGCTGCTGCCCGCCCGAGAGGCGGCGGATCTGCTCGCCCGCCAAGGCGGTGAGGTCGAGTTCTTCCAGCGCACGGTCCACGCGCTCCCGCTCCGCCGCCGTGAAACGCCCGAAGAGGCCGAGCGACGGCCAGCGCCCCTGCGCCACGACTTCGCGCACGGAAATCGGAAAATCCCAGTCCACCTCAGGTCGCTGGGGCAGGTACGCCAGCCGCGGATGGAGGTGGCGGGGATGCTTGTCCCCCAAGCGGATCTCCCCGCGCGTCAGCGGAAGCCAGCCGAGCAGCGCCCGCAGAAGGGTGCTCTTGCCGGCGCCATTTGGCCCGACCAACGCCACGAGCGCGCCGCAGGGAATGTGCGCGGTGATCCCGTCCAGCGCGGTACGCTGGCCGTAGTGCACCGTGACGTCTTGCAGGCGAAAGATGTCGTGTCCGGCCATGCGGGCGCGCGTCAGCGCAGGCCCTCCGCGATGGCGAGGATGTTATGGCGGATCATGCCTTCGATCGTGTCCGTTCCCGGCTGGCCGCCAAGCCCGTCCGCGCAGAGTGGGCGACCGGGCTTGGCCCCGGTTTCACGGACGATTGCCGCGAGAGTCCGATCGTTGGCCGAGGCCTCTGCGAAAACGGTTCGCAACCGGCGCTCGCGGATCAGCTCTACCGTCTCGGCCAGGCGGCGCGCGCTGGTCTCGTCGGCCGTGCTCAAACCGAGCAGGGGCTGGACTTCGAGTCCGTACTCGCGCGCGAGGTAGCGGAAGGCGTCATGCGAGGTGACGAGGAGTCGTTGTGCCTCCGGGATGCGGGCGATTTCCGCCTGCGCCCAAGGCTTGAGGGCGGCGATGCGCGCGCGGTAGGCGCTAGCGCGGGCCTGGATGGCCGGTGCGGCGGCCGGACGCCGGGCGACGAGCTCTGTCGTCACGATGTCAATCGCGGCCAGCAGTGGATCCACCGCGACCCACCAGTGCGGGTCGTCCTCGCCATGGTCGTGATCGTGCGCGTGTCCATGGCCCTCGTGGCCATGATCGGCGGTGCAGACTTGCACGGGGTCCGGGATGCGGTTGCCCACTTCGACCACGCGGCCCGCCGGGAGGTCGCGCTGGAGTCGGGGGAGGTAGGTCTCCATGCCCAGACCCGCGGCGAGGACGACGTCGGCCTCGCGCACCCGGCGAATGTCCGCCGGCGCGGGTTCGAAAACATGCGGATCCACGCCCGGCCGAAGCAGGGGCACGACGGTGACCGCATCGCCTCCGACTTCGCGGGCGATCTCCGTGAGCACGGTGTGCAGCGTCACGACCCGCAGGGGGGCGTCGGCGGTCCCCTGGGCGGCGGAGGCGGCGGCGAGGAATGAGAGTCCAGCGAGCGCGAGCCCGGTGCGGACGAAACGGAGAGTGCGGTGGAACATCAGGGAGTGGAAGGCTTCAGACTGAAGGAGAGGCCGGAGAACGTCGCGCCGCGGATTTCGAGGCGGGCGATCTCGCCCGTGAGTGCGCCCGATTCTTTCAGCCAGGGCGCGGTGGCTTCGAACTGCGAGGTGTTGCCCACGGTTTCGCCCGTGGCCGGGTTCCCGACCGCCTGAAGCATCAGGCCGCGAGCGGGCTCGCGCAGGCGCAGCTCGATTGCGGGCTGGGCGATCCGCACGAAGTGCTCCGCGTGTCCGTCGAGGATGTAGGCGGCGATGCGGCCGGTGTCACGGTCGAGGACCAGTTCGACGTTGAATTGATGGTCGCCCACCTCGACGAGCAGTCCGCCGTGGGGAGCCGTATGGGCGTGCCCGTGGCTGTGCGCGTCGTGGCCCGCCGCCTTCGCGTCAGCATGGGAATGGTCATGTGAACGGCTGCAGCCAATGGTCAGCAGCGGCACGAGGGCGAGGAGGAGGAATCGGAACATGGAGAAGGAGTTCATGAGTTCGCGGGGATGCCAGCAGTCAATCCGGGTCCGGGCAGTGGTCAAACCGCCCCCGCGACAAGAGCACCGCTCTACCGTAGCAAATGCGTCAAGGGGCCCCCAGCATGATCCGGCCGACCGCCGTTCCCGCGGCGGAGCGAGGGAGCGACGCCCCGGGCGCGTGGTGCGCAGCCAAGTGGGGCACGGTTCACCGCTGTTCCAGCCACTCCGGAGACCGGTATTGCTCGGTAAGTTGCTCGACTTCGTGTTCGTGGAACTCCGGCCATGGCGTCGGCGTCGGCTCTGCGGCCAGCCGTTCGCCGAGATGACGGGTGAAGACGGGCGTAAGTTCGTCCCAATCTCGCACCAGCGGGGCAGCCGGGCGCCAGAGCGAGCCTTGCAGGATGAGTCCGTGCTTCGTGCGCTTCTGCGCGGCGCCGGCGATCTTCGCTCCGGTTGCGGGGTACACGACGTCGAAGCGTTCCGCGCGCGTGAAGCAGATGCCCGCCGGCCCGCAACCCTCGGGGTTGTCTGGATCGGGCACGGGACACTCCTGAACCACCTGCGCGGGTTGGCCGAGTTCCACCAACGCCGCGGCGAGGGCCTCGTGCACGACTCGGTAGCTTTCGCTGGCACGCACCGCTTCCAGATCATGGCCTCGCGGAATGACCAGAGCGTAGGTCCAGTCGTCGCGGTGGTCGACCAAGCCGCCTCCAGAAAATCGGCGCACCAACTCGACCGGCTCGTCGGGATTCAACTGGGCCTGGATGAACGCTCGTTTTTGGCTGTAACCGAACGTCAGCGCGGGTCGGTGCCAACCGTAGGCGCGGAACCGAGGGGCGTCGTCCCCCGGGTACCGCTGGAGCAACAGGAAATCGATCGCCATGTTCTCGGCGGCGCCCGCCAGTCGGGAGGGAAGCACATGCAGCGTCATGTGTCGTTAGCCTGACGCCTCTTCGCCGAAAGCAAACGCCGAAAGTGGCCCCGCCCTCGTTGGGGGCGGGGCACGAGGCTAGTTGCGCCCGTACAGGTCGGGCAGTTCGTCTTCGAAGCGGACAAATGGGTGGTTCCGGAACCGGACAAAGTCCTCCGCACTCATCTGGCCCGGATACGGGGCGAAGTAGTGGTCGGTTTGCTCCCGCTCTCGGTTGGCATTGCGCCACACGAGCACGTACAGGATGCGCTTCGTGGTCTCGTTGTGCAGAATGGAGGACAAGAGCACGTCGGTCCACCAGGTCGGATGAGGCACCGCCTCCCGACCGGCTTCCGTCAGGGCGGCGATCTTCCCCCGGCTATCCGCCAGGCGCACCGTGGATTCGAGGCTGCGCCGAAAATCGGCCAGTTGACGCTCCGCGGTGGCGGTGTTGCCCCGATGCCCCAAGTCCCAGTAGTTATCCAACCCCATCAGGTCGACATAGTCGTCGCCCGGATAGCCCCAGAGGTAGCCGGGTACGAAAGCATCGATATCGATGCGGCTGCGGTCGGGTGAATAGGCGTAGATGAGGTTGTGGACCTGCTTCTCGTTCTTCAAATAGTCGACCGTGAATCGCCACAGCGTGATGAAGTCGGCCTCGCTGGTCGAACCCTTGCCCCACCAGAACCAATCGCCGTTGTGCTCGTGCCACGGACGGAAGATAATTGGGATCGGAGCCAGCCGCTTGAAGTAGTCGGCGGCTTGGTCGAGGTTTGCTCTCAGGACATGATGCAGGTCACCGCCGGGAATGATGCGGTGCACGACGGCCGAGGTGTCGTAGAACGACTTTCCGCTGGCCGGATGGTACATGTGCCATTCGTAGGTGATCAACCCACCGCGGCGGTAGACGCCGCGGTCCCGTTCCAACTGCTGGGTCACGGCGGCTTCACGTTGCGCGTCCGACCAGGTCGGATCCGACACGGCGTTCACCGCGAACCCGTACACCGACGGGAATGAACCTGTGACGTCCTTCACATCCGATCGGAGTTCGCCGGGAGCCAGATCGGCTTCCGTCCAGCGGTAGCCGTAGTTCAAGGTGTTCTGATGCCCGAACAGGAGTGCGTTCCCCTGCAGGCTCCGCAAGGTGTGATAAAGGCGCCGCGTTTCAGGCGTCGCATGAGCATCTGCCAACCGGACATCTGCGGTGGGATCGTTGGCGCAGCTGGCCGCGACCGAAGTCAGGAGTCCGAGCAGAATGGATTTCATGAGGGTTGACGTCAGGTGGACGCGTCCAGACGCATCCGGATCGTCCGGTTGCTCGGCCCGCATGACCACTACCAGACCGACGCGTGCGGTGTGACAAGGGCATTTCAACGCCCGACGTCGTCCTCGCGGGAGGTTGTGTGAAAGCAGGACTGCGTGGGATGACGGCCCCGGCGCTGCCATCCGGCCGCGCCTGACGATTCATGCCGCGGCTAGACCTTCCAGCTCTGGAGGATACGGATGTAGTTGGCGCGCTCGAAAGCCGCGGGGTCCGGACAGCGAGCGTGGTTGAGCGCCCCGCGGAACTCCTCGATTCGCGTGTACCCGTACTCGGCCATCCACGCTTCCAACCCGGAGAGGATCAGCGGGATCGCGGAGGGTCCTTTCTTGAGCAGCGCCGACACCGCTTGCACGGCGTGGGCGCCGGCGAGGATCGCCTTGATCGCATCGGGTGCCGTGTGTACGCCGCCGCTGGCCGCCAGCGAGGCCTGCAGATGTGGGGAGAGGATCGCCAGCCAGCGCAGGCGGAGCAGGAGGTCGCTCGGGTCCGATAGTTTCAGCTGCGGCGAGACGTCGAGCTCCTCGATGTTGAAGTCGGGCTGATAGAACCGATTGAACAGGACCAACCCGCCCACGCCGAGGCGATCCAGGTTCCGTGCGAAGTGCGGGAGCGCCGAGTGAAAGGGCGAGAGTTTCACCGCCACCGGAATGCGCACCGTCTCCAGCACGCTGCGGACGATCTCTAAGATGCGGCGTTCCACTTCCTCGCCGGGAGTGTCGGGGTCGGTCGCCAGCTGGTACAGGTTAAGCTCAATCGCATCCGCGCCGGCGTCCTCGAGGAGCTTCGCGTACGTGGTCCAGCCACCGAGGTGGGTGCCATTGAGTGACGCGATGACCGGGATGGTGACCGCCGCTTTCAGGAGGCCGAGCTGGCGCACGTAGTGGTCGGGCGAGAGCTGGAACTCATCGTACTGCGGAAAGTAGGAGGTCGCTTCCGGGCTGCTTTCCGCGATCGACTCCGTGTGGTGGTGCAGCGCGCGCTGCTCGAGGTTGATTTGCTCCTCGAAGAGCGAGTGCATCACGATCGCGGCGGCGCCGGCCTCCTCAAGGCGACAGACCATGTTCAGGTTGTCGCAGAAGGGTGAAGCGCCGACGATGACGGGATTGCGGAGTTTCAGTCCGAGGTAAGTGGTGGCGAGCTTCATGGCTTCGGGTGGGGAGGAGCGTGGCGGCGCGGAGTGGAGCGAGGCGGGTGGAGCGGGTGAGGCGGTCGCAATCAGGTCGCGGAGGGCGCGGGCTTGGTCGTGTCGGGCTGGGGTCGTGCGGATTCACTCTGGGGCCCCTGAGCGAGCCGCTGATAGACGGCGAAGTGCTCGCGGACCTGCGTCTGCGCCTGCGCGAGCAGTTCGTCGGCGCGGGCCGGGGCGATGTTCCGCAGGATACTGAAGCGCGTTTCTCCCGCCATGAAGCGGGCGAGGTCGGTCTTCGGTGACGCGGAGTCCAGCCTGAGGCCCGACTCCGCCGGACCGTGGCGGGGGTCGTAGCGGAAGAGCGGCCAGTAGCCGGTGTCCACGGCCAGCTTCTGCTGATCCAGCCCGAGGTGGAGGCCGTAGCCGTGTGCGATGCAGTGCGAGTAGGCGATCACCAGAGCTGGCCCGGGATAGGCGTCGGCCTCCCGCAGTGCGGCGACGGTCTGGCTGTCCTTCGCGCCGAAGGCGACCTTCGCGACGTACACGTGGCCGTACTGCATCGCGATGAGGGCGAGGTCCTTCTTTGCGGTCGCCTTGCCGCCGGCCGCGAACTTCGCGACCGCGGCGAGCGGGGTGGCCTTCGAGGACTGGCCGCCGGTGTTGGAGTAGACCTCGGTATCGAGCACAAGCACCTTCACGTTCGCGCCGGACGCGAGGACGTGGTCCAGCCCGCCGTAGCCGATGTCGTAGGCCCAGCCGTCGCCGCCCACGATCCAGACCGATTTTCGCACGAGCTCGTTGGCGAGCGCGGCAAGGCGGGCGGCGCCGGGGTCGGTGCGGCTGGCCAACGTCTGATGCAGCGCGGCGACCCGAGCGCGTTGGGCCGCGAGTTCCGCCTCGGTGGACTGGGGAGCGGTGAGCAGGGCGCTGCAGTCGACCTCGGGAAGGGTCGGCGCGAGTTCCTCAAGCAGGCGCCGGGCCGTGGTGTGCCGGCGGTCCGCGGCGAGGCGCAGGCCGTAGCCGAATTCGGCGTTGTCCTCGAAGAGCGAGTTCGCCCAGGCGGGCCCTCGGCCCTCCGCGTTGGTACAGTACGGGGTGGTCGGCAGGTTGCCGCCGTAGATCGACGAGCATCCGGTCGCGTTCGCCATGATCAGGCGGTCTCCGAAGAGCTGGGTGAGCAGCTTGAGGTATGGCGTCTCGCCGCAGCCCGCGCATGCTCCGGAGAACTCGATTAGGGGCTGCGCGAACTGCGTACCTTTCACGGTGCTCAGGTCGAGCCGGGAGCGATCCGGATCGGGCAGGGTGAGGAAGAAGTCCCAGTTCGCCCGCTCCGCCGCGAGCAGCGGAGGCTGGGCGACCATGTCGATCGCTTTGTGGCGGGGATTGGAGCGGTCCTTCGCCGGACACACCTGCACGCAGAGGGAGCAGCCGGTGCAGTCCTCGGGGGCGACCTGCAGGGTGTAGCGCTGGTTGGGGAAATCGGTCGAACGGAACGCCGTCGACTTGAAGCCCGCCGGAGCCACGGCGAGGGCGTCCGGCGCGTAGAACTTGGGCCGGATCGCGGCGTGAGGGCAGACCAGTGCGCACTTGTTGCACTGGATGCAGATCGCCGGATCCCACTGCGGGATCTCCAGCGCGATGTTGCGCTTCTCGTAGCGCGTCGTGCCGGTCGGCCACGCGCCGTCGCAGGGCAGCGCGCTCACCGGCATGAGATCGCCTTGGTCTGCGAGCAGGCGGGCGGTCACCTGGCGCACAAAGTCGGGCGCCCCGGCGTAGCTGGGCGGAACGACGGCGATGGCGTGGTCGTCGATGGCCGACGGGATCGTCACCTCGTGCAGCCCGGCGAGCGTCGCGTCGACCGCGGCGTAGTTCGTCTTGACGATCTGCTCTCCCTTGCGGCCGTAGGTCTTGAGGATGGCCTTCTTGATCTGCGCGATCGCCTCGTCCGGCGCGAGGACACCGGAGAGCGCGAAGAAACAGGTCTGGAGCACCGTATTTGTACGCCGCCCCATCCCGCTGTCCTGCGCGACCTGCGTGGCGTCGATGACCCAGAGCCGGAGGCGCCGTTCGATCAGGGTCTGCTGCCACTCGCGCGGCAGGCGGTGCCAGGTCTCCTCGGGTGTGTAAGGTGAGTTCAGGAGCACCGTGCCTCCGGGCCGGGCGTATTCGAGGACCCGCTGGCGGCCGACGAAGTGGAACTGGCTGCACGCCACGAAGTCCGCGGCGCGGATCAGGTACGGTGCCCGGATGGGTCGCGGACCGAACCGGAGGTGTGAGGTCGTGACGGATCCGGATTTCTTCGAATCGTAGACAAAGTAGCCTTGAGCAAAGTTCTCCGTCTGTTCGCCGATGATCTTGATCGAGTTCTTGTTCGCACCGACCGTCCCGTCGGCGCCCAGCCCGACGAAGACGCAGCGGCGGACGTCGTCGGGCTCGAGGTCGAAGTCTGCATCGTAAGGCAGCGACAGCCCGGTGACATCGTCGAGGATCCCCACGGTGAACGGGTGCCGCGGTCGCGGCTCGGCCAGTGTGTCAAACACCGCCCGGGCCATGCCCGGCGTGAACTCCTTCGAGCCGAGTCCGTAGCGTCCGCCGACCACGCGCGGCGGGAGTTCGCTCCCGGCGAGGGCGGCGACGACGTTCAGGAAGAGCGGTTCGCCGAGTGAGCCCGGCTCCTTGGTGCGGTCGAGCACGGCGATGCTCCGGACCGTGCGTGGCAGTGCGGCGCGGAACGCGGTGACGGGGAACGGATGCGCGAGCCGCACGGCGATCACGCCCACCTTCTCGCCGCGATCCTGCAGCCAGCGCGTCGTCTCGCCCAGCGTGTCCACCGCGCTACCCATCGCCACGATCACCCGTTCGGCTTCGGGGTGGCCAAAGTAGTCACAAAGATGATACTGACGACCGCAGACGGCGGCGAGGCGATCCATGGTGGCCTGCACGATCCCGGGCAAGGCATCGTAGAAACGGTTCACCGATTCCCGGCCCTGGAAGTAGACATCTGGATTCTGGGCCGTGCCACGCAGCGTCGGGTGGTCTGGACTGAGGGCGCGGGCTCGAAACGCGGCGAGATCGGTCTCGTCGATTACGGCGCGCAGTTGGTCGTCATCGAGGGTGTCGAGCTTCGAGACCTCGTGGGACGTGCGGAAACCGTCGAAGAAGTGGATGAACGGCAGTCGGGCGCGGAGCGTTGCGGCGTGGGCGACGAGCGCGAAATCCTGGGCTTCCTGGCCATTGTTCGAGCAGAGCAGCACGCAGCCGGTGGCGCGGCAGGCCATGACATCCTGGTGGTCACCGAAGATTGAAAGCCCCTGGGCGGCGATCGCGCGGGCGCTGACGTGCAGCGCGAACGGCAGCAGTTCGCCGGCGATCTTGTACAGATTGGGGATCATCAGGAGCAGCCCCTGCGAGGCGGTGAAGGACGTGGTGAGGGCGCCGCCGATCAGGCCACCGTGCACGGTGCCGGCGACGCCGCCCTCGGACTGCAACTGGGTGACGCGCGGCACCTCGCCCCAAAGATTCTTCCGGCCGCCGGCGGACCATTCGTCGCAGGACTCGGCCATGGCGGAGGACGGCGTGATCGGGTAGATGGCGATGAGCTCGCTGAGACGGTAGGCGACGCTGGCGACGGCCTCATTGGCATCGAGTGTGGCGAAGGTGGGGGCGCGGGAGGAGGGGGCGGAAGGTGCGGACGTACCGTGGGATCCAAGCTGGGTGGTGAGGCTGAGCGAGCCGGCGGAGGCCGGCGTCTCGGCCGGGGCGAAGGCCGCGGAGTGTGCCGACGTGGCGGAAGGGGCGGGCGTGGCGGAGGGGGTGGGGCCGGGCGGGTTCATGGTTGGGGGCGCGCGAGGCGGCCGATCGACGACCGATGCAGTGGCGCCATCATGGCAGGTGGGTGCTGGGGCACGCTCCGCAGGGGTTGGCTTTGGCGGTGCAGTTCTTGCAAGCGGGGGATGGGTGACCGAGGGAGGCGGCTCGGACACGTCCGCGGGCGTTTGTCCCCAGTTGGATGCTTTTTGCTCGCCGCGGGCGGCGCGGGTGCGAACGTCGCGGCCATGCCCGCGACCTCGCGCCGCACCTCTGTTTTCACCGAGTCACTGATCCGGGAAATGACCCGGGTGGCCCAGCAGCATGGCGCGATCAATCTCGCGCAAGGGTTTCCCGACACCGATCCCCCGGCCTCGCTGGTTGCGGCAGCGAAGGCGGCGATGGATGCCGGGCGGCATCAGTACGCGATCACCTGGGGCGCCCCCGAGTTGCGGGAAGCGTTGGCGGCGAAGCTGACCCGGTATAGCGGCCTGCCGGTGGATCCGCAGCGCGAGCTCGTGGTCACCTGCGGCGCGACCGAAGCGATGATGGTGGCGATGATGACCGTGTGCGACCCCGGGGATCGGGTCGGGCTGTTCTCTCCCTTTTACGAGAACTACAACGCGGACGCCATTCTCACCGG
>Ga0315904_10013465_pt1 | contig 10240 bp, 5 predicted proteins | sample LakEriMetagenome_6_FD_203529 | JGI IMG/M metagenome (GOLD analysis project Ga0315904, IMG submission 203529) | Freshwater fungal communities from buoy surface, Lake Erie, Ohio, United States - Buoy 12 MA120 | ecosystem: Environmental > Aquatic > Freshwater > Lake | place: USA: Lake Erie, Ohio...
CCATTGTTCAAGAATTCGAATGTGACCTTCTTTTTGCATCTCCCCCATGGGGACTTGGTGGCTGCGCCAATAGTCTTCACATTTCTTGCCATCGATTTCTGCCGGGCAAGTCCATCCTTTCGGAGTTCGAAAGACGATCATTGGCCAAGCGGGCCTTGTAGTCACTCCATGATTGCGAGCTTCGTCCCAAATACGCTTGATCTCTACTGTCGCTATGTCCATCGCCGAGGCGAGCTGTTGATGAACCGACTCCGGTTCGTGCCCTTCTACCCAGAGCGGTTTATAGCCCATCCCTTCAAAGTACTTCCCAAGTTCTTCTTTGGGGATGCGAGCCAGGAAGCAAGGGTTCGCGATCTTGTAGCCGTTGAGATGCAGGATCGGAAGAACGGCACCATCGCGAGCGGGATTCAGGAATTTGTTACCGTGCCAACCGGTTGCCAAAGGGCCCGTTTCTGCTTCGCCATCGCCGACCACACACGCAACGATCAAGTCGGGATTGTCAAACGCTGCTCCGTACGCATGACTCAGGGCATAACCTAGCTCGCCACCTTCGTGAATACTTCCAGGCGTTTCCGGTGCAACGTGACTGGGAATGCCTCCTGGAAAGCTAAACTGCTTGAAGAACTTTTGCATCCCTTCTTCGTCTTGACTGATGTTGGGATAAACCTCACTGTAAGTTCCTTCGAGATAAGCGTGTGCAACCAACGAAGGACCACCGTGCCCCGGCCCAATCACGTAAACAACATTGAGATCATCCCGTGCAATGACACGATTGAGATGGACGCAAAGCATGTTGAGCCCCGGAGAAGTACCCCAATGCCCGAGCAAGCGTGGTTTGATATGTTCACGGCGAAGCGGTTCCCTCAGCAGAGGGTTCTCCATCAGGTATATTTGACCGACCGATAGAAAGTTGAGTGCTCGCCAATAACCATCCATTCGCTGAAGTTCGTCAGCGGTGAGTGGTCCGGCTAAAGTCTGTCCTGGATTCGGTAGTTCTGCGGAGAGGCTCGTTGACTGTGCGACATGCATGACGGTCTTTCTTTCGCTCCAATTCAAAGCGTATGAGAAACGTTGTCGGCTGTCCTATAATAGGGGACACCGACCACCACCATCTTAGCGTTGCATCGATTGGTTGGGCACGTCAGAAAGTTAATGCACCCAGGGAAGAAGTAGCAAACCCAAAAAATGTGTCAAGTTGTCTCGATTGTCGTGGACCGGCCCGCCAGTCCACTTCTTGAACTTTTGTTTGATGCCCGCTGTAAGCAAATATCTAACAAACCATTCTGAGCATCGACTGACCGGTCAGCGACACTGGGCTACTCGCTGATGCGTTTGTCTCGCTCGATGAACGCATAGGCGTTGTGATTATGGATCGACTCGAAGTTTTCCGAGAAGCATTGATACCAAGTGATTCGATCGTCAGCATTCAAAACTACGGCCATATCACGAACAATGTCTTCGACGAACTTGGGATTTTCATAAGCCCGTTCCGTCACCCACTTTTCGTCAGGCCGCTTTAGCACCGAGAACACCTGAGTCGACGCGCATTGTTCGATCATGGCAAATAGTTCTTCGATCCAAAGATGCACACCGTCAGCAAGTCGAACTTTGACCGTCATTTCGCAACGTTGGTTGTGTGCTCCGTAGTCGGAAATTTCTTTCGAGCAGGGACAAAGACTAGTGGCTGGCACTTTGATGGTCATAATGAAGTCATCGATTCCATTGCTCGCCACTTCAAAAGTCACGTCTATATCGAGCTTCCCTACACGACCCGTTACAGGTGCTTTCTTGTCGATAAAGTAAGGAAAGCTAAGCTCGAGATGTGCATCTTTCGCCTTGAGTGACTCCTTCATGGCATGGCAAACATCGCTCAGTGTGTCGGAGCTCAGCTCATCGTGATGTTCATTGAGGACCTCGAGGAATCGGGACATGTGAGTCCCTTTCTCGTCGTGAGGAAGAGAGACATACATGTTGATAGAAGCAACCGTATGGACTCGGCCGTTGCCGTCTCCGTTGCCCGGAGTTCGTAAAGAAATAGGATATCGAACTCCCTTCACGCCTACTTTATTTATGGCAACTTTGCGTCGATCGCCGGTGGATTGGATATCGGGAAGTGACTTCAAGGTTCTCTCTCGTTGGATCATGATAATAGTTTCTATCGGTTGTTTGTGGCACAATCAACAGGTCGGGCCCCCACGCTTTGGCTGGAGCAACTATCTGTTTGCAATGCACTCCATTAGTCCTGCCATTTGGCGCTTCGCGGAAACATCGGTTAGACCGTCAAGTGTACCCACTGGGCTAGTCCTGGAAGCTTTTTTTCCAGTGGAAGCATGATTATCAAATAGAAAATTGAACATGCTTGCATTCGAAATCTTGATTTTCGACTCCTTGTGCAAGGCAACGATTTTCGAACGACACTTGACATTTCGGACTGGGCAATTCCTGAGGCCGGTCGTGGAAAAGACGGCTCGTGAATTTCGAGGTATAATAGCCTCCCAGCCTCGACACCTGTTTTCCATCGGTTTCCCGCTGGCCTGTTTTCTTCCTCACAAATTGGGTGAATGCTCTATGGTTCGTTTTTCTCTCCCCATGCGATTGGCAAGATCCATCGTTCTGGGCATCTCGATGCCCTGTTTATTGGTAAACATTATGACCAATAACTCCCATGGGCAAGGAGCCGGTCAAGCACAACAACCCTCGAGCTGGAGTTGGGAGTCCACGAAGCTCTCACCGCTTTTCTTTGGCGAGGGAGGCACGATTTGTGAACTCGACGGGGACGGCAATCCAGATGTCGTTGCTGGATACAACATTTACTTCGGTCCCACGTTTGATCGTGCCGTTCCATTGTTTGATGCCAAACCTGTTTCCATCATCGGTTACTCCAAGTTCTTTTTTGCGTTCGATTACGATATCGACGGCGACAAGAATAACGACGTCATCATCATCGGTTTCCCAGGCGAAGCGGCTCACTGGTACAAGAACCCCGGCAAAGATCGAGCACGGACCGGAAATTGGGAGCGATTTACGATCCTCAGCTCGGTGGATAACGAATCCCCGACGTTTACTGACTTGACCGGAGATGGCAAACCTGAAATCGTTTGCTGCAACGGTGGTACCTTCGGATACGCAGAGATACCGAAAGATCCGACGCAACCGTGGACTTATGTTCCCGTTAGTGAAAATGGCAAGTACCAACGCTTTACGCACGGGTTAGGTGTTGGCGATGTAAATGATGATGGTCGTCTCGACATCATGAGCAAAGAGGGTTGGTGGGAACAACCGACCGACCGTTCCGTGACTCCATGGAAGATGCATCGATTCGCGTTTTCCGGTCCTGGCGGAGCTCAAATGTACGCTGTCGACTTGGATGGAGACGGAAAGACGGAAGTCGTCACTTCTCTGGCAGCTCATGGTTATGGTTTGGTCGCTTACAAGAAGAAATCACTCGCAGGTGACGATTGGGACAGAATCGACATCATGACGGACAAGGTGGAAACGTCCCCGACAGGTCTCGTCGTCTCACAACTTCATGCGATCGATATCGCGGACATGGACAACGATGGAAAACCTGACATCGTTGCTGGCAAAAGATTCTGGGCTCATAACGGCAGCGACCGTGGCGAGAACGAACCACCGTTGCTCGTATGGTTCAAACCTGTGATCTCGAACAGCGGACTTCGGTTCATCCCCAACATCGTCGATGACAACTCAGGAGTCGGCACGCAGATCGTTGCAAAGGACATCAACAACGATCATCGACTGGACATCCTGTCCGTCAGCAAGCGGGGTGTTCACGTATTGAAACAAGTCATGTCTTCTGCCGCCAAGCCCGAAGAACCCAAGCTAGCGACGGTACTCGCGAAGATCAAAGACGATCTGGGTGGCTTTCGACCTGCGTGGTCTGAAACTCTCCCGATGAACGTCGACTTTGAAACCGGCGACCTGCGTGACTGGTCTCAAACGGGTGCTGCTTTTTTCAATCAGCCCATCAAGGGAGATGTGGTTGCCGTCCGTCGCAAAGATATGTCGAGCGAGCACCAAGGTGACTACTGGGTCGGCTCGTTCGAAGTCACAGGCGATATCGCTTTCGGCACTCTTTCGAGCAAACCATTTCGCTTACAACATCCATGGGTATCGTTTCTACAAGGAGGAGGTAGCAATTCCGAAACTCGGGTCGAAATCGTCGATTTCAAGACGAACGAAGTGATCGCCAAATCGGTTGGGCATGACGCCGAAGCGATGAAGCGGGCCGTGTTGCGATTGGATCGCGCTGTGGGTTCAGACATCTTTATACGATTGATTGACAATAACAAAGACGGATGGGGGCATATCAATTTCGACGACTTCCGAATCCATGCCGAAGAGCCCAAGATCGCGTCCGCCCAAAGACTTCCTACCCTTGACAAACTGACTTACAAATCGCTCCCACCGGACAAAGTGGCCGATGCGATGACATTGCCAGAAGGATTTTCCGTTCAAGTCATCGCCTCCGAACCCGTCGTCCGTCAACCGGTCGCCATGACCATCGACCATCGAGGACGTGTATGGATCGCGGAAGCCTACCAATATCCACTGCGGGCCGATGGGGATGAAGGAAAAGATCGCGTCCTCATCTTGGAGGATACCAACGGTGACGGAACGCTCGATTCGCACAAGATCTTTGCGGACAATCTCAATCTCGTGAGTGGTATCGAAGTTGGCTTCGGCGGTTTGTGGGTTGGAGCTGCACCGTATCTATTGTTCATTCCAGATAAAGATGGAAACGATGTTGCCGACGGGCCCGCTATCAAAAAACTGGAAGGCTGGGGATACCAGGATACGCACGAAACGCTCAATAGTTTTATCTGGGGGCCAGACGGCTGGCTTTATGGATGCCACGGGGTCTTTACACACTCCGATGTGCGTGTGGTCAAATCTTCTCCTGAGGAAACCAAGGCAGGACCCGTTACGAAAATCAATGCAGGTATCTGGCGTTATCATCCGCAATCGGAATCCTTTGAAGTCTTCGCGCATGGCACCAGCAACCCGTGGGGCGTCGACTTTAATGATACCGGCGATGCCTTCTTGACCGCTTGTGTGATACCTCACCTTTACCACATCATTCCGCAAGCTCGATACCAACGACAAGCCGGACAACACTTCAATCCATTCACGTATTCAGATATTCAAACGATTGCATTGCATCGCCATTGGATCGGAGATACACCGCACTCGGGCAACAATCGAAGCGATAGCGCCGGTGGTGGGCATGCTCATAGCGGTGCTATGTTTTACTTAGGGGGGAGCTGGCCTGAAAAGTATCGCAACCAACTGTTCATGAACAACATTCATGGAGCTCGCATCAACCAAGACAAAATAGCACGGCGAGGAAGTGGCTATGTTGGCGATCGAGCACCTGACTTTTTGTTGGCCAATGATCTCAGCAGCCAGATTTTGTACTTTCGATCAGGACCGGATGGACAAGTGATTGCGATCGATTGGTACGACGCTCAGCAGTGTCACGTCAAAGACCCGAGCAAACACGACCAGAGCAATGGCCGTGTCTATCGAATCAGCTACAACAACGCCAAACCAGTCCAAGTGGATTTGTCAAAAGCTTCCGATCTACAATTGGTCGAGCATCAAACCAGCAAGAATGATTGGTATGTCCGCACGGCCCGTCGCCTTTTGATGGAGCGACAACATCTTGGATCGCTTTCCGCAAGCGCATTGAGTGAGTTAGGGAAATTGCTCCAGCATGCGGAGCCACGCATTCGATTGCGTGCACTATGGGCACTAGCTGCTTGCGGCAGCCTGAGCCAAGCGGATATCGACTTAGCACTCGACGACAAGGATGAGCATGTAAGAGGATGGGGAGTTCGATTGCTTAGCCAGCCAGCCACCAGTTTCCTCAAGCAACACTCCGCAGACGCTTTCATGGGAAAATTAGCATCGATAGCGGCCACCGATCCATCCGCTTTGGTCCGATGCGAATTGGCTGCTGCGTCTCATCGTCTGCCTACTGCGGCGGCTCATAAAATAGTAGAACAGTTGGTCACCCACGCAGAAGACAATGGTGATCACAATCTTCCATGGATGGTTTGGTATGCAACTTCTCGGGTGATTGAAGAGACACCGAAAGCGTCGATCGATCTGCTTGGTCGAAGTAAAATCGAGAAAGTGTCTGAGTATATCGCTCGTCAAGTTTCTCAAACCTATGTCGCAAAGCCGGACGAACGGAATTCGGAGACGTTTGTTTCGCTACTCAGTAAAGTTGCAAGCCATCCTGTACCGGAAACAGCAGCGAAATGGATAGACTCGATCCTCGTAGCTTTGGAGTCCAGGAGAACGCTCAATGCTCCAACGGGGTGGCCGCAAGTCTCGAAAGAGTTGTTGTTGCACCCGAATGCCTCGATGCGACTGCGCGGTGCACAACTGGCTAGCAAACTCAATGACAAAGACGCCCTTCAGTTGCTCCGTGATTTGGTGGCACAGTCCTCTGCCAAGGATGATGATCGAATCGCCGCGTTGAATATTCTTAAGCAAGTGAAAGCAGAAGGGGTGTCTCCACTCGCTTTTGGACTTCTGAGTAAACCGGGGATGCGCTCCGCTGCGTTGTCCGCGATCGCAGATTCTCTCGACGTCGACGGTGCGAAGCGAGTTCTGGACGTTGCGATCCAATGGCCAGAGATCGCGGATCGCCGTTTGGCATGGTTCGCGATGTTGCGCCGAGTCCCGACGGCCGAAGTTCTGTTAAATGCGTTGGAAAGCAAGAAGCTTCCGTCTGGCGACTTGACTGCCGATATGGTGCAACAGATTCAGCGATTGAATTCGGAGCCGTTGATGAATTTGGTCACACAAGTTTGGGGCAATGTTCGCGGCCTGGATGAAGATAAACAGAAAGCGGTTGCGAAAATTCGAACCTTGGTGGAAAAAGAGTCGAAAGATTTGGATCCGATGGCTGGCAAAGTCGTTTTCACGAAGATCTGCGGACAATGCCACGTGTTGTTTGGCGAAGGAGGAAAGATTGGACCGGAGCTAACCGGCTCCAATCGACGGGATGTGAATTACCTCTTGGAAAATGTTTTGGATCCAAGTGCAGTCATGGCAAAAGAGTATCAGCCCATCATTGTGCGAACCAAAGATGAACAGACGGTAACGGGGCTTCTCAAGCAGAGTACACCCGATTCCATCCGATTGCAGACAGCCACGGACGAAGTGGTGATTTACACCTCGGAGATCGAAGAACGAAAGCAAAGCAAAACCTCGATGATGCCAAGCGATTTGCTAACTCCGCTGTCGGATTCCGAAGTTCAATCTCTGTTTGCTTACCTGCGTTCCAAGTAAGCAATGGTGCAGAAGTATGTTGGCAATACTCGTTTAACCGTCAGCCGCAGGCGTACGCGAATCCAAATTTTTGCAATCAACCAAGCGATGAAACTAAATCAGAGGTACAAATTCATGCGAACTGCGATCATCGGATTGGCCGTTCTTTATTGCTCGATGCTCGGTGAGCTCATGGGACAAGAGCAGGTGGCAGTCAATCCCTATGTTATCTCGTTGCCTGCGGATCCACCTTACTACCGCATTCGTTACGATGCTTCATCGACTCCAGGCGAATTGGTTTATCCAGTCAGCTTTTCCCTGTGGTTGCCTCCGGGTGTCAAGACATTGCGAGGAATTGTCGTGCATCAACATGGATGCGGCGAAGGATCCTGCAAATCGGGGCAAACGGGTGCCCATGACTTGCATTGGCAAGCGCTGGCGCGCAAACACGATTGTGCGTTGCTCAGTCCTTCGTATGAGCAACCAGAGAAAGCGGATTGCCAACTGTGGTGCAATCCTAGAAACGGATCAGATCGAGCGTTTCGAAAGTCATTGTCAGACCTTGCTGTCTTGACAGGGCATTCAGAACTGGCGACCGTCCCATGGGCCCTTTGGGGACACAGCGGTGGCGGGCATTGGGCTGGAGGGATGACCTTTCTTCATCCGGATCGCGTTGTTGCCGCTTGGTTGCGCTCGGGTGTACCGCCGCTCAAGGTTGCGGAGAACAAACCGAACCCATGGACCATCCCTGACGCGGCCTGTCATGTACCCATCCTTTGTAATCTTGGTACGAAAGAGGGAGTCACTGTCCAAGACGGTCGGTTTGCGAAAGTTTGGGAAGGTGTCGAATCGTTCGTGCGAGAGATGCGATCGAAGGATGCATTGATAGGGATCGCGGTCGACCCACGCTCAAGTCACGATTGTGGCAACCAACGATACCTCGCGATACCGTGGCTCGATGCATGCTTGACAGCACGATTGCCGGCATCCCCCAGCGGCCCGCTTCGAAAGATGAAAATCAACGACGGATGGTTCGGTGGATTGGCGACCGAGTCGTTCGCGCCTCTCGAGCCAAAATCGGCGATAGATTGGCAAGGCCCGAAGGAGTCAGCATTGTGGTTTCCCAGCGAAACAATCGCGAAAGCTTGGATGCAATACTCCATCGACACGATGGTAAACGACACGACACCTCCGCCTGCACCCACGAATGTCCGAGTTGTTGGGAACGAGATAACGTGGGAATCCCATGCAGACTTGGAAAGCGGACTTGCCAGGTTTATTATCGAGCGCGATGGTATTGAGATTGGTGTGCTCGAAGGAAAGAATGCATTCGGTCGTCCGATCTTCCAGAACAATTCCTACAGTGATACACCGACGCAACCGTTAGCGACCATGAAGTATGTAGATGAAAAAGTGCGCGCTGGCGAAGTGTATCGATACAATGTCATTGCGGTAAACACGGTCGGGCTCAAGTCAAACTAGAGATCGAAATCATGGACCCGAAACCAACTCCGAACCGTTCCGAATCGTCGCATGGTCGCGACTTGATGGTACGACGCGAACGAACGATTCCACGACCTTTTTACACGCGATGGTCGGACCACCGAGCTTGGATTTCTAGTTGTATCCTTCATACCTGTTTGTTCGTATCGATCGCGATATTGTGGCGACCCATTGCGAAAGGGACCAACGCTGAAAAGGATCGTCCCATAGGCATTGCAGTCGTGCATCAGACCAGCAACGGGACCGAGTACTTCATTGCGGGCGGTTCCTCAGGGGCCACTGCTTCGGGCAACACAGCCAGCGAAAATGCTGCCACCGTTCCTGTGACGACTCCAGGTGCAACGTCCGTCGAACAGATCTTGTCCGAATTGATGCCCGCTACATCCACCAACGTCGGGACTGGAGCGGAGTCGATCGGTTCGGGACTAGCGGGCGGCGGGACATCCGGACTGAGTGGTGCAGACAAGGGAGAAGGGAAAACGCTTAATCAAACCAAGACATCGTTTCTCGGTTTGGAGGGCGTTGGTGCATCGTTTGTTTATGTGTTGGATCGATCCGATTCGATGAACACACAATCGGGTGCGCCAATGTATTTGGCAAAACGAGAATTGATGCAGAGTATCGAAAGTCTGGGTGAGAATCACCAGTTTCAAATCGTATTTTACAACGATTCCCCCAGTCCTTTGTCGTCCTCAAGAGGGGGCAACAACAGGTTACTCTTTGCCAAGCCCATCGAGAAATCACGCGCGACTCAATTCATCCGAGGAATGGTAGCCAACGGATCGACGGAGCATGCTAGAGCCTTGAAGAAAGGTCTAGACTACGCGCCGGACGTACTGTTTTTTATGACCGATGGAGATCTTCCTGGATTGTCTAGCAATCAGCTTGCCGAAGTCCAAGAGGCGGCGACTCGAAGCGGCACAACGATTCATACCATCCAATTTCGAGGCGGGCCACAAGAAGGGGATGGAGGCTGGATCCGAAGCTTGGCCGAAATGAATCGAGGCAAGTATCGCTACGTGAACGTCGAAGAAATGCGGGCTGCGGAATAGATTGTCATTTTCCAGCAGCGCCGTTTGATGCGACAACAACGGCTTGGCCACCAGCGATAAATCCCATAGCCCAGGAAAGCTCTTTCCTTTTCGAGGCTACTACGCTGCTCGACAGCGTAGGGCCATAGCCGTAACCAGACGGGTCGATGTCGGCAGACGCCACCACGCTGCTCGCCAGCGTGGAGCGATGGTCTGACAGCGCACGCAAACTGACCAGCATCCTACGTTGACAATGGCTAACACAAGGGGCGATTCTGAAGTTCGAACCGATCATCTGCGACCCTATTCGACGTTGAAGCAATCAACTCTATTCGTTGGTAGAATCTGCTTCGGTGGGATCGTCCTCGCCGATCGCATGACGGACCAGTTCGCGAAATGCA
>Ga0315904_10013467_pt1 | contig 10239 bp, 4 predicted proteins | sample LakEriMetagenome_6_FD_203529 | JGI IMG/M metagenome (GOLD analysis project Ga0315904, IMG submission 203529) | Freshwater fungal communities from buoy surface, Lake Erie, Ohio, United States - Buoy 12 MA120 | ecosystem: Environmental > Aquatic > Freshwater > Lake | place: USA: Lake Erie, Ohio...
AGCTCTGGATTTCTCCGGAAATCAGTTTACGGTGGGTGCGGGTCACGAACGCCCAATATCCTTTTCCTTCTCGCCCAGCGGCCAGGATAGAGTCGCGGTCTTCGATGGCACGGTCCGCAATCAATTTCGCGTATTCATACATCAGACATTCGAATACAGACTGAAATCTCCGCGGCATCCCATCATCTCCTTTGGCCTTCTGTATTCTTTACCGCCCGGGCAGCCGCAGTCGGGGAAGTTGCGGAATTGGCAGGTTGCCGGGCAGAACGCCGTCGAGCAGATCGCCGAGGGCCCCGGTCCCCAGTTCCCTCACGATGCGCTTGACGGTTCCGGGTTCGACACGGGGCTTCTTGAGCGTCCCCCCGACCGGGATGACCAGTCCCTGACCGCCCGGCCCGGCGAGAAACGGGAGTCGCTCGACCCAGGGGGTGGGAAACAGCAGCACAGCGGTGATGTCGAGGCTCTGATCGAGTCCGACTGAACCACTGGTGGAGATCGCGACTTTCCGCAGTTCCACGAGGGCGGGTGTGTGGTGGATTCGTCCGTCGTGCAGTTCAAAGTCGATCACCTGATCGTGCATCAATGCGAGGGGTGTCTCGGTGCTCAGCAGGTCTCCCAGCAGTCCCCCCCGGCGGGCGGCCGCCTCGATCGGGGCGATCAACTGGCCGAGTTGCTCGAAGAGGGGGCCCGGCAGGATCCGCCCCACGGGAATCTCCAGGCGTCCGGACAACCGCGCATGGGCGAGGTCTTGCGGGGTGAACAGCGTCTCGTCGAGCGAGAGGGAAAAGATCCCTTCGGCGCGAGCGGCCTGCGAGACCATTGGGGCGATGTACTGCATCCAGCCGTTGCAGATCTGCTGTGTCAGCGCGACATTCGTGCAGACGGGGCCAGCCGGGATCTCAACAGTTGGCGACGACTGGGTGAGATCGACCCGTCCTCCCACGTGCATCTCTCCCCCACTGAGAGAAAACGTGGCGGGTTGCAGTTCGAGAACGTGATCGTTGTAACCGGCGGTGAACCGGGCCGGTCCGGCGACCAGTCCGGCGGCGGCAGCCCGTTCCCAGCCTCCCGTCACCTGCACCTGTGGACTGGCCAGGGGGCCGCGAACCTGGAATGAGAATTCCTGCTGTCCATCCAGCTCCAGCGGAACCCGAGTCTGTCGAGCCAGGACCTGCTCGAGGTCGGCCAGCGTGGTCGAAATCTGTCCCTGCAGAGAGACCTCGTTGGTTTTGAGCAGTCCCGTCACTTCCCCCTGGGAGAGGCTGCGCACCCCGGTCGCGGCCAGTTCCGCCCGGGTGATCGTGAGAACTCTCCCGGGAAAATCGAGCGTGGCCTGAGACGCGAACCGCACCTGCGGATCACGCAGAACGGTCTGCCATTCGCTGACCGGAACCCGCTCGTACACAATCGAGTCGCGCTCGGCCGCGCGGGCGGCCGCTTCGGCAGCCCGTTCCGCACGCTGCTCGGCGATTGCTTCCCGACGGGCGTCCCGCCGGGCGGCGCGATCGGCCTGCCCCGCGGCCCGGTTCGCCGACCGCTGGGCCCGCCGCTCGGCCGGGCCGAGAAGTGGCAGCGGTTGCGGCGGTCGGGAGAGGGGAGGCCGCCCACCGGGCAGAGCATTCCGCCCGAGGGGAGGTCCGTCGCCATCCAAGCCCGGTGGAGGAGGGGAGGTGTCGCCGGGAGCCGGGGGCGTCCCGTTGCGCAGCCCGGGCTCCGCAGGAGTCGCCGCGGGGTCAGGCGTGTCGTTGGGAAGCGGCGGAGAGGTCTGGTCGTCGGTCGACGTCGCGGGGGGTTGCGGCAGCGCGCGCTCTTCGAACCGGGTTTCCAGGCGACGGTATTCGAGATCGCGCAGGGTGACTTCGGTGGTGACGGGGACGATGCCATCGCGGGGCCAGCCCACTTCTCCCGACAGCACCACTTGACCCGAGAGTGTCGCCGTCTGTGGCTCGACGACTCCCGGGAGGTGGCTGGCGAGCTTGGCCAGGTCGGCATCCCCGGACAGCCGCAGCCCCTGTTCGGTGGGGGTTCCCTGCAGGACCAGCAGTGGTGTCTCGATCTGCAGTTGGTCACAACGCCAGGTGCCGGCCTGCTGCTGCACGGCCACCGACACATCGATGGGGGACGTCCATTCCACCGCTTCTCCGCTGGGGAGCGTGGCCCGAATCAGGGGCGTTCCAGCGGTGAGTGTCCAGCGGCTGCCCGGTGTTTCCGTCGCGGGAAGTTGTCCTTCCAGCCGGAAGGTGAAGTCTCCCGATTCCAGTTGGGGACGGTCAGGGCCCTGAAATGCGTGCGGAAACTTCCGTGCCATTTGGGCGAGGTCGACCTGTCCCGACAGGCTGACCGGTGCAATGACCGTACCCAGTTGCTCTCCGGTGCCAACAGTTCCCTTTCCGGTGGCGGTCACTCCCTCGGACCGAACTTCCAGCGACCTGAGTTCAAGTTGTGAGGCTGTGATGGCCGTATCGAATGCCAGAGAACTGGCCGCTGAGTGAAACCGGTCGGTGCCCAGCAACTGGGGCAGCGACAGGCTGATTTCCGAAAGCTGAAGGGATCCCGAGGCCTGTCCAGCCGGCGATGTTGACAGCCCCTGAGGGAGTTCCGCCTTCAATGACAGTTGCGCGTTGCCAGTCAGGTCAAAATCGGGCAGCGGGCGATCACCGGCGAGACGTCGCAGCAGCGGCTTGAGATCGGCGAGGGGGAGTCCCTCGCCTTCCACGTCCACATGCAAGTCTCCGAATGCCGATCCTGAGATCTCGTTCCACCTGGCATGGACATCGAGCACAGCTCCCGCGGGTCCATTTGACGGGTGCACCGAGAGTTCGAGCGTGTTGGGATCGGAATAACTGGGAGGCCTTGTGATCTGCAAATCGGCATCGCGCCATTCGGTGGTTTCGCCGGTGACCGTGTCGATGATGCGGAGAGTGGCTCCCTGGCTGTGCATCGTTTCCGGCTCGGGGGGGCGCCGGCCGGTGTACTCCCTCACCGGACGCAGGGCGTCTTCCACATTGCTGCCATCCGGCCGCAGCCTGAGTGTGATCAAGGTATCCCGGGCGGAGATCCGCGGTGGGCGACGCGGTTGCAGAACCTGCTCGAGCAGCGTCCGCTCGTCCCGGGTTTCCCCCACTTCGAGGAAGGGCTGTCCGTCGTTGTCGTAGAACTTGAGATCGCGCAGGATCGCGGGGCTGAACCAGCCCAGCGACACGCTGCCGACTTCGATCCGGTTCTGAAAGCCCCGCATCCGGGTGAGAGGGAGTCGATGCCGGTAGGAGCTGAGTCCCACCAGGGTGGGGCCTGCGGCGACCAGCATCAGCCCCGCCAGCAGCGCGACCAGGATCCACTTCATGCGCCCGGAGCGTCGGGCCGACTGCCTGATCGGGTCGGGGGGGGCAGACAATTTCGCCGTGGAGACGGTCCTTTTCACAGCGTCCAGCCTTTGCGGTACTCGATGTGGGTGAACGGGTTGAGTTCCGGCGCATTCGTGAACTTCATCTCGGCCGAGTTCCAGGCGAGGCGACGACCAGGAGCCCGCAGGGAGAGCACTCCCAGCAGGGCGGTCTCGGTCATGGGGCCGGCATATTCAAAATTCGAGACGGGCAGGGGCCCCCCCTTGCAGGCATTGACGAATTCTTCGTAATGCCCGGGAGACCGTGTCATCGTCTTCGGGATGGCATTCGCCGCTTCCTGCAGCGACTGCGGCAGCAGCCTGGGCATTCCCCCATGCGAGCTGTGGTACATCTTGCCCCGGGAACCAATGTAGAGGACGCCGTTGCCCGGCAGGGCTTCTCCGGCCGGCATTTCGGCCGGGGTGGGGGGCATCAGGCCGCCGTCGTACCAGGTGAGGCGGACCGGGGGGAGATTGCCGCGGGCCGGGAAGTCGTAAAAGATCGTCGCGGCGATGGGGAAGGTCTCGGTGTTGGCCTTCCCGCCGGTGAACTCCGAGCCGTCCAGCGTCACCCGCGATTCGACAAAGGTCGGAGCGCCAAGTTTGAGGGCCCAGACGGGATGATCGATGATGTGGCATCCCATGTCCCCCATCGCGCCGGTGCCGAAATCCATCCAGCCCCGCCAGAGGGTGGGGCAATAGGCGGGATGGTACGGGCGTTCGGCGACGGGGCCGAGCCACAGGTCCCAGTCGAGCGTTTTGGGGATTGCCGGGCGGTCGGTGGGTCGATCGATCCCCTGTTTCCAGAGCTTGCCCGCCCGGTCCGACCAGCAATGCACTTCCCGGACCTCTCCAATCACCCCGGCCTGGATCCACTCGTTGGTCAGCCGGGCTCCCTCGGTGGCATGCCCCTGATTCCCCATCTGGGTGGCGACCTTCTGTTCGCGGGCGACCTGGGCGACAGTGCGGCATTCCCGCAGGGTGTGGGTCAGCGGTTTCTGGCAGTAGACATGCTTGCCGGCCCGCAGGGCGGTAAGAGTGGCGACCGCATGGATATGGTCCGGCGTCCCGACGGTGACCGCATCGAGGTTTTTCGCCTCTTTGTCGAGCATTTCGCGAAAATCGCGGTAACGGCGTGCCTGGGGATGGGCGTTGAACGTCCCGGTCCCCCGCTCATCATCGACATCGCAGAGGGCGACAAACTCGCAGCCGAGCCTGGTGAAGACCCCAATGTCGCCTCCCCCCATGCCACCGCAGCCGATCCCCGCCATTCGCACCCGCTCGCTGGGAGCGACAAACCCCGCCCCGCCAAGCACATGCCGGGGAACGATGGTGAAGGCCAGGCTGGAGGCGGCGGCCGACTTGAGGAACGACCGTCGGGGGGTTGCCGGGAGTTGGGGAGCGGTCATGCAATCACCGGGAGCAGGAGGAAAACCGGGCGAGAGGGGTGTTTTGTACCGGTCGCGGCAACAGGACCGCAAGGAGTGGCGGGAGGAGTCGTGGTTGACTTTCCGCGAGTGCCACCTACACAATCCCGCCGGGTTCGTGAAGGTCACGGCCTGATGTTTCTTTGCCCACCGGGAATTGTTCTGATGTTTTTCCGTCGCCTGGCGGTCTTGTTGCTGGGACTGCACATGTCAGGAGGAGTACTGTTGGCCGAGCCCGCAGGCATCACCAAGGTCGCCACAGTCGAGGGGATCACCGAGTATCACCTCAAGAACGGCCTCAAGTTGCTGTTGCTGCCGGATGACTCGAAGCCCACGGTCACCGTGAACATCACCTACCTGGTGGGGTCCCGGCACGAAGGGTACGGCGAGGCGGGCATGGCCCACCTGCTGGAGCACATGCTCTTCAAGGGAACTCCCACGCACCCGAATGTGCCTGCGGTGATGAAGGAACGGGGGGCGCAGTTCAATGGCACCACCTGGTTTGACCGGACGAACTACTACGAGACCCTGCCCTCGTCGGACGACAATCTCGAGTTCGCCCTGAAGCTCGAATCGGACCGCATGGTCAACAGCCATGTCTCGGGGGCCGACCTGACGTCGGAAATGACCGTCGTCCGGAATGAGTTCGAGCGGGGTGAAAACAGTCCGCAGCGGGTCTTGATGCAGCGGATGATGGCTGCCGCGTTTGAGTGGCACAATTACGGCAAGTCGACGATCGGCAACCGCGCCGACATCGAGCGGGTGCCCATCGACAACCTCAAGGACTTCTACCGCCGCTACTACCGCCCCGACAATTGCCTGCTGATCGTGGCCGGCAAGTTCGATACGAACAAGGCCCTCGACCTCGTGGCCCGGTATTTCGGTCCCCTCGAGAAGCCCGAGGCCAAGTTGAATGTCACCTACACCGAGGAACCGGCGCAGGATGGCGAACGGCTGGTCCGGCTGCGTCGTGTGGGAACCGTGCCGATGGTCGGCCTCGCCTACCACGTTCCCGCCGGTGGACAGGCCGACTTTCCGGCGGTCGAGGTTCTGGAAGGGGTGTTGACGGCGGACGTTTCCGGTCGCCTGTACAAGTCGCTGGTCGAAACCAAGAAGGCCGCTCGGGTGCAGGGGACCGTGTTCTCGCTGCATGATCCCGGCCTGATGCTGATTTTCGCCCAGGCGGCTCCCAACGTCGACCCGGTTGAGATCCAGTCGACGATGCTGGCGACGATTGCCGAGGTTGCCCAGACCGGTGTGACCAAGGAAGAAGTCGAACGGATCAAGACCATGATCCTGAAGCAGCGCGAACTGGCCGCCGCCGAGAGTTCGCGGCTGGCCATCTCGCTGAGCGACTGGGCGGCCCAGGGAGACTGGCGGCTGTACTTCATTCATCGCGATCGCATGGAAGCCGTGACCGCGGAGCAGGTCTCCGAGGCGGCCAGGAAGTACCTCAAGGCCGACAATCGCACAGTCGGGCTCTATGAGCCGACCGAGACTCCCGACCGCACCGAAGTTCCCCAACTCGTCGACCTGCAGAAGACGGTTGACGTCTACAAGGGACGGGAAGATGTCGCCACCGGGGAACAGTTTGATGTCGCTCCCGCGAACATTGATTCCCGCACCAGGACTGTCACGCTGCGGTCGGGTATCAAGGCGTCACTGATTGAGAAAAAGACCCGGGCGAATGCCGTCGAACTGCGGCTCGCCCTCAAGTACGGTGCCCTCGAATCGCTCAGGGGGAAGGGGGCTCCTGCCGACGTCCTCGCCGAGTTGATGATGCGCGGCACCAAGTCGATGACCCGCCAGCAGATCGAGGATGAACTCGACAAGCTGCGGGCGGCAGTCTCGGCTTCGGGGGGGGCGGGGGAGGTTGTGCTGACGATCAAGGCGCGGCGTCAGACCCTGCCGGCCGTGTTGAACATCGTTCGCCAGATCCTGCGTGAGCCGTCGCTGCCCGAGAAGGAACTCGACCTTCTGAAGCAGGAGGCTCTCTCCGGACTGGAGCAGGGACTGACCGACCCGCAGACCCTCGCCCAGCGGAAGGTCTCCCGGGCCCTCGCACCCTATCCAAAGGACGATCCCCGGTATGTCCCCGAGATCGCCGAGGAAATGGAACTGCTGAAGGGGGTGACCCGCGACCAGGTCGAAGCCCTGTACGCGAAGTTCCTCAACGGTGAAAACGGCGAACTGTCGATCGTGGGAGACTTCGATCCGGCTGAGGTGCTGCCGTCGATCGAGAGCCTGCTGGATGGATGGAAGAGCAGCGAAAAGTATGTGCGCATTCCCCGTCCCGCCACCAGGCTCGACGCTGGCAATGAACGCATCCTGACCCCCGACAAGAAGAACGCGATTTACCTGGCCGCGATTCCCTTCGCCATGAAGGACAGCGATCCCGAGTATCCCGCGCTGGCCATTGGCAATTACCTGCTGGGTGGGGGCGCGTTGTCATCCCGCCTGGGGGATCGCATCCGCCAGAAGGATGGTCTCAGCTACACGATCCAGTCGCAGCTGCAGGCTTCGTCGCTTGACGAGAACGGCGTGTTCCGCGTCTTCGCCATCAGCAATCCCGAGAACTCGGCGAAGGTCCAGAAGGCGGTCGTCGAAGAGGTCGAGAAGCTGTTGAAAGATGGTCTGCTTCCGGGCGAACTGGAAAAGGCCAAGCAGGGCTGGCTGCAGCAGCAGCAGGTGATGCGGTCGAACGACGCCATGCTGGCCCGTCTGCTGGGGTCCAACCTCGTGGCTGGCCGGACGATGGACTTCTATGCCCGGCAGGATGCCGCGATCGCCAAGCTGACCGCCGACGACGTGCTCAAGGCATTGCGGAAGCGGATCGATCCCAAGAAGATGTTTGTGACGACCGCGGGAGATTTCGAGAAGAAGTAAGCCGGCGTGGGCCGGTGACCGGCGGTCGCAACGAAAGTCTTCGATGCGCCGGTCCCGGGTTCACCCACTGTTTCTGTTGGCCGCCCTCGCGGGGTTCGCATTTTGCGTCACCACGCTGGCCCTGGTCTTCACTCCCTGGATGGAGCCTCCATCCCCGTTTGTCCGCTGGCTCGAAGCCAACGCTTTGCCACTGCTCGCCTCGGAAATCGCGGTCATTCTGATCGCGGGAGCCGGGGCGATGCTCTTTGATGACGGCCCGCCCAGTGCTTCCCGCACAGCAACGGCGCCGGCCGATGTTTCGCCCTCTTCGCCACTCCCGACGTCCGAGTCGTCTCATGAGCCACAACCCCCGGCACGAGATTGAACACCTGCGTGCCGAGATCGAACGGCACAATGCCCTGTATTACGTCGAAGGGCGTGCCGAGATCAGCGATCTGGAATTCGATCGGCTGCTGAAGCGCCTGGTCGAACTGGAGACGCAGCATCCCGAATGGGCGACGCCCGACAGCCCCACCCGCAAGGTCGGGGGAGAGCCAATCGCGGGGTTCGTCACGGTCACCCACCGGGTGCCGATGCTCTCGATCGACAATGAGTACGACGAGGCGGGGGTTCGCGAATTCGACAAGCGGGTGCGCAAGCTGCTTGGTTCGGATGAGCCCGTGGACTACTTCTGCGAGTACAAGATCGACGGCGTCGCCCTGTCGCTGATTTACGAACGGGGCTCGCTGGTCCAGGGGGTGACCCGGGGGGACGGTCGTCAGGGAGACGATGTGACCCACAACGCCCGGACGATCCAGGGGGTCCCCCTGCGACTGCGGATGGAGCAGCCCCCCGACTTGCTGGAGATCCGGGGCGAGGCCTACATCTCGAATGCCGATTTCGCCCATCTGCGGGCCCGTCAGGTGGCGGCGGGGGAGTCGCCGTTCGCCAATCCGAGAAATGCGACCGCAGGGGCGCTCAAGCTGCTCGACCCGCAGCTGTGTGCGGCCCGCCGGCTGAGGTTTTACTCGCACAGCGTCGGCGCGACCTCTCAGGAAGTTCAGTCGACACAGATGGCGTTTGTGCAGCAGGCCGCCCAGGCGGGGATCCCGGTGACGCCGCGTGCCCGGGTTGTGCGGGGAATCGATGCCGCCATCGAGTACTGCCATGAACTGCTCGAAGAGATTCCGGGTCTCGACTGCGAGGTGGATGGTTTTGTCATCAAGGTGAATGAACTTGCGCTGCGTGAGAGGCTCGGCACGACCAGCAAAAGTCCCCGCTGGGTGGTGGCATACAAGTTTGAGAAGTATGAGGGGGTCAGCCGGATCGAGGCGATTGAAGTGCAGGTGGGGAAGACAGGCACCCTCACCCCCGTCGCGCACCTGCAGCCGGTCGAAATCGCCGGAACCACCGTCTCGCGCGCCAGCCTGCACAACAGCGATGAGATCGACCGGCTGGGAGTGCGGGTGGGAGACTGGGTGGTCGTGGAGAAGGCGGGAAAGATCATTCCACACGTTGTGCGTGTCGAGGAACACCGTCGCGACGGGAGTGAAATCCTGTTCTCTTTTCCACAGCATTGTCCCGACTGCGGCTCGGACGTATCCAAGGATGAGGGGGGCGTTTATATCCGCTGCCACAACTCCGAATGTCCCGCCCAGTTGCGGGAGGGAGTGCGCTACTTCGCCTCCCGGGCGGCCATGGATATCGAGGGGTTGGGCATCAAGCTGATCGAACAGCTTGTCAAAGCGGGATTGGTCCGCAGCTTCGCCGATGTCTATCGCCTGCGCGACCGGCGTGCCGAGTTGCTGGCCCTCGAACGCATGGGAGAAAAATCGGTCGACAACCTGCTGGAGGGAATCGAGACTTCCAAAAGCCGGCCCCTCTGGCGACTGCTGACGGGGTTGAACATCCGCCATGTGGGCGTTCGCACGGCCCAGATCCTGGCCGATCACTTTGGCACAATCGACGCCCTGCTCGAGCAGACACCCGAGCAATTGGCCACGGTCGAGGAGGTCGGTCCGATCATGGCCCAGTCGATTTACGATCACTTCCACGAGCCGCGTGTCCAAAACCTGCTGCAGCAACTGCGGGAACTGGGACTCAACTTCGGGACACCGGTCGAGCACAAGCCGGCCAATGCCGGAGGCGGAGTACTGGCGGGGAAGACGGTCGTCGTCACGGGGAGCCTGGTCCGGTTCACCCGCGAGCAGATCAACGAGTGGATCCACACCCATGGGGGAAAACCTGCCGGCAGCGTGTCAAAGAAGACCGACTATGTGGTGGCCGGGGAGAAGGCGGGTTCGAAACTGGAAAAGGCCCAGGTGTTGGGGATTCCGGTGCTGACCGAGGACCAGTTCCTCGAGCTGATCGGGCCGGGCCAGGCCGAGGATCGGGAATCGGCCACGACGCCCTCGATTTGAGCGTGGGGAGACTTGGCGTTGGGATCGCACGCTGCCGGGCTGGGGCACGGTTTGAACGAGGACTGGCGTAAACTGTAACGGGGTTGCCGGTTGAACCTGTCCCGCAGTTGTGCCGGCAGTGGTTTTCTTGTCAATCCGTGTCCCA
>Ga0315904_10013468_pt1 | contig 10238 bp, 8 predicted proteins | sample LakEriMetagenome_6_FD_203529 | JGI IMG/M metagenome (GOLD analysis project Ga0315904, IMG submission 203529) | Freshwater fungal communities from buoy surface, Lake Erie, Ohio, United States - Buoy 12 MA120 | ecosystem: Environmental > Aquatic > Freshwater > Lake | place: USA: Lake Erie, Ohio...
TTTGGGCTTTAGGCAAACAGCCCCTAACCGCTATGGGTACTCTATCTTCCGTGGATTGCAGTCCTATTTCTACAGCCTAAACCGCTTCAGTCTAATCACCTAGCATAGTCCTGTGGCCTAGCGGCGAAGGCAACTGCCCTGTCTTTAGAAGACACCGGCAACCAGTAGATCGACGGTTCGAGTCCGTCCGGGACTACTCGGGCAGGCCTCAGACTTTAGGCTACAGGCTTCAGGCAAGCAGCCGTATTCATCGTTTGCGTTCGTCTATGGATTGGTTGCAAATAAATCATGACCTACTGAAATCCTGGAGCCTGGAGCCTGAAGCCTGAAGCCTGCTTAAGGCCCATCGGTCCAGCCTGGAGTGGACGCTGCCCTGTCACGGCGGAGAGCACCGGTTCGAATCCGGTATGGGTCGTTGGGAAGTTTGAAGTAAGAAATGAGAAGTTTGAAATTTCACACTTCGAACTTCACACTTCAAACTTCATTCGGTGCGGTACGCCAACGGCTGAGCGGCTTGTTTTAGAAGCAAGTGTTTGAGGGTTCGAATCCCTCCTGCACCACTGAAGAGAGACTTTAGACTTTAGGCTTTAGGCTATAGGTGAAAACAATTTGTCCTTGAAGTGTAAGGGATAGCATGCAACTTTGCGAAGGTTGCGGACTAGGTTCGACTCCTAGCATGGACACTTCTTCCTAATGCCTAAAGTCTATAGCCTAAAGCCTAACTCTGCAGGCTAGTTGGTGCTGGGCTGACTCTCATAAGGTCGGTAGCCCGGTTCGATTCCGGGGCTTGCAATTTGCGGATGAGCCAGCGCTCAGCCGAGCCTCATAAGCTCGGACGGCCATTGAGCAGGCTTCAGGCTTCAGGTGTCAGACTTCAGTGTTATAACCTGAGACCTGAAGCCTGTCACCTGACGCCTGTTCATGATCGCGTGGTCCAGTGGCTAAGGCACCTGCATGACACGCAGGAAATCGAAGGTTCGATTCCTTCCGCGATCACTGTTTTTAGGCTTTAGACTTTGGACTTTAGGCTTTAGGAAGAGCGACGAATCGAATTGATGAGTGCGTTGAGGACCTTGGAAACGTCGGTGGTTTTATCGCGAATCACTTGTAACTCGTTTGAGTATCCAAGTCGACTGGCGACCGACAACTGATATTCGAGTTCCTTGGCTGATCCGTAGGCCATATCGAGGAAACGCAGGTAATCTCCTTCAGAGCTACGTGCACATCCTTCGACGATGTTGCTTGCGATACTCATCGCTGCTCGGCGGATTTGAGAGGTGAGTCCGAACATCTCTTCTTTTGGGAACGCGCGGGTTACACGGTAAGCCTCGATGACGATAAAGTCGGCGATCTCGAATGCACGGAGTTTGGTATGGTCTCTCATGATTTGGATTTCCTAAAGCCAAAAGCCTAACACAAGAGGCTTTAGACTTTGGACTTTAGGCTTTAGGTCAAAAACAAATTCCCTCAAACAGGAATGATGGCATTTGTTACGGCGGTAACGCGTGCCTCCTTCCGAGTCTAGCAAAGATTTGCTCTTCCTAAAGCCTAAAGTCCAAAGTCTAAAGCCTACTCGACACCTCTCGCTTCTAACGATAAGTTCCAGGTTCGATTCCTGGTCGAGCTTTTGACAGGCTGGAGGCATGAGTCTTGAGGCGTGAGGAAAGCAGCCCCGACGATGGTTAGGAGTCACATTCACGCAATGAGCGCATTAAGCCGTTGAGGACTTTGCACGTTTCGGTTGCCAACGATGACCATTCGTTCGATGCGCAGCTATCGTAAAGTCGTTCCGCAATAAAAATCTGGTATTCGAGCTCCCGTACCGAACCATACGCAACTTCGAGGAATCTTACATACTCAACAGTCGAACTTCTCGAACAACCTTCGACGATGTTCGAGGCTACAGAGATAGCGGCTCGCCGCATTTGGGAAACCAAACCGAACAGTTCGTCCTTCGGCAACTTTGCAGTCTGTTTGTAGGTCAACATTGCAAGCTGATCGGCCAACTCAAACGCACGTAACTTTTTGTGATCCCGCATTTCGTAACCCCTCACGAACTAAAATGACCGCCACTACGCTCAAACTTCCAATGTACAGTATACCGGCCCGCCTCAAGCCTCCAGCCTCACTCCTCAAGCCTGTTCTGGTGCTGAACCGTAACTGGCAGCCGATCAATGTGGCGACCGTTGCACGTGCGTTGATTATGCTGTGGAACGACTCGGCCAAGATCGTTGACCCAGTGGATTACCAGCTTTATGACTGGAGCGACTGGAGCCGATTGGTCCCCGATCGCGACGAGCCCTTCATTCAGTCGGTACGCCAGCGCATTCGTATCCCGGAGGTCATTGCGTTGACCAAGTTCGATGCAATGCCGACGCAAACGGTCACCTTTAGCCGAAGAAACGTTTTCAAGCGTGACAAGATGTGTTGCCAATACTGTGGAAAGCAGCCTGGCAGCCAAGAACTCACGATTGACCACGTTATCCCGCGAGCACAAGGTGGACAATCGACTTGGACGAACTGCGTCTTGGCTTGTATCGATTGCAATTCGAAAAAGGCTGACCGGACTCCGGCTCAGGCGCACATGAAACTCCGTAAGGAGCCGGTGCGTCCAGACTGGAAGCCGATCTACGCCGATCGAATGAATCGCGTGAAGAGCTGGTCCAAGTTCATTAGCGAAGCCTACTGGATGGTCGAATTGGAGAAGTAAGAAGTGTGAAGTTTGAAAGAAAGGGATCCTGGGGGTTCTAATTTCAAACTTCTAACTTCCCAATTCAAACCTCTATTGGCCTCCAAAACCGATGGACAGTGTTCGAATCACTGCGTTCCTGCTTGCAACGTCGTATGGGGTAAGCGGTAGGGTGCAAGCCAATCCTGCGAACCTTAGGTCTTCAACTTACTCGATGCACCTCATGGTTCAAAACGTCTAACTGGTTCCAATCCAGTCATCGACTCTGGCAATCGAACTGCCTGTTTGGATTACATCACCATTTAACGAAAGTATCTAAACATGCCATTTCGCTCGGTTGCCGGTTTTCAGACTCCTCGCAGTGCATAAGCATTGCGGGGAGTCTTTTTGTTTGGACTGCGCAATTAGAGTTCAAATGAAGTTTGAAAATCAATCACGAGACTTTTTAATGATCGAGGTCAAAATGGCAATGAGCTCGTTTGCTTCGGCTATCAAGGGCTCGAGCCGCTCCTTACTTACGACCTCCGAGGACGCAAGCAGTCGTAGCCAGTAGTGCGATTCCCGAGCCTCTTTGCATGCTATGGCATACTTATGAATGAAATCCTTTCGACTTTCTGATGCCCCTGCTTCTTCTACGTTGGCCCCCACTGATGTGCCCGATCGAAGCAATTGAGTTGCTAGAGTCGCTGATACTCGACCGTTCTTTTCCAAAAACAAACAAAGTCGAACAATTCGATCCGCGAATGCGAACGTTCGGTCTGGTAGGTCACTCTTCATAGCACAATCCTATAGGTGTCGACGTTCCTAATCGGCATTATACCGTTTCAAACCTCGAACTTCTTACTTCAAACTTCTATGGTTCCGTTCGATACGGCGGCTTACGATGCCAAGATGGATCCAAACGATTCCATTTTGAGCATTGCTGAGCGACTGGCAAAGTACGGTGGAGGTGGAACCGATTGTTCGCTACCGTTGGTGGCTGCAAACCAAAAGCATGCGAAGCGCAAGTTCGCCGGCTTTGTTCTGGTTAGCGATAACGAGAGTTGGGTCGGAACAGGACGGGGCGGTTCGACTGGTGTGATGACGGCCTGGGAAGCCTTCGTTGCCAACCAGCGCAAGCTGGCAGGTAAGGAAGCTTGCCCAAAGCTGGTTTGCATCGATTTGCAGCCTTACCGGACGGTTCAGGCTTGCGAGCGAGCAGATATTATGAACATCGGAGGCTTTAGTGACTCGGTGTTCAACGTGATCAGCTCGTTCCTTGCCGACAACGACCAGCGATTCGTCGCTGAAGTTGAAGCGATCAAGCTCTAAAGGCAAGTTGGACTCTGGTTCAACTTGCTATGCAGTTAAGACCTAAACACCCGCAGGTCGGTTTTGCGGCTTGCGGGTGTTTTCGTTTCGTGGACGCATTGGCGACATTAAGCGAATTTTTCACTCACCTAAGCTATTTTCCTCCACCAACCGAGTCTTTGCACCGAAAATCCCAATAGGTGGAGGTGCTACGCGACTTGCGTTTACAGGATGATGGTCTTAGGATGGTTGAGGAAGTTGAGTCTAAAAGAACCGGAAGCTTATCTTTCAAACGTAGGCCGTATATTTTTACTTCAACGAACTAGGAGCTTGTAGCAAATACAATGATAGGTGCTAGGCGTGTTCAAATTCGCTACTCGCGAGCTTCGCAGAAAGGTTGATGGTGGTCGATGTCAACTACCGTTTGGCGCTGCGAGTGCGGTACCGAGAATGTAGTACCGGATTCATGGCTGGGCAGAAGAGTGCGTTGCAACCATTGCGGTGCTGTTTCGGAAGTGGTGAAACCGTCAAGCATTCAAGTTCCGCCACCACTAACGAAGGCCTCTGCAGACCGTTCTCCAACCAAAGATAGTAGCGGAAAGAGACCACTCACCTCAGATAATTCCGCGGGGGCGAGTTTGGAAGAGAAGAAGATCGAGCTCTCTCTGCCAGTCATTTGGGCAGCTGTCATCTTGGGTACTGGCACCTTGCTTCTTGTACTATCGACGCTAGCGTTCCGAGGACGCGTCACCCAGCGACAAGCAGAGAACTCACAAGCATCTTCCGGCACCGGTTTAGATCTCTTAGAGGAGCTTAAACACGAGGCACCGGCAGCCGATGAGAATGCGCGGAACAGTACCGATGAAAACCAAGATCCAGCAGAAAACACGAAGTCGAGTATGCCAACTGGCAAAGTAATGGAGTTAGCTGATCTAGCTGAACTGGTCAGGCCATCGGTAGTACAAGTGCAAATGAACTCTGGCACAGGCAGCGGATTCGTTTTAGACCGGGAAGGCACGATCGTCACCAATTTTCACGTGATCGAGGATGCGACTGTCGGCACCATTGTCTTTTCCGATCGTACCACCGCGCCGATTGTTGGATACCTAGGTGTTTGGCCCGAGAAAGACATCGCGTTACTAAAAGTGGAATGCTCACCAAATCTATTGCACCCTCTTCTTTTGGCCACGTCGACACCCAGACAAGGCGAACGGGTAGCGGCGTTTGGAAGTCCGCAGGGTCTTCAACAAACGATGACTGATGGGATTGTCAGCGCGATACGAGAGAGTGAAGAACTTCAGACCTCTGTACGGATCGACACCGGATTAGATGCGCTTTTGATACAGACGAATGCATCGATCTCCCCGGGCAACAGCGGTGGACCCCTGGTGAATATGCAGGGCATGGTTGTCGGCGTGAATACCTTGTATACCCACGGCGTGGGAGGTCTTAACTTTGCTGTCGCAATGGCAGAGCTTCCGCCGCTTCTTTCGACAAGGAGCAAAGTTCCATCACCGTTGCCGGTGAATAACCCAGCAAAGATCACCAACAGCATCGGGATGAAACTGGTCCGTGTTCCTGCGGGCACGTTCACGATGGGAAGCAAGGTGTCCCCAAAGGAAGTCCATCAGCGATACCCTGGAGGCAAAGAGGAGCACTACGAGGGAGAGACTCCGCATCAAGTCGTGCTGAGCCATGCGTTTTACATGGGTATTCATGAGGTAACGGTAGGACAATTCCGGAGATTCGTCGAAGCGGACGGCTACAAAACCGAGGCCGAACGCGATGGAAGTGGAGGGTACGGCTACGACTCCGAGACAAACATATATATTCAGGATCCAAAATATAGTTGGCTGCATCCTGGATTTGAGCAAGACGACAATCATCCGGTAGTGAATGTTTCTTGGAATGATGCCGTAGCATTTTGTCGTTGGTTGAGTCGCTTAGAAGGACTTAAATACCGATTGCCGACCGAAGCCGAATGGGAGTACAGTTGCCGTGCGGGATCCTCTCACGAATTTACGTATGGGAACGATGCCGAGCAATTGGTAGGTTTTGGTAATGTCGCAGACGCATCTCTAAGAACAAAGTTTCCCTACATACTCACCGTTCGAAGCAATGATGGTTCGATATTTACGACTCGAGTTGGAAGTTACCGGCCAAACCAATTTGGTCTTTATGACATGCATGGTAACGTGTTTGAGTGGTGTTCGGACTGGTACGGAGACTATCCCACTTCGTCGGTTGTGGATCCAGTTGGTCCAGCGACCGGCTCACACCGCGTAATGCGTGGCGGCTGCTGGGACGGCAATGCCGCAATTTGTCGATCGGCGGGCCGGGACGGAAGTGTCCCGTCGTTCTTAGGCTTCAGCCGCGGTTTCCGCGTTGCTTTAGGTCACGACGAAACGTTGAATTCTCGGAACGCTCCATCAAGCGACGATCCGTTTGCTGATGCACCTCCAGCTGGGAGCGATCCGTTCGGTGGTCCACCTCCAACTATGGAAGATCCGTTTCGACGGCGAAACCCCGATGGGGAAGAAGGTAATTTGAAAAATGAGCAAAGTGCAAAAAGTCCATCCCAGTCTACCAGGCAATCAGGGGAAAAATTGCCCACGAGTAACAACTCCATCGGCATGAAGCTGGCTCGGATTCCCAAGGGTACTTTCATGATGGGCTCGCCAAAGAGTGAGGACGGTCGAAGTTCAGAGGAAATGCAGCATTCGGTAACTATCAGCCAGGACTATTACTTAGGCGTAATGGAAGTCACCCAAGGACAATACGAGAAGGTGATAGGAACCAATCCGAGTTACTTCCAAAATCGAGTCAACCGCAAGAACGAAAGTTCGATGTATCCGGTCGAACAGGTTTCTTGGGAAGATGCTGTTGAGTTCTGCAAGAAGCTTTCGGACTTGCCCGAGGAGAAGAAAGCTGGTCGCGTGTATCGTCTGCCAACCGAGGCGGAGTGGGAGTACGCGTGTCGAGCTGGCAGTATGACGGCGTTTAGTTTTGGAGAGAGTCCAAAATTACTGGGCGACTATGCTTGGTTTGGAGGTAACAGTAACCGTCAAACGTACCTAGTCGGTCAGAAGAAGGCAAACGCATGGGGACTCTATGACATGCACGGCAACGTCTGGGAGTGGTGCAGCGACTTGTACGGTGATTATCCCAAGAGAGCGTTGACCGATCCCGTTGGATCACGAGATGGCGATATCCGCGTGAACCGTGGAGGCGGTTGGGAGGAGGATGCCGCAGATTGTCGGTCGGCGATCCGTTCTTATAACGACCCGTCGGTCCGGTTCAGCGTGCTCGGCTTCCGTGTTGCCTTGAGTCCTTCGGGAATCCCAAAGTAGGTCTCGCCCAAAGTCGCACTCACAATAAAAGCTCCGGAACGCTAGTGCTCGGGTCGCAACACTGGCGACCGTTCCAATATGCAGACTGACACAGTATCAGTAAACTAAGTTGCAGCAAAGCTCGATGGAAATCTGCGGAACTTCTGGTACACCGATGCGGTAGGTCAAGAAATATTTGCAATATCGCGTTGCAACGTCTTTAGCCACCACGTTGGCGTTCTCGAAAGCGGCCTAGGCGTTGATCTTTGGCTTGGGGTTCTTGGAAATCTTTTGGCCTCCGTGTGTTGGTTTTCGAATTCCTCTCTACGACGACAAAGATGGCAGCGAGAACTTCGAAGCCGCTCAATCGCTCTCTGGCAACCATTCGGTCGGAGCTTCCAAGATTTCAGCCAGTGGCCAAAACCGCTCAAGACCGGCGGGTGATGTTCAATCCATGTAGCGTATGTTAGCTCAGCGATTCCCCGGTACTCGGCCCTCCTACAACATCGAAAAAATAGATGCCATTCTTTTACACTATTGCGGGCTAGCTCTTGACCCACGCCAATCCTGAATAGACACCAAATAAGGTAATCGCAAGCTTGCTATGAAGTGATAACAAACTCGTTGAGTCAACGGCATTTACGGCGAGAAGTAAGTTGAGAAACCAGCGAGAGAAGATGGTCATCCGCAAGCCATAGCCGAAGGGACGCGATCACCAAGCTTGATAATAAACCCCTTTGTTTTGCTGAGCAATGTCTCGCAATACCTGGACATCCTCCATCAAGCCAACGCAGTCGATCCGAGATGGACGAAATCGCTGTTTGTTCATTGAGGTGATAAGTACTACGTTGGTCGGATCAAACTCACCGTCGGAGAGTAACACAATTCGCTCAGGCGCTAAAGCGATCGCTTGGGGCATTGCTGCCATTGGGTCAGTTCCTCCTCCACGTGGCGGGTTGATCAGCCAATTTTGGATCAATAATTTGTTTCTCTTGGAGGCCTTGATTAATCCGTTTACCGATGGCTCCACGTAAAAAGCATTGTCGAAAAGTATCACACAGAATTGCTGGTCTTCATCCAACTGATCGATCGCTCGATTGAGTGCATTGAGAACGCGAGGGAGCTTGGAATCCCCAAGCATGCTTGAACTAACATCAATCACAAACACCGTTGAAGCTGATTTTTTCCCTTCACCAACGAATGGATTGATGCCCTTTGTCGAGGATAGATCAATTCCGTTGCTTCCACCCGTACTTCCAGTGATGCCACCTGATCTTGTTGGACTGGAGTATTGCGGTTGACGATTAGGAATACTAGTCAAAATTGCTTCTTCGTCATTGCCTGTCGAATCCTGGCTTGTGTCATTCGACTGAGGCTGCTCAGTTGCAGCGTTTGCTAACAAGCCATCTGATTCAGACTCTTTCGAACTGCTCGATTGATTTGCTCCCTCTCCAGACGATTGGTCTGCACTTTGTGACTGGCCGCTTGCCAATGTACCTTCGACCTCTATACTCGCTTGATCTGTTCCTGCTCCTTTTTGACCATTGCCAGCGTTCGAGGAAAAGAACGCAAACAGTATGAGCGACATAAGTAACAGCGACAGCCCAAGCGCAATCGACGCTAGTATCCAAGAGCGATCTTCTTCAACAGCGCCAAATACGTCGATAGATGTATTGACTAGCGACGAATCCTGAGCCGATGAGCTGGATCTTGCGGGCACCAATGGCGGCGGTATCTCTTGTGGCGCGCGAGCGGGAGCCGACAAAGATGGAGTTTTCAACGCTGGCGGATGCTTCGTGTCGCTCATATCGAATTCACTTGCACAAACTCCGAGGCGTGCCTATTGCACGGTTGCCGTACCTCCCTTGACTATCATCAAGGTATCCGGATTATCAAGGGGAAGCAAATCGTAATCGTACTGCATCTGAACCAATTTCGATTTCCATTCCAAAAATTCCTTGTGGGAGTCCGAGAATACTGCTACCGAGATGAATGTACCAGAACTTGAGTGTCCTTGCAAAACAGTTTCGATCTCCGATAAATCGGCTTGAGATTGCAGATTCCAGCCCGCATCCTTTTTCAGACGCACTTGAACTCCCGCTCCCAAATTGACACTCGTTGCGTGCTGACTGTTGACATCGTTGCTATTCCTACCCGTGATATCACTTATCAAGTAGAGCTTACCGTATCGGATAGCAAACATGAGATTACCTTTGAATGTGCTAGACACCTTTGGCAATGTCGTCGTTGTTTCAACCGAATCAAGAGCTTCTTCGAGCTCTTTGGAACGCTCAGAGACGGCTAGCCTTGCGTCGCTAAGTTTTTGCGCTAGATCCTTTAGCTCTTGTTGGATCTTCTCGATATTCTGTCCTTTGCTCGCAGTGCTCCCCAAGAGGGATTCTTGAAGTTTTTGAATTCGATCCAGTTCGCTAGCAAGCTTCTCTTTTTGGTCAATCAAGACTCTTGCTTCGTCGGTTTCCTCGTTAAAAAGCAGTCTTTCACGATCGGCATTGGTCTGAGCTAGGATTTCAATCTTTCTCTGTAGTTGTCGCAACTCGGACTGCTTATCCATTGCCTCCGATTCGCTAACACCATCGCTAGCCGACTGAGTATCGGGCTCATTGCCACGCATTTGGATCAAAATCGATATCAGAATCGATATAAACATGATTCCACCGAATGCATTGCAAATAGTATCCAAAAACAGATCCAGGCTTGACCCTTGCAAGCGCCGTCGTCGAGTAGCCACGATTACTTTTGTACCTCGCTCCGAAGTTTCAGCGATCGGCTTTGATCCAGAACGTCGTAGCCGTAACTCGCACCAATAGTATCCAGCGATTGTCGGATTTCGCTGAATGTCCTAGCCCCCCCTGGGCGAATCAAAAGGAAGTAATGATATTTACCGGTTCGATTCGCCTGTATCCAACTCT
>Ga0315904_10013470_pt1 | contig 10238 bp, 8 predicted proteins | sample LakEriMetagenome_6_FD_203529 | JGI IMG/M metagenome (GOLD analysis project Ga0315904, IMG submission 203529) | Freshwater fungal communities from buoy surface, Lake Erie, Ohio, United States - Buoy 12 MA120 | ecosystem: Environmental > Aquatic > Freshwater > Lake | place: USA: Lake Erie, Ohio...
AATGAAAAAAATCGGAATTGATAAATTACCTTATTCATATTCCGCAATCAAAAGATTTGTTGATCCTGAGACAATGGATATACACTATAATAAACATTACAAAGGATACGTAAAAAAATTAAATGATGCACTTTCAAGTAGAAAGGGGGATTTAGAACTTGAGGATATTATTAAATCAATAAGCAAGTTTGATACTAAAGTTAGAAACAACGCTGGTGGAGCATTTAATCATGCATTATTTTGGAAAATGTTGTCCCCCACAAAACAAACACCTAAAGGTATTGTTTTTGATAAAATAAAAAAACAATATGGTTCATTTAATAAATTCAAAGAAGAATTTAATAAAACCGCATTAGATAGATTTGGTTCGGGATGGGCTTGGTTAATATTAACTAAGACAGGAAGATTAAAAATTATGTCAACACCAAACCAAGATAACCCATTAATGAACGTGATTGAGGGTGGGGGTTACCCGATTCTTGGGCTTGATGTTTGGGAACACGCATATTATTTAAGATACAGAAACAAAAGAGACCAATACATTAAAAACTTTTGGGATTGTGTAAATTGGGAATTTGTAAATGAACTATATGATTTAAGAATGAAAAAATAAAATATTTATATAAAAACAATTATTATGGCAATCATACCAGAACCTGAAAGATCTAAGTTATACACCCAAATTAGACACCTATTAGGGGCACCATTAAGGAGTGTTGAATTAGAAGACGAACAAATGGATACTTTACTTGAGTTTGCCATAGATCAATACTCCCAATCCGTTAATGATTGGTTAATAGAATCGCAATGGACAAGTTTGTGGAATTTAAATATAGAGACTCAATCATTATCACGTGCTTTTGTAACAAAAAGTTTAGACTATGAAACCAGATATACATATGCATATTCAAAAATTGTTGGTTTACAAGCCGGTGGTGAATGGGAATTAAAAAAGGATTACATTCAGTTGGTTCCTAATCAACAAATTTATGAAATACCTGCAAATAGAGAAATTAATGAATTACTATGGTTTACTCCCGCAGAATTAAATAATATGTTGTTCGACCCTTGGACGTTTGGTGGTATTGCAGGAGGTGGTATATCAGGACCGGCAGGATACGCGCAACTTGGTAATATGTCAGGTTCATATTTTATGATGCCAGCATTTGATATGTTATTAAGAATGCAAGAAATCAATATCCAAAGAAGAATCATTGCAGGTGATTTAACGTATAGAATTACCGCATTACCTGGTGGTAAGAAAGCTATACATTTAATGAACACACCAGGAGGTAAATTTGATTTCGGTAATTCCACATTAGCAAAAGGTAAAGTATGGTATTGGTATTATGATGTTGGTCCCGAGGATAGAGATAATTGTTTGAAGTCAAATCCTGACATAATTAAATTACCTTCTGACGTACCTATCGATAAATTATCTTGGGTTGATTTAAATCACCCAGCACAAGTTTGGGTTAGAAATTGGTTTATTGCTAGTTGTAAAGAAGTTTTATCAAAAGTTAGAGGTAAATTTAGTGGTAACCTTAAAACACCAGATTCTGAACTTACAATGGATTATCAATCTTTGGCAACAGAAGGAAAAGACGAAAAAACAAAATTGGTTGAGGAATTGACAGGTGCTGAAGGTAAGTTGACAAGACTACGCCCTGATAAAGTTTTAGAGAGAGAGGCTTTACTTGCAGAAAATCTTAATAAAACTTTAAAGTTCAGGGCGTTCCCAAGACAAATTTATGTAATATGAGTATAAGAATTGAAGACATATCCCCAAGAAAAAATGTTGTAAGATACAAAACACAAACAACACCTAAAACATCAAACATAGTAACTGATAAAATTGTCACAACTGAACATCATAAAATTGATGAGGAATTATTAGTTATAGTTAAAGATGTTGAAAATTCGGAAGTTACTTTGAACTCAGAAAAAAACAAAACAGTTACCATTAAATCTTTGACAACTGTTTTGATTAAATCTGATGTAGGTATGATTGATGAAGAATGGGACGAATTACTTTTAGAAAAAGGAGCTTGTGTTCAATTTCAGTTTGTAGAAGGTAATTGGTATATATTATCCTCCGACGGTCTCAAAATGTCTTAATTCATCTTCTTTTAAAAATTTCATCATAAATGGATCCGCCAATTTATACATATGAAATGGTGAAACACCTACATTCGTCCAAAATTCCATTTCCTCATTTGATATTTCCATCACATCTTCTAACTTATCTTGATCTTCTTCTTTGAACGGTTGTCCATTAATGAGTTGACATTGTTCTGTAGTAAAAAAACCTCTTTCTTCAGGATTTTTAATTAATAGATTATTTCTAACTTCTTTTTGAAATACAACTAATAAAGGTTCAACTCGTTTATTGAATGTAACAATTGCTCTTTGGATGTTGTACTCACCTAACATATCAGGATTGTTTTCTAAATCTATTGGGTCTAATCTATAACAATTTAATTGGATTATTGATTCCCAACTATCATCAGGATAGGTGCCGTAACCCTGATAATAACTATCTAAATGTTCTTGTGCCCAACCCTTTTTTGGTTTGTTAACCTTTTGAACATCTCCATGTGATGCCTTTGTTCCATTATTAACATAATAAATTATATCACCAAGATTCACATTTAAATTTTCTCTGATTGCAAGTTCCATATGTGCTTGTCTTGACATTAACGCTCCCGCCTTTGTTCTTGTTTTACTTCTTGCAACATAGTCATCAATAGATTGTTTTACCTTTGACTTATTGGCAATTTGAGCCAAAGGAATTTTCTGATCGAATATTCTTTGTAGGTATTCATAATAGTATTCTACAAATCCTTTACCATCACCATCAAGTAACATTTTAATTGCTTTATCTAAAAACACCTCAATATACTTTGGCATTTTTTTAGATTTAATTGAGTTACCTGTAAGTTTAATTTTACCTTTACCTGTGATAAGGGCGTAGTTCTTTCTTGCTAAGTTAATACAGGCAGGCCACTGTCCATCAGTGTCAAGAGCCATCTCACCCCTCATTGCTAAGTCATTAAACTCCATCACGTCAGCTTCCTCACCCACATATTCTTTACCCTCTTTAACTTTCCAGTTTAATCCTTTACCAATATATCTTCTACTTTCTACACCATCAGGAACTGAAAAGTTAATACCATCCGTATCCATTACAAGTGGTGTATATCCTCTATCCATAAAGAAATGAATCATCATTCGTAAGTATTGCCTACCAGTACAGGTAATCATTTCTCCTTTATTCATATCACCCCAATGAAAAACTTGAGGTGCTGACAATGAACCAAAGAATGCGTTAATAAAAATTTTAATTGGTAATTGTTTTCTATCAAAAGAAAGTGACTTCTTCTTATCAATACTTGCGTATTCCTCAGCCAAGTTCTTATACATAATACGGGTTGTTCTAAAATGAGATAACAATCCCTTCATCGCACCTGTTATATCACATTCGGGAAATACATCGTGAACCAACTGAATTGATGGATAAAGTGAAGAGTAGTCAAGTTTTAATACGTTTCTTGAGTATCCTGTTCTAATTAATCTTGATAACCCACCAACAAAGTTTCTCTTCTCGTTTTTTGCTGGAATTGCAAGTCCGTGTTTATAAGACCACGCTAACATCAACATTTTCCATAATGTTGCAGTTCCCATTGTTGAAACCCTTTCATAAGTTGTTGGTACAAGTGATGCAAGTAAGAATGTCCCTTGATTGAACTCCTCATCAACAAGTAGGGTTTCCTCCAAGTCATCGTCAAGATATCTCTCTACGATATCATCACCTGTTGTTTTAATATAAACATCACTTCTTCTTTCACAAACCTCATCAATTTTAGAATCAACACCAACCTTTTTATATCCTCCGTTTTGAATGTTTAACCAATAGTCTTCTTTTTTTGCATACATAGAACCAATTTTGGTATGTTCGATGTAGATACGATCTTTAGCTTCAGCATCAATAAACTTTGTAATATATTTTAGTCCGGCTTCTTTAATGTTAGAATTAATTGCCTGAGCTCTTCTAACAGAATGAAGTATATCAATTACATTATAACCCCACATTTGAACTTGATTATACTTTTCAACCTCGTTTGCCAACTTTAACATTGATTCTTTTTGAGCAATTGGTTTCATTCGGTTTAAGGAGGTTGGTAATTTTTTTAAATCAAGATTAAGAGCCTTACTCCTCTCAAATATCCAATACCAGTCGAAGTTCGCAGAATTATATCCACCTATTATTGAGGGTTTTAATTTATCTATTATTTCAAAGAATTCCACAATACCTCTTCTTTCTTCATCTTCATCCTTACATTCAATAACTTTAAGAAAACCCTTGTTGGTTTTCATACCTATCATAAATATCCTACCGTCTTTTGGTTCTAAAGCGGTAGTCTCTAAGTCGAATACAAATCTTGTGATATCGTTGTATTCTTCATAACCTTTAAATAATCTTTTTTCTTTTGAAATTAAATATTGCTCAACGGGGGGAAGAATCATTATTTTATCTTTAACTCTTTCGCCCCAAGGATCTATCCCTCCATCTCTAAAAAACTGTATTAGTTCTCTATAACCTTTGATTGACTTCACAATAAAAGTAAGTCCGTTTTCTAATCTTTCATCACCATCAGTTCTAAGCTTTTCTATCACAATACCATACTTAGACATTGCACTTTTTTGTAAATCTTTAGATGATTGATAAAAATTTAAACCTCTTAAATCTCCTACCCACCCAAAAGAGGTAAAGTTTTCTTTTTGTAGTGATTTTCCTTTTTCAGGACAGTCTTTTACTTTGTAGATACAATTGGCGGCATAATCGTATTCAATTGAGACAATAAATTTTTCAGGATCTGAACCTTCTAAAAAGGACTGAATTTCTTCGGATGATATCATTATATATATTTTTTAGGTTTGGTGTATTCTCTGACTCACAAAGGAGGCATTTACCTTCAATCCTAAATATATTAAATAGTTGATAACAAATCAAACATCAGAATAAAGTCTTTTAACATATTGGGCAACTTCATTTTTTGTCCATTCCCTTTTTGAATCATATTCTTCTCCTTCCCACACAATAATTGGATCAGGTATTTCTTTTAAAAATACTATAACTTTTTTTTGTTCCACAAAATCAATGATTCTCTCTATAGTTAAACTATTAAAGGTTTGGCGTTTTTCTTGTACAACAACAATTTCTTTTGGGTTTATAATTTCTATTCTCATATTTTTTTATTTTAATTTATGTACAACAAGGAAAATCAATAACATAACAAGATTCGTAATCTAAATCGTCCGCAATATAACTTTCTTGAACATTTATAAAAAGTTGTTCTCTAATCGGTAATATAAGTGTTCCATCATCGTTTCTTAATAAAAACTGTCCCTCATATCTACCAACTTTATTTGTGTCTTTTGGGTTAAATTTATAATAAATATAATATTCAGGAGTGGCATTAGGTTCTATTTGAATTTTTTCCACAAACCCCGCAGGTCTTGTAGTTATTTTGGGTATTCCCGTTTCAACGTTAACCATTGAAAAAAATATAGCGGATTCCTCTATCATATTCATAAATTTATTATAATCACTTCTTCCGTCTTTAACAACTTGGAGTTTTAAAACTGGAAGTGTTGCATTTTTTTTGATGTAGAATTCCATTAATAGTTTTTACTATAAATATACGGAAAAGAAAATTTAACATTCTTTTCTTAAAGTAGATTCATAGTGTTCAAATCTATTGTGTTCAGTAGGGGTTAATAATAAAATACCAGGATTTATTTCACCATTAACAGTTTTTTGATAACAATGAGACATTAATGTTTGTTCAAAAGGATGTTCAAAAACTGTTTCTAAATAACATTTGTAATTACCAATTTTTGACATTAAAATGGGCCAATTACATAGATATATTTCACCTGTAGCGTATGGTACTCCTTGAAAAGACTTTATATGTTTGAATTCGGTATTTGGTGAATTTGGATCCAAACCTTGATGAGGTAATTTTGGATTATTCACCCAATGTGTTTCTCTGAAATTTTGAGGTACGTTGTACCAAGACCATTGTTTGTCATTTGAACCATAAAATTCAGTAAAATTAAGTTTAAGAAAATCAAAACTTTCTTTTTGGAGGATGTTTAATGATTTATTATATAATTTTTTTACATACCTATTAAACCCATTTTTACATATTTCATTTTTTTTAGTGTAAAACAACATATCATCCTCAAAAAAGAAATAATAACCTAAATCTGTTTGTTCATCAAAGTGTTTTGCTATAAATTGTCTCCCCCCTGTTATACCAATATTATCTTTTTTTATGTGTGTAAATCCGAATTTATCACATAGTTCTATATATTTTTCAGTAGTGTTTAAATCAGTAGAATTATTTAGAAGGAATTTTTTTGTTTTTGTTATAAAATCTGTGTCATATTCTAACATAGAGTTTATTAAAGTTTCAAATTGATTAGGAGAATTAAATGTTATAACATATAACCCAACATTGTTTCCGTTGGTTCGAGTTATTGTATCAAATTTTAAATCTTTTGTGTCAAAATTTTTAAGAGTAACGTTGTTAATTTTAACATCTTCAAAAAATTTATAAATTAAACCATTAGACTCAATTTCACAATAATCAATTAACGATGGATAATTATATAATAAAATAGTAAATAAACTTTCTTCCGTACCCATAAATTTATTATTAAGGGTACTAATTAAGAGATTATAATATAAGCTGTTTATTTCTGAAATTGTTTGTTTATCTCCACCAAAAAACCCACCTCTCGCAACAACTTTAGGTATGTTATTTGTAAGTTTTTTCATTTCAGTATAATTAAATCCGTGAACTTCAGTTTCCGCATCATAAGGAAAACAAACAAATAAAAATTTATTCGTTAAATTTTTTATTTTTTCTAAAACTTTATCGTGTGTAAAATAACCTGAATGTACGGTATTAGTCAAACCTGCGTCAATCCAAAATAGTTTTTCTGAATCGAATTTATCTAAAATTTTAGCATCATTTAATAAAAACATTTTTGACATTACTAAAGGATTGTACATCTCGAGTTTTGATTGTGTTGAATCTACCAACCACCCTGTTTGATTATACCACTTTTCATTTGTTCTAATTTGTTGTATTAAAGTATAATACTCATTATTTTTAAACCAATTAACATCCCTCTCAATAAATTGAGTATTTGATTCATTTCTTCTTTCAAATACAAACTCTTTGAGTTTTGAGTCTCCGAAAATAATCATAGGATTATCTATTGTTAATAATTCCGAAAATTTAGAAAGGTAAAACTCAAATGAACGAGACCAACCTTCATTGAGCCCTCCCCTACCAATGTCCCATAATCCAGTAACAAGCGTTAAATTATTCATTATTGAGTTCTTCTATTATTTTATAAAAACTTTTATTTTTCTTTGTATGCGCTATAATATCAAAGTCAGGTATTCTTTCATCTTCATGCCACCAAATATCAAAACTATATGAGTGAAATAATTCTTCGTGATTTCGATACATTAAAGACATAATATGTTCCTCAAAGTATAAATTATTGTCTGAAATTGTAACTTCAGTTAAATAGTCGTTGAACAAATCAACAATGTTTTTCCACAATTCTTTTTTACCTCCAAATAATCCTCCAATAACGTGATAACTTCTATCATATTTTTTGTAATGTATTGGATTAACAGTACCAGACCAATAATTCCTATCGTTTTCTTTTGCGATTATCGTAAACTTGTTTTCAGTTTTTCTAACTAAATTTCTGAGAAATACATTATTAAAAATATTTGATTCATAATAACCCTTATTATGATTACCCGTTAGTGACAAGTATTTGTTTGGTAGTAATCCACAATGTGATAGTCCTGCATCAATCCAAAAGTAATAATCATAAGACATATCTTCATTATTAAACCATTCAAATTTCATATATTGAATCTCTAAACACCTATCTCCGACTTTTGCCTTTTCCACATCTTTATATTTGTTTATTAAATTGGAATACCGATTTTTATTTAAATCTGATACAACAATTTTTAACTTCTCCTTGTTAACATTATTTTCAATAAAGAAAAAGGTTTTTAAATCCTCGTACTCTCTATCAGATGTATAACAAACAAAATCCGCATCTGTCATTTTTAAAAGAGATAACAAACTCCATCGATAATGCCAATATCTATTAGGTCTTCCACCAAATTCACTACCGAATAAATCACTATATATTGCAGTAATAAATTTAACAGATGGTTTCATATATTTTTTTTTCTTTTTTTTCTTTATTAGTATTAAAATCCATATATTCGTTTGGAATTTTAATGGGACTGTAAGAGTTCCAATTATACGTTTGAGTGTAAAAATTATTATACATTCCTTGTGAGATATCCGACCAATCATTACCCTGACAACAAATTGGTAGTATAGGGCAATATGATTGATATTTTTGTATTATAAAATGAAATAAGTAATCATCATATGCATAAAAATAATCACCATTTTGATGTGAGGTATTTTTAATGTTAAAGATTTCGTTTATTACGTTTTTATCGTACACTACCATATTCGCAGCATAGATTTCCCTAAATTCAGGACGTTGTTTTTCAGGGAGATTTGTCATATCTAAAAGAAACTCACTTTTGTTAGATTTATTAATATGTCTATTTAATGTGGGAGATAAATTTAAGATAGAATAATCCAATCTCTCCAATTCAGAATCTAACTTATTAATCAAAGATTTTGCATAAGGCATAAAAAAACAATCATCCTCAATTATCATTACCTTATCAAAATTTCTTTCTTTTGCAAGTTTTAAGACTTTCAAATGGGATAAAGTACAACCCATATATGAATTAGTGTCAATACCATATACAAGTTCATAATCCCAACCGATATACTCTAATTCTCTCTTAATCGATTCAAGTCTATCGGGTCTTCTTTTTAAATTAATTACAAACTTGGGAATATCTTTTATTTTCATAATAAACCTGTTAATCTAGGACACCATCCCTTTGATTTACTATACGGCCAAACAACCCAATACTTTGGTTTTTCTGTTGTATGAAATTCTCTCCATATCTTACAATATTTATCGGGATCTTGTTTCATTCTATTTATTTCATTTATATCGGCATCTTGCCTAAACATAGTTTCATCTTTTTCATTGTGAAACGCTACCACCCAAAAATCATAATCAGTTTCAGGTACACCATCAAAAGATAAGTCAATACAATGTTTAAAAATTGTTGTGAAACTATTTAACCATTCTTCTTCATTTTCATACGGATATGGATTAGGTGGGTACTGTTTGTCAACCGTGTATTGTTGAATTGCTCTTTTTGAGAATAGAATTCCGGCATATTTTTCGTAATCTTTGATTGTTCTTTCATTTCCAAAACCATATTTTCCTAATTCACCATTATAAGATTCTCCATCAACACCTAAAATTTCTCTATTTTTTTTATGACACTTTACATTTTTTGTGTGCCATTCTTTATCGTCATCCCACTGTTTTGTTCTACCCTTTCTTGTGTATTCATGCCAAATTACAGTTCTATTCGGATGAAACAAATCATATCCGTGAGTATATGCTCTCACCGCAATTGATATTTCTTCTCCGTGAAAATAATATTCAGGGTCGTGTTGAACTTCTTTAGAAAATTGCCCTAATGTAAATGCAAAATGCGCGGAGTAAAATCTTGAAGGTATGGGTTCTTTAAGTTCTTGCCAATTAGGAATAACTTCAGGTAGAAAGAAAACAACACCTTCGGGTGTAAATCTATCAAAAACCATTCTCCACGGTTCGGTAACTCTTCCTTGAGGATCGTTTTCAGGGTCGAAAGATGAAACATATCCAGTTAACAAAGGTTTTTTATAACCTTTCTTTTGTAATTGTTTTAACATCTTAATGAGGGTTACATCCCAATCTTGTTCGAACCTCATATGAGAATCTAATTGGAGTGTGTACTTCTCTCCTTTGTATAATTGTTGAACTTGATTCCTCGCCCAACATACTCCTGTCGAATCTTGATATGGTACATTTAATATTCTGAATCTTTCATCATTCTCGTATTCAGATAAGTCGTCAAAACCATCTTCAGGGTGATATTGACGACAAATACCAAAACGTAAGTTTTCAGGTTTTTTAGATTTATCAATACAATCTTTGATTGTTGGTATAAGTTGGGGGTCTCTATAAGACGCGATTTG
>Ga0315904_10013471_pt1 | contig 10236 bp, 5 predicted proteins | sample LakEriMetagenome_6_FD_203529 | JGI IMG/M metagenome (GOLD analysis project Ga0315904, IMG submission 203529) | Freshwater fungal communities from buoy surface, Lake Erie, Ohio, United States - Buoy 12 MA120 | ecosystem: Environmental > Aquatic > Freshwater > Lake | place: USA: Lake Erie, Ohio...
CTCGCGCCATCCAAGGTCGCGGACATGGCGAGCAAGCGCAATTCGGGGCGGAGCGCCCTTTGCAGATCAAGCGCCAAGGCCAGCGCCAAATCAGTATCCAGATTGCGTTCATGCGCTTCGTCGAAAAGAATTGCTGAGACACCTTCAAGCCCGGGATCGCTTTGCAGGCGGCGCACCAGCAGGCCTTCGGTGACCACCTCAACCCGCGTGCGGTCGGAGAATTGCCGATCAAGCCGCGTGGCAAGGCCGATAGTGCCGCCCGGTTGGTCTTCGCCGATCAAGGACGCCATGCGGCGCGCGGCAGCGCGGGCCGCCACGCGGCGCGGTTCCAAAACCAGAATGCGGCCTTCAGCCGCCCAGGCTTCTTCCATCAGCGCCAGCGGCACAATCGTGGTCTTGCCCGCGCCGGGGGGCGCGATCAGTACGGCGTTGGAAGACGCTCTCAGCGCAGCGCGCAGCGCCGGCAGCGCTTCAGAGACAGGCAATTCAGGGAGCATGGGCGGGGCAATGCGACGAGGATCGCCCCCATGTGACGCGCCAGCTGCGCGCAATCAAGCCGCAAAGGCGCTCAGCGCGGGCGCGGCGGCGAATATGGTGGGTTCACGTAAACCCCGCCAATCGGCGGCGCATAACCGGGCTGCTGCACGATGTTCGGATCGGGCGGGCAATTCGGGCGATTGATACCGCAATCCCAGGCGAAGCGATCCGGCCGCCCGGTCATGCTGCCGCCGGGGATGAAGCGGCAGGCGCATTGCTTGCCGGCCATGCAGGCCAATTGCCCTTCTCGGGCTTCGGTGCATTGCGGCGGTTCCTGCGCTGCCAGCGGCAGCGAAAAGACCAAAAAACCAGCCAGGAGGATTTTGCGCATGATGCAGCCTCACCGGTAAAGGTTAACCAATACCTAACGCGCCGAGCCTATTCTCATTTGCGGGCTTGCACCAAGCCCCTTTCGCGCCCCTTTATGGACCATGCGCTTCCTCGCCGCCCTTATCGTCTTGCTGATCCTGCCCTGGCTGCCGGCCCGGGCGCTGGAAACTGCGGCGCAGGAAAGCCCGCGGGCGCGCGTCACGCTGGTGGCGGATCATTTGGCCATTGCGCCGGGGCAGGCGTTCCAGCTTGGGCTACGCATCCGGCTTGCACCGCGCTGGCATAGCTATTGGCGCCATGCCGGGGATGCCGGCGCGCCCACGGAAATCTCCCTAACCCTGCCCGAGGGGAGCTCGGCCAGCCCCATCGCCTGGCCAACCCCGCAGGCAATCCCCTTCGGCCCGCTGATGAGCTTTGGCTATTACGGGGAAGTGGTGCTGCCAATCCGCATCACCCCGCCGGCGGGGCTGCGGGTTGGTGAGGTTTTCAGCGTCTCGGCTCAAGCGACCTGGCTGGTCTGCGATGATGTCTGCATCCCGGAGGAAGGCAGCTTCCGGCTTGATCTGCCGGTGGCGGCTGAAGCGCAGGCACACCCCGCTCTGGCGCCGCTTTTCGCCAGCGCCGCCGCTGCTCTGCCGCGCCCGTCACCCTGGCAAACGAGCGCCACGATCCAGGGCGATGCCTTGCGGCTGCGGTTGACCGGCCCGGGGCTTGGGCGGGAGAGCCTCAAGGAAGCGCTATTCATCCCGGGCCAGGGCGGGCTGTTGGATCACCCCGCGCCACAAAGCCTGACCCAAGGGCCGGATTGGCTGGAATTGACGTTGAAGCGGGCTGAGCGGCCCGAAAACCTCGCCACGCTGGATGGCGTGTTGCTGTTGACCGACCAGGGCGGGCGGCGGCTTGGTTATGAAATCGCCACACCGCTACTGCCGGGCGCGGCTTTTCTGCCGCTATGGCAGGCGCTGATTTTTGCGCTGATCGGCGGGGTCATCCTGAACCTGATGCCCTGCGTCTTTCCGGTACTCGCCATGAAGGCCATGGCCCTGGCGCGGTTGGGCGGCGCGGCGCGCGGGGCGGTGCGGCTGGAAGCCGCTGCCTATACCGCCGGCGCGGTGGTGAGCTTCACGGCGCTCGCCGGGCTTTTGCTGGCGCTGCGCGGCGCGGGCATGGCGCTCGGCTGGGGGTTTCAATTCACTTCGCCGGTTTTTGTGCTGGCGATTGCCTGGCTGATGCTGGCAGTCGGGCTGAATTTGTCGGGCGTTTTCGCGCTGGGGGGGGCGATTGGCGCGGGCGGGCATCTCGCGGCACGCGGTGGGTTTTTGGGCAGTTTCGCGACCGGGGCTTTGGCCGTGCTGGTGGCAAGCCCCTGCACCGCGCCCTTCATGGCGGCGGCGATTGGCGCGGCCCTGGTCATGCCCGCACCGGCGACGCTTGCGGTATTCGCAGCCCTTGGCCTTGGGCTGGCGGCACCGACGCTGATCCTGGCCCTGGCGCCGGGCTTGGCCAGCAAACTGCCGCGGCCCGGCCCCTGGATGGAAAAGCTTCGCCGCATCATGGCCTGGCCGATGTATGGCGCAGCGCTTTGGCTGGTTTGGGTGCTTTGGGCGCAAAGCGGCTGGTCCGGCGTAGGGCTGGCCCTGGTGGGCGGCCTCGGCCTTGCGCTTGGCGCCTGGATGCTTGGCCGGGCGCAGCGCCATGGCCGCGCAGGGTTTGGCCCGGTTTTCGCCGCGCTGGCCCTGCTGTTGGCGCTGCCCTTTGGCCTGACGGCCGCGCCTCCTGCCCCCGCCGCTACCGAGACCGCCGAAAGCTGGAGCCCCGCGCGGGTGGAGGCGCTGCGGGCTGAGGGCAAGGGCGTGTTCCTGAATGTCACCGCCGCCTGGTGCATCACCTGCCAGGTCAATGAACGCATTGCACTCAGGCGCGATGCCGTGCAGGCAGCCATGGCTGCGCGCGGCATTGTCTATCTGAAGGCGGATTGGACGCGGGGCGATCCTGCCATCACCGCCGTGCTCCGCGCCCATGGCCGGGAAGGCGTGCCGCTTTACCTGTTCTGGCCACCGGGCGGGGGAGAGGCCGTGATCCTGCCCGAAGTGCTGACCGAGGCCATGGTGCTGCGGCAGATCGGCGCGCCTTAGCCATAACGCTTGCGCCCCCCTGGGGCTGCGGGGTATCGTCTGGCTCTCGGCACAAAGACCGGATACGGCGCGCATGCGCTGGTGCAAATTGAGGCTGGCTTGGCTCTGTTAACGCGTTTCCGCGTGCAGCCAGCTTTCAGGCTTTGCGCGCCGAGGGTCTTTCCATGCCGCTTGCCGCAACCGCCACCGATCCCAAGGCCATGCCGGATTTCCTCCGCCTGGTAGGTGCTGATCTTTGGGCAACGCGGCTCGCGGATTTGGGGCGCCGTGCGCAGGCGAGCGCCTTTCAGGGCCGCGCCACACAGCATCGCCACGCCTTGGAATTTGCCCTGGCGCGTGCTGCCCGCGGCACGGCGCAGGGCAGTGCGGAACGCCGCGCGCTTGGCTTCGCGGCGGAAGCGGTGCGCCTGGCCAATGGCCTGCCGGAAGCGCGGCGCGAGAAGCTGCGCGCCGCCATCACCCAAGGGCTTTCCGGTGAGGCAACGCTGATCCCGCTATTTCATCTGCTGCGCTCAGCCGCGCTTTATCGCGCGCAGGGTTTTGAGGTGCGTTTCACCGGCCTTGCGGAAGACAGCGCGCATGATCTGATGATCAGCCGTGGTGGCGCCGTTGCGGAAGTGGTGTGTGAAACGCTTTCTGCCGAGGAAGGCCGGCCGGTGCAGCGCGGGCATTGGTATGCGCTGATGGATAGCGTCAATCCTGAATTGCAAACCTGGCTTGCCGCGCATCCGGGCCGCTATGTGCTGCGCATGACGCTGCCCGATGGGCTTGCCGGCCCGGACAAGGCAGCGGAATTGCAGCGCCGTATCATGGCCATGCTGGCCGCTGAAAAACGCCAGGATAGCAGCGCGGATGCGGTACTGAAGCTTGACCCGCTGGTACTGGCCGGCGCGCAGGCCGATCCGCTTCCTGGCCGGCTGCGTCAGCAATTTGGGCCAGAGGCGCATTTGGCTGTGACCGGTGATCCCGCCGGCGGATCGGTATTCGTGCTGGCTGCGCGCGCCGGTCAGGAAAACAGTATTTCGGACGCGGTCGCTGCGCGCATGGCGGGTGCCGCAGGCGCGCGGCTATCCGGCGCCAAACCCGGCATTGTTTCGGTCTTTATTGAAGATATGGACCGCGCCGAATGGCGCGGCTTGCGCGATGATCTGGCGCTTGAAGGCGCGGTGCGGCGCTTTCTGGCCGGTCACGCCGCGCGGCGTGTGGTGGCGGCTGCCTGTTCTTCGCGCGCTGAGCTTTTCGGCCTGGCGCCACCTGATGCCGTGGCGGGTGGGGAGCTGCGCTTTCGCAACCCATCCCACCCGGCTGCAAAATCCACAGCGCTGGCGCCCGCCATTCTTTCAACAAGCGCCTGAGCGCGACGCATCAATTCGCCAAGACCATGGCGAAATAGCCAAACACCGTCAGCAAGACACCCGAGACCGCGTAAGCCACCGGGAAGCCAATCCAGGGCACATTGGACCCGATTTCCACTGCGGCTTCGCGGCAGGGGCCGGAATGGCTGCGCGCGCCTGCCACACCCCCCATCAGCACCGCCGGGTTGAACTTGAAGACATAAAGCCCAAGCACCCAGACCAGAATCGGCGGCAGGCTGCAGGCGATAAAGCCCAGCACGAAAATCTTGAGCGCCAGCATGCCCGTCAACTGCGCCAGCAGCGAATTGCCCGCATTGATGCCGACAATCGCGACAAACACGACCAGCCCAAGATCTTCCAGGATATTGCGCGCCGCTGCCGGCGTATTGCCAAAAAACCGCAACCGCGAGGTGAGTGAGGAAACCAGCACACCCGAAACCAACAGCCCGCCCGCATTGCCAAGCCCGATATTCGAACCGAAGGCTGGGAACTCAATCGCGCCGATCAGAAAGCCAAGGATCATGCCGAGAGAGAGCGTCAACAAATCCGTCCCGGTGGAAGGACGAATGACGCGCCCGAAAGCCTCACCGATTTTCTCAACCGCGCTTTTCAGCCCTACAACAGTGACAACATCCATCCTTTGCAGCGTGGTCGTCTTGCCGAGCGGAATCGGCACACCAGAGCGTTCAATGGACAGTACCTGAATCTCATTCGCACCGGGCAGGGCGCGCCATTCCTCGCGCGTTTTCTTCAAGGTGTCGCGATTGGTCACCAGGATTTCCGCGCGATCCAGCGGCTGATCAAGCGCGGTGCGATCCGCAACTTCCGGCCCGATCAGGCCCATCTTATCCGTGAGGCCCGTCAGCGTGCCGCCAAGCGCGATAATGTCACCAAGGGCCAGCGGCAGCTTTTCCTGCGCGCCAAGGGCATTGCCATCGCGCACGATATTGACGAAGCGATATTCGGGATTTTCGCGCAGCATATCGGCCATGGTGCGGCCAACCCAGCCGGGATTTTCCAGCCGATAGGCGCGCAGGCTGCCCATGGTCCAGCCGGACAGCGCCGGCGCATCGCCACTCGCGACACCATGTTCCTTTTCATAGTCACGCGCTGCCGCACGCGCATCAATGCCCCACCAGGTCGGCAAATATTTCGTGATCAGGATGATGCCGACCGTGCCCCAAAGATAGGTGATGCCATAGGAAAGCGCGATCATGGCGCTGACATCACCCGCGGTGGTGCCTGCCGGCAGCGTGATGGCACCCGATGTCACCGCCTGTTCGGCGGAGCCAATCGCCGCCGACATGGTCTGCGACCCGGCGAGGATGCCGCCCGCTGTGCCCGGCGGCAATTCCAGGAAGCGTACCCCAAGCACAACAAGGCCAAGGCCACATAGGCAGGACACAATGGCAAGCCCAGTGAATTTGATGCCATCGCCACCAAGACTATTCACAAAGGAAGGCCCAACCCTGAGCCCAACGCCATACATGAACAAATAATAGAACAGGCTTTTGGTGAAGTTATCGAGAGCGAGCTTCTCGCCATAGACCGAAGCCCAAACGGAAAGCCCGCTGCCCACGATGATGGCGGAAGCCACCATGCCAAGCCCATAGCCTGCAACGCTCTGCCGGCCGAGCCAGACAGCCAGACCCACCGTCAGGAACAGCAGAATGAAGGGGTTGGTCGCCAGAAAATGGAAGAATTCCTGCAACATTTGGCCCTCTCCTCAGCGCCGGTTTGCAGCGCCAACGGCATCCGCACGCAAAAGCTTCAGCCCGCGTTCGCGTTCATAGCCGTGGATTTCCTTGACATCGAGCTTGCGCATGAAATCAATCGTCTCCTGCGTCAGCACCTGGCCCGGCACCATGATCGGGAAGCCTGGCGGATAGGGAATGACGAAATTGGCCGAAATCATCTCAGGCCCATCCTTCAGGCGCTTGTCGCATTCCGCGCCGAATAGCGGCACATATTCGCATTGTTCTGCGTGATAGGCACCGAAGAAGGCGCTCCGCATATCGCCTTCGGGCGTCGTATTCCCTGCATCGCCCCGGAAGGCCGCGTGGAAATGACTGAAATTCGGCAAATCCGGCACATCGGTCATCAGCGACTTCACGCGCGCATCGAAGGCTGCCTGTGTTTCAGGCCCGCCCACGGAAAGGCGCTTTTCAATCTCCTGGCTGATTTCCACCAATACGCGGATCAGATGCGCCGCATCACTCCGCGTATTGTTGATATTGGTCTGCAAGAGCACCGAATTGCGCGATGTCTTGTTGAGTTGGATATTGTATCTGTCCGAAAGCATTCCCTTGAATTGCGTGCCATCAAAGCCGGCGGTACCGCACACCAGCGTCATGCGGGTCGGGTCCAGATAGAATTCATCTTCCAGCATGGCATGGACGATATCGGCCCAGGTCATGCCGGGTTTCAGGTAATCCACAAAGCCCGATTGCCGATATTCCGCCGGGATCATTTCATCCGCGCCAAGGATGCGGAAGTATTTGGAAATCAGCGGATGCTGATTGACCATGCCGCGGATCTTGAGCGCGATTTCAATCGCATTCATCACCAGCCCATAGCCTTCAAGTTCCATCTGCCGGCGCGCGACATCAAGGCTTGCGATCAATTGCTGATTGGGGCTGGTGGAGGCATGGGTGAAAACCGCCTCATGGAATTGCGCCTCAACCGTGTGGAAATCCACATCCTTCACCAGCAGCATGGAACCCTGGCGGATGGATGACATGGATTTATGCGTGGAATTCGTTTGATAAACGCGCAGCCTTATCTGGCGCGGATCGGGGATCAGGCGCGTTGACAGCAGGGTTTCATCGGATGGCGCATCACCAAGTGCTGCCCTTTGCTGTTCATAGGCCGCAAGCGATGCGGGGTCATGCATCCAGGCTTCGATTTCCGCTGCCGCGCCCATGGCGGTTCTGGGGCGCAGCAGGGGCGAAAACCGCGCAAAGCCGGACCAGGCTTCATCCCAGAGGAAAATCAGGTCGGGCTTGATGGCCAGGCATTCTTCCATCACGCGGCGCACATTATACATATGGCCATCAAAGGTGCAGTTCGTCAGATCGAGCATTTTCAGCCGATGCAGCCGCCCTTCCGCCTTCAGCGCCAGCATGGCGCGCTTGATGGTGGAAAGCGGCACCGCGCCATACATGGAATATTGCGTAAGCGGATAGGCTTCCACATAAAAGGGCTGCGCGCCGGTCAGCACCATGCCGTAATGGTGTGATTTATGGCAGTTGCGATCAACAATGATCACATCGCCCGGTGCGGTCAGCGCCTGCACCGCCATTTTGTTGGAGGTGGAGGTGCCATTGGTCACGAGGAACACATGATCCGCACCAAAGGCGCGCGCGGCCATTTCCTGCGCGCGTTTGATATTGCCGGTGGGCTCCAGCAGGCTATCAAGCCCGCCTGTCGTGGCGCTGCTTTCCGCCAGGAACAGGTTGATGCCGTAGAATTCGCCCATGTCGCGAATCCAATCGGACCGGAACACGGATTTCCCGCGCGCAATCGGCAACGCATGAAAGGTGCCGATCGGGCGCATGGCGTATTTTTTCAGATTGTCGAAGAAGGGCGTTTCATAGCGTTCCTGCACGCCTTCCAGGATGGCCAGATGCTGCTCCAGCAATTCCTCAACACCATAGAAGATACGCCGAATGCTGCCCGTGGCCGGATCGCCGGCCAGGACTTCCACATCCTGATCGGACATCAGATAAATATCCAATTCGGGCCTGAGGCGCTTCAAGCCCGCCGCTAGCTTCAAGGCCGATTCCTCTGGTGAGGTCGGCTCCGGCAGCGATGCGGTGAGGGAGCGCAGCACCGAAGCATCATGGCGTGACCGGTAAGGGAAGCCTTCCACCAGCACCACGGCGGCGAAGGCCGGGTTGGCAGCAGCGGCACAAAAGGCATCTTCGAAGGAACCGACAAATACCGCTTCATAGACAAAGCGGTCTTCCTTGCGGCGAAGCTTGCGCAATTCATCCGCCAAGGCCGGCCAGCGCGCCGCCGGCTGGTTGGACACCACCAGCACCTCAAAATACGGGCGATGATGGCCGTGATCGGCCATGGTTGGCGGCAGTACATCTGCAACGACATCAGCCGGCGCTTCATCATGCACATCCCATTCGCCGGGGCGTTCGCGATAGGCGCGTGTCAGCAAGGCGCCGGAAATACGCCGCAGCAGCGCAACCGCGCCCGCCGCATCATCGCGCGCCACACGTTCCTGCAGGCCCGCGAGCAGGCTATGGCTCGGATAGGCGAAGAATTCCTCGGTCGGCAGCAGCCGGGCGAGCTTTTCGTCAACCGCCTTGCGGTCAGCCTTGCCGCTGGCCCAGGCCTCGGCGCTATGGGTCAGGTCACGCCAGGCATCATTCCGGCCAGCATGGATCATGATGAAACGGTCAATCTGGACGGGTTCGGTGGTCATGGCGCTGCCTTCCTTGATTGTCTTTCAAGACTATGGAGGCCAGCCTATTGGATTATTGATTTACTGCAAATGTCACCCGCCCTGATAATGAACGCTGGGTCATGATCCGGGACGCGGATGCATGACCCCTCAGCAAATCTGGTTCGCGCTCACCGCCCCGTAAACTGCGGCGCGCGCTTGTTCAGGAAGGCGCTGACCCCTTCCTGGAAATCGGCGCTGGTAAAGCACATGGTCACCAGATCATCGCCCTCAACCTCGCTGGTTGCCTTGCGCAGACGGCGGATCGCTTCCTTGGTGGCGCGCAGCGTCAGCGGTGCCAAGCCCGAGATATTCGTGGCCAATTCCATCGCTCGCGCCGCGACATCATCCGGTGTTTCCAGCATTTCGGAAATCAGGCCGATATGCTTGGCCTCATCGGCGGAAAACAACCGCGCGGTCATGATCATTTCAGTGACGGCAGCCGGGCCGACCAGCGCATAAAAGCGCGCAAAATTATGCATGTTGAGGATATTGCCGAGTGTCTTCGCAATCGGCAGGCCGAAGCGGGCAGCCTTATCGGCAATGCGGATATCGCAGCAGCCGGCAATGCCAAGCCCGCCGCCGGTGCAAGCACCGGTAATGGCGGCGATCACCGGCTTGGTGCAGCGTTCCAGCGCGCCCAAAACCTTATCAATGCGGGCTTCGTAATTCAGCGCATCCTCGGCGGTGCGGAATTCGCGGAATTGGGAAATATCAGTGCCGGACGCAAACGCCTTGCCGCCCGCACCCATGATCACCCAAACGCGAATGGCGGGGTCGGCGCTGATCTCATCGGCCAATTCTGCCAAGCGCGCATACATGGCAAAGGTCATGGCATTGCGCGCCTGAGGGCGATTGAAAGTGGTCCAGGCAATGCCGCCTTCGCGGGTTTCGTGCAGCAGGTCTTCGGTCATGGTCAGGTTCCTCGGAATTGGGATCAGCATGGGTAGCGTGCGGCGCTGGCGCGTCAACCCGGTCTCTTGCCGGGGCGCGGCGGCAATGCCAACAAGGCGGCGAATTCCGATGGAGATACCGCCATGATGCCGCTTTCCCGCTTTACCGTGCTTGACCTCACGCGCGTCCGTTCCGGCCCTACCTGTGTGCGCCAATTGGCCGATTGGGGTGCGAATGTGATCAAGGTGGAAGCCACTGATGAGGTGGATACGGGGAAGGGCATGGGCGGCGAGCGTCACGGGCCGGATTTCCAGAATACGCATCGCAACAAGCGCGGCATTACGCTCAATTTGAAGGCGCCTGAGGGGCTGGCCGCCTTCCGCCGCCTGGTCGCCAAGGCCGATGTTGTCGTGGAAAACTATCGCCCGGATGTGAAGGAGCGTTTGGGCATTGATTTCGCCGCGCTCTCGGCGGTCAATCCGCGCATTGTGCTGGGCTCGATTTCCGGCTTCGGCCAGGATGGGCCCTA
>Ga0315904_10013473_pt1 | contig 10235 bp, 2 predicted proteins | sample LakEriMetagenome_6_FD_203529 | JGI IMG/M metagenome (GOLD analysis project Ga0315904, IMG submission 203529) | Freshwater fungal communities from buoy surface, Lake Erie, Ohio, United States - Buoy 12 MA120 | ecosystem: Environmental > Aquatic > Freshwater > Lake | place: USA: Lake Erie, Ohio...
AACAACCATATATCCTTCGGATGATAAGATATTCAAAGCTTTTGAGCTCTGTCAATTTAAAGATCTCAAAGTTGTAATCCTCGGTCAGGATCCTTATCATCGTGGAGAGGCTATAGGTGTTTGTTTTGGGGTAGACACGTCTGTATCAAAAGTTCCCCCAAGTTTAAAAGTAATAGTCAAGGAATTACATGACGAATACCCAGATTTAGACATATCTAAGTTTGATTATTCTCTGTATTCTTGGGCTAGTCAAGGTGTATTATTACTCAACACATACCTTACAGTAGCAAAGAATAACCCAGGTTCTCATCAAAGATTATGGGCATGGTGGACAGCAGATGTTTTATCTACAATCTGCAATTCTAAATGCGACGATGTTATCTTTATTCTTTGGGGTAAACATGCACAAAGCTTTAGCTACCTTATTCCTTCATGTAATATCCTAAAATGTGCACATCCAGCAGCTGAAGCTTATGGAAGTGGGGGATATTTTGGGAATAATCATTTTAAGCAAGTAAACGAAATGTTGAAAGCTAAGGGCCTAGAGCCCATCAATTGGATTCAGTAAAACCTCCTAAAAATAAAAATCATGAGCGACGGTATTTGGTTTCAGCAAAACACAGGCCCAGAGACTTTCTCGTATAAAGGGCAAAAGAGCTATACTGACCCAACAGTAATGAGAGCTAAAGAAATAGCAGATGAGATTATTGAAATGCTGAACAATAAGAATACTGCATACGGGAATTCTGCTCTAAATCCCTTACGTTTATTTTCTAACGTAAGTGCTATGGAGGGACTGTGTGTAAGAATTGATGATAAACTAAGCAGAATATCTAATAGTGGAATTACTGAAGACACTGAAGATTCAGTCAAAGACTTGATAGGGTATTTACTACTTCTGCAAGTAGCTTTGACTAAAAGTAAGAGATGAAAAAGGGGACATAGTCCCCTATAAGAAAGGCTTAGTCCCTGTAAAAGGGGACTAAGCTTTTTTATATTTCATTAATTATCTTCATAGAATTTAGCTATTCTTTCAGGATCTAAAGATTTAGAAACACCTGAAAATAATGGGAGAACATCTGTAAGTTCTTTTGTAATCTTTAAATCTCCCTTTTCATAAATTCCAGATTGTCTTTGATAAAAAACATCTTTCTCGTCTATACCTGGAAATCCAACACCATATCCTATTGTATTTGTTGTAGTTCCAAATAATTCAAATGCATTTTTAACAGGAGTAAATGTAGCTGTAGGACTTTGAGCCATCCTAATAAACTCTAATGGGTCAAGGAATGAAGATAATTCTGTATTAAGTCTTAGAGCTTGATACATCACAAATCCAGCCCAATATGGGTTTTTCTCATCGTCATCATCAAACATTCCCCTAACTGTACTAGCTACTATCCCTGCGAGTATTACAAATGTAAACTCCATTAGGGCTCTATGCATATTCTTTCTTTCTGATGGAGTAAGATTCGTGTATGTTTTCGATAAACTCTTTGTATAATATAAGTTCATCAATGCCCCAAAAAATGTATTATAATACCCATTTGTAAGCTCCCCACTTTCTACATCAATATGTGCCCCATCGAGGTACCCAAATCTTCTACGTAGACCTGGGACAAAATAACTTCTAAAGAGAAGCATAAGCCTAGGTATACTTCTACGTTGAGCTGCTACAACATCAACACTTCCTCTTAATTGGTTAAGTGACTTAGACATAGCAGACACTTTTGCAACAAATTTTGGTAAGCTGAAATTAGCTACCTGTGGGTCAACGATCCACTTGCCCTTAGAATCTTGTATTATCATATCATACAAGTCGGCATCCTCCCCAGCTTTATTTTTTATAACATTCCCATTAGCATCCAAGAGTTTACCCTCATACTCAAAGGCCATAGCTAATACCTTCTCCCCCATCATACTTATATCTGCAGCTTTTTGCATAAACGTCAAACTATTAACACTTGATGCTTTTTTAGCAGCACTCCCTGTTAAATTTTCAAATGACTGTGAACCTTCTTGGAAAGCGTTAACTAATTCTAAGAATCCCCCAATTTTATTTGACTTAGTCATCTTCCCAGATGCAGATTCCATCAAATTCCCAATAGAATTACCCATATATAGCTTTGCTTTCCCAAGACTTGCAGCAGTAAAATATCCCCCAGATACTGCTTCTTGAGTTGCTACTACATTATCCATTATATACTGATTGAAAGCTTGAGGAACATTAAGACCTAAAGCTCCAATAGCTGTAAAACTAGTCAAGGCAGAAGTTATCTTAGTTGTAGATAATCCATCTTTAAATTGTTCTGCAGATTGTTTATCATAAAATATACTTTCCAACCACTCATTTAATTGTATTAAATCTCCGGATAATCCTGCTTGAGTATTTATATTTTCATAAAGCTTTTTAATTCCATGTTTTTCAGCATAGTATTCTGTAGCAAAATCTCCTGTAGGAAGCATAACTGTTCTTTTCCTATTCTCAAGAGCTGATCTCATAATATTAACTACCCCATTGATTTCAGATTTACTCTTAAATCTATTAGCCATATCATTAAACTTAATGATACTATTAGTCACATCTTTAGATACTAGATTAGAACTCATTGTTCCAGCAAAATGAAGAGGAATGAGCTTTAATTTTTCTCCGTTTAATGAAACTAATTCCCCGAATTCAGTATCTGTTTCTTGGAAAGTAGCCCCATCAGCTACAAGTCTTTTAGCAGAAGATATTACCCCATTTCCACTATATAATTTTTCTGCAGCGGAAATACCAATTGAGGGAAGTAAATATGAAAAATTATCCCAAGAGTTCTTGTATTGATATGTACCCCCAATCTTATCTAACTGATCATTTTTATATGTCTCTAATAACAGATCATAATATTCTCTAGCTTCTGCAGGCATCTGAGTAAATTTCTCATTGATGTAAGAATTATTAGGAACTGCAAGTCTTCCCTTAAATGTGTTATTACTATACACACTTCTCATTTCTGCCTCAAGTGTATATGCTTTTCTATACAAACTAGCTAAGTCAGATTCTGATCCTTGAAAATTTGCAATCTCATCTCCTACTGCTAATCTAGCATTTACTAGAATAGCAAGTTCTTCTTCTGCATTTTCAGTAGGGACTGTATTCTCTTTCCACCATCTATCTATAGCATTTTGATAATCTATTCCCTCAGGAGATTTAAACCATTTATCTTTATCAATTGGATCTGCATCTTTGGGGAAGTTAAATTGCTCTTTAAGAGTATTATATATACTAGTTAGATTCTCATTAAACTTAGTTACATTATATCTTTGAACAAATGCCATAACCTTTTGAATCTTTCTTTCCCCATCTTTTCCTCTAGTAGATATGGAAATTTCTTCAATTATATCTTCATAGAGCTTTTCAACATTATCTTCCCCAACCCCCTTGTAATCTACAAACTTTCTATAAGCAGGAGCTAATTCATATTTAGTATCAATCGTAGATTGATATGCTTCAAACAGTTTGCCTTTAACAGCGTTTGCAAATAATTGAATAGAAGTTTTTCTATTGTATACAATTGGATCTAACCATGTGGAGAAGAACCCAGCCTCTCTATGTGTAGATTTTAACTCAGAGAGAATAGCCTCTCTCCCAATCATCTTATCTTGAAGCTGCTTTATATTAAGTTCAAGCATTGCCTCAAATCCTTGAGCCCTTGCCTTTAAATATCTAACATCAAATCTATTAAAATCTACTAATACTTTATTTTCTTTTATTCTAGTAATCTTAGCATTCAACTGCGTGTTGATATCAATTGGGGCATACTCAAGTAAATAATCTACGTGTATTGGAAGTACACTGTCTAAAAATTTTGAATCAATATTTCTCATTCTCGCCTCTGCGTTATTGATATACTCTAGTAGATCTTGTGCAGCTGCAGTACGATTTGTCATACCCGCACTAAGAATTCTAGTTACTTGAGTTCCTAACAGTGTAATAGCAGATCTAGAAGTATTATTTGAATAGAAAGCATCTATAGTTTGCTTAAGTTCTGAAACCTTGCGAAGTAATGCTTCTCTTGCGGCGTTATCTACTCTTCCAAGAGCATTTTGTTTCTCATATATATCTTCAATAGCCTTCATTTGAGATTCAGCTTTGACAGACATATCATGTAGATAATGCACTATTGTATAGAGATCTTCAATATTTTGATGAGATTTCTTAATCTTATTAATAATGGCTTGTATTTCTTTCTGCTTCAGAGATACTTGATCACTTCTTCTTTTTCCAGCTTTAACTGCAGATTCTTGTAATCTTCTAATCTCTCCCTCTAATTTCTGTATAAGTAATTCAGTTAAAGCTTTCCCATCTTCTCTTATACTTTCAATTTCTTCAGACTTACTTTCAATGGAATCTGCATATATCTGTTCTGCAGTATAATACTCTCCGGTTTCCCCATCTTGAGGCTCAGTTATCTTAGTAGTAAAATCGTATACATCTTGATCTATTTTCTTAAGTCTCTTAAGAACATTGTAATCAACTAATATTTTATAGTTTTTCCCAATTCGTATTGTACGAATAAGAGGATTATTTATATCAGTATTAAAGTTTTTAACTGCAATCGTATTTAAATCATCTATTTTAGAGAGAGCTTCAGATTGATTTATGGGATTTAAAATTCTATTACCTTCAGCAGTATCTATAATAACCTTCTCAGATAATAATATATCTTCTATCATTTCTGGAGTTCTGGATTCTGGATTAATATCCTCTACTAATTGAAATACAGATGTTGCTAACAAATCTCCTACCCCATTAACTGTATATACACAAGCCATTTTTTCTTTAATTTATAGATTTTGTAAATATACTTTAACCTCTACAATCTTGCCCGTAATTCTTTACAGTTTCAGGAATGTTGTTATAAAATTGAGGAATTGAAGAACTCTTAATCATAGACTCAACCTGTGCCCCAAGTTCATAAGTAATATTGGAAACAGCAAAATTATTTTCCTGACCCCTTCCAGAGATAGCACTTCCTCCAGTAAATGTAGAAGGATAATTTATATTCATCTCATAAAATTTGTTTCTTGAGCTTTTGGATACTACAGCAATATATTGAGATTCTGTTTCAGTTCTCCCAACTTTCATATAGAGCATGGTTCTATCAGCTAATCCTTCTTGCTTTTTATCGATACTTCTGTACGACTTAACAAATAAAGGAGCATCTGGATCTTTAATACTAAAAACAGTATGCTTTTTCCCTGCAATAGTTATTTTAACTTGTTGCTTGGAGATGTAATCATACTTTGAATATACTTTTCTATTCTGAACAAGACCAGCAGATAATCCAAAGTTTCTAATAAATTCCATAACGAATTCAGAATTTTCAAAGTATTCTGGATTAGACATTACTTGAGATAGCTCAGCTCTATACTCATCAAATATCCCTAAATCTTGAAAATACTTTCCGGGAATATACTTATATAAAGTTTTATCCCCAGGTAAAAATGCAGATGAAATCAATGCATACTGAATGAGAGAGTGTCCAAAATTTGCAACTTCTTTTCTTTGTTCCTCTGTAGCATTAGGCCCAATAAATGTTTCTGGAGCATATACTAATCTTTCCATAGTTCTTCTGTAGTCATTAAATCTATCTGAGGTAATACGACCCTTAGAGTTTAAAATCATTCTAATTAACCTCTTATCTTTATCTGCTACATCTAGCTCCAAACTGCTTAATAAATCATCATTCCTCATAAGAGGATACTTATTAATCATAGTATTGAGCATAGTAAAAATATTATCTTGCTGCTTCTTAACTAATACGCTAGGTGACTTAGACGAAATACTAGTCTTTTGACTAAAACTTAAGAATAGATTATTTGCTCTACTCCCAGGTTTAGTTAATATACAATAAAGCAATAGTCTATTAATCTTTCTATGCTGTGCCCCAGTAAGATTTTCTAATCCTAAAGTATTTTTCAGAATCTCTTTAAATTTTACAAATGACTCTGATGCAGATGGGAATACTACTCCTGCAGCATTAAAAACTACTTTAAAGTATTCATGGAAAGCTTTCGATACTAAGAATCTATCTCCTTCTAAAAATTGATTTAAATCTTCGTAAGCTATTATAACTTTATTAGGATCTGCAGATAATTCATTTTCAGCACTTTCTACAGTAGCCTGCATCTGTCCAAGATCATTTAACCCATCTAAAGTATCTGGAGTAATCTTTTTAAGAGCTTGATAAAGATCTTTTCCTCTATAGTAGGAAATGATAAAGTTCTTAAATAGTTCTATATTCAGTGGGCTATTTTTATCCTCTAGCATGCTTAGTTCAATAGACCCCATACTCATAGGAGTCATTTGAACTTTTCCAGAAAGTGCTGAGCCCATAAACTTACTTGCAGATTTTTTTCCTACCCCATTATCTATAAGTACTTTTGTAAATGCTGCGTATGGAGTATATGATTTAGTCCCATCTCCATTATTTATAAGATTCAACATATCTTCTACAAGTTGCTGCATTCTAAATGCAATAACTCCAGATTGTGGAACTCCTACAGATGCTAAATGTAGAGATACTTTTGCTGTTTCAGAACTATCATTTGTTCTATCTTGAAGTGGATTTTCCTGTCCCCCAACGTCAAGAGCTGCAGATAAGTGACTGGTAAAGAATGAATTAATTCTTAACCCCGTTACATCAGATCTATTTTTAATCTGATTTAACTCAAATACCATATCTCCCTCAATCCACGTAACAGTTGCATTTGGGTTAAGAGCAAGACCTCTTACATTATCCCCAAGATTTCCATGCACTGCTACCCCCAACCCAGCATCCATATTTGCATATTGCCCCACAAGTCCAGCAGCTCTCATAAACTTTCTGTACATCTTAATATTGATGGAGGGATCATCTAGAGATACTTCGTCTGTAGCACTTTTCCCCCTTAAATCTTCAATTCTAGCTGCTGTAGCTGCATATTCTTCGGCCTCTACCCCACTTAACATTTCTTCTAAATGTTGTGGAGATTGAGATACTGCCATTTGAGCCCTAAGTATTAAATTATTTAATATTTTAGGGTCTAAAGTTGTAAAATACTCAGGGCTTTGTTGAGCTAATTGCATAAGAGGAACACTGGGCAATGCTATTTCCCCACTCTTATCTATATCATGTCTAATTATGTACAGCTTATCCCAGTCAAAGTCGGAACCTGTAGCCTGAACAAAGTTTGCAGGAACTACAATATGCTTCTTGTATGATTTAGGAAGAGCTGCTACAGCTTTTAATACTATACTAGATGCAAGAGACTGGTGTGGAATACGATATCCAAGCATCATAAGTTTATCTTGAATTTTTGGGTCAGACAAATCAAGTGAATCCCCAATCTCTATTCCCAAAGCCTCTAATATATCTTCAGACAATGCAACTTCAGCGTACCACTCATTATTTGAAATATCAAAGAATTTAAGTTCTCTCAACTCACCATTGATATTCATTTTTCCCAACGTTCCAACCTGAACAGCTTCAATACCTGGAACAAGTACTTTAGCAGCTTTAGCTCTAAATATGCTAATAAATTGAGACATTAAGTCTCTTTCATTTGTGGGAAATCCTACAGGTACTTCAAAGTCTGTTATAAAATCATCTATGACTTGTCTAATTCGAAGCTGTTCTTCAAGATCATTATTTAGTTTCCCATTTCTATTAGCAGAATCTATTGCAAGCTCTGCAATCTTTTTAAGCATTTTAGCTTTAGCAACTCCCATACCTTTTCGATCATTATTCTGCATAGCTGTTAGATACTCTGAATACCCAACTTCCGCTGCTACTTCTTTTAATGAGGTATTTAGTCTAGCATATATACTCTTCTGGTATATCCCAAAAAGATCCTCCCCCGATATAGTCTCTCCAGACATATTATATAATCCATCCATCTCCAAATTAAAGACAGCGTGTCTTCTAATCTGGCTATTAAATCTGATGGATTCTTTAGTATTACCAGACAATATTTGAGGTTCTACAAGCCTATTAGCATCTTGTTCATTATATTGAACACCTTCAAAAAATTCTCCAGTTTTAGTTGTATCAATATTGAATACATTTGTTGATATACCCTTCTTAGCACTAACTGCATTAAATATGTGAATAGGAACTCCATTAGTATATTTCCCATTCATAGCAGACAACATGTCTTCCAGAATTGGATTTCCTTTAGCTACTTCTGGTGTAAGTACAAACCAAGAGTTTTTATCTAATTCAGATGCATATATATTCTGACCTCCTATATTTTTAATTCCGGTGCTGTCATAACCATACTTAAAACCTGGGGTAAAATCAAACTTCCACTCTCCCGTCTCTTTGTAATTATTATACATCTTTTCGTGGTCCTCATTCCATACAAATGAGCCACCTCCCCCCTGCATAACATGTCTAAACATCTCTGGACTAATAAGAGCAAGAGCATCTGTACCCTTAGCTTTTCCTGGTCGAAATGAGCTTGCTAATGCTTTAGCTCTTTCTGGAGACAGTCCTTGGTCTAATAAAACTTTTTCGTATGCATCAGCAATTGCTTCATGAACTTTAAATTGATTTTCATCAGTACCTGCAGATAAATCATTAAATGCAACCTGATTGAACTTTCTCAACATCCCATATTCTGGGTTATTTGGGTCACTGCCTTGTAAAAAAAGATTAGAGCCTGGAGTGTTTAAAAATCCCCATCTCTTGTAAAGTTTATTAATACTCCCAAAATAAGTTTGACTCCCTCTAAATAAGTTTGTTAACTCAATATTGGATACTATTGTATCAAATACATATCTACGAATAAACTCATCAAAATTATCTTTAAATAATTTATCGTAGTTCTCAGCATTTAAATTAGATTTAGTAATATTAAGAGATTTTAGAATTCCTTTAAACTCCTCAATCTTTGCTTGAAGAGTTACATTTAAATAATTATCTACAAGACTATCTAGAGCAGCCCATTCTTTAGAGTATTGAATTCTTCCGTACTCTAACATATTTAAAATATCATTAGATAAGTTATTTCCGTCTTCTAATTTAAGATCAGATGTTCCGGAGAGAGTCATAGAGTTTACTCTATTTGTACCATGATAGTCACTAATTCCATTAGATATTTTAGAGTCTCTATTTATTCTAACTAGGTCTCTAATAATAATAGATTGTATAATCTCCCTTTCACTTTTATTAATTCTAGGATCTGATTTCCCTGTTGCACTGGAAGAAAATCTTGGGAGAGTCATAAAAGGAAGATTTTCTCTAGATTCCTGAGTAGGAATTGGAATTCTCATATCCTCTCCCCCCGTATTTAAATAATTATCTAAGAATAAAATTAAAAGATTTCTATCCCCTAGTTCCCTATAATCTTTAGCCTCATTAACATCATCTCCCTCATATCTAGAAGCACTAAATTGGTCAGTTTTTAATTTATATACTCCATCTTCAATAAGTTTAAGTAACAGCAATCTATGATCTTCAGATGGATTTAAAGAGATATCTTGTGATAATTCTAAATATGTATTAGATTGTTTAGAACTAGTACCTGAATTTATATCATTCAAGGTCATAGTCATAAACGTAGGTTTACCATGTGGAAATGAAGCATTACCCTTTCCATTAATTTGAGAAGTAGCTGTCTCTTCTGTAAATACTTTAGATAATTCTCTAGCTATATCTCCAATACTTTTAGCAGCAGTAGAATATACAGGTGTTGTTATCTTTGATTTTAAACTCTTTATCCCAACTATATTAGCACCTTTTCTTTCAACTTCAACAACTCCTTCAAGCACTTTTTTAAGTGGATTAATGAGTCTATTTAATGTATTAATATTCCCATCAGCATATTCTCTAACAGCGTCAATAGTAGTTTCTCTTGTACTCCCCATATTAATCCCAAAATCCCACAATAGATTCCCAATAGCTACAATGTTTTCTTCTAAATTATTTCTAAGTTTTGCAGAAATAATTACGTTATAGTTATTCCGTATTGAAGATAATCTATCCTTCCCGTCTGTAGTTGTAGGTCTAATTGAAATTACTTCATCCCCTTGAGAATCTGTTTTAATTGAATATAAATGTGGATTTACAACTGACGCTGATTCCCCCATCATATTCTTTTTCCATCTATTAACTAAAATTGTGTCCGAGTTTATCGAGGTTAATGATATGATGCTACTAGATTTTTGATATTCTTTTTTAGTATCTTTAAGTTTCTCTGTCTGTTGA
>Ga0315904_10013475_pt1 | contig 10234 bp, 8 predicted proteins | sample LakEriMetagenome_6_FD_203529 | JGI IMG/M metagenome (GOLD analysis project Ga0315904, IMG submission 203529) | Freshwater fungal communities from buoy surface, Lake Erie, Ohio, United States - Buoy 12 MA120 | ecosystem: Environmental > Aquatic > Freshwater > Lake | place: USA: Lake Erie, Ohio...
GAACAAGACCCAAAAAATTCCGCGAACTCGAAGCAAAGGCGCAGAGAAGAGCAAATCGTAACGGCGTTACCTTTGGTAAGGCGAGCATAAGAAAAGGAAGCGTCAAGGCTGATAACTTCCTGGCGGCTACGGACAAGCTGAATGTAGCTAAGGCTGGAGCTCAGGGCAGCGACATAGCAAACAGACCAAGAGGCGTCACTGGTCCGGTAAGAAAAGCTGGTACTACAATTAGACCGGCTCTTCCAAAATCAGCAGCCAGAGCTCAGCAAAGGGCACGCAAGAGGGCTGTTGCTGGCGCAACCAGGGATTTGACAAATAAGGGAAGAACAGGAAGGCGATAAAAGTTCTCTGGCCCTCTAGGCCTTGAGAATCTTATTGTCGTGCTTGCCGAATCCTGAGTCCGGACCAACATCATCGAGGAAGTCCTCGTAGAAAACATGGTCATCTTCGCCAATATCTTCGCTAATGAGGAAGTCTTTTACTGAGCTGCATGGCTCGAGTGCTGCGATTATTCTTCCGTGCTCGTCTTTTCCAATAAAACTAATTCCAATGGAAGAAAGTGCTGAACTACTTATATCCCAAAGGTAATTAGCAAAGTCATCCATTGCCCCATCCTGGTCAAGGTCTTCCTGGTCTTCCTCGAAGTAAAAGAATAAAACCTTCATTATTCTTTCACCAATAGCCACAGCGACAGCTCTGCGTTCATCTTCCGTGCTGAAGTATTCAGAAATATTGAGTTCGAGGTTTTTATTCATAAAAGACAAACTACCCGATGCACTCTTTTGGCGCAACGGGTCAAGATATGTTGTGTTTTTTGGCAAATTCTTCCATTGATGCAAGAGGATTGAATTTGGCAACAATGCCTCCTTCTGAATTCCCTCCAATCACATGCATTCCAGCAACAGCCATGGTGAGGCACGCTATTTCCGTAAGGGAATCGACAAAATCATTGAACTCATCATCATCGTCGAGCCCATCTTCCTGGTCTCCAAAGAAGGCAAAGAGTATCTGCACAATGTGGTCGGTGATTTTTGTATTGGCCTCAATCCGTTCTTCTTCTGTAAAGAACTTGACCGGCTCAAAAGTGGAAGCATTACCCATTTCCTGAATCTACACCAGGAATAGAAGCTGGTCAACAAAATTGGCAATGCCACAAGGTGGTTAGGTGTTAAAATTTAACACACAGATTTTTCTATCTCTTGACGAGGTGTCATGATTGTTTCCCTCTCCGATATTCGAAACTACATGGACATCTCGCTGACCCAGCGACAGGAAGATGCTGCCACCCTTATCCTTGCAGGACTTCAAAGCGAGTTGGAAGCGTTTCTCAGGAGACCAATCGAGCCCCAGGAGTTCGTTGAGGAACACAGGCTGGACGCAATGCACACAGGCGTTCCAATGGGCACATTCCTTACTGCCAATGACAACGTGTATAACGAGTCGTTTACAACGTCAAGCCCGAGACAGAATGTAACCCAATACGCTGACCCGCCTCCGGCCATCTACTTCAAGAACACCCCTATTGTCTCCATTGAGGAAATAAAAGTGAAGCCTCTTTTCGGGACCGAGAGAGTTCTTGAAAATGAACTTGACTACGTTAGTAGGCCATATGGTATTGATTATTACTACGGCTACGCAGACGACCTGATTACCGTTACCTATACCGCCGGTCTAGATGGGGCAAATATCCCAGTTCTTAAGCTTCTAATACTCCGAGCAGCATCTCGTGAAATGCAGAATATGCACGACGATGTTGTTGGCGTAAAGGACCTAAATACCCGCAATACCGGTCCATTGATTACGGGATTTCTTGACTCAGAACTGTCATCCGTTCGCAAATACCGCAGGGTGCGTGTATAAGCGTGGCACGTAACAGAAACGCGAATATTGTCGTCAGGGTAACGGTCCATGCCGAGGACACAATAGAGCACCTCCAGGAGATGGAGGATAGGGCAAATAATATGCGCCCAGTTTTTGCTTGGGGAAAAAGAGAGCTAGAAAGGGCTTACTCTAACAACTTCACAAGCATGGGTGCTGAATCGGCAAGGGCGATGCTTCGTGGTGCGTGGCCCCCACTTGACCCGCAGTATGCATCATGGAAGCTTCGTAATCAGCCAACACCAATGATGATTGGACCAACTGCTTCTCTCTTTAGAAGCGTGGCCGACCTTGCTCAATCTCCGTCAAATATGACCGAAAATAGCGAAGCTACCTTCTTCGTTGATAACCCAATAGCCAAATTTCACCAGTATGGAACAGAGAACATGCCGGCCCGCAGGCTCGTGTTCACTCCAAGGGACTTTGATAATCAATTTGCAAACAAAGTGGCAAAATATGTCAGATACGGAAGTAGGGGTATATGAGCTCCGAAGCCCTGATGAATGGTTCGCATTTTGCAAAGCAATTTGTTACCGACTACCTAAAACAGGACATGCCGATTCGCCTCATAAGGTACAGAAACGGTTGGAACCTCGATAGCACGGCGCTTCCCGACCCGCAGCAGTACATCAGCTATGAGCCGCTGGCAATTGATGAATGGCCATCGATAATTACTGTGGCCCTGTCAATGAATAATATAAATAGAATCGGCTTTGACGGCCCGGACCCCCTTTACAGGGTTTCATACAACATGCGTACATACGTCTGGGTGCGAACAGAGACATCAGAGGGCGTCACGCTAATGCGAGACAGGCTGGTAACGGTCCTTCGCTCGGCCCTGCTTGACTACCCGTGCCTAAAGGCCTACGACTCACGTACATCATTTAAGGCAATGATTGACGAAGGAACAATCCGTGAAGAGTATTCAGATGTGACCCTTCTAAAGGGCGACAGAATGATGGCCGGTGCGTATGTCGGTTACACATTAAATCTTGACGAGGTTGTGACAAGAGTCGGTTTCGGAACTGTTTCAGAAATACAGTTGACAACTTTTTCCGTTGGCCCAAATCAGGAACTTGTCGAACCAGAACAATGATTATGGGCTTGGTAATAAAGTTAAATTCATAGTTGCACAAAATATTACTCACCCATCTGTACAATTGGAACGATACGGGAGTTAACCCAAAGCACGAATAGTGAGGTCCTATGCCTGGCTTAGTTATTTCAACTTCAGTGAGAACTGGCCCATCTTCAGCAACAATCCGCGAGTCATCACAGCTATTTGTCGTCGGCAAAGCCGAGCGCGGCCCATCAGATGAGCCAGTAATGGTTGAGAGCCTGGCTGAGTTTGAGTCGATTTTTGGTGGATATGTTTCGAACTCATACCTGCACCCGACCGTTGAGACATTCTTCGAAGAGGGCGGAACACGCGCTTACATTGGTCGCGTTGTTGGTCCGGCTGCAACCGTTGGCGAGATAACCCTTCAGTCAGCCAGCGCAGTTGACGTTATGACACTCACCGCAAACGGTGCTGGAGATTGGTCAGACAATCTTGAAGTCGAAGTTACACAGCCAACACCTGGCTCTACCTTTAAGGTTAACTTCTACTACAACAACTCGCTTGTTTACTCAACAGGAACGGTCACTAGCGCAACGCAGGCAGTTGGGCGAATCAACTCCTCAGCTGTTGCCACGCAGTATGCATCTGCAACTGTCGAGGACGACACGCTCATCCCCGCTGCCCTGGCCCCAGAAAACGGAGCTTTCACTGGTGGAGACGACGATGCGGCCAGCATTGTTGATGCTGACTATGTAACAGCACTTGACCTGTTCAACGATGCCCTCGGTTCTGGTGCGGTAGCGTGTCCAGAGAGTTCTGCCGGTGAAGTTGTTCAGGGTCTCGTTACCCATGCAAATACATACAGCAGAATTGCCCTCCTGTTCGGTGGTGAAAACGACGGTGCTGCAACGATTAAGGCTGCTGCACTCGACGTCCAGACTGAAGACCATGCAGAGCACGCTGCTTACTACTACCCATGGGTTGAGGTTCCAACAGGAACCCCTGGTGTAACCAGGTTCATCCCACCGGTTGGTTACGTAGCCGGCAAGAGAGCTCTTGCCCACAACCAGACTGGACCACATCTTCCAGCAGCTGGTCTCCTGTCTGTTGCGAGATTCGTCGTTGGTCTCAAGACGAGCATCAACAAGACGGTTGGCGATGACCTTGACGAGAACTACGTGAACGCAATCCGCGTGATTCAGAACACAATTCGAATCTACGGTGCTCGTTCCTGCTCTTCAGATACGGACAACTTCCGCTACATTACACAGCAGGACGTCATTAACTCAATTGTCACTGAGTGCTACCGCTCGATTGAAGACGTAGTGTTCAGCGCCATCGACGGCAGAAACACAATTTTCGCCAATGTTGAGTCGAGATTGCTTTCGATTCTCACAGTCATGCGCAACATTGGGGCCCTATACCCAGCATTCGATGCTAATGGTCGCCAGCTCGACCAGGGGTATACGGTCAGATGCGACGCTGCCCTAAACCCGGCTTCACAGCTTGCTACTGGCCTAGTAAAGGCCACAGTGGGCGTCCGTGTAAGCAGCGTTGGCGACAAGATTGAAATCGAAATCGTCAAGTCAAACCTGACCTCATCAGTGGTTTAATCGGAGGAAATAAGCAATGGCAAAAATTTCACAGAGACAAGTACTTGCGACAATCGTCCCAAGCGCATTCACTGACAACGCCAAGCAGCAGACAAACGTACAGGTCAACCTGCCGAAGTGGAATGACTTCCGCTTTGCTCAGGTATCCGGTGGCGAAATAACTGCTTCCGTGGAAAAGATTTACGAGGGCGGCAAGGCGCGCCCGACCGTGCTCTGTGCTCCATCCGAAATTGGTGACATCACCTTGACAGCCCACTATGACGACGACTTCACGGCAGCTGATACTGCCGCTGGCATCGGAGAGAAGCTGCAGAAACTGCGCCGTTACGTAGGTGTTGCCTACTATAACGTTACAGTATCTGTTTACGACTGTGACATCAAGTCCCCAACCAATGACCGCGTTTACACAAACGCCCTTTTGGTGGGACTCACCGAGCCAGAGGGTGACTCCTCGTCTGGTGCACCGGCGACATTCGCTCTGACCTTCGCAATTTCTGACGTAGACGCAGCGTCTAACTAATAAAGTTGCGCCTACGGCGCACGTCACTGTGATAGGTTCGTTCACATGAGCGATAACGCATTTTTCACAGTAGAAGACGGCAACGAGGACGCTAAGGCCCCCAAGAAGGGTCGCGAATCCGGCAAGACCCAAGAGGAGACGCAGCTTCAGAAACTTCGTGGAGTTGTCAGCAAAAAGGTCGAAAGACCAATTGTTTTGCTGCCAGTACCGGAGCGACCCGGCGTCAGCTTGAAGGTAAGCCCCAACATCACTCAGTCCCAGATGAAGAACTGGCGTAAAAATGCCGGTGAGGACTCAAGAAATGGTCTCGATGCCACCAAGTTTGCGTGCCTAGTTATTGGACACACCACAATCGGAATCTACATGGATGACGAAGAGGTTTTCGACGATAACGGCTACCAGATGAATTTTGCTCATCCACAGATTCTTGACATGACTGAGACAACGAGACCAGTTCCCGACGCTGTTCGTGCACTCTTCGGCGTCGACCCACACGTGGAGTCAGCTGCCTTGGCAATCCTTGACGCTGCTGGCTACTCAGACACGGTAGCGGCGGTGGACCCTACGAAGGAATCTTCGACGAACTAGCCGAAGATTCCTACATTAAATCAGCAGCAAGACTTGGGGAACTCTTTAACGTCAATCCGCTTGAACTGCTGAATGTAGACGACACTGACTGGATGATACTGATGGCTTGTGCTACAGTTATTAGTAACGACCGCGAAGAGCAAGAGCGAAAGTCGAAGACTAAGAAGGCCTAGATTTCGGGCTTCATAGCTCGGCCGCCCTTACACTCACGTGAATTAAAAACTCACCTGGAGACGTAATGGCCGACGAAGTAGTCAGCATAAAACTTAAGGTAGAAGCCCACGACAGGCAGCTCACTCAAGTTATTGCCAAACTCAAGGCGCTTGAGGCTGTAGAAAAACGTCTTGCCAGCGGTTCGCGAATGCAGAACTTCGCTAGAAATCAGAGCGGTGCCCTGAACAGTATGACGAAGGGCTGGAAACGCCACTTTGACATGGTTGATGCTGGCATAAAGATGATGGGCAAAGGCCTAACTGGCTTCCTTAAACTCGCCATCAAGGGTGTCATTCTAGAAATGGGCCTACTTGCCGCGTCAATGATTGCAGTTCACGCGGCCTTTGTGGCTGGTCAACTAATAATGAAAGCCTATAAAGGAGCCATGCAGCTGGTGGCTGGAGCAGCTGCTGGAACGGTAGTTGCACTAGCGGCGGTATCATCCGCCATCAGAGAGCAACAGGCCGCCATATACGCATACAGAGGCAAGGGGGCCAAGGAGTTCGGCTCAGCAATGAGTCAGACCAGAATGGCCATGAGGTCACTTCAGGCAGACGCAGGGCTAGCAACGCTTGGTGTAGAAGCACTTAACGAAGCGTACGGCGTTATGTCCACCACCATGAATTCACGTCAGATTGCTGGAAGCACTGGCGCGATAAAAGCGTTGATGGACTTTGGCTCAGCTGGACAGGACCCGGCGAAGGGCCTTCAGTCTGTTGCCTCTGTTATTGCAGCCCTTAATGACCCAAAGAAGGGCATGTCTGCGGTTAGGGCTGAAGCCAAGAAGCTTGGCCCAGAAATGGAAAAAGCCCTTAAGGCTGCGAACGTGCAGACAAAAGAACAATTTTCTCAACTTCTTTACTCTGGTGAACTTGCAAAACTTGGCGGAGTTCAGGGTCAGTTTGGGGCAATCAATAGCACGCTCATTGCTCAGCTCAAGTCGTACATGACCCAGATTAGAACCGTATTTGCCGACTATGGCGACCAGTTCCTGGAGCCACTAAAGGTTGCATTCCAAGACATATTCCATATTCTCAAGCGTGACATAGCTCGAATAATGGGCGCAGTTCAGTTAACCATCGGAACGGATGGATATATCGACGGATTTGTATCCATGATTGATAAAACATCAAACTTCATGGTCAAGCTTGTTCGAGAACACCTGCCAAATGCTGTCGGAATGTTTGAACGCATCGGCAATTGGATGGAGAACTTTAAACGTGGGTGGAACGACGTTCTCGACTACTTGCGACCACTGATTGATGGCGCTCGAGTTTTATATAAGATGCTTAATCCTATTTGGGAGGCCATAAAGGGTGGAGTTGACAACCTTTTCTTAATGAAGGACCTCCTTATCGACAACGCAGACACCGTTGAAGAATTTGGAGAAAGAATTGGCGGATTCATAACGGCATTATCAGAACTAATGATGAACATGAAGAAAATATTCTTTGATGTTTTGCCATTGATTAATGATGTAATTGCTGGAATAACGCAAGTCTTTAAGATGATTTCTGGGCTACTAACTAGTGGTGCTGGTGGTGGCTTGGTAAAAGCTCTGGCACCACTATTGGCATTTTCCGTAATCGGTCGTGGGATGCAGAACGTAAAAGGTCGCTTGATGCCTGGTTCTACACCATTTAACAACCCAAATACAATGAACGTTCAAGCTGGGGTTGTAAACATAGCCGGACCAGGTGGAGCCGTTGGAGGGGCAGGGCTATCATCAGGTCGCACTGGTGCTGGGGCTGGTGGCGCTGGAAGACTCGCGAGCGGTGCAACATATGGACCAGCACTGCCCCCGGGCTCAATGCGACTGCGTGACTTGAAAAATCAAGCCGGCATGCGAATGGGTGCATTAATGCGTGAGGGTATTGGGGCAGCTACTCGCAATATGAACCATGCGAGCATAATTGCTGGTGGTAATGCAACCATTGCTGGTAGGCCTGGATTTTTATCTACACTCGCGGGCGGTAATCGCGGCATAGGAATGAGTTATGCAGACTCCCTCGGCATGACGCCATTTGAAAGAGGTCAAAGGACAGCTACTGATTACCAAAGACGTGAAGACCTAATGCAGGGCGCAAGAAACTCCCTATCTAATGCAAAAACCCGCGCCAAGCAAGCAGCGGAAATCGCAAATTATAGAGCTCGTCAAGGCTTTGGCGCATTCAGAGGAATGATGGGATATGCGGGCAGTGGCGCATGGGACGAAAGCATGGGTGCCTATAAGGATGTATCTGCTGAAAGATTCAAACTGCGCAACAACCTAAATATGAATCTTGGTCGCGAATATATTGACCCTGAAACTGGCGCTGTTGTGCCAGCCGGTGGTGGGCAATCATCTGCTGGAAGACTAACCAGGGCAAGACTAATAATGCGTGAAAAGCTTGACCAGAATCGAATCACTAGAAGCAGTACAAAATTTGGTGCTGGTGTTGGAAAATTCCAAAACAGCATGGGCGGCAGAATGGGTACGTCTCTAGGTCTTGCAGCTGCTAGCCAATTTGCGCCTCAAGAGATGCAGGGAGCAATGGCCCTCGGTGGAATGGTTGGACAGTTTAACCCACTTGCTGGAATAGGTGTTGCCGGAATCGGTGGAGCACTTAGCTCAAGAAGCGCTGGAGCTGGTGCATTATCTGGAGCTGCTGGCGGTGCGGCCATTGGTGCAATGTTTGGACCATGGGGTGCCGCAATAGGTGGTGGAATTGGTTTGGTTGTTGGGGGAATAGTTGGGGCAGTAAATAAGGGAAGATATCAGCTATCACAGGCCAGAAAAGCCGCAGAAAGTTCTTTCAATACCCTCTATGAGGGAGTAGCAAAAGAATCATCAAAGAAGTTTACGGAATTCCAGCAGATAATCAGCTCTGGCGGAACAATAGAACCAGGAACAATTGGTGCTTTCCAGAATCAAGCGCAAGATGTTGGTTTAAGACAAAAAAGACTAATTGACTTCATGGATTCTCAACTTGGTCCTACTAGTCAACCAACGGCGGACCAAGTTATTCCAATGCTTGAAGAGTTGTACAGAAATCAAGGAAACTTTGGCATCACGATAACCGCTGATGAAATGAAGGACATGAGCAAGAGTACGCAAACAGCGTTAGTCGGGCTCGAGAAATACGGAACAATGGCTCTTGAAGCAGAAAAGCCTCTAGAAGCAATACAGAACCAAACTACTGCCCGCATGGAAATGCTGACAAAAATGACTGGAAAAACTGTTCCAGAGCTAGAGGTTATGGCCCAAGAAATAGGTTATAACCTTTATGATGCAACAGTTGATTTTAATCAAGTAGTAAAAGAGCTTGGTGCATCTGTTCTCAAAACAGGCAATCAATTTAAATTCGCGATGCAGGACGTATTTCTGGCTGGTTCCGAACCTTTTAGGAAATCAATAGAGCAGCGAGAGGGTGAATCGGCCGTAAACCAGTCAGCAGCTGCTCTTCAAGCAGTTTTAACAAGTGGAGCAAGTACAGAAGAAAAGAACATTAAGCTTGAACAGACGATGGCGGACTTCTTCCCACAGATGCTAGCTGCATCAGGTGGGGACCCAATAGCTGCGTATCTAAGCACTCAGGCAATGTTTGGACAGGGCCCGAAGGGTGGGGCATTTGCCGAAGGTGCAACATACGCCGGACAAGGCGAATTCTTTGCCCAAAATACAGCCTTCCAAGGGATGCTCACGCAGCAGAAAGAGGCAATGCCAAAACTTGCTGCCGAACAGCTGTCGGCATATGTTTACAGTAAAACTGGTCAAGCAGTAGATGTCGGAACGCTTATTCCGGCCATCGGAAAAATGACCGCTGAGCAACAGAATAAACTGTTGACTGATTTGTCAACGCTTGACCAGAACACGCTCGTTCAGACCGGCACGTCACCGTTTGATATGACGGAGACAAATGCACTTAAAGGCATTACAGCATATAGCGGAGACACGCAAATACAAGATGTTCTATCTGGACTTGGGATTACCGGTGCTGGGTTGGTTAAAGCTGGAGAGGAAGTAAATATCGTTTCTGATGCTATAGCTAATTTATATGACCCAATGGATAAACTTGGTACAAGTACCGAAGCGCTAAAAACGCAGACCGAAAAACTCAATGAAAACTTCGGTAAATATTTTACTGGTAATGTTCCAGAGGAAAAGAAGGACACATCCTCTCCGCGCGGCGGGCGTATTGGCGACACAACAACATCACGACTAAGCCAGACCATGGGCCGCCATGCAATGCTTGATTCGCAGCTGACTGGTAAGCGGACAATAACCTCAGCATTTAGAACATGGGGCCTTGGTTCACCAAGTTCCGACCACGTTACGGGTCGAGCCTATGACCTGGTTGGCCAAAATCTCGGCCAGTACTC
>Ga0315904_10013476_pt1 | contig 10234 bp, 9 predicted proteins | sample LakEriMetagenome_6_FD_203529 | JGI IMG/M metagenome (GOLD analysis project Ga0315904, IMG submission 203529) | Freshwater fungal communities from buoy surface, Lake Erie, Ohio, United States - Buoy 12 MA120 | ecosystem: Environmental > Aquatic > Freshwater > Lake | place: USA: Lake Erie, Ohio...
TGGCAAAAGGCTACGCCACCGTCCTCGTGGTAAGTGGCATAGAGCGTCAAGCTCCAGTGGCCTCGCTACCTGGCGTGATTAAACTGGCGATAGTGACACTGTCCTCAAGGCAGCAATCCTTTTGGAATGTTGTCCGGAAAGCGGATCGTACGGCGGCGCAGCAGGCTTCCGTTCGCCTCCACGAACCGGGCCGTCGATCGAATGACAACGGTTTCAGCAACCAGGCCCACAGCTTAAACTCCCGTCCAAAGTCCTCTCCGGATCCCCGATTCGGCTACCGAAAATCAATTTCCGCAACTTAATCCGCAACTTAAAACGTATAGCAAATCATGTCAAAGTACTTACTAAAATGCGATTGTGGGGCCGATATTCCCGTGGGGATCGCCCAAGCGGGGGCCTCGATGCCTTGCCCAGCCTGCGGCAAATCCATCGAGGTTCCTGGTACCAAGCAGCTGCGGATGCTCCCATTGGTTCCCGATAAGCTAACCACGGCGACAAAATCGTCGGGACTCGAGCCCACCGGATTCGGTGCCATTCTTACACGCGCACTCGCGGCACTGCTGCTGATCGCGACCTGTTGGGGGCTCAGCTATGGCGGCTACTTGGCCTACCTCCGGTACAATGCTCCGATCGAGTTCGGGCACACTGAAGATGAGTTCTACGACGACTTGCGGCAAAGGGCCATGGAAGATCCTCCTGCCCGAGCGTGGGACCATTGGCAATACATCGTAGAAACGGGGGTACCCGATCACAATCCGCCACCCTACTTTGTGATCAGTAAGGTTTTCGAGAACCAAAAGCCATGGATGGTCGGCGCGCTGACCTGCGGCGTCGTGTCGCTGCTCGGATTTATTGGGGTAACGTTACTGTCAAAACGGCCAGCCAAGGCATAATTCTGTCACTGGGCATAAGCGATGCCGATGGAACGTGTCGGACCCACCCGCCCTTTGACTCGCCACCGAATCGCTGAGCCCCATACCGGGAAACACGCATTCGACCCAATCGCGTTGGCTTACCTTTGTTGACTCACTCTCGTCCCCACACCTGCTCGTTCATGGCAACATCCAGTCGACCGAACCAAGATGCTGACCACGGGGAGGTTCCAGGTCGACGTTGTCCACGAAAAATGGTTCCAATCGTTCTGGTGTTGATCGGATTCCATATGCTCGCGGTCCTTGCAGAACCGCTTCACTTTTTTTCACGGAGTGAAGTCCAGACATCTCCCGAGTTTGGCGCCCTCCGCCGAACACTTGCTCCCTACGTGGAATGGCTCTATCTGGACCACGGGTATTTTTTCTTTGCACCCAATCCCGGACCAAGCCATCTGGTTGCGGCGAAACTGATCTCGAATCCTGCGACTGGTACTTCGCCATCGGCCAATCTAACGGGCAATCTAACGGCCAATCTAACGGGCAATCTAAGTACCGGCGATCTAGGGCCCATCCGTACAGGGCCCATCCCTGCAGGTCCCGTCAGTACAGGCGCCAGCGTTACCCCCTCGCCTGATTCCGAGGAACGGAATCGGGCCCGCAATTTAGATCGGACGGTGGCGAGTGAGAGTCAATTCCCCAACGGTGAAATCGACTATCTGTTCCCCGATCGCACGCGTCAGTGGCCCCGTTTGCTTTACCACCGGTACTTCATGCTCTCCGAGTTTTACAACAACGTATTTGCTCCGTCGGAACTCTTGGAAGAGGACCGACAAGATCCTGTGTTTGTTGCACGATGGGCGCAAGATCGTGAGTTTTACTCGGCGCTCCAAAACTCGATCGCCAATTCTATTTCGTTTCGACTGTCTAGATCCAATCCTACGCTAGGCCAACCTCAACGACCAAGCGTCGACCTGATGCGACTTGAACGACCTCTTCCGTCCGTTGAGCAAATATTGAAACAAGGGATTCGCCTGAACGACTCGCGCGCTCTCGAGGTTTTGCCTGAATCGCCTGGGCTGGACGTTCAAGCCCCCCGCCCCAACAGCGCGACCATGGGAATGCCCTTTGGTGTTTCGTCCGCCACGTCCGGTGTTTCTTCCCCGAACAAAATCCTTCGCGCGCCGAGCGAAGAAGCGGTCCAACCTCAACGGCTCAAGCTTCCTCCCCTACCTTTAGGGAAACCATGAGCGAGGATCAGCCATGACCAAAGAATCCGTTTCCCAAAGCGAGCCGAACCAAAAATCTGCATTGCGAGCGGTACTTTCGAGCCTTGAAAATTTTTTTCTGACGCCTCGCACTGCGGAGACGCTCGCCCTAGTGCGCATCGCAACCGGAGCGATGCTTTGCTATATCCACTGCATCTGGATCCTCGACCTGACATCCTTCTTCGGAGCCAACGCGCTGCTGAGCTTAGATGTCCTCGATGCCTTGCATGCGAAAACCTACAAATGGACTTACCTTGCCAGAACGGACTCGCTGGCGGTAGCACTTATCCACGAAGTCCTAGCCACGCTTGCAGGAATCCTGCTAGCCGTTGGATTCGCAACCCGATGGACTTCGATCGCAGCTTGGTTCTTAACCTTGATGACCGTACACCGACTGACTCCATTTCTATTCGGTCTCGATCAGATCACCCTCATGTTATCGCTGTATCTGTGCGTTGGCCGATCTGCGGGTCGCTGGAGTGTCGACGCTTGGCTCGGGGCTCGAAGGCTAGGGACATCCAACCCATCAAGTGATGCGAATGCTTCGCCGGCTTCGGCCATCTCGGCGACTTCAGCGACATCGCCAATGCGAGTTGTGAGTTCGCAAGTACGATCGGCGAAGCTTTCGCGATGGATGGGCTGGGACGATGATGGTCGAGCTTGTTGGAGCAACACCCTCGCGACACGATTGATCCAGCTTCACCTATGCGTCATCTACTTCTTCGGTGGTCTTGGTAAGTTGCGCGGCGGAATGTGGTGGGACGGCACAGCGATGTGGTTTTCCGCTGCATCGTACGAGTACCAATCGCTCGACCTGACCTGGATTGGCTACTATCCGATCCTGGGAGCACTACTGACCCACGTCACTTTATTCTGGGAAGTAACTTACTTCGCTTTGGTGTGGCCAAAACAGACTCGCCCGCTCGTACTAACGATCGCGGGTTTGGTACATGCAGGAATCGCAATCTTTCTGGGAATGATTACCTTTGGATTCATGATGATCGTGGCCAATCTCGCGTTTATCGAGCCGGAATCGATCAGGCGTTGCGTGTCATCCCTCAGGAGAAAACCTAATTAGGTTTGGCAGAACCCCCTGAGTACTTAGCATTGAAAATGCTTGGGTCGAGTGGATCCCGAGTTGATTTGTTTCCAGCTTCGATCCGCTCAAGCTTTGCGATCGCATCTTCCAGTTCTTGGATCTCTGCAGCGTTTAAGACTGCAGCGGGAGGTGCGGATCTTGCAGGTTTCGAAAGCTTTGCGTTGCGGTCGCCCACTACCGGTTCACCCATCATCCGTTTCCGTTGATTGGACTTTTGCAACGTGTTCTTTGGCACCAGCGCGATCGCCGGTTCGACCTGCGACCCGCTCAAGTCTTGACCTTGAGCGTTGGACGACGCTCGAACCACACCCGAGCCTTCTGATTCTTCCTTGGATGTATCCGATAGCGACTGTAGCCACCTGAGGATTCGGTCGAGCAAAACTCGATCTTCATCGCGGCTTGGATTGATGCTCGCGTTGCGTTGCGTCCCGTGTGGACGAGTCGCATAACTCAGTAAGACCGACTGCCTGGGTGTATCGGTATCGATATAGCGCAGCAGATTTTCCAGATTGGTTTCTGTGATCGCTGCCGCTTGCTCACCCACAGGCTGGAAGATTTGAAAGTCGTTTTTGGCCAACATACCGTGGCAACCGGATTGCCCACATCGTGAAACCAGCACCGGAGTCACCTCGGTTTGGAAGCTGCGGCGAAGATAGCCGGGAATAAGTCGCGGCGCCCCAGGAGCTAACTTGGAATCGTTGACGAAAATGTTCGCTCCTGCCTTTACCACACCGCCCGATGTATCATCGGAATGAACAGCACTTGCCGTTTGAACGCCGCCGGCCGATTGGACGGTACCTCCAATTGCTGCTGCGAATTGCGAGTTCATCGGCGCAGGTCGCTTCGGAGAAGACGGATTGCTGTCAGCAGTCATAGCTTCGGGAGATCTTGCTTGAGACGCTGAGTCATCGGGCGTATCTGGGATTGTCATCCCTCGTTCCAACATCGCTTGTCGCAAATCCTTGTCCGCGAGCAACGCTTGCTTGATCTGATGATCGAGTTGCTTAAACTTCGGATTGTCGGGAGCAACACTTTCAAGCGCTAGGTAGTGCTCGATGGCTTGATCCAACAATCCATTCTGAAGGCACCATTGTGCCAAGTGCCAATGTTCGCCGGTGCCCCAAGCGCGTATCGCTTTGACTTGGTAGTTGTACAACGACTCCACCGTCTTACCAACAGAGAGGACCTGCCGGTTGGGCAATGTCACCTCATTTCCTTTATCCAAAACGATAGTCAATCGATCGGCTTGTGGCTTCACGAATCCATGAAGCACACTGCCGTGCTGCAGCAGCACATACCCTTCACCGTAGTAAGCAACCGGTTGCGCAGAACCGCTCAAGGACTGCGCGAAGGCGTAATTGGTCACTGTTGCGCATGGGATTTGGACTGCGACGAAGAGCAAGGTGAAAAGGCTGATTCCGCGCATAATTGTTCGCCTAAAAATTTATTCAGTCGCTTGCACCCAAATCTCGGCGCGAGCTTTGCCGTGGGACAGTAGCAATTGGAGTGCGGATGGAGCAATAGTGGATTGGACGGGTGGCCGATCCAATTCCCGTTTCCGCGCGGTCCTAGGCGCTCCAGACTTATGCGTGCGCTCCGGATATGCGTGGCAGCGTAGGCTACGCCCCTCCTGCGAACGTGTTAGCGAGTCCAATGAAATGCGTTGGAACGGATGGCTCCGGGAAGCGATTTTGCATGCAATCCAAAGGCCCCGCGGCGCACTTACCGCCAAATGCGAATACTAGACATGGCGGATTGAGAATCGCAGCAATTGGGCAAACTCGGCAAACTGGCGAAGCTTGGGTGCTAGGACATCGTTGCAACCTCTATTAAACTAGGGCGGATCCCAAATGCAGGATGGTTGCGAAGGGATTTCGAGAGATTGAACCAGGAGGAAGTTTCCGTGCGTAAAAAACAACTCGCCAAACGATCTGCGTTTGCTGCAATCCACAAAGCGTTACCTCACGCATTGCTACCTATTGCAGCGTTATCTACCGCAGCGTTATTCACAGCGGCGTTCCCTGCAGGGGTATTTGGGCAAGCTTCCGAGTCGGCTTCCGAGTCGAGTCTTTCGATTCGCCAATCGACTTTGACTCCGGGGCAAGACCCTTTGTCGAATCCCCAACTTTTGGAATTGGTCCAATCCGCATCGAGCCGACTCGACGCAAAAACGCTTCCGCAAGTACCCACGGCGCGTCAGTCGCTCGATCAAGCGTTAAGCCAACTGCGCAATTTTTTGGCTTCAAGCCCATCCCAGGGGCCTTTGTGGCAACGCTTTCTCAAACTGGACACGATCGCAGAGGAGTTGTCGCAACCGACTCCCAATCTCGAGGTTTTGAACGATATCGAGAAGACGTTCCGACAGAATTATTACGGTCTCGAGTTTGCACAGTTTGTCAATGTGCGGGAGGCGTTGTCCAAGTACGTCCAATCGCAACGATTCGGTTCTAACCCTGAAACCACGTTTGAGATTCTACGCAACCGATTGAACAAACTCTCGGAAAGAATGCAGTCGCCTGGCATGCTATCCGATGCCAATGCAATGCACGATTTGGCACAAACAGTTACCTACCTCCATCAAGGCAACCAACTTCCCGATGTTGTGTCCTCGGTGAAACGAGCTTTCTCGTACCCCAATATTCGCGTTCTGGCTTCCAGCGACTTTCTGCAGCGCCGTTTGGCGCGACCAGTGGACGAAGCCAATCCTGTCAATGAGTTGATACTCGGTACGACCATTCTCGGCCAAAGTGTCTTGCGAGGAGTCGTCTCGCCGCAACTCCTCGACAGCCCATCCAACGCTGCCGTACGATTGAACCTGAATGCGGATTTTGCAAGCGTCAATCGAGGCTACAACCGCTCTGTGGTATTAAATACACAAGGGTCTGCGAACATCGCCGCTAGCGAATCGATTGTCCTTACCGATTACGGGCTGGCATCTATTGGGGACACCGGCGTCGACGCGGATCTGAAGACCGTCATCAATAGCATCGAGCACCGACTGCGCCTCGTTCGAAAAATCGCTGCGAAACAAGCTGCAAAACAAAAGCCGTTGGCAGATGCCATCGGTGAATCCCGACTGGAGAATCGGATTCGCAATCAGTTTCATGAGCAGTTAAACGGCCAGCTCGCCGAGGCCAACAGCAAAATCAATTCTCTGGGAGTTCCGACCCTCTCTCGATTGGGTATCACGAAACCCTCCAGGAACTCATGGAGTACTACCGATAACCTGGCCGTTCAATGGAACATTCAGAACGGGGTGCAGTTGGCAGCAACCGGAACGTGTCCCCTCCCGATGGAATCTTCAGGAGTAACCGTACAAATCCATCAATCGGCCCTCGGCAATCTCCTCGACCCGATTTTGGCAGGCAGGATCCTCCGCAGCGAAGATATGGATGGCTACATCTCCCAATTCGGTGACGCTGCCAAGGGTATTCCTCGCAAAGAAGAAGATGGCCCATGGGCCATTACGCTGAATGGATTCCAACCTGTGGAACTCCATCTCGATGATTCTAGAATCCGTTTCCGCATCCGAACCTTGAAATTGAGGAAGGAAGAACAGGGTCTCAACAAAGCCGCCACGATTGAGGCTTCGTACCGGGTCGATATTGCTGATGGAGCCGTCCAATTGGTCCGTGATGGCGATGTCAATGTCGAATTTAGCGGCAAAGAGCAACGAGGCGTTGAAGCCGTGACTCTCAGAACATTCCTCAGAAACAAATTTGAGCAATTGTTCCGCCCAGAATTGCTCGATAAACCGTTCCGTTGGTCCGAGCGACTGCCCGACCAGTTCCGAGACTTGCAACTCTCGTCGCTGGCAATCGACGACGGCTGGATGCAACTCCAATTGCGGTAAAGCGATAGCAATGTTCAAAAACCTAACTCAGATGGCCAACCTGATGAAAGCCGCCAGCAACATGGGCGAGCGGCTTTCAAAACTGAAATCGGATATGGAACACCGCCGTGTCCGGGGTAGAGCCTGCGAAGGGGACCATCAGGTTCTCGTCGAACTCAACGGGCTCGGGGTTGTCCAAACCGTCGAACTCTCCGATAGCTTGCTCCATCCTGAACACAAGTCCACTGCACAGCGACTTATTTTGGAATCGATGAACCATGCTGTCGCTCAGGCAAAAGAGATGCACGTTCATGGAGTGCGAGAGCTCACCGGTGGACTCGATATACCCGGACTCAATAGTATTCTCGATGAACTAGCACGATAAAAAGCTACACACGTGCACCCGCGGGTGCACGTTCTCGAGCAACCGATGCTGCTGGACCGGTGTCGGCTGCGAGCGTATCGGCAGGATCTCGGTTCTTCCGGAACACTTTTTCACCACAACTCTTACTCAACGGGAATAGGCCACATCATGCCCATGGAGAACTTTACCAAGCATCAACAGTCGATCATCAAGAACTATTACAAGAATCGCGATGATGTCGCGTTTCAACGGGCCCAGGAACTGTTGACTGATTTGTACCTATCCGAAGGAAAAAAGAGAGAAAAGGTTTGGGAATCGCTCTTCACCAATCTCGAGCGTATCGGCGTCCCCGCAGATCAACTCGAGCGGATCAAAAAAGAACGCAAGCCTGAGATTATCGCAAAACTCCTCGAGAAGAAACTCTAGCATTCGAACGTTGCGTTCAAGACTTTTTGGCGATGGCGATGAAGCCGCCTGCACGCAATGCACTGCACCAATGAGGCGAGAGCAAACCGCTGGAAGTTCGATTCAATCGCATCCAGCGCTCGACTCGAAATCCCGCGCGGTGCAAATCTTGCTTCAATTCCCTTTCCGAGAAAATATGTAAAAACATACTCGGAAGCCCGCGGTATGCGTAAACCCGGTCGCCGAACTCCCAACGGGAATCCCTAACACTCCTCCACCAATCCGCGATCCATCGACGCACTCCACCGGGGTCCCTTAGCCAAGTTCCACGATTATGGACATGCACCAGGAACCGTCCATCGGGACGCATCACTCGGTGGACGTGCCTCAATAGCTCAAGGCGATTGTTCCGACCTTGGATCATCCCTATCGAACTGTAAAGGCAATAGGCCAGGTCGATTTGCTCATCCGCTAGGAAAGACATTTGGACCAGATTGCCGCGAACTAATGCGACTCGTTCAGACATCGCAGCATTGCCATTTTTCTTCGCTGCAACCTCGCTCAACATCGACTGGCTCAAGTCGATCCCGATCACCCTCCAGCCCCGTTCTGCCAAAGGGATAGTACACCTACCTGTGCCACACGCTAGGTCGACTGCTACACCCGTTTGACCTCCATGGCTCAACGAGATCTCATCGGCCACACTCATCACCAAGTTTCGATCCAATTCAAGCAGTGGATGGCCGTGATGGAAGCCATCGTACTGCGTGGCAATACTCACTTCATGGACGTAATCCCATGTACCCCTGGATACTCCCGGAGGCAATTGCCAAGCGGGACGGCTCTTCTCATTGTCACCTTTGAAGGGATCGCTGGGTCGCGAGCTTGCTGTTTCGTTCCCTGCAGGCATTAGGCGATTGGTGCTTTTCAACAGAGGCTCTAAGGATCAAAACCTGCGTGAGGCAAGTCTTTTCAGGATAGCTGAAACGCATGAATGGAACTATGGATGGACCAGTTCCAGCGTCGCCATTACGGGGTGATGATCGCTCAGATCACGTTCCTTCCGATCCTTGGTGTAGCGAGTGTCCCAATGGTCCGCATCGGGACCCTCACCTCGAATGTTGTGCTGCGACAATACCTCGATCTTTTCAAATCGATAACCTCCAGAACCTTGGACCAGCGACGATGACGCGAGGATTCGATCGAACTGCTTGTCGAGAATCAAATGGGTTCTTCTGGATTCCGCAGGTGCGCGTTCGAGCAAATCAACCAGGTCGTCGTTGGTATCAGCGGTCCCTTTACCCAGCAGCAGATGCATCCCATCTCCCTCTGGAAGGATGGCTCCAGCGGGTTCCTCGACATTGAAATCCCCCAGGATGATGACATTCTCCCCATTTGCGATTTGCCGTCGCATCCATTCGTGTGCCAACCTCGCTTGCTTCGAACGCAGTTCGGCTGCATCGGCGGTCGCTCGAAGATGCATCACCATTAAAGTTAAAGGGATTGTCCGATCGCCAGCTTGCCACTCGAAGCGAGCGATTAAATGCTTGGAGAGGTTGTAAAACTCCTTCGAGTTGAACATGCTGTAGCTTTGCTCGCGGCGGGAGTACTCCACCAATCCCGATCGGAACAATATGGCGACATCTTGCTCGGTACCGCTATCGTAGCCATCGATAAATGCGACTCGGTAGGACAGGTCATGGCGGTCTTTAAGAACTTTGACCAAGGCTTGCATGCAGTTTCGGTCCTCGATTTCCTGCACTGCCAAAATAGTCGGCTGGAAATTGGCAATCGCCGATGCGAACATCGCCACTCGCCAATCCCACTCCTCGCGACTGGGAGCCGATTGCTCTTTAGCGACGGCACTGCGATTGTTTTGCACTTCATCATCGAAGAACCATTCAAGATTCCACGTTGCAACGGTCAATGTTTTTGGAGCGCGGTCTGCTGGCCAATCTTGCGCTGATGCCTCGGGCGTTGAAGCGTGGGAGCCCCAAAGAGCCCAGAGCATCGACAACCAACACGCAGAACGAACAGCAACACGAATCACATTTTCCGTCGAAATGATCATGACTTAATCCTCGCGATGACGCGGTGGAAGTGCAATTGGACCTCGCGATCGCATACGCGGCGAACGCCTTCGACGAGGCAATCCGGCTCGTTGTGCTGCTGGCCGATCCGAATCACTTCCTCAAGCTTCATACCTGGCTGGGCGCTGAAGGTTGTTTGATGGATTGTTTGATTTCCAGCATCCAATTCGGGAACGATGAAGTGGCATGTCGCTCCAAACGTTAGCATCCGCGCCGCGTAGGCATCATGGTAGGGACGCAATCCTCGGAAACTTGGAAGAAGCCCATGGTGCAGGTTGATGATCCGACCACCTGCGAATTTCCAGCA
>Ga0315904_10013477_pt1 | contig 10233 bp, 14 predicted proteins | sample LakEriMetagenome_6_FD_203529 | JGI IMG/M metagenome (GOLD analysis project Ga0315904, IMG submission 203529) | Freshwater fungal communities from buoy surface, Lake Erie, Ohio, United States - Buoy 12 MA120 | ecosystem: Environmental > Aquatic > Freshwater > Lake | place: USA: Lake Erie, Ohio...
GCTACACAACGTAATGTGTCTGAGTTTGTTTTTGGCATTGGGTAATACGTTGACCACTTAACTCGCCGGTTCCGTGGCTCTCGCTGGTAGTCATAAAGTTTTATGTCTGGCATCACAGCATCCAATCTGGCATAGATACTTCGTTACCTATCTTTGCTTTGACTACGCACCGCATGGCTGCTTCTAGCGGCGTGTAACCTGATTCCTTTATCGGCATAGACTTCTTCTCGTAATCCCACCACACGGCTTCCCAGATGTGACCTCTGACTGGGATAAGTTCTACGCAATGCTGCTCAATAATCGGGCCAGCGTGCTGCCAGTACATAGATGGTTTGAACGATCTACCATCTACCAAGATATCCAAATCCCATACGGTTTTAGTAAACCCAACGTTTAGATCTAACGCCTTTGCTACGGCGTAATCTAAAAAGCTTTTCTCCAAGTCATGCGTAGCTATCTTCAAGTGTTCTTCTCCTTTAGCTTTGCTTCCAATAGTTCAGCAAACTGCCTGTCATTAGTTGCCGCTCGGCGTAATAGTTTTATCTCTGTCGCTGTCAGTCCAACCCATTCTCGCCGTGGCGTACAGGCTTCACCGCACTTGCTACAAACACTCATGAATTCTTACCAATTGCTCTATCAGTTACGATGGCTGTGCCTGACCACTTGGCGCTCCATGGCGCATGGAAGAACACACGCTTCTCAAGATTAGGATCATCATTACCCCAAAAGAAATGCGACGGGGCATCAGCTTTCACTTGCATAATTACTGCATCCAATAGCTCAGGGTCTTTCTTTTCTGCTGCGTTCTTTAAAGCTATCTGGCATTTGATTGGTAGCATGTTGTTCTCCTAGCTTATGTCTTCAACTCTGATTACATATCTTCCATTGGTCGCTTTACGCCAACCGTGAATTTCTATTCTTATTCCCGCATCCCGCACTAGCCCCACTGTGTCTGAGTCTTGGATCTTCTTTATCCGCGCAGTAATGTTAGATGTACTTGTTACCTGTACTGCTAACACTTCATCTTTACGAATAGCCAGGATGTCGCACCAGCCCCAAAGATCTTTTCTCTGCCGTGTAAAGCTGTTCCATTTCTCTACTACTTCACAGTGGTAGCCCTGATTCCGAAGGTACTCAAGGCTACGCTGGGTGGGGGACTTCGTTGCCATCAGAACGGGATGTCGCCATCATCAGCAGGTGTTTCCTTCATAGGAGGAGGAGCTGCTCCACCTTCAGGCTTCCATGTATTTACCTTGATAGAAAACCATGGGCCGTAGTTACCTTCCTTCTGCCAGCCGGACAGCTTGATCGGTATGTCATCTGCGTCTGTCTCGTTTAACAAGTTACGTAGGAACTGGCGGTCAAACACAATCTCACCGTACAAGTCGGCAGAGTTGGGATTGACCTTCTGCTTGCTATAGTTCAGCCGGCCACTATTCGGATACTTGTTCATTGAATGATTCCTTGTATGTTTTAAATGTTGCTGTTAGTTCTGCGTAAGCAGTGGCGTCTTGCTTCTCAATCATCTTGTAGATGTTTGCATTTGTGCGCCATACAGTCATCACATCATCTTTTGTCTGAGCCATGTCCAGTGCGAAGACAGTTCCTTCGACCACAACTGAAAGCCAGTCGTTCCAGTGTGTCTCTGGGTCAGCGGTAATCTTTAGTTGCCACTGGCTGTCATTCCCTGCCACCTTTTTAGGAGGAACAGCTTGTGGGACAGCTTGTACAACTGGCTTCGGAGTCGCTTTAATCGGTACCGCTTGCTGCGGAGCTGTCTTTGTCGCTTGATTTCCATCGTCATCCTCCGGTGCTATGCCACAGGCGGCCATCAGCGAATACCTTCTTGCATAACTTAAAGCACTACCAAAACCCTGGGCGTCGTGCTTAGTTGCTGGCATGAACAGACTGCCGCCGGACATCTGCTCGCCTGACTCGTGAATAAATACAGTGGAAACCTTTACACCACCTTCGCATTCATCTGTAAGCTGCATCAAGTAGATGCCATTGTTGTTGAGTGAATCAATCACTGCCTCTATACACGCCGACAGATCCGCGTACTTACTGCGGAAGTGTGGGTTGGTACTGGACTTCAATGCAGGGCCAAACTCTCGCTGCGCTTTTACTAGCGCTGTGGCTATTGCTTTCATAAGTATCCTTAGTAGCAGTTGGTATTGCAGTTGCCGGCGTAATCACAGCAGGTTGTGCAGGTAATGAATCTGCCATTCTGCTGATATGTGTGGGTAGTACAAGCTGCGTAGGCCATGCTTGCTGTCATCATTGCCCAGACTATGATTGCGTATTTCATGACTTCTCCTTAAAGTAAATATAAGTTTGGTACTGCTTACAAAACGGGGCAGCCTGGCAGAAGCTATCGCAACGTGTTCGGCCACCCTCTCTGGTTTCTATGTAATGTGGTTCTTTCTGCTGGCCGGCAAATACTGCGGCCTCATCTTTAATCTCAAATACTTTCTTAGCCCGCTTGCCGCCTTCTTTCATAACGGCATACGTAGTCTTCTTCTCCCACATTTCTTCGCTCGTACACTGCGGCATGTTCCCGCTGACCGCTGCAAAGTTTGCTTCGTTATGCAAGGTTAGACGGCGTCGCACAAACTCCTCGCGGTCTTCCTGCGACCACAGTGGTATGTCTAGTGTGACGATAGGTGCTTGCGGGTAAGTATCTTTGAGAGCTGCTTCCCTGCGGCTCCAATCCCGCACGATGCCGATGATTTGTAAGCCAGCCACTTTGTCACCCTTCACGCGCTCGACTAGCCACGCGTACAGGTTGAGCTGGTCTATCCATTCTTGCTTCTCTTGCTGGACTGCCCACGCGCTAGTTACTTTGTAGTCGGCAATAAGTACTTTGCCATCTATCAATTCCTGCAAATCTATAGCACCGCTAATAGACCATCCCTCAAACGTAGTGAACAGGCGTTCTTCTACTATGTGATGGTCGTCCTTGCCATGCTCTAAGATATTATGGACAGCCGATCCGAACAGCGACCAGACCATATCAGCAGCATCCTGCTCGATATCTTCTTGGTGCTGGCGGCGTAATAGAACTAGCTGCGGTGGTGACAGGATCTCGGTGACACTTATCTCGCTGCTGCCCTTGCTATACTGAGGCCGCTTAATAACATTGACGAAAGTTTCCGGGAGGTTAAATTTATTAGTTAGCCTCATTGCTATCCTCCACAAACTTAATTTTGTTTAGCTTGTCGATTGCTATCTGTAATTCTTTTTTATAAAGCTCAACCAATGGTTTTTGGTCTACTCCAAAGAAAAGTTCTTCTTCACTCCAGACACGGTGCATATCAATCAAACTACTAATAATTTCTTGAATGCTGAAGTCTAATTTCAACTCCATATGATCAGCATCTTTATCATGCCAATCGCGTGGGATTATGGTGCTATCGTTCCATAAACAAATAGATAATTCCAAGTCGCCTGTATTGGTTACCTCTTCATGTATCAGGCTGTCTTTAATAACTATGATTCGCTGTGTCATGTCATCCTCCCTAGATGTAGGTATGATATTATCTCTATATCTAGGGCTAGTCAACAGATATTTTTGTGTTATTATGTCTGTTGTATTGATTGATTAGTGTAAACGTTGCCAGGGTAAATTTGTGTTATTGTTGTATCGGGAAAGCTCGCTGGTCACCTTCCTCCTGTTGTCGGTCTCCTTCCAGCGGGTGAGTACCATCTCGCTAGGGTTTCGGCCCTTTTACCCCTGCTTCGGCGGGGGTTTTTTACAGAATTGCAGTAGTAAAGAAAAGTGCCGGTTCGATTCCGGATGGTTTGCAGACGGCTTGGTAGCGACGGGGTGCGGTTCGAATCCGTGATTGACCTAGGTAGGTAAAAGGCATGACATCTAGGAAAGACTAGAACTAACACGCATGAGGATTGAGGCAAAGGCCCGTAAATTTATATTTTGCGAATGCTGGTCAGGTAAACGAGCTGGAATGCCTGCTCGCTGACTACAGTCCTCAGTCGTGTTGGTGTGGCTGGTAGCAACGGTTTCCCTTAAACTCCTGACCAAGCTCAGGGACGCCAACAACTTAGTCGGTATGGGCCAATGTAGCATCGACACATACGCTGGATAATCGTAACCAGCACTAACAAGTTTGAGGGTTTGGGTGGTAGAACCCGGTCAGTGGTATAGCTCTTACGTCACTTGCGGCCGCAACACGTAATCTCGTACCTTCATCCCGGACTCCTCATGTTTCGCAAGCATAACTAAGCCTTCAAACTTGTTGGTGAATGCGTAGGCTGATACGCGGCATAAGTTATGTGACCTCCAGAGCCAGTCTCTCGCATAACTTAGGTTGGCAAAGCCGGAGATCAGCACCGGCCACCAACAACCAAGTCGGCGTAGGCCAGCGTAGCATCGACATACGCGCCGGATAATCGTAACCGGCACTTGCAAAAAACTGGGACATGTCCTAATATCTGCTTGTCACTGTGTCAGGCGGAGACAACCAACCTAAGCCCTTAAGCTTTGGTTCTTACCCCTTAAGTGGGAACGTGCCTGACACACGGAGAACCAAGCCTTAAGGGTTTTTTCATTTCCGGTGACCGCACCTCCCGCGTAGTAGAGAGCCTGCATGGGCTGCCGGAGAGAGAACACTGGTCGAGGTTTCACCTGCCTACGAACCACGCTACCTGTCGATGAGGGATAGCACAAGAGGGAGAAGCCATGGGTGATAGACAACTTCTCCATCGAACTAATCATCGCCTTCTGGGTTTGCCAGTATTCAGCATTAAGAATATGGGCAGGTGTGATACTCCACTCGTGTGCTGCGCATAGGTGGTGGGCTATCACCCTTGGGTAACCTAGAACTAGGATATGCAATAGATGGGAGTAGGGTGGAACTAACTGTTGACACAGATAAGATTACAGATTATTGTTTACGTTCTTACAGGAGGAATTATGGAAACAGGAGAATGGTTACGTGATCATCTGCGCGAGTTCGCAGACAGGCTGGAACAGTCAGTAGTAGAGCGCGAGCGTGAGCGGGCAGCGGTAATTTGCCATGCTATGCGGGACGTAGAGTATCCAGCACTGGAGATAGCAGAGAGAATAATGGGGAGGTCAGAATGAAAGCGTTTCCAATAAGCGCACAGTCGTTGGAGAAACACAACGGCAGAGATTTATCCGGTATGGACTTGCGTGATTACTTTGCGGCGAAAGCTATGCAAGGATACATGAGCCGCACATTGATTGATGGCTTTGATGAGGATGTTATGTCCGAAATGTCTTACAAGGTTGCCGACGCCATGATGAAAGCGAGGGATGAATGATCCAATTCAACAGATACAAACTACCGGACGAGACAGTCGATTTCCACTCGTCATTTATAGGTCTGGTAGAGACTCTCAAAGCAGAGATAAACAGTGACTGCGCCCGAAGTATAGGACTGCTGCTTTCAATGGCACAGAGGTACCCTTTAAGCGATCGGCTGCCCTGCGTGGCCGCCAGGCTGTACTACTGGGGCAAGGTAAGCTGGTCATTCTTAGATAAGATGCTGCCGGCAAAGCTGCCTGCCAATTTCTTTTACACGCAGGAGCTGGTTGGTTGTCTAGGTTTTGAGCGATCAGCAAGTAAATGGGGTATTACAGAGGATCAGTGGAGGCTCTACCAAGGATTTGCAGAAGACTTCCCGCTTGATGTCCGTGCTACTGAATTTGTGTCATATCGCCCACGAAGCAGCGGATTCTTTAGCGTGATTGAGAACCTGATTGCAGCTCATATTGTTGCTGACATGGAAGGTAAGCGTTTGCAAATAGATTTAACAGGCAACTGGTGGGCTTACGATGAGCCGTTTGAAGATATCTTTGGCGACTCGTTTGAGTTTACAAAAGATGGTTCGCTGCCCCAGATGAGCTTCGAGGGTATGCGTCATCAGTGGATTCATGCTAACGACAAACTTGCGTCAATGCTTGCGTATTTGAAAGAACATTACTACACAATGATTCTGGATGACATATCAAAGGTAGCCCATCCAATAACTAACATGGATTCGGCTGGCGTGATGTTTGTGCGTGGCGGCGATAAGTTAATGACTGAGACTGTTGTGCCACCAATGAAGTATTTGCTCAGAGATTTAAAGTCTATGGCTCGCAGGTGTGACGCCAGGTATGTACTGTCAGACGATCAGAATTTAGGGGAGGTTGTATCCTCGCTTGACGCGTATGTTGTAAACAAAAGCAACAAGATAGTCGGCGGCTATCACCACCACTTTGGTCACAAGCAGAGCTGCATGAACATACTGCGCAACTATATGTCAATGGTCGAGGCTAAAGAAAATATGTCGTGCCCGTCAGCCAATCTTGTTAACGCTGCACAGTGGAGCCGGAACGACAAAGAGAACTACAGCCTGTCAAATCCAGTGCATCGCTACTTACTGATATAGCCATGGAAACTTTTGAACTCATCACATTAGCTGGAGGTATTTTGATCGGCATGGGGGTTTTACTTTTAATAATAGCAGCGGTGGTTGCTTATTTACTTGGAGAATAAAATGAATGTAGGATTAGAAAAAATACGAACGGATGGCGGCACGCAGAGTCGGGTAAAGATTGACGAGAATGTAGTAGCAAACTATGCCGATGACATATTAAACGGCGCAGATTTTCCGCCTGTTGTTTTATTCTTTGACGATACAGATTACTGGCTGGCAGATGGGTTCCATAGATACTTCGCAAACAAACGGATCAATGCACCAAGTATCAAGGCAGAGGTAATTGAAGGCACAGTCAGAGACGCTATCCTGCACGGCATACAAGCTAACAACAAGCACGGCCTACGCCCTACTAATGAGGACAAGCGCAAGGGTGTACTTACTATGCTTAATGATATTGAATGGCAAGAATATTCAAGTCGTGACATAGCCAAGATATGTGGCGTGTCTCATACGTATGTAAGTAATCTACGCGCTCAACTAACAGGAACAAGTGTAAACGTTGCCACTCCAAAGGAACCGCGCAAAGAAAAGCAGCCTGTTGATCCGGTAGAGGAATTCAACGAAGCAGAACTTGAGCGCGAAAACCTGCGTGCAGCAGCAGATAATTTGCAAAAACAGAACGAAGATTTACAGGACAAGCTGACAGTTGCAATGGCTGGCGGGGATGATATAGAAAAAGAAAAAGCACAGTCAATCATCACAGATTTGCGCGCACAGATCAGACTGTTAGAGATAGAATTAAAAGCTGTCACCACTTCGCGTGACCAATTCCAAAGAGAGAACGCGCAGCTAATGAAGCAGGTAGCTATGCAGCAAAAGAAACTTAACAAGCTCGAAGGTAAATAATAAAACCCAAGCCAGCGGGCTAGTGCTGGCAGCGAGAAGGATAAATGGCATTAAACCTACGCTCTTATCAAGAGCAAACGTTAGCTGCTTTGCGTGAAGGATTTGCAAAGGGCAAGAAGGCACAAATATTATACGCGCCCACAGGAGCTGGGAAAACTGAGATGGCTATCGCTCTGATGGCTGCTACTAAAACCAAAGGTAACAAGGCTGCGATGCTGCTTGATCGTGTGGTGTTATGCGACCAGACCAGTAAGCGGTTAGACAAGTACGACATAGACCATGGCGTGTTGCAGGCTGGTCATTGGCGGTATCGCCCCTACGAATCCATCCAAGTCTGTTCAGCTCAAACACTTGAGCGGCGCGGTAGTTTCCCAGGACTAAATCTTCTGATCGTGGATGAGGCACATCAGACCAGAGAACAAACTGTCGAGTTTATCAAAGCCAACCCGCACGTTCGTGTGATCGGACTAACTGCAACTCCATTTACAAAGGGTCTCGGCAAGATATACGACAACGTAATCAGCACAGTCACAACCAAGCAATTGGTGGATGACAAAGTGCTAGTTCCCTTGCGTGTATTTATTGCCAAAGAGATTGACATGACTGGCGCAAAGAAGGTTGCCGGAGAATGGTCTGCTGATGAAACCACGCAGCGCGGCATGGTAATTACCGGCGACGTTGTAACCGAATGGATAAAGAAAACGCATGAGATATTTGGTGAGCCTCGCAAGACAATCGTGTTTGCCAGCGGTGTGGAGCATGGTATAGACCTGGCGCGTAAGTTCCAAGAGCAAGGACATAACTTTATTTGCATCAGCTACAAGGATGATGACGAATGGAAGAAGCAAGTCATCGAAGACTTCAGTAAGCCTGATACGCAGATCACAGGGTTGATAGCTACGGATATCCTAACAAAAGGGTTCGATGTCAGCGATGTGATGATCGGCATATCTGCTAGGCCATTTAGCAAGAGTTTATCGTCTCATATCCAGCAGATGGGGCGCGTTATGCGTGGTCATGAGGGCAAAGACTTTGCGGTGTGGCTAGATCACAGCGGCAACTACCTGCGTTTTCGTGATGACTGGGATCAAGTATTTGAGCAAGGCGTAGAGAATTTAGATGAGGGTAAAGAAAAGGTAAAGACAGAGCCGACAGAAAGAATTAAAGCAGAAAGCAAGTGTCCATCATGTTCTGCGCTGTGGCCGAGCGGGTCTGATACTTGTTACAACTGCGGCCATGTCAGAGAGAAAAAGAACAAGGTGTTCTCTCTTGATGGTGAAATGATTGAGCTGGCTGGCAACGTTTCCAGAGATACCAAACAGGACTTCTGGAACCAAATGGTTTGGTACATGAAGGTGCAAGGCTGGTCTAAAGGTAGGGCGAGTCATACATACAAAGATAAGTTTGGCGTCTGGCCTCGTGGTCTGCGGGATGATACGCCAGCCATGGCGTCGGATGAAACCAGAAAATATGTAGAGAAAAAACTGCGTCAATTTATACGCTCGGTAAGGAGATGACCATGGACTTTATAGAATTTGCCCGCAGTCATGGCATCCTGATTAACGATATGCCACCGCTCGGTGTGTGGAAACGGTTGCCAACAGAAGATCATCCTCGCTCGCGCAATGGGGCAGTCAAATACATGGGAGATGTTGGGTTCGTTCAGAACCATGCGACAAGTACCGTCGTATCTATATGGAAGCCTGACTCTCGCAATGTAACTATAGATCGTTCGTCTGCGCTGGCATCAATCAAGAAGGCAGAGGATGAACAGAAGAAACGCCAGCATCAGGCTATGCAACGCGCCGTCGGAATGCTTAACGGCAGCGGCCTGAGTACGCATCCATACCTTGAAGCAAAGGGTTTTCCTGATGAACAGGGCAATGTGCTGTGGCAGGACGGTAAACCTGTGCTTCTGATCCCGATGCGGGTGGGTGGTAACTTGGTGGGCTTGCAGCAGATTGACGAGGACGGCGGGAAGAAGTTCTTGTACGGTCAGCGTACAAGCGGTGCGGTGTTTACCTTTGACAACAAGGGTATGAATGTACTGTGCGAAGGCTATGCTACTGCTCTGTCTGTTCGTCTGGCATTTAAGCAGATGAAACAACGGTACACGCTGCACGTTTGTTTCTCGGCGGGGAACATGGCTAAGATTGCGGCAGGTCTGGAACCTGGGCTTCTGATCGCAGATAACGATGCGTCTGGTACAGGGCAGAGGGTCGCGGAAGAAAGCGGTTGGAAATACTGGCTTAGTCCAGTTGTTAATCAAGACTTTAACGATTATCATAGGGAGCATGGACTCTTTAAAGCAACTCAATCTCTCACTCAAACTTTGCTACAAATGCAAAGAGAAAAAACCTTTTGATTTTTTCGGTGCAGATAAAAACAGGGGCGATGGTAAAAACCCAGTTTGTAAAGTTTGTTTAAAAAAATATTTGGCAACATGGAGAGAAAATAATAAAGATAAAAGAAAAGCAACTGTTGATAAATACAGAGCAAACAACCGCGACAAATGCAATGAAGCAGTAAAAAAATCAAACCAAAAACATCCAGAAACCCAGCGCAATTGGGTAAATAAAAACAGGGAAAAAGTACAGCAAATTAAACGCGATTGGGCTGCTCGTCACCCTCATCAAAACAAAGAAATAAAAGCAAACAACAGATCAAAAAGACGCGGTGCTTCTGGTAATTTCACAAAACAACAAATTTATGATTTGCTTGTAAAACAAAAACACAAATGTGCTTGTTGCAAAATTAGTATTTCAAATAAATATCACCGCGATCACATCATTCCTATTGCGCTCAATGGCAACAATGAAATTTACAACATCCAATTACTTTGCAAACAATGTAACCTAAGTAAAGGCGCAAAACATCCAATAGATTTCATGCAAACAAAGGGATTTTTGCTATAAGCCTG
>Ga0315904_10013483_pt1 | contig 10230 bp, 18 predicted proteins | sample LakEriMetagenome_6_FD_203529 | JGI IMG/M metagenome (GOLD analysis project Ga0315904, IMG submission 203529) | Freshwater fungal communities from buoy surface, Lake Erie, Ohio, United States - Buoy 12 MA120 | ecosystem: Environmental > Aquatic > Freshwater > Lake | place: USA: Lake Erie, Ohio...
ACATTCAGGCATTCGTTTGCTACCCATTTGCTTGCGAATGGCTATGACATTCGAACCGTTCAGGAACTTTTGGGGCACAGTGACGTTCGTACGACCATGATTTACACGCACGTTTTGAATCGCGGCGTAAGCGCGTTCGCAGTCCTGCAGACGGGCTGTCCAAGGGTTTTGAGGGTGATTAGACCGAAACAGCCTATTACTCCATCCAATGATTGCTAGGCTCGCAAGTGCCTGATATCATTCAGTTTCGGATCGAGGCTAGCTTGCGTGATAGGCTGCATTGGTGCGATCTACAGAGTTTAGGCTGATCCTTACAAAAACAAGTTCTGGCATGGAGTAACATATCGTGCTCGTGCTCAGTGAAACGGTGCTCGTGCTCGTAATCGAAATGGGGCAAGCATGGCAGAACACTTATTCGACCACAATCGGCTTGACGTTTATCGCCTATCGATCGAATACGTCGCAAACGCATTTGATTCATCGCGGTCTTTGGAGGGACTTCATCGGCATGCTCGTGATCAGTGGTTGCGAGCGGCCCAATCTATTCCGCTCAACATTGCCGAGGGTAATGGAAAACGTAGCTTGAAAGATCGAGCGCGGTTTCTTGATATTGCACGTGGTTCGGCTTTAGAGTGCGCTGCGATTCAAGATGTGCTTGTTGTTTCCGGTGGCATGAGTCGGGAAACGGATCACGAATTGAAATCCAAACTGGCTCGAATTGTCGCGATGTTGACTCGGATGGCGATGAAATTCGATGGTGTCTCGGAAACATTGAGCGAGTACAATCAGTCAGGCGAGCACGAGCACGAGCACGAGCACGAGCACGAGCACGAGCACGAGCACGAGCACGAGCACGAGCACGAGCACGAGCACGAGCACGAGCACGAGCACGAGCACGGCGAAGAGCCAGAACCAAGCGATGCAGACGACGGCCTCGATCGGCCGTTTTTGACTTGTATTGCGTCAATTCCTCGGCCTCGCTGATCGCCACCGTTCGGATCTTTAGTCAGATGCGGACGCCGCCAACGAAAAGGAGATGCTCCCTTGAGTCTGGAAGACGACGATGATGATCCCGATGGCTGGAGTATGCCAGTTTCATCGGAATACATCCCCGAACTTAATGAGTTAATGCTGAGGATTGAGGCTCGTTTTGAAAATGGAATCCCATTGACGCGATTGGAACGTGCTGCTCGTGAGGTCTACGGAACGATCGGCCACGTCGAATGCGACAACCTTCTTCAATTCTGGGACTCTGAATACGATCCGCTTCAAGCTATAGAATCATTCCGAATCGTAGAGGAACACGAAGTCGCCGATGCACTGTACGCTTCCCGATGGCTTCGCACCGTCGTGGCGCGGGGGATCGATTCCGAATTTCAATACCCTCTGACCGCTGCCGAAGAGTCTGAATATCAAAGACAGGAGGCAATCGTGTATTCCCTCTTTATTGGCGTGCCAACTCGACTCTACAATCTGCTAACCAATTCGAATCCAAAAGAAAAAGCCGGTCCGAACAATCCGATGAACCGAAGCGGTGGATCGGCCGCTTCCTGATGGCGAATTTACTTGCCACCGCTCGGTCAAGCAATCCCGCTGACGTCGATTTTCCATGCCCGGATCAGACTGATAGGTGTCACGATGATTTGCCAGACTTTGTTTCGGAAACATGGCCAATTGGTGTACTGGAAGTTGCACTAGAAGCAATCGAGGAAAGTATACGTCAGAGGCTGCGAGACATAACCAGCCCAACAGCAGATCCTCTCCAGGAACCTGGTCACCGCGAAAGACTTCGCAGAGAAGAAGAGTGGGCGAGGAAACTTCGGAACAGAATTAGCCAAGTATCTCGCATCGGTGCTGGAGCAACTATCGCCGTTATTGGCGCGAGGATGGTAGCTATTGGAGCTACCTCCAGTGCTGTTATTCTTGCTGATGATGCGACAGTCATCGGAGTCGTAGACGACCCGTTACTCGTCGTCACTGGTGGCCTTGCCGTTGTCGGTGGCGGTCTTCTAATTGTTAGTGGCATCATTGATTGGTGGTACTACTAATGCTTGACTTCGAAATAGCTGTTCGCCAATTGGAGAATTCAGATACGACAGGCCATGCTGCAGCATCCGCCGATTTGGCTTCTGCGGTTTGGAATGGACGCGTGCCTATTGAAAAAGTGCTTGAGTTACAAGAGCACGGAAGTGATCGTGTTCGAGAGTGCATAGCATGGGCTGTCTGGGACGCAAAGGCACCTGCGGCTGCGTTGCAATTTCTTCTCGAACACGGATCAGAGGACTCCTCGGAAATTGTTCGGAACTACGCACTCAAAACATGGCTAGATTCCCCGCGACCTAAACTCGAGCATGAGCCGGGATTCTATCGCTTTTTGGACGACTCAAATTTGTCGATTCGAGAGAAAGCCCGTTCCGCGATTCAAGTCTGTAACGAGACAGAGTCGTAAAGCACGAACCAAATGTTGGACCTAAGCCCCCGACCATCCGTTTTTCGATGGATTACGTTCTGGCGGGGGCTAGGTCAACATGGTCGTTGGGAGTCACGGATTCACCATGACGAAATTCATTCATACAAGTAGCCTGCTCTCTGCTGTTGCGGCGCTAGCAATGGTTGCTATTTGCGTTGTAATCCCAAAGCTGGAATGGATCCTAGCAACTGTTGCTTTAGCAGCGTTTGCGACGGTACAGTACTTCAATTTTCGGAAGACCAGTTCTTCCCATTCACAAGATTCAACTGCGATTGAACAACGCTAAATCGGGTAAGGATGCCCGTTGCCTGGCACCCCCATTAACCAGTCACTCACACCATCACCTTCACCACGCCAGCCGCCTTAGCGAAATCATCCTCGGTGACCAGCAGGTAGCTCTGCTGGGCAATACGTGGCGAGTTGCCTAGCCAAGAGCAGACCAAGTGCAGCGGGAACTCACGCTGCAGTTCTGTTTCGCATGTTGACTGGGATTTTCGTGCTCGTGCTCGTGCTCGTGCTCGTGCTCCTGCTCGTACTCGTGCTCGGACCAACCGCGTCGATTACGGGCACGAGCACCATTTCATTGAGCACGAGAACGAATGAGCCAACCCATCGCTGTATTGGCTGCCGCTCGATACTGCGGAGCCGCGACCACATACTCGCTCTTATCACCGAAAATCTCGAAGGCTTCTTCGAGAATAGGTCGAAGCTCGGGGAAGATCGGGCAACTACGAATTCCACGACCTTCGTGATGCTCGACCTTCGGCTCTGGAATGCTAATCCGATTCAGTTCCCAATCGATGTCCTCCCAGCGTAGCGATAGCGTTTCCGAGGGCGTTCGAAGCCCTCAGTAGCGGCTCAGCCTCAAGAGCACTTGCCAGACGTGGGGCCTCGAGGGCGCGAGCGACCACTCAAGCCGGTGCGACCGCCCTATGCTTCTAAGGACTAGAAATTCTCGACGAATGGGATTATCTCTGGTAAGATAAGCTTGGAGGGTTAACCAATGTCGGTTGAAACGTTGATTTGCAGTTTGACTCAGGACGAAAAGCGTTTCGCATTGGAATTGCTTTGGTCCTCGCTTCGAGGTGATGCCCAAGGGTACACGCCACCTGAGTGGCACGCTGATGTATTGGCAGAACGTATGCGGAATACCTCTTCGGAACCTTCGAAACCGCTGGGCGAAGCGATGGAAGACATTCGTCGGAGGGTAAATGAACGTCGCTCTTCGTCCTGAAGCTTCGTCAGACCTTGTTTCGGCAGCGGCGTACTTCAATGATATCAGTGATGGTTGGGGCGATCATTTCCTCAATACGATTGAAGTCGACCTTGCTGAACTTCGAGAGGAAGCCGGAATCCATGCAATTCACTATGGATTACCGTGCAAGTTCGCCAAAGTATTTCCGTTTGCGATCTACTATCGTGTCGAGGCAGAGTCCGCGATTGTCTACGCGATCTTAAGTTGCCGAATGTCGCCGGATGCCCACCGATCAATGCTGGCGCAACGTGTTTAGTCCTTCGAGGGTCTAACCGACTCGTCATGCAATCAGTGACGAAAGGAATCGTCTCCGAAGGACCGCTCTACTCTCTACTTTCAACTCTCTTGGCTGTTCAGGTTTTTCGCATGTCTGGCCAATTGCTTTGGAGTTCTGTAGCGGCCATGCAACTCGGTGCATTGCGCCTGCGGCGCTTGTATTTCGCGTCGCGCACCGAAAATCGAGTCGTTTTTCGAGTCGCGCGAGTCGGCAAAACGCTGGGGTTTTGCATGTCCTGGTTTGGTACCGATCCAGACCGGCGGAGGCAGTAGGATTCGAACGAACTGTGTGATGCTTTGAATCGCGAGGGAAGTAAAAGGTAAGCGTAAAAACCAAGCTCCTTTCGAAAAGTTGCTCCCGCTATAGATAGCTGATAGAATTCCTCGCAGCGTTCCAAGAGGCGTGTCTTTTTCGATATCGTAATCCGGAAGGGGAAGATGGCTACTGATCGAAACTCATCGGGCGAAGACGCTAAACCTCAATCGGTTTCTCGACTCGTCTGGATTACTCGCACGCTTGGCTCGTGGACTCTAACTAGTCTCGCGATTACTATCCTCTACTGGATTGGGATCAACGCCCGGAGACTCGGTTGGAATGACGAGGGGATTCTTAGTAATCTCTTGTACATGCTCTCGTGGATATACCTTCCTGTTTTATATCTAGAGATAATGTTTCCTGTCCCACATCAGTATTTAAGCCCTTTCTATGTCAGATCTCCTGAATCTATTCAGTTTTTTATGACGATTTGGTTTTTCGGAACGCTTTGGCTTTACGGTATCCTACTGCAGATCATGTTTGTACAACTGGATTGGATCAAGTCTAAATCGCTCAGGCAGTTGGCTCAATTGCTGTTCTGCTTAATCGTAGCATGTGTGATATTAGCACGGATGTTTTTCCGCATCCCTTTGTCGCTAAATCATCCTTAGAGCGTCTGCGAAAATGGTTCTTCGGTAGAGGAGGGTCCCCAAAACGCAGGGGGGATTTGCATGTGTCAGCTTGGCTACAAAACACACTGGCGGAAGGTGGAGGATTCGAACTAATTGTGGATCTCCCGATACCCAGGGATTGTAACTACCTCGATCCATTGATTGATCAGCTCGCAAGTGCTTGGTATTATTTCGCAGCTATCTTGAATAATTTACTGCATCGTTGCCGTGTACGGCGGCCATACTTATCCCGCTGTTTTAGCGTACTCGGATTATAAAACGACGAACGCGTCGACGAGATGAATCCTCTACAGAAAAATCCACTTCATCTCAGTACTTGGCTGATTGTTGCCGGGACTGCATTTGCTCTGCTGCTAATCGTGATCCCTGGTGAGATTGACGATCGCTACTATGCACGCGACTTTCAGCTGCAATCGCATGGTTGGCCATGGGTTCATTTGCACCGTTTCGTTCCCAAGCCAAATTCAGAGGGGGAGGGACGCGAGCAACTCCAACAACGCTTGGAATCGTATCGCAAGCATGGTAATCCTCTCCCTTTGATACCGATTCCTGGCGGCCGCTATTGGACCAGTTTCGAAAACTGGACGTTTTGGAAAGGGATGCTGGCTCCGAACTGGATGGGTTGTCTGTTCAACGCGCTGGCTTGTACAGCAATCCTGTCGGCAGTCGGTTTCCTCGTCGAGCACAGGCGAAGGAAACGAAATTCATTTTGGCAAGTCTCGCTAACAGAACTTCTTGGCATCTTCGTTGCCGTGGCCGTCCTCGTTACCTTAGTGACCGAATCGGTCAATCAAATCCAACGCGAAGCGAAAGCTCGTGAGTTGCTGGTCGAACCACAAGCATCTCGCTTCGAGTTCATCGACGCGGCACCAGCGTGGTTAAGGAAACTGACAGACAATAGCCGATTCCTTCAAGTTCGCGTAGCAGGAACTGCACCGGTACCCCTGGGCTGGCGTGTGCGCGAAGTCCAATTCGCGGATCAAGGCCTAGGATGGTTTAAGAACCCTGCGGAATGTGCGAAGTGCTTTGAATGCTTTCCCTACATGACGACGCTAGACCATTGGAACTCCGGAAGCGATAGCCTTAAGTTGGTGGCGGATGCTCCCGCCGAAAACATTCAGCGCATGTCGCTTTTTCCAGCTTATTCTGTGAGCGATAGAGACTATCGATTCCTCGGGCGATTCCGCAACCTCGAAGTGCTTTGCTTACGAGATATCGACCTGGGTAAGGTTCGTTTCGATTTCCCGGTGTTACCAAAGTTGGTCGAGATATGTATCGATGAGAACCGCGTGACACCACGAGTGCTGGAGTGGCTTCGACAGCAGCCGCGATTAAAAACGGTGAAGTTATGGTCGGCGTTTTCGATCGATGAAGGCCGATGGCACGAGGTTCAGTCGGCGCTGCCGGCTATGACGATTCAAGATCGCCTTGGGGAAGTTCATCCCTAGATTACAAAAAGCTCGCTTGCGGGGATAAGAAAATCAAAGGCCTGATCTACTTCGATCGATGGCGCCAATTGGCGGTCGTAAATCAGGACAGTTCGAATCGATTGATTCTTCGGCAGTTTAAGTGCGGCGATTTTGCGATCGGCTTCCTGAATGACTGAGGTGCTGATCTGGCTTTTGAATTTGATTTCACACAGATAAACGGATCGCTTGGTTTGGATCAAAAGATCGATCTGACGTCCTTGCTTCCGCTGCGTTTTGCTTTGGCGATAAGGGCCCATTTCGTTAATAACCTAAGACCAGTCACGGAAGTATCGCTTGCATTCCTCGACATCATTCAGATACTGCGGTCGTATTTCGAACCGCTTCACTAAACATTGTCTTGCGATGCCACACCAAAAAGCTGACGCAATCGGGTAAGGAAGCCCGTTGCCGGGCACCCTCCCCACATCAACCTGTCACCCCTCCACCATCACCTTCACCACGCCGGCTGCCTTGGCAAAATCACCCTCGGTAACCAGCAGGTAGCTCTGCTGAGCGGTTCGTGGTGAATTACCAAGCCAGAAGCAGACCACTTGCAGCGGGAACTCGCGTTGGAGTTCCGTTTCGCATATTGACTGGGATTTTATCGCGGTAGGGACGGCCATTTCTGGCCGCCCCCCGCACAGATCCGTACGTGCAGAACTACTGCATACGGCTCCTACCTTTGATGCTGACGTGCGAAGCGTTCTTCAGGATACGGATGGAGGATACGTGGATTGGGGAGCCATCGATTGCAGATCTTCGTGAACTTCTTCCAAGTGAGACGTTTCCCGCGCTGACTGCGTCGCTGCATCGTGCGGAGCCACATCACTTGGAGGGCCTTTTGAAATCTGCCCAGGCATTTGTAGTTGCCCGGTACCGCGTAGTATCGACACCAGCCTTGGTAGACCGACGCTAGCCAAGATCCTGTTTCTACGATATCCACATGGGTTCGCTTTCGCAGTTTCTCGGATAAGTCTTTCAGCTTCGTCTGGAATTTCTTACGCGATGTGCGTCGGTGAACTGTGAAATTTCCTTTCAGGGTCTCACCACAAATGTGGGTGAATCCGAGAAAGTCAAAAGTTTCGGGAGGTTTCTCGCCCCGAACCTTTCGGTTTTCAGCGGCATGTCGTCCAAACTCGATCAGTCGTGTCTTGTCCGGGTGGAGTTCCAGGCCATACTTGGCCATCCGTTCCCTCAAGGCGTCCAAACAGAGTCTAGCTTCTATTTCGCTGCTGAAACCTATTATAAAATCGTCTGCATAGCGGACGATAATGACAGTTCCTCGCGCTGTGCGCTTCCGCCAATCTTCAATCCAAAGGTCTAGGACATAGTGTAGGTATACGTTGGCAAGTAGCGGTGAAATCACTGCCCCTTGTGGTGTCCCTACTTCGGTCTTTGTCCATTGTCCATCCTCGGAAACCCCGGCTCTGAGCCATTTCTTCAGAAGCCGAAGCATGCGTTGATCCGATATACGGTGCTCCAGGAATTTCATCATCCAGTCATGGTTGATGTTGTCAAAGAAACCTCGTATGTCGGCATCTAGGATCCAGTTTACATTTCGTTGTTTGATTGCTACGACTAAGGCATCTAAGGCGTTGTGGGCTCCTCGTTTTGGACGATAGCCATAACTGAATCCTCGGAAGCTTACTTCGTAGATTTGCTCCAAGATCGTTCTCGTAGCTTGCTGAACGATTTTGTCTTCCAGTGCTGCGATTCCTAACGGTCGCTGCTTGCCATCAGCTTTTGAAATGTATGCCCGTTTGGATGGTTGAGCTCGGTAGCTACCACGGTGGAGTCTTCCATGCAGATCGATGATCTTTTGTTCGTACTCTACCGCGTAATCATGCCACGTTTGGCCATCGACCCCAGGTGCCGCTTGTTTCTTGAGTTCAAGGAAACTTGCGGTTAGTAGATCTAGCGTTAGGTGGCTAAACAGATTGTGGAACTTGAGATCCTTATCCTTCTTTGCCGCTTCTCGTATGCCAAGCAGTCCACGCGATCTGGGGCGAGACGGTTTCCCGTCCGTGTTCCGGTTCTGCGCCCGGTCCAGAGGCTTGTGCTCGGCTTTCTCATTGGTCAAGTGCCTTTCCTCCATCGACTCCGAAGATGGTGGCAGACCATCTAAGTTCGCCGACTTCTCAGGTACTACGCACTTGTCTGACTTCCCAGAGGCGTGCATGTCAGGATTGTGGCATCTCGCCTTGCCTGACCGATCCAACTCCATGGAGGAGTTGGATACCGCTGGGATCTCTCTGCTTCCGTTTGGAAAGTTTCCAACCATGCTCGTGGTCTCAGACTCCGTGGGGTTCACGTCGGACTCGCCTTTAACGTACGACATGACTGCTGCCTTTCCCGTAGCACGAGAGGGTCGGCCACCACAGACGATGCGGTTTTCGGAGTTCTATACACGGCCTGGTTGTACCCCTGTGAACGCTTCGCCTGAACGGTCGCCCGTTCAAACGCATCACTCGGGGCCAAAGTTGATGGCTAATCTTTACTTTGTACGACTCTTTCATTCGCTACTTTCCAACGACTTTGCAGACGCTCCGTGCTCGTGCTCCTGCTCGTACTCGTGCTCGGACCAACCGCGTCGATTACGAGCACGAGCACCATTTCATTGAGCACGAGAACGACTGAGCCAACCCATCGCTGTATTCGCTGCCGCTCGATACTGCGGAGCTGCGACCACATACTCGCTCTTGTCACCGAAGATCTCGAACGCTTCGTCGAGGATAGGTCGAAGCTCGGGGAAGATCGGGCAGCTACGAATGCCACGGCCTTCGTGATGCTCGACCTTCGGCTCTGGGATGCTCATCCGATTCATTTCCCAATCGATGTCCTCCCAACGTAGCGACAATGTTTCGGAGGGTGTGCGAAGCCCGCCGTAATGAACCAGCTCTATGACATCGAGCGCCGGGCGATGAAGATGAGCGACAAGGACCGAGGAGAACTGCGCGCCAAGGAATCGCGCAAGACACTCGAGCGATTAGGCGAGTATCTCGAAGGCCCAGTGGCCAAGAGCATCCTCCCGGCAAGCAAGCTCGGTGGAGCCTTCAACCGATCACGCAGAACAAGCAACTAGCAACCTTGAAAGAGAGCTGTGAGTTCCAAGTCTACACAGCGACCAATGCGATCTACAAGACTCGCTACGCCGACATTGTGCCTGCCGAACAATTCCCTGTGGTCCTGTTCCAAGATGCGACCGGCGGACACATCCATGCAGCTGGTCGATCGATGATTCCGAGCACACCAGAGGAGCTCTACTCGGACCTCCGTCACGGTTACTTGCTTTACAAGCAAGCCAAGCAGGCACAGAAAACGGGAGCGGTCAAAACCAAAGGCTACTCCTGGGACGATGCGATCACCCCAACTCTCTAGCCGAGATGAACCGTGATCGCAACGCATGACGAAGACATTGCAGTCGAACCAGCAGAGTAAGTTGGATGCTGAGTCGGTACCAAGCTCGCTGCGAATCGTTTGTGACGATGCCAGTTCGATCAATTTACAAGCCGCTGAGGCTGCCGAAGAAGGCAAGCCGGCGTTGCGAAAGTTCTCAATGGTCGCTTACACCGGTGGCGCGATGCGTCTTGGTGGCTGGCCTTACCCTGTCGTTGTGGACTTGGCTGGCATGCGAGTGACTCGCAAGTCGCGCCCAATCCTCAAGGACCATGATCGTGCCAGTATCGTTGGTCATACCGATGACATCATGGTCGTTGATTCGCGGCTCGAAGTCGCCGGCGTGATCTCGGGCGTGGGCAACACCGCTCAAGAAGTCATCGCTACCAGCGAGAACGGTTGCCCTTGGCAAGCAT
>Ga0315904_10013485_pt1 | contig 10230 bp, 8 predicted proteins | sample LakEriMetagenome_6_FD_203529 | JGI IMG/M metagenome (GOLD analysis project Ga0315904, IMG submission 203529) | Freshwater fungal communities from buoy surface, Lake Erie, Ohio, United States - Buoy 12 MA120 | ecosystem: Environmental > Aquatic > Freshwater > Lake | place: USA: Lake Erie, Ohio...
AAAAGTTGAAGCAAAGCCCATAGAAAAGGTTACAGCTGACCAAACAAATAAACTAGAAATAATTAATTTCTTTTTGCTCACTCGATCCGCTATTAATCCGGCAACTGGGCTCATAAACCCATATATCCAGAGAAATACCGCCATTAAGCGACCAAAATTAGTAGCGGATTGAAGTTCAATAATGTCCGCCATCATCGATGGCTTCAATGTACTCAGTACTTGCCTGTCTAAATAATTCAATAATGCAACCACCCATAATAAAGCAACAACGACCCATGGATATTTTTTTGATGATTGCATATGTTGACATTACATCTTTACTAATAATATATTCGGAGTTCTAACCCCTGCTTTAATCTCGCCGGTTGGAATAAAGATCTGACCATCCCACCAAAAAGCAGAAGTTGTAACTGGAGTAGGATAAGGCATCTCAGTTACCATTATGGTATTACCCGAACGCACATCATAATACAATACTTCTCTGCTAAATCCTGGATGCTCCATTTGTAATGTATTCTTCTTTTTAATCAAATCTAGTTTTACGTTTTCATCAGAAACTCTTTCGATATCGACTATAAGTTGTTCAACTCTATTGAATGTTGTGCCTCTATCGCCACCAAATAGAAGTACACCATTTTTATCTAAAGCCACACCTGTACCTGCACATATGGCATAAGGTAAAGGGGGCATAGAAGACCAACTATTGGTAGGTATATCATAAGCAAATACGGATTTACATAATTCACTTATACCCTGCTTTGTTTTTCTTCGGCCACCTAAAATATAAAGTTTATCTCCAATAGGCACAAATACCATATGTGAAATCTGTTTAGGCATGGAAGCAATATTTTTCCAACCCGCTGCCGTATCCTGCAGATCAAGAACCCACCCGTTATCCAATACGGTTTCTTTTGTTTCACCACCTACCACATATATCAAACTCCCAACACATGCTGCAGCAGCATTAGTTAAGGCCATAGGTAAATGTGGTAAGGAAATGATATCAATAGATGCTGAAGTACGATCCCATTGAATCAGGTACGAATTTACTGAAGGACCATTTTCATTTTCACCTCCTACATATACTAACCCTAATGGAGATGCACAAACAGCTGGATAAGCGATATTTTGAGGAAGTCTGAAACCCTTTTTAATAGCAGTAATAACGTTACCTGATTTGGTAAAAACCAAAACCTGATCGTGGTATTTTTTTATTCCGCCTTCCCAAGGCATACCATTGGGGAAATTTGCACCCCCTCCAACAAATAGCACTCCATTATGTACGCCAGTAACGGGTCCAGCTAAACCAATGGAAGAAGGCAATTCACCGCAAATACTCCAATCCAATGGTATAATTTTTTTTTGCGCGAAGATCTCTTTATCAGAAATCATCAGCAAACATAACAGGATGAAATAAATGCTTCTCATAGGTTAGCTTAACCTAATTTAGAAGAAAAATTAGGGAACCCGACTTCCTCAGCATCTTTTTTAAATCGATCAAAAGTCTCCGAACTCATATTCTTTATTGGTAATCGAAAACCACCACAATCTAAACCAAGTAATTTCATATATGCCTTCCCGGTAGCGATACCTCCATATTTTCCTAATAAGCGAATCATATTTATGGAGTCTTGCTGCAGATAACTGGCTTTCTTAAGATCACCTGTTTCAAAAGCGGCAATCAGCTTATGATAAAGAGGTGCGGCATAATTATAGGTGCTTCCAATTGAAGCTTTTACGCCTAGTGCCAGTGCAGGCAACATATTCTCATCCCTTCCCCAAAGCATATCATATCTACCATTTTGAAAATTCATGCAGGAGAGAAAATCCATGAAATCTTCATGGGTATATTTCACACCCATAAAATTGGAGATCTTACCATCTATGGCACACAACAGATCATACATCGTGAAGTGCACGCCAGTCAGTACAGGAATATGGTAATAATAAAATGGAAAATCAGGAACAGCTGATGCTACTTCTGCACAACATGCTGCTAATGCTTCTGCCGAAGAAGGTTTAAAATAAAAAGGTGCTGTGAAGGAAACGGCATCCAATCCAATTTCGGACGCATGAATGGCCAGCTCCTGGGCATCTCGTAAACACGTTCCGCCTAAAAAGATCATAGCTGTAAATTCGTCATCATGCTTAGTACATGCAGCCCATGCCTCTGCTACAGCCATTTTTTCTTTTATTGTTAGAGATACTCCTTCGCCGGTTGAACCACATATAAAAGCTCCCTTAACCTGATTAGCCTTAAGCATCGTATAATACGCCGGGATCAACTCCAGGTTTAATGAACCATCGGTATGCATGGGAGTAAATGGTGCGGCTATTAAACCCTCTAATCGTTGCATGTATAATACTGAGTTTTATATATGAAATGCCTACTCCAAATATATAACTATAATTGGTTGAAACAATTTTTCAAACACTGACCATAGACTCAGTAAAATATCAAAGTCTTACCACGTCAAATTCAGCTAAATTAACGTACCCGCGAGTAATGACACCTTTTCGGTTAGTAAAGGTTACAAATATCCAATTTGAATTGATCTGATTACATGCTATTCGAACATAGTCGCCTGCTACCAGATATGCCTTACGCTTAGTATAATACTTGATCCCATTCTGAATTTTAAGGTCAAAAAAATATGCTTTTTCAAATTTAACATGCAGCTCGCATACTTTTTGAGTGGGGGTAGCAAATGAAAAAAAGAAAACAAAATTGAAAATGATGAAAAATAGTAACCGCATCATAATAGTTAAATTGAATGATTATTTTTTCTCTTGCTCCTCTGCCAACCTGAAGGTAACGGGTTGACGACGATATGCTTTTACGTTACGACCATTTTGAACAGCAGGTTTCCAGTTCGGACCTTTTTTAATGGCAGCAACAGCTACTTCAGCGAGCTTGGTGTTAGGGCCAAGGCAGTTTGCTACGCCAGCCTCACCACAACCTAATGCTCTTACTTCAGAAGGTTTACCATCTTTATCCACGATAAAGAGGATAACAACGGTACCTGACTTACCATCTTCCTGAAGTTCATCGATGTTACGCTCAATTTCACGCGTTACAAAGCGAGTCCATCCGGCACTACCCCCTGGGAATTCAGCTTCAATTTCTACCTTTGTGAAAACCTTGTCTTCTTCTTGATCATCTTGCCAGGCATTTTCTTCGCCTACTTTTTCAATAGATTTCTTGACTAAAATGGAAAATGCCTCCCCTCTGCTGGAAGCGGGAATATCAATAGCGTAGTAACTATTGGATTCCCCTGTAAGTCTTTTGACAAAATAAGTTTGAATAGAATTTTTAGAATACCACAACTGCTCTGCCTGCTTAGGTGGAATATCAATAATCATGTTCGTTAGTACATCTGTTGCTCTCTCTGCAATTTTTATCTTCCACTCACCTTTATCTGCATTATAGTTTTCTGTCTTAAAATCAAGAATTAGTGATGCAGGTGCTTGCTTAACATAAATAAATTTATACTCTTCCTGCTTACGCAATAGAAGTGCCAATTTATCTATTTTGATTTGCTCAACTTTTTGATCAAATCTTCTTTTCCGTTCTTCATATTGGTCAGTGGTTTCAAATGGTCCCTTAGGCTTAGCATCTGAATCAAGGGTTTTTAATGATTCAATTTCGCGGTAAACATTTTTAATTGCTCGCTCATTTTCCTGAATAGCTATTTGGATATTATTACTCGCAAATGAAAATTCCATGACCTGCAACCAGCGAATTTGTTTTGTAGTGGCAGACGGAATTTGCCCTTTTACATTCAGAAAGGTTAACCAAATACATATAGATAGAGCAAATCGCATCAGAGAATAATTATAATACTTTTCTAAATATTTCTCCCTTATCGCCAACAGCAAATACTGTCCCGTCAGGTTTTACCGCCAAACTTCTTAAAATTTCAGTGGTATTCGTTGGCTCTTTGAACCAAGATAATCCGCCATCAGTTGTACGCAACAATAATCCATTTGTACCAACAATAAATCCTTTTACATTATCTCTAAAATTAACATCAGCAAATATTTCAGCACTATAGCCTGCAATAGATCTCATGGTCCAGTTCACACCACCATCACCAGAAGTAAAATATCTACCTTCAGATCCAACAGCATATCCTTTAGTTCCATTGATATCCATTCCATTCATATCAGCATAAACATCAATAATTTTTTCTGTCAATGATGTAGAAGCAGTTGAAAAGAAAGTGGATGTAAATACTGCAACATTATACGTTACACCAGCCCAGTATTTGCTACTGCCTATATAGACTATACCCGCACTATTAATATCCCCACAATTAAATCCTACTATTTTTGATGCACTTGTTTTTACCCAATTTGACCCCGCATCTGAAGAGAAATACATGCTTCCAGATATTTGAGAAGCATTGGGATAAGAGTTTACTAAACAACTTACCTTACTCGCTCCGTAAGTGAAAATTTTGGTCACTTTTAATCGCTCATTACCATTCCAGAATCTGGTAACTTGAGTCCAGTTTAATCCACCATCTGTTGTCTTGAAGATATAAGCATAATATTGGTCATTACCTCCAGCATATCCCAGATTTTCATTTTCAAACCGAATACTGGTAAAATTTATAGTTGAACTTTCTCGAATTTTAGTCCAGGTATCTCCCCCATTTATAGTTTTAATGATTACTTTATTTCCTGCAATAAAACCAATATTATTATCTAGGAATTGTATCTGATGAAGATCCTCAGTGGTTGGCATGGGTGTAATAAATGTTAGCTCTTTCCCATAAGCGGTGCCATAACTATTAGTGGCATAGGCTCGAACATAATATCGTGTATTCTGTTTTAACCCAATTATATTGGAATTGTAACTTCCAATAGTAGTTCCATCAGTAGTTTTATCATTTGCAATTGTCGGATTAGTAGTAGTTGACCAACAAACGCCTCTTTGTGTTAAAGCGCTTGCTCCTATTGAAACTACTTCCGATGAAGCTTGTGCATTTGCGGTAGTAATAGCAGAAATAGTATTTGTATTTACAGTAGGAAGTAAAGAAGCTGTTGTAAATTCAAGATGTTCGCCATAAGAAGTATCCTTTGCACTATAAGCATAAGCCCGAACAAAATATTTTGTTTCTGGTGTAAGTCCTTGCAAGGTTACTTGATAACTTCCAAGACCGGTACCCGCTCTTACTCTTATATTGGATATAGTTGGATATGGTGTAGTGGCATAACAAACGCCTCGTTCAATTACTTCTGATCCACCATCTGAATTAACCGTCCCGCCCGTGATGGCACTATTAAAGGTTACTGCTGAAACCGCCGCACTTGATATGCTGATTTTCCCTGTTTGATTGGGTGTAGCATCGGTTACTTTATCACAAGAATGAAAAAGAAATAATACAAATAAACTCGCAGCAATTCTGGCTATTTTCATTGATCAACGTTTTACTATTACAAAGTAATAACTTATTTATCTATTATCAAATACGGTTAGGGCCATTTTAGAATGATCATGGTAACAATTTTGAATATTAATCGTTTTAGAATGTGTAACCAGGTCACAATGGAGTATATTTGCGGCCCCAAATCTGTATAAATGAAATACTTAGCGTCGTTATTCTTGATTTTCATACCTGCTCTGCTAGCGGCGCAACAAGTCATTACTATACAAACGAAAGCAGAAAAAGAAACGGGAATCGGATTTTCATCTCTAAGTATAAAAAATAAAAAGACTTCCACGACCATTTACCGAACAACGGATTCCAGCGGTAAAACAATCGTTAAACTGGATCCAGGGAACTATGAAATAGCCGCTACGGCAGTAGGGTATGAATCCCTAAATAAAACCATCTCTATACCCTTTGCAGATTCATTGATTTCCCTAAACATGAAAGCAGGGTCAAAGATTCTAGATAATATCGTGGTAACCGCCCGAAAACCTCTATTGAAACAGGAGGACGATAAAACAATAGTGGATCCGGAACCAATCGCGCAGGGAACTACCAATGCCTATGAAGTGATGGAACGTATCCCGGGAGTTTTCATGGATCAGGATGGGAATATCTTTCTCAACAGCACCTCCCCTTCTGCTATCTGGATCAACGGACGTGAACAACGCATGAGTGCAGCTGATGTGGCCACCATCCTCAAGAGCTTGCCCCCAAATGCTATTGATCGTATTGAAATTGTACGCACGCCTTCCGCACGATATGATGCATCGGGCGGAGGAGGTATCGTAAATGTCATCCTGAAAAAAAATGTGAAGATCGGACTAACGGGAAGTGTAAATGCTGGATTCAACCAAGGTACATATGGTAATCAATTCAGTGGCTTCAATATCAACAATAGCAATGGGAAAAATAGTTTATCGCTGAACGTAAATATTAGTGCGCGTAATAGCTTCGAAGATTTGGAAACATTTCGTAATGTCGGCAAAGATTCACTGATCAGTCAAAACTCCCGAACTATTTTTCCGGGTAAAAGTTTTTATACAGGATTTGTATATACCACTGAGATCCACCCAAAATGGGAACTTTCTTCAGATAGCCGTGTATCCGTGAACAACTCAAAAAATAATAATTTTACATTCTCAGGTTTTCCACTAAGCGCATCTACCTTCCGCATCAATCAAACAGATGTGCAGAACAACGGACAAAATCTGAATATCAATCAGGGCGTCAACCTCAAACATAAGATGGATAGCAGCGGATCAGAATGGACAAACGACCTTTCCTACAGCTTTGCTAATAATACCAATGATCAATCTATCCTAAATCAAATTGGAAATCCGGTTTCATTTAAACAATCGATCAACGGCGACTTCATCAATAAAAGCCATTTCCTCGCCTGGCAGTCAAACCTTATCAAAAAATATCCTAACAAGTTCACGCTCGAAACAGGTGTAAAAACATCCAATCTTTGGTTCAATAATTCATCAACGTATTTCATATTACAAAACAATCAACAACTATTGGATAAACGCCGCAGCAATACCTATGCATATGCAGAAAATATACATTCGGCTTATCTACAAGGCGCTAAAACCTTTGGCAAGCTGATCCTAAAATCCGGACTGCGACTAGAAAACACCAACATGCATGGAGAACAATCCTTCCCAAGTGATACCTCGTTTACCATACGCCGCACGGATCTTTTCCCCTACGTTTACCTGAGTCGAGAACTGATGAAAATCGCTGGCTATGAACTACGCGCTTATTTGGTCTATCGCCGTACGATTAGCAGACCGTCGTTTGGAAATCTTAACCCTGCTGTACGGATCATTGATCCATTTGTATATGAAACCGGAAATCCTTCGCTGCGACCACAATTCACGCAGAATATGGAAGCGAATATTTCAGTAGATGAAAGACCGATTTTTGCCGTGGGTATCAACCAAACAAAAGATATTTTTAGTCAGGTAATATACCCATCGGATAGTAACCGGAATATCGTATTGAGAACTTTCGATAATTTGGGAAGAAATAAAGAAACGTATTTTAGACTGATTGGTGCTATACCACCTGGTAAAAAATATTTCTTTGTAATAGGAGTTCAGTATAACCATAACTTATATAATGGTCAATATGAAAATGCCCCGATCAATTTCAATAGAGGCAGCTGGACTGGCTTCACCTATCATAATCTAAAAATTACCAAAACAACTAATCTTTCCCTTAATGGTTTTATGAGGTGGAAAGGCCAATTGCAATTTTATGAGCTGGGAAATTTTGGGCAGCTAAATCTTACGCTTTCCCAGCAATTATTCAAACGAAAACTCACTATTTCCGGTGGTATCAGCGACCTCTTCTATACGAACCAAAATAGCTTCTTTTTAAAACAGGGAACTTTAACCGCTAACGGATTTAGAAAAGCAGATACCCGAAGAGGGTCAATCACCCTGAGGTATAATTTCGGGATCAGAAAAAAAGAGGAGAAGAATATGTTTGATGTGATGCAATCAGATTAGATCAATTTTATAATTTAAATACCTTCTTGATCTTTCGTGCATAAGCCTTTGCATTTTCCATCATACCGATATCATTAGGATGAATACCATCTACCGTAGATTCAATAGTGAGGCCAATCTCTTTCTTAGACAGGTAGCCAATATTTTTTACTCCCGCTCGTTTCAGTGATTCATAAAAACTGAGCAACACTGCGTTTGCAGCCATATATGTTTCCTTTTTCTTTGCATTCATATCCTCATCGCCATAGCCCGCATGCTCTGTAAACAATATCGGTGTATTCGGATGCAGTGATCTAAGATATTGGAACGAAGAGTCCAAACGACGGCGCAGAATACCTTCTTTAATATATACATCACCCGACATATTCGGTAGGCAGTCTAAAATAAATAGTGAAGCATCAATTTCACCAATATATTTGTAAACCTCATATTCCAGCCTTCCATTTCCAGAAAATGCCAAATTAATAACTGACTTATCGATCAGTCTAGATAAAATATTAGTCCAACCTAAACCTGGCCTTGTAGCACAGGCCCCATTTGCAATAGATGTTCCATATACGACAACAGGTTTACTATCTTTTTCTGTAACAACTTCAAAAGAAGATGATGCGGGATATTTTACTTCAAGCCATTTGATGTGATTGTACATAGGCAGGTACAATACATGATCGCGAATAGTTTCTGCTGCAAAACCACTGAATGTAAAACTAATCGTATCGCCAAAATTATATTTACCGGCAGACCAGCCCCAGCTCCCGCTTTTATCCTTTGCATACAGATCTACACCAGAAACACCTGTTGCCGGCATATGAGGCATTTGAAGAGTATTTGAAACCGTGTAGCGTACGACGATCTCCGGGGCATTGGAACGGAACAGCAGATGCAAACCTGCCCCACGTCTGGAAAGATCCCACACCTCTTTCCGTACTTCACCCTCTGCAGATGCAGGCATGCGATCGTATGTTTCTTTATATCCTGAATTCCACCACCGACCATGGATCTCTGCCGTAGCAGGAACCCATGATTTTAATGGAGTATTCTGGGCAACTGAACTTGTAGTCAGCAAGATGAAAAAGAAAAAATTAACTGCTTTCATACGTAAAAGATACCCAAAAATCAGACATCAAATGGAATACGCCTTGGTTTTATAAAAACTCAGCAGCTGTCCTCGGGCATCCTCAATTACATCTTCCATTTGAGTAGGCTTACAATGCATACTTGCCACATAATGTACTTTATCACCAGCTAATTGCTTTATCGAAAATTTTACACCAGGATTATCCATAACCCGATTATCCTGCTGCAATAAAGCAGCTAGTTCAGCAAGTGCTTCTGTTTGATCTATCATTATAGGCAATGTAAAACTCAACTCAGAAACCAAAAAGGGTTGCTTCGTATGGTTAATAATCGCTCCGTTTGAAATAGATCCATTTGGCAGTATGGCAGTTTTATTATCTTCCAACAACAACACGGTATTAAAGATTTGTATCTCTTTTACTTTACCGGTAAATCCATTGGCCGATATAATATCACCAACTTTATAGGGCTTGAACAATAAGATAAGTACCCCACCCGCTAAATTGGCTAGTGAACCCTGTAATGCCAAGCCAACTGCAAGACCAACAGCACCAATGATAGCGGCCAGTGAAGTGGTTTGAAAACCCACTTGCCCTGCTACCATGATAACCAAAATGGTTTTTGACCCCAGAGTGAACAAAGTGCGTAAAAATGTAGAAAGCGAAACTTCAAAATTTCGTTTTCTCATAGTCTTCTTAATTGAATTATCTACTTTTCCAATGATCCACCACCCCACAACCAATATCATTATAGCACTGATCAAATTCGGCATGAACCGAATCAGCCAATCAGTGGCTTGACCCAAATAAAACTGAATTTTCTCTTGTGTAAACATAGTTTTGATTTATCGTTTGATTTGAATACCTACACCGATCAACGATTTGATCTGTAAGGCTGGTGAAGATTTTTTAGGCCCAAAAAGTTTTGCACAACTTTATTTCACCCCAATTCTGAAAGATATCCTGTACGAATATTTATCGGCCTATCCCCTATCCGCCGATAGTACACTCAAAGGAATAGACGTGATCATGTCTAAAATGGATTGTAAGGATAAACCTTATGCTAATACATTCAATTACTTCAGCTCTATCCTTCAGAATAGTTCTATAAAAGAAAACATGAAAGGCTACACAGCCTTCATTGAAAAATACTTGATCAATAATAAATGTAGTTTTCTACCCAAAAATTCCGTAGAT
>Ga0315904_10013487_pt1 | contig 10228 bp, 9 predicted proteins | sample LakEriMetagenome_6_FD_203529 | JGI IMG/M metagenome (GOLD analysis project Ga0315904, IMG submission 203529) | Freshwater fungal communities from buoy surface, Lake Erie, Ohio, United States - Buoy 12 MA120 | ecosystem: Environmental > Aquatic > Freshwater > Lake | place: USA: Lake Erie, Ohio...
GATGCGCATCGCGGAGGGCGAGGAGAAACTGAAGCGCATCGAGAAACAACTCGCCGATTCCGAAGCCACGACTGCCGCCGCCATCGCCAAGGCCAACGAAGAGGCGGTCCGCCTGATCAACGAGGCCAAGGAAGGTGCCCATGCCTTCAGCGAGCAGAAGGCTCAGGAAGCCATTGCCCAAGCCCAGCAGATTCTTTCCAAGGCGGAAGCCGCCGCCAAGGCCGAGCGCGAGCAGATCAGCACGGAACTCAAGCGCGAGTTCGGCCGCCTCGTCGCCGCCACCACCGCGCAGGTGACCGGCAAGGTTCTCACCGCTGAAGACCAGAAGCGCATCAACGAGGACGCACTGGTCAAGGTCGAAGGCTGAGTTTCATTTCACATTTCCCATGAAAGTCTCCAAAGTCGCCACCGCAACCGCACGCCGCCTGTTCGGTCTCTGCCAGACCGGCGGAAAACTTGACGAGACCAAGCTGCGCGCCGCGGTGTCCCGCCTGATCGAATCCAAGCCGCGCGACTATCTGGGCATCCTCTCCGCCCTCCAAAAGCTCACCCGCCTCGAACTTGAACGCCGCAAGGTGACTGTCGAAAGCGCCGTCGAGCTTGATGACGCCACCCGCCAGCGTGTGGTCAGCGGCCTTGCCGCCAAATATGGATCCGATCTCGCAGTCCAGTATCAGATCACTCCCTCGCTGATCGGCGGCCTGCGCATCCGCGTGGGCAATGATGTCTTCGACGGCTCCGTCCAGGGCCGTTTGGACCGCCTGGCCAACGCTTTCTAACCGTTTCTCCGCTGATAACCGACAACCGACCCATCGCACCTTTCCCCATGAGCAGCATCCTTCAGGAACTCGAACAACAGATCGCCGGAATCACTTCCTCCGTCGAAAAAACCAACGTCGGCACCGTCCGTCAGGTCGGCGACGGCGTGGCCAAAGTCGAAGGTCTCTCCGACGTCATGCTTAACGAGATGATTGACTTCGGCGGCGGAGTCACCGGCATGGCCCTCAACCTTGAGGAAAGCGAAGTCGGCGTCGTGCTTCTTGGCGATTACACCGCCGTGACCGAAGGTTCCGAGTGCCGCACCACTGGAAAGCTCCTCTCCGTCCCGGTTGGCGAAGCCGTCCTGGGTCGAGTGGTCAACGCGCTCGGCCAGCCCGTCGATGGCAAGGGTGAGATCGCCGCCGCCGCTTACTACCCGATGGAGAAGATCGCCCCGGGCATCATCAAGCGGAAGTCGGTTTCCGTCCCGGTCCAAACCGGCATCATGTCCGTGGACGCGATGATCCCGATCGGCCGCGGCCAGCGCGAGCTGATCATCGGCGACCGCGCCACCGGCAAGACCACCATCGCGGTGGACACCATCATTTCCCAAGCCAAGCAAAACAAGGCCGCCGAGCAAGGCAAGTTGCTCAACCACAAGCCGCTGTATTGCATCTACGTCGCCATCGGCCAGAAGCTCTCGAACGTCGCCCGGACGCACAAGATTCTCGAGGACGCCGGCGCGATGGAATACACCACCATCGTTTCCGCCTCCGCCTCCGACGCCGCGGCGATGCAGTATCTCGCTCCCTACGCCGGATGCGCGCTCGCCGAGTACCTGATGGACAAGGGCCAGGATGTGCTGATCGTGTTTGACGACCTCTCGAAGCACGCCGTCGCCTACCGCCAGGTGTCGCTGATCCTCCGCCGCCCCTCCGGTCGTGAAGCGTATCCCGGCGATGTGTTCTATCTCCACAGTCGCCTGCTGGAGCGTTCCGCCCGCCTTTCCGATTCTGCCGGTGGCGGCTCTCTTACCGCTCTGCCAATCATCGAGACGCAGGCTGGTGACGTTTCCGCTTACATTCCGACCAACGTGATCTCAATCACCGATGGCCAGATCTATCTGGAAACCGACCTTTTCTACCAAGGCATCCGTCCCGCTATCTCGGTGGGTCTCTCGGTGTCGCGCGTCGGTTCCGCCGCGCAAACCAAGACCATCAAGTCCGTGGCAGGCACAACCAAGCTTGACCTCGCGCAGTTCCGCGAGTTGCAGGCTTTCGCCCAGTTCGGATCGGACCTCGACGCCTCCACCAAGAAGAAACTCGACCGCGGCGCCCGCATCGTGGAGCTGTTCAAGCAAAACCAGTACAGCCCGCTGGGCATGGAAATGGAAGCCGTCTATCTGTTTGCCATGCAGAACGGCTACTTCGACGACGTTGCCGTTTCCGATGTGAAGCGTTTCCAGGCTGCGATGGGCGAGTTCTTCTCCACCCGCAAGAGCGAGCTGCTCGACAGGATCCGCAACGAGAAACCCGACCTCAAGAAGGACGCCGCCATGGTCGATGCCGTCAAGCAGGCCATCGAGGACTTCAAGAAGTCCTGGAAGTGATCCAGCCCGTCTAACCGACTTCCGATCCACGATCTCCGTCCTCCGATCCCATGGCCAACCTCCGCGACATCCGCCGCCGCATCAAATCGGTAAAGAACACCGCGCAGATCACCCGCGCGATGCAGCTCGTTGCCGCGGCCAAGATGAAGAAGGCGCAGGATCAGGCGCTCGCCGGCCGTGAGTATGCCCAGCGCCTCACACAGGTGCTCTTCGACATCCGCAAGAACTTCAACGAGGAATCCCACCCTCTGCTGGACAGGCGCGAGGGCAAACGCGAACTCGTGCTCGTGGTTTCCACCGACAAGGGCCTTTGCGGGCCGCTCAACACCAACCTCGCCAAGGCCATCCGCGCGCACACCGCTCCCGATGCCCATTTCGTGACCGTCGGCCGCAAGCTGCGCACGATGTGCGAGAAGCTCGGCAAGAAGGTCATCGCCGACTTCACCGTCAGGGATCCCGTTCCGTTTTCCCAAACCCGGCCGATCGCCCGTTTCATCTCCCAGCAATTCCTCGAAGGAAATTACGACAAGGTTTCCATAGCCTTCACCTCATTCGTCAACACCCTGCGGCAGGATTCCAAAGTCGTCACCCTGCTGCCCATCCAGGGCCACCAGACCGGCGAGGACCAGGCATTCGAAATGATCGGCAAGGGATTCTCCGTCGAGGACCACAAGAATGATCCGGACCACGACTACCTCTTCGAGCCCAATCCCGCCGAGGTGCTTGGCGCGATCCTGCCGCTTTATGTCAACTACGAGGTCTTCCAGGCCCACGTCGAGGCCCGCGCCTCCGAGCACTCCGCGCGAATGGTCGCCATGAAATCCGCCACCGACAACGCCAAGAAGTTCATCAAGGAACTCACCCTCGAATACAACAAGCTGCGCCAGGGAGCCATCACCGCCGAGCTTCTCGAAATCACCACCGCGATGAAGGCCATGGAGTAACGTGCCGAGTGAGCAGTGATCAGTGATCAGTGCCCACACTCACAATTTTCTCCCAAGATACCTCTCAAGACTCCGACACAAACCACTGATCACCGATCACTGATCACTTAAAACTTCCACCCATGAGCAACCAAGGAACCATCGTCCAGATCATCGGCGCCGTCGTGGACGCCGACTTCTCCAAGGCCAGCAAGCTGCCCGAAATCTACAACGCCTTGGAGATCGAGTATGTTCTCAACGGCGTGACCACCAAGCTCGTGCTCGAAGTCCAGCAGCACCTCGGTGACGGATGGCTGCGTGCGGTCGCCATGTCCACCACCGACGGTTTGAAGCGCGGCATGACGCTCACCGACACCGGCAAGCCCATCGCCGTGCCCGTCGGAAACCAGATCCTCGGCCGCATTTTCAACGTCACCGGCGACCTCGTGGACGAAAACGTCGCGCTGGCCGATGCCAACCTCCGCTCGCCGATCCACCGCCCGGCCCCGAAACTCACCGAGCAATCCGCCAACACGGAAGTGCTCGTCACCGGCATCAAGGTCATCGACCTCATCTGCCCGCTGCTCAAGGGCGGCAAGGGCGGCATGTTCGGTGGCGCGGGCGTTGGCAAGACCGTCGTCATCATGGAGCTCATCAACAACATCGCCAAGGCGCACGGTGGTTTCTCCGTCTTCGCCGGCGTGGGTGAGCGCACCCGCGAGGGCAACGACCTTTACTGGGAAATGATCGAGTCCGGCGTTATCGCCACCGAGAAGGACGAGAAGGGCCATCCCAAGCTCAACGACAACGGCACTCCGATCCTCACCGAAGGCTCAAAGGTCGCCCTCTGCTACGGCCAGATGAACGAGCCGCCAGGCGCGCGTCTCCGCGTGGCCCTCTCCGCCCTTACCATGGCCGAGCATTTCCGCGACGAGGCGAACCAGGACGTGCTCCTGTTCGTGGACAACATCTTCCGTTTCTCCCAAGCCGGTTCCGAAGTGTCAGCCCTGCTCGGCCGCACGCCGTCCGCCGTGGGTTACCAGCCGACGCTCTCCGAAGAAATGGCCGCGCTGCAAGAGCGAATCACCTCCACCAACAAGGGCTCCATCACCTCCATCCAGGCCGTTTACGTGCCTGCGGACGACTTGACCGACCCCGCGCCGGCCAATACCTTCGCCCACCTTGACGCGACCGTCGTGCTTGAGCGTTCGCTCGCCGAGCAGGCGCTCTTCCCCGCCGTGGACCCGCTGGCCTCCACTTCCAAGGCGCTCGCCCCGGAAGTCGTCGGCGAGGAGCACTACCGCGTTGCCCGCGGCGTCCAGCAAACGCTGCAACGCTACAAGGACTTGCAGGACATCATCGCCATTCTCGGCATGGACGAACTCTCGGACGACGACAAGATGACCGTCTTCCGCGCACGCAAGATCCAGCGCTTCCTCACCCAACCCTTCCACGTCGCGGAAGTCTTCACCAACGTGCCGGGCGCCCTCGTGTCGATCGAGGATACCGTCCGCGGTTTCGCCGAAATCCTCGACGGCAAGTGGGACGACGTGCCCGAAGGCAACTTCTACATGAAGGGCGGCATCGACACCGTTTCCCGCGACTGAGTTTGCTAGTGTTCAGTGTTCAGTTTTCGGGAATGATCTTCAAAACTGAGCCTCTTCACTGAAAACTGAAAACTTCCAACTGAGAACTTCATGCCCCTTCAGCTCGACATCGTGACTCCGGAGAAAAAGGTGTTTTCGGACAGCGTGGACAATGTCTATCTCCCGGGAGCTGATGGTGAGATCGGCGTGCTGCCGATGCACGCGGGTCTGGTGACAGCGCTTAAACCCGGCGAGCTCCGCTACCTTCACAACGGCCAGGTGGTCACCCTCGCCATCGGCTCCGGTTTCGCGGAGATCACCCAGTCCAAGGTGGTGGTGCTCACCGATATGGCGCTCGGCGAGGCCGAGATCGACGAGCAAAGCGCCGAAGAGGCGATCAAGCGCGCCCAGGAAAAACTCCACGCCGTCGAGCACAGCATGGACGCCGAGGAAGTTGCCTATCTCCAGGGCATCATTTCCCGCTCCGCGGCTGCGATTCACTTCAAGCGCAAGTATCGCAATTGATCCGTGGCGGCGGATGACGTCCGCCATGCCCTCTGCCTTCGAACGACGGTCGTCGTTTTCCTCATCACGGATCGAGCGGTTTCCAGTTTCCCAACCAGTCGAAATACTCCAGCGGCCTGAGCGATTTCTTGTAGTCGTAGGAGCTTGGTTCGTGCGTGGCATATCCGGGATAAAGCCAGGATTTCCCTTTCGCTCGTGCCCAGTGGATCTCTTCCAGCAGTGTGAGCATACCGGGGCTGCGGCGTGAATGCAAAGGATCGAACATCGCGTAAACGCTGGAAACCGCTGTATCGCCCACATCGAGATAACTCACTGCAACGAGCTGTCCGGAGATCCTCATCTCCACGCTCACGCATTCGCAGGGCGCCCGGTCGGGCTGCGGCGAGGGAATGAAATCGCGCAGCGATTCCGGAACATTCGAGGTGAAGCGCGCCCGGTGCCGCATGAAAAGGTCCTCACGCTCGTCGTCCACCACTGCCGGAACCACACGCACCTCCGCATCCGCATTGCGACGCAGGATTCGCCGCTGGTTTTTGTTAGGCAGGAAGGCCGACACGGGGACTCTCAGTGGCCGGATGGTTTGCACGCCGCCATCGTCGCCGGGTGCCACGCTGTAGCGGAAGAAATCACGGCCAAAGTGCCGCCATCCGTCCGCCCACAAGGCGTCCATCAATCCGGGCGGCGCATGATCGAGAGTGCCGGTTTCGTAAATGATCGGAACGGAAACGGACGCCATGCCGGAGAATTGAAAGCCCGACCGCGGCGCACCAGTCGATGCGAAACCGCTGCGCCATGCGGTTTTTCCGCCACTTGACTCCGCGTCATGGAGTGCGAACCTCGGCATGCCTTGGCAGACGCCTTGGGCCGCGCCACCTGACCCGAAACGCCATGATCCATCGACGTGAATTCCTGCGCGCCGCCAGCGCCGCCGCCATGTGCAGTCCCATGCTCGCGCGAGGCGAGTCCGACAAGCTTGGTAAACTGCTGCCTCAACGCGAACTCGGCTCGACCGGTGAGAAGGTTACCGCCTTCGGTCTGGGCGGACATCACGTGGGCAAGGCAAAGGACGAGAAGAAGGCGCAGGCTCTCATCGAAAGGGCCATCGAGCGCGGCGTCCGGTTTTTCGACAACGCGGTGAACTATCAGAACGGCCTTTCGGAAACCTATTACGGCAAGTTCCTCACGCCGAAATACCGCGAGCATGTCTTCATCACCACCAAGTCGAGCCGCTCGACGGCCAAGGAGGTGAGAAAGGAATTCGAGGATTCCCGGCGCCGCCTCGCGACGGATCACATCGATCTCTGGCAGATCCACACCCTGCAGAGCGTGGAGGACGTGAAGGAGCGGATCGACAACGGTGTCGTCGATGTGTTTCTTGAAATGCGCGAGAAGAAAAAGGCGCGTTACATCGGATTCACCGGCCACTCCAGCCAGGAGGCGCACTGTCACTTCATTGACTGGTGCGCCAAACGCGGCATCCACATGGACACGTGCCTGATGCCGGTGAACCTGTTCGACAGCCACTACGACTCGTTCCTCATCCATGTCGCGCCGAAGCTGCGCGAGCAACGGATCGGCCTGCTCGCCATGAAGACCATGGTTTTCGGCCGTGCCCTCGAGCGCGCGAAGGATCTTGATCCCACCGTCATTACCCCGCGCAACCTGCATGAATTTGTCTATTCGCTTCCGGTTTCCTGCATGCTGAGCGGCTGCGAGACCGTGGAACAGATCGATGAAAACACCGCCATTCTCGAGAATTTCAAACCGATGGATGAGAAGCGCCGCAACGAACTGGTCGCCGCCGTGAAACCGGTGTCAGGGCCCGATCTCGAATACTACAAACGCCGTATCTGACATGCGAATCATAACCGTTCTGCTTGCATCCGCCATTGGAGTCGCCGCCGGCGAGGCGGAGATCTTCGCCGCGGAGTCGTCCTGGGAAACGGTATCCGAAGGTCACCGCATCGTCGAAGGCATTGCATGGGCGAAGGACAAACTCTTTCTAACCGATGTGCCGGATCGGGAGTTGTTCCGGATCCCCAGCGGTCGCGGCCAGGAGTTGATGGATGCCGATACCGGAGCTGCCAATGGCCTGGCGGTCGGGCCTGACGGCCGGCTTTACGGAGCGTGCATGCACCGACCGGCGATCGCCGTGTGGGATCTCGAAACCGGCGCGCGCTCGGATATCGCGCTCCCCACTCCGGCGAACGATCTGGCCATCACCACGGACGGAGGCGTTTACTACACCTGGGGCGCCGCCAACGCCGTCTATCGGTTTTCTCTTTGCAACCCGAAGCCCGTGAAAGCGGCTGATCTCCCGAATCCCAACGGCATCACGCTCAGCCATGACGGGCGCGAGTTGTGGGTGGGTGAGTTCCATGGCGACACGGTGCGCGCGTTTCCCATTCTCGATGACGGACAACTCGGCGCTTCCCGCGCAGCATTCAAGGCCAAGGTCCCGGACAATGGCCGCGGCCTTCTCGATGGAATGACGCCGATTTCCGACGGACGACTGCTTGTCGCCACGGCTCTTGGTTTGCAGATCCTGGCAAAGAACGGCGAACCCATCGTGTTGCCGAATCCCACCGCGCACCGTGCCAACTACGTCCGGATCCTGCGGATGGCGGATGGCCGTCGCTGGATTTACGCGGCCCACGAGAAGTCGGTCCTGCGGCGGAAATCCCGTCTTTGATGGGTCCTGTGCATTTTCTGGCAAAGTCCGGGCGATTTCCCGCATGTCATTGCCAAGTTGCGGGTGGCCGGTTGATATGGTCACGCTATGAGCAAACCGAACACATCCCACGCCGCCCTCCAGAAGTGGGTGGATGAAATGACCGCCCTTTGCACGCCCGACTCGGTCGAGTGGTGCGATGGCTCCCAGGCCGAATGGGACCGCCTCACTTCGATGATGGTAGAGAAGGGCACCTTCACCCGCCTCAACCCCTCGAAACGCCCGAACTCGTTCCTCGCCCGCTCAACTCCTTCCGACGTCGCACGCGTCGAGGACCGCACGTTCATTTGCTCGAAGCGGCCGGACCAGGCTGGTCCGACCAACCACTGGGCCGATCCCGCCGAGATGCGCGCCAAGCTCATGGATAAATTCAAGGGCTGCATGAAGGGCCGCACGATGTATGTCATTCCGTTCTGCATGGGCCCGCTCGATTCGCCGCTCGCGAAGATCGGCATCGAGGTCACCGACAGCGCCTACGTCGTGGTCAACATGCGCATCATGTGCCACATGGGCGCGCATGTGCTCAAGCGGCTGGAGGACGAGGCTTCCGGAGCCATCCCGAAGAAACGCGACGGTTATGGAAACTTCATCCCGTGCCTGCACTCGGTGGGCGCGCCGCTCGAACCCGGACAGGCCGATGTTTCCTGGCCCTGCAACGAGGACAAATACATCGTCCATTTCCCGGAAACCCGCGAGATCATGTCCTACGGTTCCGGTTACGGTGGCAACGCGCTGTTAGGCAAGAAGTGCCTCGCGCTGCGCATTGCCTCGAACATCGCCCGCGAGCACAAGTGGATGGCCGAGCACATGCTCATCGTCGGCATCGAGAATCCGCAGGGCGAGAAAACCTATCTCTCCGTCGCCTTCCCGTCCGCTTGCGGCAAGACTAACCTCGCCATGCTCATTCCGCCGAAATGCTATCAGGACGCCGGCTGGAAAACGACCATCGTCGGCGACGACATAGCCTGGCTGTGGCCGCACGAGGACGGCAAGCTGCACGCGATCAACCCGGAGACCGGTTACTTCGGCGTGGCGCCCGGTACCGCCATGACCACCAACCCGCGGGCGATGGAATCCATCAGGGAAAACTGCATCTTCACCAACGTCGGCCTCACCGATGACGGCGATGTGTGGTGGGAAGGCATGGACGGAGAACCGCCGGCCCACGCCATCGATTGGACCGGCCAAGACTGGACGCCCGATTGCGGTCGCGTCTGCGCCCATGCGAATGCCCGGTTCACCGCACCGGCCTCGCAGTGCCCGTCGATCGATGCCAAGTGGCAGGATCCCGACGGCGTGGCGATCGACGGTATTGTCTTCGGTGGCCGCCGCGCCTCGACAATGCCGCTGGTTTTCCAAGCCTTCAACTGGAGCCACGGCGTCTATCTCGGCGCGACGATGGGCTCGGAAATGACCGCCGCCGCCTTCGGCCAACTCGGCAAGGTGCGCCGCGACCCGATGGCGATGCTGCCATTCGCCGGATACAACATGGGAGCCTACTTCGCCCACTGGCTGGAAATGCGCCGCTATCTCAAACACCTGCCGCGCTTCTTCCACGTCAACTGGTTCCGCAAGGACGAGAACGGCAAATGGCTCTGGCCCGGATTCGGCGAAAACATGCGCGTGCTCGAGTGGATCATCAAGCGCTGCCACGGTTCCGCCGCTGGTCATGAAACCCAAATCGGTTGGATCCCCGCATTCGAGGACTTCAACATCGAGGGTCTTGACGGATTCACCGAAGAGGACTTTGACAAGGTGATGGCCTTCAACCGCTCCGAGTGGAAAGCCGAACTGGTCAGCCAGGGAGAGTTCTTCATCGACCTCTACGACCACATGCCCAAGGAACTCATCTTCCAGCGGGAACTGCTGGCCGCACGGCTGTCCTGATTCCATAAACCCGAACCCACCGGCCCGCACGGCACCACCGTGCGGGCTCTTCTTGCGGTCATGCTGCGGTGGAGAGAGCATACAAAGTGTCAGACATATTGTATGATTTTTCTTGCCATCGGTGCCCGCGCGGCTAGGTTGCTTCCCATGAGACGCGCGCGCTGGCTGGCCCCGTGGAAGGATTCGCCGGAGAGGCCGGCGGTTTACC
>Ga0315904_10013488_pt1 | contig 10228 bp, 14 predicted proteins | sample LakEriMetagenome_6_FD_203529 | JGI IMG/M metagenome (GOLD analysis project Ga0315904, IMG submission 203529) | Freshwater fungal communities from buoy surface, Lake Erie, Ohio, United States - Buoy 12 MA120 | ecosystem: Environmental > Aquatic > Freshwater > Lake | place: USA: Lake Erie, Ohio...
GGCGCTTGAGCGTCGGTCCGCAGACGAGGCTGTAGGTCGAAACCTTGCCGGTCTGGGAGTAGATGCTCTGGAGCATGTCCTGGATGTTGTTTTCAGTGAGGCTCGCTGTGGCGGTCGCGTTGATCGAGCCGGTGGGCGTGCGGTAGTTGGCGTTGACGGGGAGGTCGGACTGAGCGCCGTTCTGGATCCAGCGGCCGAGGCCACGGGTGAGGTAGGCGTTGGAGCCGGATTGCTCGCGGCCTTCTTGGTCCGAGCAGAAGGTGGCTTCCATGTCGCGCTTGAGCATCTCGAGGGATTTGCTGACGGCGCGGGCCATTTCCTTCTTTTTGCCAATTCCGGCAACCTCGGAAACGGTGTTCGCCAGATCGTCCACAGATGGAACGCGGCGGAACTTCTGAATGCGGGCCGAGAGGAGCACGCGGTTGGCGGCTTGGTCTTCGTAGTCGGAAGCGGTGACATCCGAGTTGGAGAGAACGCCGGTCAGCGAGGGAGTGCCGAAGGCGTCAGCTTGCCACTGGGTGAGGGGGTTGATGGGTTCTGCGCCCTTCTTCGCCATGGAGACGACGGGGCATGATTTAGCGTCCACGACCGCGATGAGGTCGGAGAGGTCCTGGCGGATGCCAGTTTGGGAGGTGATGAGTGTTGCGGGCATATGTTAAGGGGGGTGTTGGTTTGGATTTGGGGGGTTAGAGCGCTCCTTCGAGGAACGCCGCGATGTCGTCGGTCTTGAGCGAGGATCCTCGAGAGAACAGGTTTTTTGCTCCTTCGCGGTTCGCTATGTCTTGGGCGGGCACTCGGGCACCTTTTGCAGGGCTGGGCGGGTTGCTGGCTTTCACGGGGGATTTCGACTCGGTCTTGGACGATGCGGCTTTTTTCTGGGCGGCCTCGGCACGGGCGAAGCGGAGCTTCTGGCCCTCGATGGCGTCGCCCACGATCATCTCGAGTTGAGGGAGACCTTTGAGGTAGGGGTGGGCTTTGAGGGTGGCTACGAGGCTTTCGTGCTCGGGTGTGCCGGACTTGAAGAGGGCCGGGTAGACGGCCTTGGCTTCTTGCATGACGGCACCGCGCTGCGAGATCCATTCCTTGCGCTTGGGGGCGTGCTCGGTGAGGAGCTCGTCGGCGGTGGCGAGGTATTCACGAACCTGGGATGGCTCGTAGTAGACATCCTCGCCGGCGGCATTCTGGACGGTGCCGCCTTCCAAATTCTTGATCGCCCAAGCGCGGATTTTCTTCGCGGTGGCAACCCGGTCTTCGAGTTGCTCGGGCGTTTCCACATCGGCGAGCGGGTCGCTTGCGGTGGGCGTAACTTGGATCGGAACGGTGGCGTCGAGTTTGGCTCGCAGCTCGCTGACCTCGCTCTCGAGGGTCTCGGCGCGTTCTTCGGCCTCGCGGCGCTTGGCCGTGATTTTGTCGATGCGCTTAAGGAGCTTCTCGGGGACGGGGTTCTTTTCCTCTTCTTTTTCCTCTTCGGGCTCGGCGTCGTCTTTGTCCTCTTCGGACTCGGCGTCGCTGTCGTCGTCAGTTTCTTTGTCGGTATCCTGTGAAAGATCAGTTTCCGCTGAGGTGTCCTCCGTCTCGGTGGCCTCTGGCTGCGCTTCTGGCGCGGCTTCGGTCTCCTCGGCGGCGGGTTGTTCCTGCGGGGTTATCTCCTCGAGATCGAAGCCGATTTCGGCTGCAATGTCGGAGAGCGTCATTGGGGTGTCTTGTGTGTCTGTCGTCATGGTAATCCAACCAAGTGGGTCAGCGCCTTCTGGGTCGAGCGGCACAGGGGCTCGTTGAAATTCAGAATGACGACAGAATTCTGGAAATCTATAGAGCCGCACCCAGAGCGGCAGAAACAGGCATCGACCGACCTATAACGGCAGAAAAAAGCGAACCGCTAAGGATTACTTAACGGTTCGCTTGGCTGAAAAAGAAGTGAGCTCTAAAAAACGATGCCTCTCATGGAAGATCAACTTTCCAAGCTCCGTTCTTTTTTCCGATCCATAGCTTGGAGTAGCCGTATTCGCCGTGTTCTGTGCGAGTAAGTGCCATGTCCGTAAGGTGGCTAGCCAATATGCCAAAAAGTTCGTGGTCAGGAACGCACCAGACCGTTGTCTCTCCGTTGTATTCAAATGACGCATAGAGACGAGACGGAATCTGATCGCAGATTGGGTCTGCGCAACGCTCGACGCCAATACCGGTAATGTAGCCGTAAAACTTTTCTTCAGAGCCAATGGTTGGTAGTATTTTCTGCATAGTATTTGAAAAGGTCCGACGGCTCAGGTCGCTCGGCACCGGAAATTTCCAGTGACGCCCTCAATGACCGCCGGAAAGTTTTCTACATCTTCTTGCTCGCTTCGTCGATGCGCTGGAGGAGGTCGGACTCGAAGCCGCGCAGGGCGTCGAGGGCACCGGCGCAGTGGGCGAGCTGGCCGTGCTCGGTGGCGGTCTTGATGCTGCCGACCAATTCGACGGAGTCGTCGATGTGGTCGCGGAGGATTTGGAGGACGGCTTGCACGACGAGTGGCTTGCTTCCTGGCATGCACAGCGCGGTCGCCATGTCGTCGTCGTCGAGCCGGTCGGGGAGGATGTAGCGGGTGGTTTTTTTTAGGGTGATCATTTTTGGGCGTTTGTTCGGTGCCAGTTGCCGCAATGGGGGCACTGGTAGACGGTGTGGATTTCGGATTTTTCGTGGAAGAGGCGGATGGCGACTCGCTCGGCATCCTGGGCGGTGAGATAGCGGACCTTGCCTGATGGGCATCGGGCGGGGAGACGCTTCGGCATGGGGGCGAGGGAGGTCATGCGAGTTGGAATTTTTTGATGATGGCGGGGAGGGAGAAGGTGTGGCGTTTCTGCCGAGGTGCGGGCAGCGGGTGCAGCAGGCCGACCTCGAGGTAGGTCTTGTAGGTGCGCTCCGAAATGCCGAGGAGGTCCATGACATCGCGCTTGCGGAGCGTGCGGCGTTTAGTAGGCACCTCCTCCGGTAACATGGAGCCGACCTCCTTCCACATTGCCGACTCCAGAAGTGAGGAGGTAGCGGAGGCAGTCGATAGGGTCTTTGCTGGCGCCTTTCTGGCCGTCGGTGCCGGTCCACTCCTTGAGGGCCCAGATGGTGTTGGTGCAGCACTCGGAGATATAGAGCCGAGGCGCGTTGGTGTGGTCGATGGGTGCTTCTTCGTCATAGTAGAGTGCGTTGTTGATGAGGCCGACGCCTTCCTCGATGTTCTCGCCGGGGCAGGATCGGAAGGACATGCCGACATCTTCGAGCTCCTCGAGGAGGGTGGTGGATTGCTCGCGGGTGCCGGCGACGGTGGTGTTCGCATACCTTGAGTCTATCCAGCGCTCAAAAATCTTGACCCCGTCGAGGGCTTCCATGCGCTCGATCTCGGCCTTGTAGGCGAGCAGGCCGAAGCCGAAGGATTTCTGGCCCTCGCCTGCTTCGCCGTCGGCTTTCTTGCCGCTGCTGATCGCCCACGGTCCGGCGTAGCCGACGCCCTCGATGTAGGTGTCGGTCTGCGGCCATTCGCGGTAGACCCACGCCCGCTCGGCGGCGTCGATGCGGACCCACAGCATGAACCAGTTTTTTCCGCCCGCAGGGTCGCAGAAGAGGTAGTTCGTGCCGTCCTGGGGAATCTGGTCGGCCTTGACGACATGCACCGACTCGCGGAAGCGGGGAAAGCGCGTAGCGGCGGCCTTGACGGGGACGCCGTAGGCGCGGCAGAGGATTTTTTCGCGCGGTTGCTTGGCGAGCTCGGTCTTCATGCGGCCGTAGCCTGCCCACGGGTTGTTTTTGGTCTGGAAATAGATGATTCCGGCGTGACGGGTGGTGCATTCCTGCACGACGGGGACTTTTTCAAATCCCTTGCCGCTTTTTCTCGGCAAAAGCTCGGCATCGCACTCCTCGAGGGTCTTGGCGCCTTGGAGATAGTTTTTTACCGTGGGCGAGTAGCCTTCGATGGGCGTAAAGGTGACGAGGAGGATGCCATTTCGGTCGAGAAGGCGGAATCGGATGGTTTCAAGCCAGTCGAGGGGCACTAATTCGTCGCACCAGGCGAGATCGATCTCGCCGCCTTCGATTGTCGTGATGTCCTGGGCGTAATTTCGGAACCAGACCTGCGATTTGTTCGGAAGGACGGCGGTATTTTCGGAGAAACCGTTCTTCTGCGTGTAGGAAATGTTGGTGATCTTGCTGCGCTTGGCCGTTCGCAGCTCGGCGGGCATGAAATTCCACACAATCGGCTGCTGCATGGAGATGGAGTTGTCGTTTGTGGTCTGGAAGCACCACACGCGGCTCGCGGGCTTCTCCAGCAGGGTGCGGACGACCATTTTTCCCGCCCAAGTGGACTTGCCGGAGCGGTTGCCGCCGAGCACTAAGAGGTCGCGGTAGCGTTTGGCGATTTTTTCGGCTTTGGTCCAGTGCTCGGGCTCGTAGCCGTAGCGGATCGGATCCTCTTTTTCCAAGACAATGCGGCGCTCGCGCTCGGCAAGCAGGGCCTTCGCCGCCTCGAAGTCGGAAACAAAGTGCTCGGGCGGGATAAAGGGCAACAGCGGGTGGGGCGTTTGGGTGAATGTCATAGGGCGGCGAGCTTGTCTTCGATGCGGGTGAGCCAATCGGAGGGCTTAGGCTTGGCCTTGCGGGTGCGTTTGGGGCGCTTGGTGGGTTTGGGTGCGGGTTTCTTCGCCCAGGGGAAGGGGCCGGGGCGCAAATCCTCAGAGGTATTGAAGCGATGGCCGTTCTCGCACCGGCGGCGCCGAAAAAACTCCTCGCCGACCAACCGGCAGGAGACGACGCGGGTAGGGGATTGGCAGGTGGGGCAGGTCACCCCTCATACCCTCCATGCAGCAGCGGGTTCGTTTTTGGCTTCACCGCCACCAACGCTCCGCCGGCGTCCACTCCCACCAAGACCGGCTCGTTCGCCCGGTAAAAGGAATTGCTGCGGACCTGCACATTGACGACCTCCTCCTCGAGGACGACCCGCAAAATTCTCGGATTCTGCGGCTGTCTCCCTGGCGCGGTCTTTCCCATCCTCGGCCACTCGGGCGGGGTAGGGGGTTGCTCTTGCTTCGTTTCTTGCTTGTTAGGTTGGGCTTTTTTCATAAAATTTTTCGGGGGCTGGACGAGTGGGGGTAATTTTGCGGAGCCAGCGAACCGACCCCCCTCCCCCCCCTGTCGAGGCCATAACTTCCAATAACCACTCTTGTAGATACTGGGCGGTTGCTGATGTTCAATGACTTACTCATTCGAGTCATTATCCTCCTCGTTTTTAGCCTTGTTATTGAGACTGAGCGGGGTGTTTGCCGGGGGCTTCTCCACCTCGCTACTGGTTCCCGCGGGGGTCTCGATCTCATACTCACCATCGATGTCATCGGCCTTCTTCGGGATGCTGTTGATGAGTTCCTCAAACGACAACGCATTGATCTTCTGGTTGATGTTGATGGTGAGCTGCGCGCCACCTTCGCTGTCGCGGATCTTGTCTTGAGCGGTGCCGGCTACAAAGTTGAGCTCGGCGGCTTTCATCTTGCTGACTTGGGTGGGGTCGTTGAGCTTGTCGCGGAGGGCATCGACTGCCAGGCGTCGGACATCTTTCCAGCTTGAAGCGGCGACTTGGGATTCCTTGTCTTTGGTATCGGGGTGGTTAGCGATGATGCGGGAGATCACCGCGGGTTTGACGCCCAGCTTAGTGTTAATGGCGGAGACCGTCATGCCCATGAGGTAGAAGTCGGCGACGATGTCGCACATCTGGCGAAACTGCGTGGACATCGCATCCCAGTTGACCGTTTCTTCGCACGCAGCGGCCTGTTCTAGGGCTTTTTCCAGCTTATTGGGCCTTGACCCCATCTCGGACTTGATCGGGGCTTCTGCGCGTTTCTGGAGCTTCCATTCCTTGGCCTCCTCGTAATCCATCGGGCAACCGGCATCGAACCACTGGGTGGCGGTCTGGACGCTGACATGGAAATCAGCGGCCAGCTTGGTGGCGATGCTGTGCTTTGTCTCGGGTTTGGCGGATCGTTTGGGTTTCATAAGCGAGCCTACCAGTTGCTGGCCTCGACGACGAGTCGCCGGGCTTCCTCAAGGGAGTGGAAGTAGACCTCCTGCTCGCCGATATCGCGGTTGTATTCGGGCGGCTCGATGTGGTTGAGCGCCCAGCGGAGATAGTCGGCTAGGTCGGAGGCCATGCGGCAGGTGTGCGAGATGCCTGGGTGGTCCTGCCATTCGCGGCCGCAGGCTTGGCACCCGATGTATGGGTCGATAGGTTTTTTGGGGTGGTTCATATTATTGCTCCGCATAATCTATTTTGCGGATTTTGATGGTTGGAAATGACCCCTCCGAAAAATTACTCCTCCGCAAAACAATCCCCCCTTCTTAGGGGGATTTTGCGGAGGTAATTTTGCGGAGGTCATCCATGCTCCGCAGAATTGGAATATTGCGGAGGTTTTGCGGAGGTTTTGCGGAGGCAGGAAAAACATAGTCAGGCGGCGGCTTTCTGTGGTTGAGTGTTCTTGTCTAGGACCCGCTTGATGGTGTCGTGAGAGACCTTGTATTTGCTCATGGCGGCAGAATAAAAACCTCGGGTGTTGTCTGGCCAATTGGCGTGCATGGTCACGATCTCAAATTCTTGCACCTCGTTGAGTGCGGACGGCCTGCCGGACTTGCCCTGCGACTTGCCCTCTTCTTGGGTCTCCTCGGGGAGTTCTGCCGGTTCCCAATGCAATCCCTTGTCGGCATGCTTGATCACGATGTCTGTGGTTGGGTGGCCGTGGTTATCGACTACGGCGGCCCGATTGCCCCGCTTCGCCAGGAGAACCTTGAAGATTCCTTCGTGTTTAGTGGTTTGCAACACGCAGATCGCCCGCGCCCAGTTCGTTAGCTCACTTGAGCCGAGCCCGATGTAGGCATAGTCATTCGCATTCCAATGCGCCCGGCTCTTGCTGTCCGATTGGGGCTTGCCCGTGTGGTGACTCCACACCCATGCGAACCCATGCTCAAACGCCAACGGGTTGCAAAGCTCCCGCAGAAAGTGACTTGCCACCGCCTGCTGGGAAATATCGTCGCCGATGAAAGACAGCAACGGATCCCCATACACTAGGTCGAACGGCCCGTGCTTCGCAATCAGCTCGCGGATGACCTCGATGAACGCCTCACCCGTCTGAGCCGTCACCCGCGCCACGATCACATTCTCCCGCAGGATATCCACCGCCTCGCGTTGCGTCATCTTCGACTGCGCGACGACATACGACATCACGCCCTGGACAACCTCGGCCATATCCCCCATATCATTCTCCGCCTGCACGATCAGGCACCGCAGCCGCCGCTTCGGCTTCATGCCGAAAAACGGCATCCCCAGCGCCCAGGTCATCGCCTGCTGGAGAGTGTAGGAGGATTTGCCAATCCCGCTCTGCCCCAGCAGCAGCAGCTGCCCGCCACGGCACAGCCAGCGGTTCCCCACCAGCGTGCTCGAATCATCCTCCGCCTTGTAACTCCACAGCTCCTCAAAAGTATGCATCTCCACGCCCACCATCGAAGCCCGAGGCTTCGCCAGCGTCTTGAGCTCCTCCAGCGCCTCCGCCACAGGCATATCCCCCGAGGCCAACCGCTGACCGATCTTAGTCGCCTTGCGCTGCGCGGCCGCCGAGGCGATGTCAGCCAGGTATTCCGACACGACCGCGCCACCCGCCGGGTTGTAAGCCAGCGACGAGTCCGCCATCACCAAGCCATCCCGCCAGCACACCATGCCCGACTCCTGCGCCGTCCGCTCCGCCACCTTCAGCAAAAACGGATCCCGCTCGATGGCCTCGAGGATCGTCGTGCCCGTCGTGGCCTTCTTGGCATAGTGCAGCCGGTGCGCCGCGGCGTAGTAAACGCCATTCAGCACCGAGACAAAACTATCGGGGTCCACAATCGCCGACCTCGGCACGCCGGCGAATCCAGCCACACTAATATAGCCGACGACGGCGCTCTCTTTCTCAGGGTATTGCATTAAATAAGTTCTTCTATTAAAACGCGAAAAGCTCGCTCTGCGGTGGCAGGCACGACTCCGTTGCCGAGGAGGCGTAGCTCGTCGGTTCGATTGTCACAGGTGACGCACAACTCGGCATAACCCAGCCCACCGGCAGTCCCATCAGCGTCTCCACCCATCGAGGGTTGAGCTTGCCTGCCACTTGACTCCCAAGCCGTGGCCACATCGCTCCTGTCCGATCCACTTGATAGCCTACATGGTTCTTGCACTCTGGCGTTGCCCACGACTCTGGGCGGCTCCCATCCGTGCTGGGGTTGGCCGGGGCGGGAAGGCCATGCTTGCCCTTGTCGTATTTGTCCCGATTCACTTCTCCGCGAATCGCGGGGTGATTGCTTAAAGCTAATTGGCCATGATTGGCTTGATTGCCAATCTTGCCCGCTTCCTGCACCGTTGGGGTGGGCCAATTCACCTGTTCTTCCAAATCCACCGCAACAGCTAACTGATCCGCTCGACTCTTCCCATCCTTGCGCATTAAGTAATTGGGAGATGTTCCTTTGTAATCCCGCGCTGCTGTCGTAGGCCAATTCTTCTCCGCTACAGCCATTCCAAGGCTGTGACCTCGAGTCTGACCTACTGATGGCGGAACTGAATTGACAGAATCCTTCCAATCTCGTGCGTTGGTCGTAGGCCAAGATGAAGACCCGCTTGCGCTGGTGCGGTGCGCCGACTTCAGCCGCGCTGAATATTCCCCACGCCGCTTTGTAACCGATTGATTCCAGCTCTCCAATGACTTCTCGGAGTCCGAGGGAGATGTGTCCTTCGACATTCTCAAAGAAGCATAGTCGAGGTCGAATAACTCGTATTGATCTGGCGATGTGTGGCCAGAGGTGGCGAGGGTCTTCTGTGCCGAGTCGCTTTCCGGCTGCGGAAAATGGCTGGCAGGGGTAACCGGCCACAAGGAGGTCCACTCGGTCACGAAAGTCCTCGCATGGGAAGGTCTTAATATCCGTCCAGAGAGGTGCTGGGTCCAAGAGTCCCGCTTCCATTTTTGCAACCAAGTTCGCGCAGGCGAAGCCTTCGATCTCGCCATAAGCGATGACGCGCAGATTTGGGATTGCTCGTTTAAGTCCGAGATGAATCCCGCCGTATCCGGCGCACCACTCGATAGCTGTAAATTCTTTGGTAGTATCCACATTAATTTTCCTTCACATCCCCCGCATACACCGCCACAGCCAGCGCCGCCCACAGGTGGGAGCGCATGCCGTAGGTCGGGCCGGGGTTCTTCTTCGTGCCCTGCGGCCCCAGCCGGTCGATGAGCGCCTGCCGCACATTGGCATCCTTTGCCCTGGGCGAGTGGCAGAGGTGCAGCTTCGCATCGCGCCGGTAGACCAAGCGCGGCTCCACCCGAGCCACTTCCACGAACCGCCCGATCCAGACACAGGTCTCGAAGACCTCCTTGCCCACCGCCATGCCGTAGGAGGCGATCATCTCGCAGGCGCACTTGTCATATTCGCGGCCGATGAGGATTTGGCGGATCTCCGCATTCGGCAGGTGGTCGGCCTCAAGGATCCGGCGCCCGTCCCACAGGACAAACGCCGTCTCCGTCGTGCCAGGGTCGAGGGCAAGGATCGTCATACGAGGTCCGGCAGGTTGCGGCGCAGCGAGGCCCCAACCACCCAAGCCCGCACGGCCTCGATGGTCTTCTCATCCATGCCGGCAAAAGCTCCCGCCCCATGCTTGACAAGCGAGCGGCACTCTTGGTCCAGATCGTTCAGCACCAGCAAGGCATCCAGCCCCGACTGAGCGTAGCGCATCTCCGCCTCGTCCTGCGGCAGGTCGAATTCCAGTATCCCCCTCATGGTTAAAACGGAATGTCGTCCGAGGTTTTGGGCGTAGGTTTCGTTGGCGCCTTCACATCATCGCCCCGGTCGATCTTCGCCACCCGCTCGGCCAGCGCCTCGATCACCGTGGCATCCACCTCGTTCTTCGGAGCCATCTCCGCAGGGTTCAGCCACTTCACCTTGTGCCGAGTCTCCCCGTTGTATTCCTCGGAGTCCACGGTGATGCGTGCCATCTGCCCCGCAAAGCTCGCCGCCCCACTCGCCAAGGACTTGATGTCCCAGTTCTTGCCGAAGCAATCGTCCAGCGTCTGGATCGTCCTCCGCGCCGCGGCCTCCGTCAGGTAGCCCCTCCACACGATCTCGCGCCCCTCCTGCGAGCCCGCATCGGTCACAAGCAATGGAATGCGAATGAATTCGCTCCCGCTCCCCGACACCCCGATCCAGCCA
>Ga0315904_10013490_pt1 | contig 10227 bp, 4 predicted proteins | sample LakEriMetagenome_6_FD_203529 | JGI IMG/M metagenome (GOLD analysis project Ga0315904, IMG submission 203529) | Freshwater fungal communities from buoy surface, Lake Erie, Ohio, United States - Buoy 12 MA120 | ecosystem: Environmental > Aquatic > Freshwater > Lake | place: USA: Lake Erie, Ohio...
CGTTGTCGGTGCTGTACACGACGACCGTGTTGTCGGCGATGCCGAGGTCGTCGAGCTTCTTCAAAACCGCGCCCACAAACCCATCGTGCTCCACCATGCCGTCCGGGTAGAGGCCGATGCCAGTTTTCCCTTCCGACTCCTTTTTCAGACGGGTCCAAACGTGCATGCGGGTGCTGTTGTACCACAGAAAGAAGGGTTTCTGCGCCTTCACGTTGCGATCGACGAAATCCATCGCGAATTTGTGGACCTCTTCGTCGATCGTTTCCATCCGCTTGCGAGTCAGCGGGCCGGTGTCTTCAATCCGGCCGTCAGCGTAACAGTGCAGCACTCCGCGGGGACCGAAATTCTTTTTGAATTCGGGATCTTTCGGGTAGTAGTAGGTTTCTGGTTCCTCTTCCGCGTTCAGGTGGTAGAGGTTGCCGAAGAACTCGTCGAATCCATGCGCGGTCGGCAGATGCTTGTCGCGGTCACCCAAGTGGTTCTTGCCAAATTGACCCGTTGCGTATCCCTGTTCCTTCAGCAGGTCGGCAATCGTCGGTGTCCAGTCGGGAATGCCGTGCTCGCTCCCCGGCATGCCGATGGTGAGCAACCCGGTTCGGAACGGATGCTGGCCAAGAATGAACGAGGCGCGTCCGGCGGTACAGCTCTGTTGCGCGTAGGAATCGGTGAACAGCGCCCCCTCTTTCGCGATCCGGTCGATGTTCGGGGTGCGGTACCCCATGATCCCGTGGTTGTAGGCACTGATGTTGTGAACGCCGATGTCGTCGCCCCAGAGGAACACGAAGTTCGGCTTCTTACCGGTTTGCTTCGCGTTCTGCGCGACCGCAGCATTGTGAGTCAACAACGCCAACTCATCGGTTTTGCTGAGTGTCTCGGAACAGCACGATTGGCCGCCCGGGTCGCACGACTGCAATGTCCGAAGCGACGTGGCCGAAAGATCCCCCGCGATCTTCGTCTCGACCGGCTTGACCGCCTGAGTCGACCCGGCGCTAAAGCCCAGTACGGCACCCAGCGACACCGTCATGAGCGACCGAAACAATACGCTCGACAAATTCATGAAGCTCTCCGAAATGAGGATGGAAACGTAGCGACATTCCGTCGGTCGCTGTCGGCCGCGGTCTCGCGGTGTTTTCCAGGAAATGTCACAAGCCCGGAAAAGTCATGAGCAGAGTCACGTACACAACAGCGATTCGTCTCTGCGAACGGAGACGACCGTCCTGGCGTTTCCAGGATCGGGACAGTCACTGGCTCCTGATCGCATCACCTGCGAATCATGAATGACCTCAGATGTGCGACAGAATCTCGGGAATTTTAGCCATGCGATGAAAGTAGGGTCAATCCACCGGCGCGCGTGGCCTGCCCCCCATTGCGGCTGATGCGCGTCGATGGAACGGAGTGTCTTGATGGGAAATTCCGCCCGCCGCCAGGTTCCCGCTGCTGTCAGGAACTCAAGGGCCGCCAACGATCGGCGGGCCGTCAGCAGCCCGTTTAGAATGACGCGGTAATCTGCGTGCGAAGCAATAACCCGGTTTGCCCCGCCACCAGACCGGTGCGGTTCTGGTCGGCGGGAGAATTCTCGAGCCAGGCGGCGTCCGCCGTAAATCGCAGGTTGTTTTTCCCCGGAATGATGAACCAGTTGAAGCCGCTGGCGTACTCTGACCCGGTGCCATACCGGCCCGTCACATACGATGTGCGGCCATACAACTCGACTTCCTGGGGAACGATGAAATACCCTCCCTGCAACGAGCCGCCATAGGCGTGCGTCGAATTCAGCGGCAGCGGTCCGTTCCCCTTGAGCGCCGACAGATCCTGGAAGTATCCCTCCGTCGACAGACTCAACCCGCGATACTTGAAGGCGAGGTCGATCGCGGCCAGCGAAATATGGAACTGTTGCAGCGTCACCCCGGGGGCGAACGCCCCCAACTGGGTGATCAAAGTGCCGTCCGACAGCCGCACCGAGGAATTCTCCGGCGCGTTGTTGCTCGCCTGGCTCCCCTCCTCGATCGAAAATGTATAGCTGCCGCCCGTCCGGATCGTAAGTTGTTCATGGGCCTCCAGGTCGGAATATCCGGGACCAAACACCCCCCACGGCTCCCACCACACGGACCCCGACGTGCAGATGCGATTGTCGAGCTGACTGGGCCTGAGATTGAGCGTATTGAACCCGTTCGAAATCATTGCGTGATAGTACAGCCCTTCGGCAGGTTCACCGGTGAACCAGACTCCCTGACTGAGACTGGGGCGAAAGAACGTCGTCGCCATCGAGCGGTCGGGCCCCTCCTGTGCGAAGAATGAACTCGCAATCCACTCCCGCGTTCCCGGAACCTTGTTCTGGCCGACGCTGATGGTGAACGCGCGGCTCACTCGGTAATTCAAAGCGTAGGCCCGAAACCCGATGGGATTGCTGGTGGCCGAGTTGTAATCGATATTGAGCAGATACGTGAGTTCAGGCAGGATTGCTTTCCCCGAAAGGATCAATCTCCCGCGAGGAATGAGAAAGTTGCTGCTGCTGACCAGGGGAATGACGTTTCCGGAACTGTCGACCCAAGAGGATTCGTCGCTGAGGAAACCGGAATACCGAAAGGTGGTCTGACTGTTGATTTTCAGCGAGAAAGGCGATTCGTCGTCATCCTCGGGAAAGATGACGAATCCGCCGTCGTAACCAACCCTGTACTGCTTGGATGATGGCGCGCCTGGGGAGTCGAATCCGTCGACTGGTGCAGTCTCTCCCAGCGAGTGAAACGGAGACTGTTCCTGGAGCGCCCGAATGTCTTCCGCCAGCCGACGGTTTTCCTGCGCCAGTCGGTCATTCTCCGCGATGACGGACTGCAGCGACTCTTCCAGTCGATCGATTCGCATGTCCCCCAGAGATGATTCCGGCTCGGAAATCATCTCGTCCGCAAGTGCTTGGCAAAGCCATGTGTGTGCGCAAAAGATCACTAATGCGCAGAGTGCCCGTAAGATCCAGCGCCGGCCCTGTTCGGGTGGCGTCTGACTCGATCGAGCTGGGCGGGTGGCACTCCAAGTCATCTCGACGCATCCATGCATCTCAAGCAAATGCGCGGGGGGCGATTCCTGCGCGTCGGTTCAGGTTCTCTCTATCGGCAGACATTTCCGTTGAAATGAGCGGAAGTGATTGTGCCGATTGAATCGAGTGGAGAATTTTTCCTGAACAACACCCGCACGGACTTCGACGGGAAGGGCGTGAGACTGGTGTTGAGCTCATCTGTCAGACGCAGGCGGTTTGACGGAAACACGTCGTCTGTCGAGTCTTTGTGGCGTGGAATATACTGGATTTTTAGACATTCCACGCGATTGCTCTGTGGATCACGAAGTCGATCGATCCCGTGATTCCGGCGCGGATCCTCGGCCCAGCCGTCAGCGGCCAGTGCGCCCAACCGACGAAAATACATAACGGCCAGATGGTCATTCGATCACCTGGATTCGGTTCGCACAGAATGGGCTGATCGCGCGGCTACCCCACCTTGATCGCCCGAACCTCTGTGGCTCGTTCATCGACCGGAATGATGGGGAGTTCGCCTGCGTTTTTGGCCGGCAGGCTGCGCAGATAGTCCATGATGGCCTGCCATTCCTTGATCTCGCGAATGGCACCTTTCTCGGACACCGTGGCAACACTCACCGTACCCATTGGCGGCAGCAGGTCGGGTGTGCTGCCGCGGGGGGTGTCGAGTGCCTCGCTCTTCGACTTGAGGGGCTCACCGTCCTTGTTTTTTGGCACCAGGGTCAATTTGCCCTTCGTGTACTTGGGAATGGCGAGGATGATCATGCCCAGGTAAAGTGGGCAGCTGAGGCTAAACAACCGCTGGTCCTTGCCGGTGATGTCGATGGCGCGGTAGCCGCGGTCCAGGTCGCCAATCTCGATGGCGGTCACGACATCGAACATGGGGCGAGACTTGTCGTAGCGGAATCTCAGGCCGGAAACGCGTGGGAAATACTCGCCGGGATGCGCCGGACTATCCACAAGGCAAAACTCGAGCAGCCCCTTCAGCTCTTGGCCTGTGAAGTAAGCCGTCACAAGGGTGCTGCCGGCCGTGGTGTCGACGACTCCCGCGCCGAGCGGGGCCACGGCGAAGACATCGTAGACTGTTTGCACGCCCGACTTCCCCCGCGTCAAGCCGGTGCGCATCAGCCCGTTGGCGGTGAGCCCGATATCGGCTGTCGTCGCTTTTCGGAACGAATCGGTGACGAGGTTGGCGAGGGGTGTGCCGGCGGCGATGTCGGTAAAGGTGTTGGGCAGATCGCGAGGCACCACCGCCAGCGGTTGATCGATGCGGTAACCGCGCGACGCGAAGACGACCTCGGTGACGGCCTTCTGGATCTTGGTGATCTCATCGGCGATGGCCCGGTCACCGACAATCGTGTCGTCAATCGGGAGCAGCTTGTACGATTCGACCTTCAGCTTCCCGCCGTCCAGCGAGAGCACCAGTTCCCCGAGGCTCTCTCCATACTTTCCCGTCTGCACCACCGGCGTGTGGCCGTTGACGATGATGGCCTCTTCGAGCGCGGTATGAGTGTGGCCGCCGATCACCACGTCAATACCAGGCACTGCTTTCGCCAAGCGGACGTCCTCGCCGTCGGTAAACCGCCCGTCCTCGCCTTTATCGAGGCCGCCGTGGCTGAGACAGATGACGACGTCCACCTGCTCTTGCTCGCGGAGCAGCTTCACCATCCAATGAGGCGAAGGGGCGCGGCCCTCGGCGATGACAGTGGAACGCGGGTGTTTTTCGCGAGCGATCCGAAGCCACAAGACGGGCCTGGCGAACAAAGGGTGGCCCGCAATGTGCTCAACAAAGGGTGGCCCGCAAGGTGAAGTGGTCCGCTGAGGGCATGCGCTACACAGCGGCGCCTCTCCCGGGACAGTCGCTCTGGGCGGGCGGACCTCTGTTTACGCTATGCCGCGGGATTCGCCACGATCAATGACGCTCTTGCGTGTTCAATCGACCGGGATCGACCGAGACGCTGGAGGAAGGCTCCGTTTTTCGCTTTCAGCGGTGCGACAGGAAGTCTGCTGTGTCATCCTCCAAGCCGTCTCCAATTGATGCACCTCCGGCCGGGGCGACTCTTCGGCCGGAGAGTCCCAGTGTATCGACTCGGAGAATCGATCGACTTTGATCGGTTCTTTTCCGATCGCGGAGTCAGCCACGGAAGACTCCCATCCCAGGCTTCGGATGCCTCTTCTTTCCTGCCTGATCCACCTGTCCCCCCGTGCTGTGCAGGCACCCCGGACCGAGTGATCAGATGACGTGCCGGCTGGAAACTGTGCTGTGCTTGCCCGGCGGCAGTTCAACCCTTCCGTCCCCCGACATCGTCTCGGCCGAGTTCACTTCCCACTCAGCCCGAACAACCGGAACTTCAGTTCGCCCGACAACAACTTGACCGCATCCACTCATCGCGGTAGAAGCGAAGCCTTTCCGGCTTGTGCAAAGGCGCTTTTCCAGCCTGTTTGTCGAACCGGATTTTGCTGATTCCTCCGCTCTTCGAGTTCAGGTTGCCGCACATGAAGAACGTCTCCCGATTGCTGGTCCTCGCGACGGCAATCATCCCCGTGCTTGCATGCACGACGGCCCAGGCGCAGGTCTTGCCGACCACCGGCAGTCTCGAAAGCAGGTTCGGGAAGCTTGAACTCGAGAGTGGGTACCCGACGGCTCCCACGGTCGAGAAGGTGTTCGACACCATCGACTACCAGCGAGCCTGTCAGGCTTACCTGTGGGCCTTGCCTCTGATGGCGATGCAGCAGTGGCAGAACGAGCACCTGACAAAATTTGAAGCGGGCAAGTGCGACTACGTCGATTACCTTACCTTTCAGGACAAGCTGGGACTTCTGACGGCGAACGCGACGACCCCGTACATCATGGCGTTTCCGAACCTGAAGGAAACCGGGCCGCTCGTGTTGGAGATTCCGGCCGGTCCGACAGCGGGCGGGTTTACCGACTTTTGGCAGCGGCCGATCACCGACTCCGGACAAACCGGGCCGGACAAAGGAGCTGGGGGCAAATATCTGATCCTCGGACCCGATGACTCCGACATGGCCCCGGAAGGTTACTACGTCTTCCGTTCGCCGACAGTCAACATCTGGTCTGCGCACCGCGCGCTCGACCCGGATGCGGCCAAAGCGCGAGCACTCATTGATGGCCTGAAAATCTATCCCTACAGCCAGCGGGAGAACCCGTCTCCAACGCGCCATGTCGCCCCGAATGGCCGCAAATGGAGTGGTACGCAGCCTCGCGGTCTCGCCTATTGGGAGGGGCTCTCAAAAATCATCAATGAAGAACCGGTCCACGAACGTGATCGCATTCTGATGGGAATGCTGCAGCCCCTGGGGATTGAAAAGGGGAAGCCCTTCCAGCCCACCCAGCGACAAAAACTGATTCTCGAAGAGGCGGCCCGCGTCGGAGAGGTGATGGCCCGCACCATCGCCTACCAAAAACGCTTTGAAGGGGCGACCGTCTGGCCGGGCAAACACTGGGAAATCTCGCTCTTCCTGAAAGAGACGAACCAGGAAGCGCCGCACCACACGCAACTCGACGAGCGAACGTCGTGGTTTTACGAGGCGGTTGGCGTTTCTGTCGGCATGATGGGACGGACCGTGGGGTTCGGCCAACTCTATCTCGAAACCGCCAAGGATCGTGACGGAAACTGGCTCAAAGGCAGCCACGACTATCACCTGAGAGTTCCCAAAGATGCCCCTGTCGCCCAGTTCTGGTCGGTCACCGTCTACGACAACGAGACCCGTTGTTTCGTCGATACCGGAGTGCAGCCCGATCGTTCGTCCCGGGACAAGATCGTCAAGAACGACGATGGCTCGGTTGACCTCTATTTCGGCCCGACCGCTCCCAGCGGAAAACCGAAGAGCAACTGGATCCAGACCCTGCCTGGCAAAGGCTGGTTCTCTTACTTCCGGCTCTACGGCCCGACTCAAGCCTATTTCGACCGGACTTGGGTGCTGCCAGACATCGAGAGGACCAAATAGAGCTGGTTTTTCTGCGACTCTCGTGGGCTGCTCCCGATCGGCTGGCGCCAGCGTGGTTCCTCAGGCGAAAATGTTGGCTGCCGATGAAAATGCTGTGGATTCCAACCGCCTGGCTGCGGTCCGAGCGATCGGGAGTCCGCCAGCACAACGCCGGCGGTCCGCGGCCGGTTGACTGTTCACTGAAGTGTCCCGCGCCCGGTGTGGGACCTCCGGATCGGCGAGGTGCCGTCATTCACGGTTGATTGCCGCCACCTCGCAGATCCAGATATGATCTGACATGATCTGCAACTCCGTTTCGCTTCGAGTGCCCAAAGCCTTGTGCGGACGTGTGTTGTGGCGACATTCGAAGCAGGACGTCTACCGGCTGCGGTTGAACAGGGCGTTGGCTCGGTTCGGTCGGCCGAGAACCAAGAACCGCCGATGACAACCCGACTGGCCGCGATTCTGCTGGTGCTTGGAAGCACGGGCATTCTGTTTGCCGCCGATGGCCAGGAACCTCCGATCTCTCTGGAGGCGGCCAAAGCACAAGGCCGTGTCAAGTCGAGATTCCTGAAGGAAGCGAAGGAGACCGGGAAGTCTGCCGACGCCATTCCCCAGGCCAACGTCGCTTTGTTCCAGGACTCCATCGGGCCAATTCTGCAGCAGAGTTGCCTCGCCTGCCATGGTCCCGATAGGTCCGAAGGCAGGCTGCGCGTCGACCAGTTGAATCCGGATCTGCTGACCGGGCCCGATGTCGAGCGCTGGCGTGAAATCTATGGCGTGCTCGGCAAGTCCGAGATGCCTCCCGCGGACGAGCCCGATTACGCACTCGCCGATGCGGATCGGGGCCGGATCATTGACTGGCTGAGCGGGGAGCTGGACACCGCGTCGCGCGTCCGTCGGCGTAGCCAGGAGCACAGCTCGTTTCGCCGGCTGACGAACTACGAATACAACCATGCCCTGCAGGATCTGCTGGGACTGGCCTACCCCCTCGCGAACAAGCTGCCGCCGGAATCGACTTCCGAAGACGGCTTCAAAAACAGCTCGGAATTGCTGCAGATGTCTGTCATGCAGTTCGAGACGTATCGCGAACTGGCGCTCAAGTCGCTCAAGCGGGCCACCGTGACGGGCGAGCGTCCCCCCGCCGTCACTTACAGCATCTCGATGCAGGAAGAGATGGATCGGGCCACGGGCTCTGGAAACGAGTCCAAGGTGTTCCGCAAGGGCGAAGAGCGCTATGCGCAATCGAGGCATCAGCCGCACCTGTTCCAGCGGGACACGGGCGCGGGCATCCACTACGGCGGAGGCAAGTCGCTGCCCCGGCCAGACGCTGCCGAGAAGACAACCCCCGCCGTCTCCCCCGTGGTGCTGCTGCTGCCCGGATCGAGCGAGCTGAAGCTGGACCTCGACCGCTTTTTGCCCGATGAAGGGATCATGCGGGTCCGGATCCGGGCGAGCCGGTCCACGCAGAACCCGCATGAATTCGCCAGCCTGCGGCTGATTTTCAGTGCCCACACCAGCAACGACGCCAACTTCTCAGACGTTATCAGCGAGCGCGACATCCCGGTGACCGCCTCAGCCGATGATCCGCAGTTCATTCACTTCGACATTCCCCTCGGCGATATCCAGCGGAACCCGTTCCGGCATCTCGAAACCACGTTTCCGCGCCGGGATGAGTATCTGCACATTCGCAACATCTCGAATGCCCCCCGCAGCGACGACCCTCTCCAGGTCCAGATCGACTCGATCGAGATCACCGCGCCGTTCTACGAGCAGTGGCCCCCCCGGTCACACACCGACATCTTCTTCGCGAGTGACAATCGGGGGGACGAACAGGCCTACGGCCGGGAGGTGCTGAACCGGTTTCTCAAGAGAATCTGGCGCCGCCCTGTCAGTGCGTCGGAAGTCGACCAGTTCATGACGCTGTTTGACCGGTATCGCCCACAATTTGCGACGTTCGAAGACGCGATGGTGGAAGTGCTGGCGACCGCACTTTCGACGGCCGAGTTTCTCTACCTGACTCAGCGGGTGACGACCGACGGGTCTGCTTCTCCGGCCACGATCAGCGAGCTCGAACTGGCCAGTCGCCTGGCGGTCTTCCTGTGGTGCAGCCTGCCCGATCAGGAACTGCTGGACCTCGCGGAGCGCGGCGATCTCAGAAAGCCCGATGTTCTGGCGGCGCAGGTGAAACGCCTGCTGGCCGATCCGCGTTCCAGGCGATTCTCGCAGCATTTCGTTGAGCAATGGCTGGGTCTGGAAAGAATCTCGAGTGTCTCCCACCTGGCTGCGGACGACCCCTTGCGGGGAGCGATGCTGGAAGAGCCGGTCGCCTACTTTGAGGATGTGCTGAAGCACAACCGCAGCGTCATGGATTTCCTGCATTCGGACTACGCCGTCGTCAACGAGCGTCTCGCGACACACTATGGCATTCCGGCCGTGTATGGTCCCCATTTCCGCAACGTCCCCATCACGCCACAGACCCATCGCGGCGGGCTGTTGACGAGCGCGGCGATCATGACCATCAACTCTGACGGGACCGATTCTCATCCCCTCAAGCGGGGTGTCTGGATGTTGAAACGCATCCTGGATGATCCTCCCCCGCCTCCCCCGCCGAATGTCCCGGAAGTCGATTTGACGGATCCCGAGATCCTCAAAATGACGCTCAAAGAGCGGATCATCAATCACCGGAACAAACCGGCCTGCTATTCGTGTCATTCCCGGATTGACCCGTGGGGGATCGCGTTTGAAAACTACGATGCCCTGGGAGCCTACCGCACGCAGATCCGGAACCAGCCCGTCGATGCCACGTCCGAGCTGTTCAACCGGCAGACTCTGGCCGGGATCGATGGACTCAAGCGCTACCTGCTGACCGACCGACAAGATCAGTTCGCACGGGCGATGGTGCACAAGCTGCTGGCTTTTGCCCTGGGCCGACCGCTGTCTTTTGGCGACAGTGCCGACATTGACAACCTGACCGCGCAGTTCCGGCAACGGAACGACGGGCTGGGCGATCTGATCTTCCTGATCGTGACCAGTGATCTCTTCAACTCCAAATAAACGGCGGGGAGCAGCCCATGCATGACCAGACCCTGTTCAGTCGCAGAACGTTTCTTCGCGGCACCGGCGTGGCCCTGGCCTTGCCCTGGCTGGAGACCTTTGCGGTGGGCGGACCCACCGCGAACGAGACTCCCCGGCGGTTTGTCAGTATCTATCATCCGGATGGCGTCGGGCTGCCGCTCAAGTCGGACCCGGCCTGG
>Ga0315904_10013491_pt1 | contig 10227 bp, 8 predicted proteins | sample LakEriMetagenome_6_FD_203529 | JGI IMG/M metagenome (GOLD analysis project Ga0315904, IMG submission 203529) | Freshwater fungal communities from buoy surface, Lake Erie, Ohio, United States - Buoy 12 MA120 | ecosystem: Environmental > Aquatic > Freshwater > Lake | place: USA: Lake Erie, Ohio...
CGGAGTTTCGCACGCGCGGCATTCTGCAGCTGTTCGCCTATGAACTATATGTTCGCGGGCGCGGGTTGGGGGCGATGGGGGCCGAGGCGAGCTGGATTCTGGAAGACAACCACCTGATGACCAAGCCACTCGAGATGATGGGGGCGAAGGCGTATCGGCGGTGGCGGATGTATGACCGCGCGATCGCGGTGGCGACGCGGCACGCCTGACGGGCACCAACGCTCAGTGCGCCACTAACCGTCTTGATTCCACTGCTTCACGTGTCTGCCTGTACCCTATAGGCAAGGCGACAACCGAGTCGTGTCGGCATATCGCAGAGCACGGAGGTGCTCCGACGGGGAGCGATCGGTTTGCTGGAACACCGAACGCACGAACCGGCGAAGGCACATCGGGCTGGCGGAGGTAGTGTCGACCCCTACCAGTTTTCCCCCTGGAGCGCGGACCATCAGGGGGATGTGATTTTCGAAAGGCCGACGGTTGCGGTTCCCATGATCTGCGGTCACCACCAGCCATCCACTGTCGAGCAGGTGCTTTGCCTCAAGGTCGGCGAGCAGCCTGCTCAAAATGCGATCCGCTAGGATGAGATTGTCGAAATACTGCTCCTCGTTGCTGGCAAAAGATGCACGCGATCGAAGGTCGCCAGTCGCCCGATCAAATCGGCTTGGCAGGTGGGGCACCGGATAGTGCAGGAATACCAGTCCCGCGTCTCTCTCGAGCGTGAAACCAGCTGCCCGATCCAAAAATCGTTGTAATTCGGCCCGTCTCCACGAGAACAGTCTGGTCCTATTGGGAGTGAGGCTCCAGTCTCCCCAACCCGCTCCGAGAAAGTAGATGATCCCGCCTAGGACATCGGTCGGAACTCTCATGCTAGCGAAGTAAGCGCAATCCGCGACGGGTAAATCAAACGAGCTGGAGCAGTACGGTAGGTGCCAGCCGGCCACCCGTGATTGCCGGCCAAGTACAACAGCATCGCCAAATATTGTTTCACGCGCTGGAAAGGAAGCGCTCGTCTGCTGATCTCGAATCCATAGCCGGAACGAACCGTCCGTCGAAACCGAGTCGACGTGGTGACCCGTGAACATCGCCGGTATGCTCGTCAACGTGCGCTCGCTCGGTGCAACAACGCTTGAAAACGACGTGGACCTATTTATTAGGGTTCCGAACCCCGGAAGTGATGGCAGGTTGCGCTGCACCTCCTCTGCGTCGAGTTCATCAAAGACCACGATGACTGCACGAAGGCCAGGCGTGATTGCAGTCCCGAACGTGGGAGGAGCATCGCGCGACATCTCGAATCGCGACTCGTTAAACCAGAGCGTCGCGGCTTGAACGGCTGAGAACGGCGAGAACGCCGCGAGTGTAGAAACAAATATCCGCGATGTGGCCGACGGCCAGCGACTTGCCGAAGTAACGCATATCGAGAGGAGAGACAACAGCGAGCAGAGCACGAGCGGCTGTTGGATTATTGCTGCGAATTCACTCACGCTAAAACCGATAGCTTGACGAACACAATTCGTGACAAGCATACCCAAAATGAGCGTACCAACCGCGCTCCCGTAACGTTGGGACTTTAAAGAACCGCGACTTATGAGAAACAAGAATGTACAGGATATGGTGACCACGAGAGCGTAGGCGCACGCGAAAGCTGTGTAGACGACAGCACGTAACGCAACGCGATCAACCGCGCCCCACCAAAGACTGTTACCAAGGCTTCGCCAGCCCGCAAAAAGGAACAGAGTGGCGACCGTCAAAGCGGCGAGAAAGCAGAGGCGAAGATCCTGCTCTTCGGATGCTGCCGCCGTCATGTTCGCCCGAGAATAAACACTGTACGGGTTGGTGACAGCACGTGACGGGAGTTCGCCACAAACCCAAGCGAAGCGCAAGCTTCAACGAGCGTCTGTTCGGATAGACTAGCCCATAGCTCCCGCCGTCCCGCTGCAATACGCCGGAACATGGGATCCTCTGGGCTCACCCATTCCAGCACAACCGTACGACGGCTGCATCCTAGCAAGGTGGCAAGCACTGCCCGCAGAGGGGCGCCGCTCTGAACGAGCAGGTGGTGCAGTAGCGACATCGCCAGCACGAGGTCGAATGACTCTGCCGCGCGGGCCAGGAAGCTTTCATGCTCACTGCCGCCAAAGCCCATGGCCGGAGTGGGATGCGTCAAATCGACCACGAGCGGCAGTACCGATGCCCCCAGGTTTTTTGCTGACCGAAACAGGGCATCAACCGTCGCGGGATCCTGATCGATCGCAACAACGTCATGGCCCTGAGACGCTGCGAGCAAGGAGAAAAGCCCATCATTGCAGCCAACATCGAGCACGCGGCCGGGTGGCATGGCTGCGAAGATCTGCTCGAGTAACGATTGCTTGAGCTCCAGATAGGCCGCATCGTGCGGCGTGGCGTCGGCCTGATAATTCGACCACGTACTCTGCTCGGCAGCAGGGGCAAGCCGGGCGAATTGCTTACTCAGGCGCTGGAGCTGCTGAAGTACTGACGTACTTTCGGGACCGTCGAGAGCTGCGAACCCATGTGCGTCTGACTTGAGAAGCGCTTCGCGATGGGTCTCACCGGCTCGCACCAACCAAGTCGGAAGCGAGATGTGCTCCAGTCCAGGTTGAGACAAACGCGCCCGCCAGGTTAGCTGGCGGTACGCCGCGCGGCAATCAAGGCCTGCCGGTGCGTGCCAGAATGCCGCGCGCGGTAGGACTCCTTGGCGCAACAGCAGGAGTGGTATCAGAAAGGTGCGGGAGAACTGATTATGGGCCCGCCACAGCGATTCGCCTACGCGAAGCGGTTGAAACGACGCGACGTCAACCCAGATAGCGCTGCTCCCCCGAAACAGCACATTGTACGGTGAGGCATCCTTGAGCACATATCCACAGCCCAGCGCCTCCCGTGCACAGGCAAGGGTGACCACCCCCGCCTCGTACAACATGATTCCTGGCCACTCCGTGGGATAGGATATGAACGGCACCCGACTGTGACCAAGTACGCCCACCGAGCCTGGGGGAAGCGACGAAGTGGCGGACTGGCTCTCAATCCGCCAGCTCCGCACAAGTCGTCCCGACGCGACCAACTGCTCGGCGCAAGGCGAGGCAAGGAATTCAAGCACGCACTCGCCTTCCTTTCCTCTCAGCGTCCGAACAACGTCAATGGGACTAACCAGAACCTGACCGGCCGGATCACGGAACGACGCAGCGCTCACTCAGACCGCTGGTCTTTGCTGTGGGACGCAGCCGCATCTGGCTTCGTTTCGCGTCGAAGAAAGCGACGGAGTAGACCACCGAGGGTCCTCCTTGCGAGCAGGCTGCCACCAAAAATCCCGGATGCGATCAGCTGGACGAGTAGAGATCCCGAGCCCGGATCTACGTAGGCATGCGCTGCTGCCGGGAGCAGCAAGAGCAAAATAAATGCATCGAGTATATGAGAGCGCATCCGAGCCTTTCGCATAATTAAAAGGTTAACGAAATTTTGACGGGGGGCAATACGTGCACGTCGGCTGCACCTCTCCGCTCAGATTGGCGACGTTGGCCCTTAATGGTCGTCTCGACCGACGTGAGCAGCGACCTCCTCCGAGTCGAGGCGATCTGCCTTTTGTTCGACCGCTCGATGTGTCATCCGGAGTGGCGCTTGCACGGTATTCTCCGATCAGTCGCTAAACCATATATTGATAATCTACCCCTTTATCCGGACCGCATTAACGGAAATGATCGCCGCCCAACAATGATCCTCCTGACCGGAGCTCTCGGCCAAGTCGGCTATGAGTTGCGCACTGCGCTGGCGGCGAACGGCCCGGTAGTCGCTACCACGCGCACCGAGCTGGATCTGACAGACGCGTCGGCGATTCGCGCCGCGGTACGCGCGGCTTCCCCGAAGGTGATTGTGAACGCGGCGGCGTATACCGCGGTGGATGCGGCTGAACGCGACGGGGCTGCATGCGCGTGGCTCAACACGGAGGTGCCCCGCATTCTGGCCGAAGAGGCGGAACGGTGCGGGGCATGGCTGGTGCACTACAGCACCGACTACGTGTTCGACGGCACTGGCCGGCGGCCGTACCGGGAGAGCGATCCGGTGGCGCCGCTTGGGGTGTATGGGCGCACGAAGGCCGACGGAGAGGCGGCGGTGCGGGCGGCGTGTGCCCGGCATGTGATCCTGCGCGTGGCGTGGGTGTATGGGCGGCGCGGGAAGAATTTTCTGTTGACTATCCAGCGGCTGGCGGCGACCGGGAATCCGCTGCGAATCGTGCACGATCAGGTGGGCGTGCCCACGTGGAGCCGGAGTATTGCCGAGGCTACGGCGGCCGTGGTGCAGCAGCTGCTTGAGCGGACCGATACCGACATGCTGGCGGGCACGTATCACGTGGCTGGCGCGGGTAGCTGTAGCTGGTACGAGTTTGCCTGTGAGATCGTGCAACAGACGGGTGATGCGGCGCAGGGCGTGATCGTGCAGCCCATCACGACCCACGAATATCCAACCCCCGCACGCAGACCAGCGTACTCGGTGCTGGACGCGTCGCTGTTGGAGGCGGTGTTCGGTGTGGTTCTGTCGGGGTGGCGCGAGCAGCTTACGGCGTGTGTCGAAGATCACGACTAGAATCCCCATCGCATCTTTTGCCAAATCACAGCGAGAAATGACCCAGGTAACTGATACCCTGTTGGTGACCGGCGGCGCAGGCTTCATCGGTTCGGCGCTCGTGCGGTTGCTCATCGCCGAGCGCGCATATCGCGTCGTGAACCTCGATCTGCTCACGTACGCGGGCCATCTCGAATCGCTCGGTGAGGCGCGGCACGATCCGCGACACGTTCATGTGCAGGCCGACATTGCCGATGCTGCCGCGATACGCGATGTATTCGAACGGTATTCCCCGAGCGGTGTGCTCCATCTGGCGGCCGAGTCGCATGTGGATCGCTCCATCGATGGCCCCGGTGCCTTCGTGCACACCAACATCATGGGTACGTTTACGCTGATGCAGGAAGCGCGAAGACGGAACGAGCAATGTACGCGTGAGGGGCGACCGTTCCGCTTCCTGCATGTGTCGACCGACGAAGTGTTTGGCAGTCTGCACGAGGGCGATACGCGCTTTACGGCCGATACCCCGTACGATCCCCGCTCGCCCTACTCGGCCAGCAAGGCCGCGTCGGACCATCTGGTGCGGGCTTGGGGACATACCTATGGCTTGCCGGTGGTGATCACGAACTGCTCAAACAACTACGGGCCGTATCAGTACCCGGAGAAGCTCATCCCGCTCATGATCGCCAACGCCATCGCCCGGAAGCCGCTTCCCGTGTACGGCACCGGTGCCAACATCCGGGACTGGCTGTACGTGGACGATCATGCTCGGGCCATCCTTGCTGCGTTCGAGCACGGGGAGTCGGGCGCCACGTATCTCGTGGGTGGTGACGCCGAACGGACCAACCTCGAGGTGGTGCGCCAGCTGTGTGACGTGATCGATGCGCGGCTGGGCCGCACAGGTGCCGAGTCCACGTACCATCTGGTGACCTTCGTGAACGATCGGCCCGGTCACGATTTTCGCTACGCGATCGATGCGAGCGTCACGCGAGACCAGCTCGGGTGGGCGCCGCGTGAGAGCTTTGGGTCGGGGTTGGAGAAGACGGTGGACTGGTATCTCGCCAATCAGGCGTGGTGCGACCGCGTGACCACCGGCTCGTACACGATGGAACGCCTGGGATTGGGAGGTGCCGCATGAACGCCGTGCCGCCGTTTGTGCGCCGCAAGGGCATCATTCTAGCTGGCGGTGCCGGCACGCGCCTACACCCGATGACGCGGGTGGTGAGCAAGCAGCTGCTCCCCGTGTACGACAAGCCCATGGTGTACTACCCGCTCTCGGTGCTCATGCTGGCGGGGATCCGTGAGGTGCTGGTGATCTCCACCCCACAGGATCTCCCGCGTTTTCGCGAGCTGCTGGGTGATGGCACGCAGTGGGGCATGACCTTCCAGTACGCGGAGCAGCCTACGCCGAACGGGTTGGCGCAGGCGTTCGTGATCGGGCGTGAGTTCGTGGGGAATAACCCGGTCACCCTGGTACTCGGCGATAATCTTTTCTTTGGCCATGGCTTCACTGGCATGCTCGAGTCCGCTGCGGCACAGGATCAGGGTGCCACCGTGTTTGGGTACCGAGTGCATGATCCCGAGCGATATGGCGTCGCTGAGGTGGATGCGCATGGCCGAGTGCTGAGTATCGAAGAGAAGCCGGCGAAGCCGAAATCGTCGTATGCAGTGACGGGGCTGTATTTCTATGACAATGCGGTGCTCGACATCGCGGCGTCGCTCCGTCCATCACCGCGCGGTGAATACGAAATCACGGATGTGAATGCCGCGTACCTGGCTGCCGGCGCTCTCAAGATGCAGTTGATGGGGCGTGGTATGGCGTGGCTCGATACAGGAACCCCGGATGCCCTGTATGACGCCTCTACCTTCGTCGCGACCATGGAGCGACGGCAGGGGCTTAAGGTCGCGTGCGTGGAGGAAATTGCGTTTCGCCACGGTTGGATCACCGCGAGCGAACTCGAAAGACTGGCCGCGCCGCTCGGTTCCAGCGCCTACGGACGCTACCTGAAGCAGATCGTCCAGGAGGAGGCGTGATCACAATTGAGTCCACGCCATTGGAGGGGCTGCTGGTCATTCGCCCCCGCGTTTTCCGCGATGCGCGAGGCGCGTTCTTCGAAACGTGGAATCAGGCGCGATACACAGAGGCGGGACTCCCTGAATTCTTTGTTCAGGACAACGTAAGTACGTCGCGCCGCGGCGTATTGCGGGGCCTGCACGCGCAGCGTGCTCCCTATGCACAAGGCAAGCTCGTAACGGTCCTCTTTGGCCGTGCCTTCGATGTCGCGGTGGATATTCGAGCAGGATCGCCAACGTACGGCCAATGGCATTCCATCGAGCTCGACGCTGGTACAGGGACACAGTTCTACATTCCACCAGGTTTTCTGCACGGTTTTGTGGCGCTCGAAGACGATACTGTTTTCAGCTATAAGTGTACCTCTCCTTATCGGCCAACCGCCGAATTCAGTGTGAGGTGGGATGATCCGCTTCTCGGGATCTCGTGGCCGCTAACTGAGGTGGAAGTGTCGCCAAAGGATGCTGCCGCGCCTACCTTGCACGAAGCGCTGTAAGTCGAAACTCGCGCGCAGGTAAAGAGCGAACCATTACGCCGGCCGACAAACGTTTTGATGAGCTGGCTCCCTTATCGCTTCACAGTAAGTGCCAGAAGCCAACATGTCTTTATCCTCCGTACGTCGCTACGCCATCAGCGCGCTCTCTTTGCTCGCCACTGCATTTTCTTCACCGACCCGGCTGGTTGCGCAGCCTCGCCCTACCCCGCAGGAAGCCAGCGCACTGCTGCAGGCGCGCCCGGAGCTGGTCATGCAACTGCGGCAGCGGCTTATGAGCAGTGGCCTCAGTCCCGAACAGGTGAGGACGCGACTCAAGGCGGAGGGGTATCCTGAGAATCTGCTCGACGCATACCTGGGTGGTATGAGTACTGGGGGCGCGCAAGCGAAAGTCACCGACGTCCTATCCGCCATGCGTGCGCTTGGCGTGGTGGACGCAGATGACGTGACGGATCTCGAGGCGCTCGCAAGAGATCGACAGACGGCTGCCGCACGTCGCTCGAATATCGATCCGTATTCGGCCCGCGCCGATAATGGTTTGACCGATTCGGGCGCGGTGATCTTCGGCCTCTCCGTCTTCCGTGAGCCAACCAGCCGCTTCGATCCCAACCTCAATGGTCCGGTGGATGCGGGTTATCGGTTGGGGCCAGGCGATGAGCTCGTGCTCATCCTGACCGGCGACGTTGAGCTGGCGCATACGCTGGAAGTCACGCGCTCCGGCTTCGTTGTTATTCCCCAGGTTGGACAGATCGGAGTGGCCAACCTCACGCTCGCACAGCTTGAGGATCTGCTGTATGCGCGACTCGGGCGCGTTTACAGTGGTGTACGGCGCGGAGAGAGCGCCACCACGCGGTTCTCGGTAACGGTGTCGCGTCTGCGAAGCAATCAGATATTCGTGGTCGGTGATGTCATGAACCCCGGCGCCTATCGTATTTCAAGTGCGGCAACGGCTCTGAGCGCGCTTTATGCCGCGGGTGGTCCAACGGAGCGCGGTTCGCTGCGCCGAGTGGAGCTGCGCCGTGGCGCTAAGTTGGTGGGCACGCTCGATGTGTACGACTACCTGCTGCGCGGCGATGCATCACAAGATGTGCGTTTGCAACAGGGAGACGTACTCTTCGTGCCAGTGCATGGACCGCGTGTGCGGGTTGACGGTCCGGTGATACGGCCCGCGACCTACGAGCTCAAAGCAGGTGAGCAGCTCGATCATGTGCTACGAGCAGCGGGCGGTTTACGCGCCACAGCGGCGTCGCAGCGAGTGCTTGTTGAGCGGGTACTGCCGGCGCGCGCACGCACAGGACTCGGTGCCAGCCGGGTTTCAATCGATGTGCCGCTAGACCGCAGCGGGCTGCCGCCGGCGTTCGATTTGAACGACGGCGATCTGGTGCGCGTGGCGCGCATCGATGACCGTGTGCGTGATCGCATTACTGTGAATGGTCACGTGTGGACGCCCGGGGAGCAGGGGTACTCGGAGGGGCTCACGCTTGAGCAGGCATTACGCAGGGCTGGCGGGGTGAAGCCTGATACGTATTTGGGGCGCGTGCTGGTGTCGCGCCTCAACGCGGACAGTACGCGCCGTATGTACCGGGTAATGTTGCGAGATACCACTGGTGCCACGGTAGAGGAGTTCACTCTGCAGGCAGACGACGAGATCACCACTTTCAGCCGCACGGAATTCCGTCCGGAGCGCTACGTCGCGATCGCCGGTGCGGTGCGGAAGGGTGGGCGCTTTCCATATCGCGAGGGGATGACGCTGCGCGATCTGGCGATGCTGGCCGGTGGTTTGAGCGATTTAGCCGAGCTTCGGCAGGCTGAGATCGCGCGGCGCCCGGATACATCGAGTGCATTGTTGCTCAGTGAGACTGTTCGAGTGCCGCTCGATAGTGGATATCTCTTCGCCGAGGGTCGAGTGGCGCCGCGCGGAGCAGGGGATGTCTTACTCAAGCCGTACGATAATGTGCTGATTTTTGCTGATCCTGAGCGCCGCGCGCCCATAACGGTGAAGATCACGGGTGAGGTGCAGTTTCCCGGACAGTACACACTGCGCACGCGAAATGAGCGTCTCAGCGCTCTAATTTCCCGAGCTGGTGGACTCACTGCTCACGGCGATGCCGCCGCCGTTTACTTCAGCCGGCGTGTAGATAGCAGCGCCACGGTGAACCGCTTGGTACGCAGCGCAGCGCAGGTGCGTGATGCACAGACCGGACAGGTAAAGGCTGTTGTGTCGGATACGGGTAAACTGGAAGACGCCGGTACCCGCATTCGGGTCGGTATTGACCTACCACGGGCGCTGGCGCGTGAGACATCAAGCGAAAATCTGTTCTTGCTGGATGGCGATTCAATTCAGGTACCTGCCTTTCAGCAGATCGTGACCGTACGCGGCGAGGTGAATGCGCCCACGGCACTTGTTGCAACGGGGCGTGGTTTGGGGTCGTACATCGATGCTGCCGGTGGTGGTACGGAGAGAGGCCATACACGTCGTGCATACGTTGTTCAACCCAATGGTAAGATCGAGAGCCGGAGACGTTTGTTCTGGGTCGTTACATTAGATCCGCGCCCGAGGCCAGGGGCTACGGTAGTGGTACCAGCTAAAGGGGAGCGTTCTGCGGGAACACCATTCCTGCAGACGCTCGCCGTAGCGGCACAAACGATCGCGGCGTTGGCGACAGCGATCGCGCTAAGTCGATGAGGTGCAATTGATGAAACGATACAAGTGCGAAAAGGGACCGCCGATGGCGGCCCCTTTAATTTGGCGGTGGAAAATCACCGGTTAATTGGAGAAACCGCATCGACCTGGACAACCAAACATCGGCGTCTTGACCAAATAAGCGATGAGGTGAGGAGCCGGGTTCGAACACGTCGGGTCGACGAGGACCCAAAGCAGAGTGCTGGCTTTACTGGCTGAACATCGCATCCCCAAAATGACGTTATCGCGCGATCACATTGACCGTGGTCCGGTGCCGCGGTAGTGGTTGCCTTAAAAACAGAGCGCTTTCATGATGTCAGTGCCGATTGAAAATTGCACAGATGTGCCGACCGAAATTGCACACTCGGGACGCCTCCTGAGCGTCTGATGTGAGACGCTCCCCTGTGGGAT
>Ga0315904_10013492_pt1 | contig 10226 bp, 10 predicted proteins | sample LakEriMetagenome_6_FD_203529 | JGI IMG/M metagenome (GOLD analysis project Ga0315904, IMG submission 203529) | Freshwater fungal communities from buoy surface, Lake Erie, Ohio, United States - Buoy 12 MA120 | ecosystem: Environmental > Aquatic > Freshwater > Lake | place: USA: Lake Erie, Ohio...
AGAAGTACAGCGTCTGCTGCCTGCCGGTCTCGAGGTGGACACGTTTGACGGATCTGCTTGGGTGGGCCTCATTCCCTTTTCCATGCGCGGCATCGGGCTCGGCAAGGGTCCCGGCGTTCCTTATCTCGGCTCCTTTGCCGAGGTGAACGTACGCACCTACGTCGTGCGCAATGGGCGACCAGGGGTGTGGTTCTTCTCTCTCGATGTCGACCGCCTTCTGCCGGCAGCCGTGGCCCGGGTGACGTATCGCCTGCCGTATTGCTGGGGTGCCACCAGTCATGAGCGAGTCGGGGATGATCTCGTGACCCGTGTCCGGCGGCGGTGGCCAACGCGCACTGAGGAGTCGCACATCCGGGTGGAGATGGGCGAACGCGTCGAGGCTGAAGATTTGGACGTGTTCCTCACCGCACGATGGGGCCTGTATTCGGCGTCTCGCAAGGGCCTGCGCTATGCAGCGGTCGATCACGAGCCATGGCCTTTGCGCGCGGCTCGTGCCCCGCAGTGGGACGGGACACTGCTGGAAGCCGCCGGTTTGGCAGCCCCGATGGCTGAACCCCATGTGCGGTGTTCCGATGGCGTCTCCGTGCGCATCGGCCTCCCACACTCCTGCTGAGACGAATCCCAGCGCGGGGTCCGGGGCCCTATCCGCGCTTACAGCGTTCACTGCAGTACTTGACGTTGGCCCAATCTTTGGCCCACTTGCGCCGCCACTCAAACGCCAGGCCGCACGTCGCACAGATCTTGGGAGCGAATCCGTTCTTCGTCCGAGCAACTCGAGCCATGGGAATAACGCTATGCCTCGTCCGAGATTGGCAGCGGTCTAGACGTCGCAACGACGGGAGCCAACTAGCCTTGTAGATGCGCGCCTTTAGGAGGCGGAGCGAAAGTCTCCAGCCCTTGGCGGGTTTCAGGAAAGAACTGATCCAGTTACGCGTTTGGGCGATTTCAGTTACGGGCTGGGGCAGTCCTTGGAACGGTTGGTCTACGCCGTGATTACATGGTGTCGAGAGAGCTCTTCGTAATCAACGCTTTGAAGAGTAAGGGGGGAACCAGTGTCCGGAAAGATGAACTGGGACAGAGAAGGCAGACGCGCTCGTCAGGAGCGAGCTGCGGCAAGACCGCATGAGGTTGACGTTGCTCTGGCTTTCAGGACGTTGTCCTTCTACCTGCGTGAACGGGATGTGGACACTCGATTCGTGATCAGCATCCCGTATGAGTGGGAGAAGATGTCAGATGATCAACTAGCCCCGTATTTCAAAGCTCATAGATCTGGATCGTGTAAGGCACTACGAGCATTGAAGGATGCGAACTGGTGCAGAATTTCGATTGCTACGGCTGAGTCGGTCAGCATGACTGAATGCGAACTTTGCAGTCCGTATTCAAACTAAACGCACGTTGTTCGTCTAGGTCAGATTCAGGGGGTTATTCATTTTGCAAGTACAGGACGCTTACACCAGTTCAGAAATCATCAGAATTCTGCGAGACCGCGGGACTGAAGAGGTCGCTATCTACGAAGATTCGGAGAATCTCAACTCTGAAGTCGTGAGAATCGATTGTAAGCAGGGCGATTTGGAATTCAAGTGTGACCTGCTTGGCTCTGATCCATTTTTCATTGGGATGATTCTCACAACGACCATTCTCTGCGTCACTTCCAGTCCATTTAGGTTCGCCAATTCATTGAATTCACAGATGTTGAACGCGACATTTCAAGTGGCTCTCAACGACGAAGATGAAGTTGTCAAGGATGATGATGGCGCTTCCTTGATGATTGCCGACACATCGGTGGTTTTTGATGGTGGGGTTACACCAGAGCACATCGAACGTCAGATTTCGCTTTGGCTAGAAGATGTCATTGAGGGATTCGGTCTGGACGAATCGATTCTCGAGTCAAGTCAGATTCAGGGAGTCGTAAGTGATGAGCTCAAGGAAATGGGAATGGCAGAACAGATTAAGTGGATGCTTGAGATTGATGCTCTACCGCGGACTGCACGACAGCTTGCATCCTTTCTGATGAAGGACAAGCAAGAAGTCAACAGTGTTCTCTATCGCCGATCAGATTTGTTTTGCCAAGACAAGGCTCAACCACCACGCTGGAGCCTCTTGCAACCAGGTTCATAGAAACGCGAGACACCAAGTAATAAAGACCGAAAGAAGTCTTTTCTGCCTTACGACATCAGTTGCCCACAGCGTCAGGAGTTGAAATGGCATTAGAGCCCACCCGAATGATTCGCACGCTTGACGATTACGGGTTGACCGGACTGCCGTCAGAGACTGAGTATCCCCAGGGGACAGATGGGTGGGATGGCTATGCAGTGCCCTGGACTGAAGTCTTAGTCAATGATCGCCCTCCCCTTGACAAGCAGAATTCGTTGAACACCTCAATTGAGGGTCCACTGGGGAGATGGTCAGAACCTGGAGAAGTGATCCTTGAGAACGCGCGTCGGAATGTCCACGTCCGACCTCCTGACGATGTCGATGCACTGGCGTGGTATCTACCTTTTCACTATTTCGGCCTTGACTGGGGAATCTATGTGAAGGAGCAGTCGGTTCTGGAGATCGCTTCGTACATCTATCTCGAGATGGGTCAACCGCTGCGAACCGCGAAACTTGTAGAGGACCTATGCAGAATGGCACTCACGGTGCTCTACCTCCATGAGGCCTTTCATCACAAGGTTGAGTCGTTCGCAACGCGCCTTGAAATGTCAACCCTCCAGCCTGCTTATCGCTCTTACAGGGACAAAGTTGTCTCGGCTGTTCGAAACACAGATCTTCACCTGGAGGAGGCGATTGCTTGTGCAGAGATGCTGCTTCGACTCGACGAGACCACCTACAAGAAGGGCGTTGAGGCTCGGACTCGACGAGCAACCAAAGCTTTCCTTGTGAAGTGGATACCGCTTCTGCGGCCTGGCTATCGGCTCGGACTCATACATTTGGATGATGAGTCAAAGTGGTCGCTCCAAAGCCAGGTCGCCGAGGGAACCGTAAGCCCCAAGAGGTCAGTGACTGATTGGTCATTGGCGGACAACATGCTTCGTGGTTTCTATGACAAGGATGCTGTTGCTCACGTGATTGTGCCGATGGGCTCAACGCCACTCATCCCTTGGCTCAATACCGCAGACCCATTAGTAAGTGTGTCGACGGAACGACTTGTGCGACATCTCCGGCGCGAGTTTGGTTACGTTGAAATTGCGAGTCGCGGCAAAGGTGGACACCGTTGGTTCGAGTGCCCATCAGGGGACAAGCCGCCCTTCCCACTTCCCGCCAATCGAGAAAGTCTTTCCCCAGTTGTTCTGCGCACTGTCGCCTCTGCTCTTGGGTATCGGTCAATCCGGGAGCTAGCAAGCAACTGTTAGCTCCTCGGAGCAACGACTGTGTAACTCCCTTTCAGGGAGGCTCACAACAGAGTAAGACGGCAAATCAAATTCGCGACGGCAAAAAGTTCGCTTAGCTCGGAATCTTGAGTGAGTCCGGATCATCTAGTAGCCAATGATCATCACGCCAGATAGTGGAAGGGTGAGACGATTGCTCGCATAAATGGTGTCAAAAAAAGTGCAGACCTTCTCAAAGTCCTTTGAACCTCTGTAGTCAAGTCGGACTGCAATCACGAGGAAGTCAACTTCTTGCATTACGCATGCTTGAAAGAGATCCTTCAAGAACTGGTAGTTGGTGACGCCGCGTCCCGCCTCAACTTCAACGACTACTCGCTCTCCGGGATGGAAAGCGTCTGCGTCGAAAGACTTCTCAACCTTGCCGTTTCGCCCATAGAGCACCGGAACTTTTATCTTTGATTCGGCTGTCTTCCCGTTTTCGACCAGGAATCCGAGCGCTTCAAGACTTGGACGAACTACTTCGAGAACCTCGTCGCTTGTTTGACCAACGTTTTCGTGACTGGCAATCTGATCAAGGCAGGCATCAAAAACGTGGACTACGGCTTTGAGGAATGCTGAGCATGCAGAGTGCTTTGGGAAGTACTGCCATGACGCAATAGATGCCGACATACAATGAAAAGTAACACTGCTCAATTAAGGGGAAGTTCCCATTCCTACACGAACCTTGCTTTGGCACTTCATGAATTGCGTTCTATGTGTCCAAAAATCCACGCGGTTGCTGTAGAAGGGAGAGATCATGCGTCTGTTTGGCATCGAGTAAGGGAACCGGAGGGAACCCTTCAATGTCCACTGATCGACCTCTTGACTGGGGAAGGGAAGTTGCTTTGAACAACCCAGCGCCAATATAAGGCAGAAAACAGGCGCAATGTGTTGACAATATTGGCGCCTCATGTAGACTCACCTAGAGGAGGTTTCCGTGGAAAGTCGAGACAAACGCAAGAAGTTCGTGGCCCTCGCAGAGGCCCGAACTGCAAAGGCCATGCAATCCATACGCCTAATTGGCAACCTTGCAAACAAGTCAAACTATGAATTTACAGATCTTGATATCCAGCGCATCACAAAGGCGCTTGAACAAGAGATAAAGGATTTGAAGACCCGATTTCAATCGTCCGGGACAAGGTCTCGTCCGGATTTCAAGCTCTAGGGGGAAGTGTGAGCGCAAAACACAATCTCAGCAGCGACCAATGGTTCTGGCTTCGGTACCAAAATTCAACTCCGTCTGCCTCAGGAGATATGGCCCGAAATTTCAAGAACGAAGGAAGACGAGATATTGATCCAGGCGTATTTCAAATGAGCCCAATTCCCAACCCCGCTCGCTTTCTTGCCCGTGAATCAATCCAAAACACCATTGACGCCAGTCGAGATAGGAGATTCACGGAGCTGCATGGTGAGGGACCAGTTGAAGTTGTCTTCCGATTTAGGGAGCTTTCAGGTCAAGAGAAAAGGGATTTCGTAAAGGCAGCGGGAATAGATGAGCTTGCCTCTAGACGTGCACTGTTGCCCGAGGGGTCAGCAGCTAAAGAATCACGGAATTGCCTGGACTTTCTGACCAATGACACCCCGTTGAGAGTTCTCTACGTTGATGAACATGGTGCTTCTGGGATGTATGGCCCATGGGATGACGACTTTGGAAGCTCAAAAATGTCAGTTGCCATGCTCAGTCAGAACATCAGCGAGAAGCCGACTTCAGCAGGTGGTGCATACGGGCATGGGAAGTCAGTTAATGCGATGGCATCCAAGATACGCGTGAATATTGCATACACATGTTTTGCTGCAGACGAACGCGAGGAGAACACCACCCGGCGCCTTCTTGGAGTTACGTATTGGCCTAATCATTCGGATAGTGGACTGAAGTACACAGGCTTTGGACTTTTTGGAGAACTTCAACAGACGGGGAACAGTCCAATCTGCATTCCATGGGAAAACACAAAAGCCGATCAACTCGCTGAAAGGCTTGGGTTTGAGTTACGGGATTCAAGCAACCGCGATCAGTGTGGGACCTCAATGCTGATTGTCGATCCAGATATTGAAGTGGACGATCTTCGTCGAGCAGTTGAGCGGTATTGGTGGCCTGCGATAAGCGACCGTGTGCTTCGGGTGAGGATTGTTGCTCCTGACGGATCGGTCCACCCGATTCGACCGCGACTTGATCCGATACTGCGTGGATTTGAAGATGCATATCAGGCGATACGGACCCCCTCTGGGCAGGATGACTCGGCGGTTCGAGTTCGTCCGGCATCAAATGTCGAAACATTGGGTACCAAGTCCGGCGATATTGCCATGGTCCCAGCGACCTCTCTCGGAGACGACCTGGACCAGGGCGAGCAGAGTTCATTGGTTGCGTACATCCGCGGGCTTGGAATGGTCGTGAAGTATCGGAAGCTTGGAATCGGACCGGCCTTCATCCACGGAGTGTTTGTGTCGAATCCGGAGCCCGAAATAGAGATTCTTCTGAACAAGAGTGAACCAAAAACTCACTACGACTGGCTCTCGGAACCTGATGAACCCAATGCTGAGACTAGAGAGAAGATCCGTCTTCTAGTTCAGAACATCAACAACTCAGTTCTGAGGGAAGTAAAGGAATATTCAAGGTCAATCACACCTGCGGAAGATGATCGACCTATCAGGTTCAAAGATCTTGACAAGGAACTAAGGGATTTGGTCTTTGATTCAGGCGGCGGCCCGCCCCCGTCCGGAGAACGTGATTTTGCGATTCGCCGTAGTCGTCCCAAGAAGAGAGCAATTGGAGACCACCTCATCCAGGTTTCAGGAAAGGTGGTTTTGCAGCGAAGCTCGGAAAGGTCGGGACCATGCAAGTTCACTCTGCACTACTACTTGCCAGATGAAATCTCTAGAGGCAAACCGGTAGAACTGGCGATCTCTGTTCCCAGTGGGTTCGTGCGTTCAGAAACAGACCCAAACACCTATGTTGGCGAGTGTAGTGACGAGCCCTTCGAGGTCAATTGGACCACTCCTGCATACGACAGAACATGGGTTGGCGAACTTGATGTAGAGGCGGTCATTCATGTCCCGTGAGCTTTCATTAGTAGTACGCCCCTACGACGATGCCTATGAAGATCTCTGGGATGCACTTGCCTCTACCGTGATCAAGACGAGAGTGAATACTTTCGCAATTGGAGAACATCGACTCTCAAATGAACATCTCGCATCGCTTTCGGAAGCGCAGTCATTTGTAGAAGTTGATTTGGATCTCTCTGAAGTTGGGACACTAATTGAACCACTTGATCTGACTTTGGAAGACCTCAGGCTCAGCGTTCGAACATACTCAAAGTTCATGAACTTGTCGGATGTGGTGTTCTCCGAACTGATGGAGAAGCTCGGCGAAATGCCGCTATCTATTCAATTTGACGGAGAGACTCGACCAGATCTGAGTCCTCTCTTCGCACATCACACCGGTTTTCAGGTCCAGGTTGCAATAACTCTCGACGTTGAGCGAGACCTTCCTGAGAACTCACTAGCTCCTAGACATCAACACACGATCCTTTCGGAGGCACGCTTCTCTTTTGTTTCTACAAACACAGAAGGCAGCGGACTTGAGATAAGACGGCTCAATGAGGAGACGCGAGTCACCGAACGGGTGCCAAAGAATGCTTCTATCTACATCAAGCGAATGGAAAGTCCAGTTACCACCAATCGGTTGAATGACGTACTCGTTACGTACGTTGATGGTCGCTTGCTTGATCGGATTATGGCTCGAAGGGGTAGTAGTGCATCAAAGCTCCACGTTGCGCAGATTGGAGTTGCAATTCTGAGTGACGTTGTTCTGCGATCGTCGGTTGAGCTCAATCGACAAATCGTGGAGGTTGGTGCGCCACCCAATTATGAAGATCTAAAGCGCACCGTGTCCGGGAAGTTGATTGACATGCTGCTGAAAAAGGGTCAAGCGCCTGGTCACCAGGACACCGCCGAGCAACTTCTCGAGGAACTGATTGACCGCCCAGAGAGATCATTGGCACGAGTTCAAGCGGTGTACTCCTATCAATTGCAGGCTCTCGAGAGTCTTGAACTTGAGGAGAATCAAAATTGAGGTACCGATCATTTTCTCAAAGTGACTCAGAAAAGTTGCGGGATGCGTTGATTGCTAACGAGGCGATTGACATTGATCAACTTGGAGTGGAACTAGGTGACGGCGAGCTCTTGGATCTTGAACCACTTCGTCGATTGAATTTGAATGCCGTCGCCAGATGTGAGTCTGGAGTCTTGCCTGAAATTGTTGAACTTGAGTGTTCCGGTGAGCTGTATCTCAGTCTTCGTGATGTACCAGTGGAAATTAGAGACGACGCAGGGTTCTGGCGTTGGGTGTCGGCGTCTTCCCTCCTTCAGTTCCTCATTGCCAGGGACACACCCTCTGGCAAGCCCCTCGGGAAGGAAGCAATCGGAGCAGGAACCAATATCGCGGATATCCTCGCCTGTCGCATGTTTCTGAGAGCCCAAGTTGCACGACAAGTCCTTCCAAATGGAGATTTGGACTTCTCTGTTCTCATTGACTTGGGTCCGAGGCACCATGACTTCTGGCAAAGCCATGTTGTCCGCGTGTCAACAGGATCGGAGCGCAATCTCGCTCAAGCGCTCATTGATAGTCATCGCGCGGATCATATTCCCACTTCAGACTTGCGAAAATTTGTTCGGGATCGGATAAACCGCCCCAAGGCCACGGTTGCTACCTACTTAATGTCTGATGATGAGGCCATTGACTATGTGACGAGACAACGGGACATCTTCTCAGCCGAAGACCAAGAGGATGACCTTGACTAGCAACAGCAAACTTGGACCTGTTGGGGCTTTCTCACACGAAATATTCAGGGAAGAACCGGGCCAGTTAGTTCGCAGGATTTCCATCGGTGATCGAATATTTGAGACGACACTGGTGTCCAGGCTCAATGATGTCGCGGCGGACGATGAATGGTGGCTGCAAGTCATCCGTGGCGAAATTCCGGTAGTTCGGCGAGCAGACACCGACATTCGACGACTGCGACTTGCGGATCTCTTCTGCGGATCGGGTGGCTTCACTAATGGAATTCAAATGGCTGCGAACGCGTTCGGACTCAAGATTGATGTCAAATTCGCAGTCGATACCGATGTAGCTGCACTCGGTATCTACCGACAGAATCACAGACCGATCAAGACTGTCGGTCGATCGGTCAAGGACATTCTTGATTCTCAGGTCATCATCAAGGACGGAATGGCGCGTTTCTATTATGACCCAGTCCTGGTTCATGAAGAACTTGAAGATTTTGCTGGTGACGTTGACCTGGTCGTTGCTGGTCCTCCGTGTCAGGGTCACTCCAACCTGAACAATCACACTCGCCGCGATGACGTTAGGAACGCCCTCTATCCGACTGCGGCGGAAGTTGCTGTGGCAGTTGGCGCAAAGGGAATCTTGATTGAGAACGTTCCAGCAGTTCTTCATGACAAATACGAATCGGTCCGAATCACGCGCGAACTACTCGGTGAGTTGAAGTGGTCAATGGATGATGCCGTTGTTGCAGCGACCTCAATCGGGTGGCCACAGACAAGAAAGAGACACTTCTTGAGCGCATCATCTAGCCAACCTGTAATCCCTCTCAGGGAGATTGTTGATGCCCTAGGGTCGGAGCCGCGGTCGCTGAACTGGCTTCTAGGTGACGTTCTTGATGTTGAGTCTCCGTCCTTTATGGATCAAGTCGGGAAAATGAGCGACGAGAACATTGAGCGAATCAATTACCTCTTTGACAACGACCTGTACACGCTGCCTGATCATATTCGTCCAAAATCTCACCAGGACGGCCACACGTATCCATCTTCATACGGCCGGATGCGATGGGATAAGCCTTCAGGAACCATCACCACGGGTTTCATGACGCCTGGTCGAGGTCGGTTTGTCCATCCTCTAAGAAAGCGTCCGATAACACCGCGAGAGGCGGCGAGAATTCAAGGCTTTCCGGATTCATTCAAGTTCGGATTGGATGATCAACCTCCATCAAGGTCGTTGTTGGCAAAGTGGATAGGTGACGCGGTCCCAGGGCCGCTTGGCTACGCCGCTGCAATGTCGATTATTCCTACGTTGATCTGAGACGAATTGATGCGCACATTTGACTCCAACCTTGAGCGAATAGTCGCTATCGAGTTCGATCGAGTTGGTCTAGAGACCGGATCATGTCCAGACGTTCTTCCCGGGCGCCCTGATTTCGTGATTCGAGGAGCGAATATCGCGGTCTTCGTCCACGGTTGCTATTGGCATCGCCACTACAAATGTCGCTTGTTGAGTCGATCTGGCGGTGCCCTCACTTCTCGTTCCGCAAAGTTTCCCCGGTCGATTATGCGTGATGATCTTGTTAGGAAAGAGCTACGTCAAGCGGGATGGTCGGTTGGGGTTCTGTGGGAGTGCTCACTTCGCGAAGATCTCACTTCCGTGGTTGATAACTTCAAGAATCAAATTGAGTCTTGCAGCAGCGAAAAGCCTTCCGTACCTTGGCTCTTTGTCGCCTAGTTAAGGCGGCCAGTACCGGCGGCTTAGCCGCGCTCGCTCCGTGAACACGAGAGGCGGGGTACACCTATGCCCGCGCACGGGTTTCGACTTCGGTTAAATCAAACTGAAGTCCATGAGATCTAACCGAGCCCGTACGGTTCCAGTACCCCCCGAACTAGCCTGAGCAATCGGTCGGTTCGGTTCTCCGGGCGAGTTTCGCTCCGGGTTCTGCTCCGCCCCTGCGCCTTTAGCTCAGCTGGTAGAGCAACGGACTTTTAATCCGCGGGTCCTGGGTTCGAGCCCCAGAGGGCGCACCACACCGGCCCGTTCGCGATAGCGCACGGCGACGGGCCCAGAGAGGGGGACCA
>Ga0315904_10013493_pt1 | contig 10225 bp, 5 predicted proteins | sample LakEriMetagenome_6_FD_203529 | JGI IMG/M metagenome (GOLD analysis project Ga0315904, IMG submission 203529) | Freshwater fungal communities from buoy surface, Lake Erie, Ohio, United States - Buoy 12 MA120 | ecosystem: Environmental > Aquatic > Freshwater > Lake | place: USA: Lake Erie, Ohio...
GGCCGGCGGATGGAGCGCGTCGCCTTCCTGGAAGGGCAGCCCGAGCCGGTCGGCGACCGCGCGGGCGACGGTCGTCTTGCCGCAGCCCGACACGCCCATCACCACCACGAGCTGCGGCCCGTCGTGCGACGACGTCGCTGCGATCGACTCGACGATGGACATGCGGTTCCCCGGTGGCGTCGCGGTGGGAGCGATCCGCGGAGTCTATCGCACCGCGGCGCGCGGCCGTGCGCCCGCGGCAGCCGACCCGACCTTTGGCGACAACGCGGTCAGGAGTAGAATTTATGGAGAGACGGCCTCGATTCGCCGCCGACGCGACCGCTTGCCCGACGAGGATCCGGCATGTCCTTCCCCGCCATGGCCGAGCTTTCCCGCCGGCTGTTTCTCGACCGGATGACCACGGGGATGGGCGGGGTCGCCCTGACCTCGCTCCTGGCGCGGGAGGCGGCCGCCGAGACGGCCGGGCTCGTCGCCGGCCCGCCCCCGAAGGCGAAGCAGGTGCTGCAGATCTTCTGTCCCGGCGCCGCCTCGCACATGGACCTCTGGGACGAGAAGCCGGCCCTCGACAGGTTCGACGGCACGCCCATGCCCGGGGCCGAGACGGAGGTCACGTTCCAGGGCAAGAACGGCAACCTGATGAAGTCTCCCTGGCCGTTCATGGCGGCGGGAAAGTCGGGCAAGCGAATCTCGTCGATGCTGCCCCACATGGCCGCTCACGTCGACGACATCGCCTTCCTGCACTCGATGGTCTCGCGGACCAACACCCACGGGCCCGGCTGCATCTTCATGAACTCGTGCTTCACCCGCGAGGGCTTCCCTTCCGCGGGGGCCTGGGTGAGCTACGCGCTCGGCACGCTCAACGACAACCTGCCGACCTACGTGGCCATCCAGGACGTGCGGGGCGAGCCCCCCAACGGCAAGGCCAACTGGGGCAACGGCTTCCTGCCGGCGAAGTATCAGGGCGTGACGATGGCGATGCAGCAGCCGCTGCGGAACCTGTCGCGGCCCGCGTCGATCTCGGCCGAGGAGGATCTCGCCACGCGGCGGTTCCTCGACGAGATGAACCGGCGGCATGCGGACCAGCGGGCCGGCAACGACGAGCTGCGGGCGCGGATCGCGGCCTACGAGCTGGCGGCGCGGATGCAGACGGCCGCCCCCGAGGTCAGCGACCTCGCGGGCGAGACCGCGCAGACGCGGAAGCTCTACGGCACCGACGACCCCAACCCGCTCAAGGCGGCCTATGCCCGCAACTGCCTGCTCGCGCGGCGGATGCTCGAGCGGGGCGTGCGCTACGTGAGCCTCTACTGCGCCTCGCGGGCCAGTGCCGTCGACGGCCTGCTCAACTGGGACGCCCACAAGACGCTCAAGAGCGACTACGACCGGCACCTGCCGATCTTCGACCAGCCGACGGCCGGCCTGCTCACCGACCTCAAGGAGCGGGGCATGCTCGACGACGTGCTCGTGATCTGGTGCACGGAGTTCGGGCGGATGCCCACCCGCCAGGAGGGCACCACGGGCCGCGACCACAACCCCGACGCCTTCACCACTTGGATGATGGGAGCCGGCGTGAAGGGGGGCGTGAGCCACGGGGCCACCGACGAGCTCGGCCGTCGCAGCGTGACCGACGTGGTCACGGTCTACGACTTCTACGCCACGGTCCTGCACCTGCTCGGCATCGACCACGAGAAGCTCACCTACTACCACAACGGCGCCGCCCGCCGGCTCACCGACGTGCATGGCCACGTGGTGCACGACGTGCTGGCCTGACCCTGCCGTGGAGTCCTTCGCCATGCGCCTCGCCCCACCCCTCCTCTGCCTCGCGATCCTCGGCCTGCCGTGCGCGTGGGCTGCCGACGACGACGACGAGAAGGCCGGCATCGCGTTCTTCGAGCAGCGGATCCGGCCGGTGCTCGCCGCGCGGTGCTACGGCTGCCACAGCGCCGAGGCCAAGGAACTGGAGGGCAACCTCTACCTCGATTCCAAGGCGGGCTGGGAGAAGGGGGGCGACGGCGGCGCCGCGGTGATCGTGCCGGGCAAGCCCGAGGAGAGCCTGCTCGTCGCGCTCATCCGCCACGCCGAGGAGGGCCGCGAGATGCCCCCGGACGGCGACAAGCTGTCGGATTCCGTGATCGCCGACTTCGTCACCTGGATCGACATGGGCGCTCCCGACCCGCGGCTCGACGGCAAGGTGGAGGTGAAGCGGGCCGACAAGAACTGGTGGTCGCTGCAGCCGCTGGCGCGGGTGGAGCCGCCCGCGCCGGACGACGCCCCGGAGAGCCCCCGGGACTGGCGGGCGAATCCGGTGGATCGCTTCCTCCTCGAGGCCATGAAGCGGCAGGGCCTCGCGCCGAGCCCGCCGGCCGACCCCCGCACGCTCATCCGTCGCATGACCTACGACCTGCACGGCCTGCCGCCGACCTTCGCCGAGGTGGAGGCCTTCGCCGCCGCCCATGCCCGTGATCCCGACGCCGCGGTGGCCGCGCTCGTCGACCGCCTCTTGGCCTCGCCCCGCTATGGCGAGAAGTGGGGGCGGCACTGGCTCGACGTCGTCCGCTTCGGTGAGAGCAACGGCTACGAGCGGAACTTCGTCATCAACGACCTCTGGCCGTTCCGCGACTACGTCATCCGCTCCTTCAACGACGACAAGCCCTTCGACCGGTTCATCGTGGAACACCTGGCCGGCGACGTCGTCGGCAAGGACGATCCCGACGTCGAGATCGCCTCGGCGTTTCTCGTGGCCGGGCCCTACGACGATGTCATGAATCAGGATCCCGTCGCCAAGGCCAACATCCGGGCGGCCACGCTCGACGACGTCGTCACGGCGGCGGGCAGCGCCTTCCTCGGCCTGACGATCAACTGCGCCCGCTGCCACAACCACAAGTTCGACCCGATCCCCACGGAAGACTACTACCGGCTGCGGGCGGCGTTCGAGGGCGTCACGCACGGCCGCCGGGTGGTGGCGAGCCCGGCGGAGCGGGAACGATACGCCGAGCAGACCGACGACCTGAAGAAGCGGGTCCGGGAGCTCGAGACGCAGCGGGCGAAGCTCGACGCCCGGCTCACGGTACGGGCCGAAGCGGAGCTCGCACAGCGGTCGTTCCCGCGGCCCAAGGTCGATGCTCGGCTCACGGAGGAGGCGTTCGAGCCGCAGGAGGCCCGCCACGTGCGGATCACGTTCTTCGCCAACGCCGGCGATCCCACGGGCAGGAGCGAGAGAGACTTCGGCCGCCTCACGGAGGTCGAGGTCTGGACGGCTGACGACGCGCCCCGCAACGTGGCCCTGGCCTCCGCCGGCGGCCGCGCCGCGGGGGCGCGGTCGGTCTCGGCCGAAGACTTCCCCAACGCCTACGGGCCGCAGTTCGTCATCGACGGGCGGCTCGGGGAGCAGTATTTCATCGGCGCGCCGCCAGTGCTGACGATCACGCTCGCCGAGGTGGAACGGATCGGTCGACTGACGCTCTCGAACGCGGCGGGGGGCCGCGACCTCATCCCCCGGTATCGGGACGAGTTCCCCTGCGAGTATCGCATCGACGTCTCGCTCGACGGGGAGCGTTGGACGACCGTGGCGAGCGGCGACGACCGCGAGCCCTGGTCGCGGAACCACGGCGTCGAGCGGCTCAAGCGGGAGCTCGTGACCGCCGCCGAGCGCGAGCAGTTGGCCGCGCTCGACCGCGAGCTCGCGGAAGTCCGCGGCCGCCTCCGCAAGGTGCCGCCGCTCCGCGAGGTCTGGGCCGGCCAGTTCCGGCAGCCCAAGGAGCCGACCTACGTCCACCGCGGCGGCGACCCGACGAAGCCCGCCAACCCGGTCGCCCCCTCGAGCCCGTCGGTGCTCGACCAGGTGACGAAGCCCTTCAGCCTGCCGCTCGACGCGCCGGAGGGTGAGCGGCGGCGGCGGCTGGCGGAGTGGATCGTGTCGCCGGAGAACCCGCTCACGCCCCGCGTGCTGGCCAACCGGGTGTGGCACTACCACTTCGGCACCGGCATCGTCGACACGCCGAGCGACTTCGGCTACCTCGGCGGCCAGCCGACCCACCCGGAACTGCTCGACTACCTCGCCGGCTACCTGAGCGACACGCGGCCGGGGGGCGCCGGCTGGCGGCTCAAGCCGCTCCACCGCCTGATCCTCACGTCGCAGGCCTACCGGCAGTCATCGGCCTCCCGCGAGGACGCCGCCCGGATCGACAAGGACGCCCGCTTCCTGTGGCGGTTCCCGCCGCGGCGGGCGACGGGCGAGGAGATCCGCGACACGCTGCTCGCGGTGGCGGGCGTGCTGCAGCTCGAGCCGATGGGCGGGCCCGGCTTCCGGCTCTACAAGTTCACCCAGAACAACGTCTGCACCTACACCCCGCTCGACACGCACGGGCCGGAGACCTACCGCCGCGCGGTCTACCACCAGAGCGCCCGGGCCAGCGTCGTGGACGTGCTCACCGACTTCGACTTCCCCGACATCGCCTTCGCCGCCCCCCGGCGGAGCAACACGACGTCTCCGCTCCAGGCGTTGACGCTCCTCAATCACTCCTTCGTGCTCGACATGGCCAAGGCATTCGCCGCGCGGATCACCGCCGCGGCCAGCCCCGTCGCGGAGGCCTACCGGCTGGCATACCAGCGGGAGCCGACTCCGGAGGAGCTCGAGCACGCCCGGCCCTTCGTGGCGGCCCACGGCCTGGAGGCCTTCTGCCGCGCGCTGCTCAACTCCAGCGAGCTCATGGCCATCGACTGACCCGCCCGGAGCCCCGATGCCCACGCCCCGAGACCGCGCGTCGCCCCGAGCAGGGCCGCATCAGCGCTTCGGCCGGCTTGTAGCCCTCATCGCCTGCCTCTGCCTGGCGGCGGCCGGCGTCGCCTGGGCGGAGCCGGCGCGGCCGAACGTGCTGCTCGTGCTCGCCGACGACATGGGCTACGGCGACCTCGGCGTCCACGGCACCCCGCACATCGAGACGCCCCGGCTGGAACGGCTCGCGGCGGAGAGCGTCCGCTTCGAGCGGTTCTTTGTGACGCCGCTGTGCGCGCCGACCCGCGCCGCGCTGCTGACCGGCCGCGCCGCGCTCCGCACGGGCGTATGGGGCGTGAAGCAGAATCAGGAAACCATGTCGGCGGACGAAGTGACGCTCGCCGAGGCCTTGCGGGGGGCCGGCTACCGAACCGGCTGCTTCGGCAAGTGGCACAACGGCGAGCTCTATCCGACGACCGCTCCGGGCCAGGGGTTCGACGAGTTCTTCGGCTTCTGCGGCGGGCACGTGAACGGCTACTTCGACGCCAGCCTGATGCGCGGCGCGACGCCCGAGCCGACCACCGGATACATCGCCGACGTGCTCACCGATGCGGCCATCGACTTCATGGAGCGGCACCGCGACCGGCCCTTCTTCTGCTACGTGCCGTTCAACACGCCCCACACGCCGCTCCAGGCCCCCGACCGCGAGTTCGCCGCCGCCAAGGCGAAGGGCCTGTCGGACACGGAGGCCGGCTACGACGCGATGTGCGCAAACCTCGACGCGAACGTGGGCCGCCTGCTCGACGCAGTGGACCGGCTGCGGATCGCCCCCGACACGATCGTGCTGTTTCTCTCCGACAACGGTGCCGCAGCCCCGCGGTTCAACGCGGGCATGAAGGGGTTCAAGGGGAGCCTCGACGAGGGAGGCTCACGGGTGCCCCTGTTCGTCCGCTGGCCCGGGCGACTCGGCCCACCCCGCGAGATCCCGCAGATCGCGGCGGTGATCGACCTCTATCCGACGCTGCTCGACCTGTGCGGCGTGCCGCCGCCCCCCGGGCCGCCGATTGATGGGATCAGCCTGCGGCCGCTTCTCGAGAGGCGGCCGGTGACCGGTGGGCCGGAGCGGCTCCTGTTCACGAACTGGTCGGGCCGGCCCGAGGCGGGAGCCGTCCGCTCGCCGCGGTATCGGCTCGTGTCGGACGGCGGCCGCTGGCGGCTCTACGACATGCTCGCCGACCCAGGCCAGGAGACCGACGTCGCGGCCGCGCATCCGGACGAGGTCGCGCGGCTTCGGGCGGCCTACGACGCCTGGTATGCCGACGTCACTGCGGGCTTCTCGCGTGCCCCTCGGCCGCTGCCGGTCGGCCACACGGAACACGATCCTGCGGTGCTGCCGGCGACGCTCGCGAGCTTCACCGGCGGGATCCGCTTCGAGCCGCGGCCGGGCTTCTCCCATGCCTGGCTGACGGGCTGGACCGACGCCGCCGACGCGATCCGCTTCGACCTCGACGTGGTCACGCCCGGCTCCTACGAGGTGGCACTCCTCTACGCCTGTCCCGAGGCCGACGCGGGCGGCACGGTGCGGGTGCGGGCCGGCGACGCGGTGGTGAGCGGCGCGGTGCCGGCGTTCGCGGGGCGGGAACTGCCGCTGCCGCATCGCTCCACCGAGAACCGCGATGTCTTTCGCGACCGCGAGTGGGGCGTGCTCGCGCTGGGCCGGCTGCGGCTCGAGCGCGGGCCGACGCGGTTGACGGTGGAGGCGGTGAACAAACCCGGCGCGAGCGTGATGGACCTCAAGGAGGTCGTCCTCCGCCGGGCGGAGTGACGCCGCCGGGTCACTTCGGCTTCGTGTCGACGCCCTCGGGCGGCGCGCGGCGGACGAGTTCCTGCCAGTCCCGCACCCCGATCCGCCGCTCCCAGGCGGCGTGGGCCGCCGCCATCTCCCGCAGCCGCTCGGGCTGCTCGGCGGCCAGGTTTCGCAGTTCCGTGCGGTCGGTCTCCATGTCGTAGAGCTCCCAGGCGCCGGTGCGGTCGCCGAAGGCCACGTCGACGTCGCCGAGGTGGTCGTTGTAGTAGGCCACGAGCTTCCAGCGGCCCTGCCGCATGGCGCGGTTGCCCTCGTGCTCCCAGAACAGGGGCCGCTGCCGGAAGGCCTCTGCGGTCGCGGCGTCGCCTGAGATGAGGCCCACGAGGCTGCGGCCCTCCGGCGGCGTGATGGCCGACTCGCCCACCCGTTCTGGATACGTCCCGCCGGAAAGCTCGACGAGCGTGGGCATCACGTCGATGAGGTGCGCGGGTTCCCGCACCCAGCCGCCGCGGCGGTCCGCGGGGATCCCCGCCGGCCACGACACCACCAGCGGCGTGGCGATTCCGCCCTCGTGCGTCCAGTGCTTGAACTGCCGGAAGGGCGTGTTCGAGAGGTTGGCCCAGGGCAGGAGCACGCCCTGGAACGACCGCGGGTCGTCGGCCGGCCGCCGGTCGGGCTCTCCCTTGCCCACCGCCTCGGCGCAGCCGCCGTTGTCGCTGAGGAACAGGATGAGCGTGTTCTCCCGGCGGCCGGTCCGCTCGAGCGCCGCCAGCACGTCGCCGATGCGGCGGTCCATCCGCTCGACCATGGCGGCGTAGACGGCCATGCGGAGATCCATGTCGTCGGCCGTCTCGGTGGTCCACCGCTCCGCGTCGGGATGCGGCGGCGCGAGCGCGAGATCGGCGGGGAAGAGTCCCTGCTCCTTCTGCCGCGCGAAGCGGGCCTCCCGCAGTTCCCGCCACCGGTCCCCGTAGCGGCCGCGGTACCTGGCGATGTCCTCGGGAAAGGCGTGGAGCGGCCAGTGGGGCGCGGTGAAGGCGAGATAGAGGAAGAGCGGCCGCCCCGCCTCCGCCTCGTCGATGAACGTCGCGGCCCGGCCCGCGAAGGCGTCGGTCGTGTAGAAGCCGTCGGGGAGCGTCTCCTGCGGCACGTTCTGCTCGACGATCTGCCCCGGCTTGGGGAAGAAGAAGCTGCTCGCCCCGCCGAGGATGCCGTAGTAGCGATCGAAGCCGCGGTCGAGCGGCCGCTGCCCCTCGCGCTCGCCGACGTGCCACTTGCCCGTCATGAAGGTCTGGTAGCCGGCCGCCCGGGCCACCTCGGCGAGCGTCACGCACCGGCGGTTGAGCACGCCGCGATACTCGGGGATCTCGCGGAAAAACCTGTTGATGCCGTTGGTGGGTTCCATGAACCCGATGCCCGTCTGGTGGGCGTAGAGCCCGGTGAGCAGTTGCGCCCGCGTGGGGCAGCAGCGGGCGCCGTTGTAAAACTGGCTGAAGCGGAGTCCGTTCGCCGCCAGCGCATCGAGGTGCGGCGTGGCGATCTCGCCGCCGTAGCAGCCGAGGTCGGAGAAGCCCATGTCGTCGGCCATGATCACGACGACGTTGGGACGCTCGGCGGCCGGAGCCACCGAGCCTGTCAGGAGGGCCGCCGCCAAGAGCAGCACGAGACCTGCGGCCCGCGCGAGGCCGCCGCCACGGCGACGTGTGCTGCGTTGATGCGGCGCGGCGGGGACGGAACAGACGGTCGACATCGGTGCTTTCCCGGGTGACGGGTGACGGCCGGCGACGGGCCGGCGCGGCCTACGACAGAATATCGTGCACCACGTGGCCGTGAACGTCGGTGAGCCGGAAATCCCGCCCCGAGTAGCGGAACGTCAGCCGCGTGTGGTCAATCCCCAAGAGGTGCAGGATCGTGGCGTGCAGGTCGTGCACGTGCACCCGGTCCGCGACCGCCTCCAGGCCCAGGTCGTCGGTCGCCCCGTGCGTCAGGCCCCCGCGGACGCCGCCGCCGGCGAGGACCATCGAAAAGCCCCTGTGCTGGTGGTCGCGGCCCGGCTCCTTCATCACCTTGCCGCCCGCGATCGTCTGGGAATAGGGCGTGCGGCCGAACTCGCCCCCCCAGACCACGAGCGTGTCGTCGAGCAGCCCACGCTGTTTCAGGTCGCCGAGCAGCGCGGCCGTCGCCCGGTCGCTGTCGGCGCCCAGCCGGCGGTGGGCCCGGTCGTTGCCGGCGTGCGTGTCCCAGGGCTGCCGCGCCAGCCCCGATGACCCACCGGCGACGTGATACACCTGGATGTAGCGCACGCCCCGCTCGGCCAGCCGGCGGGCCAGGAGGCAGCTCTGGCCGAAGGGGGTGCGGCCGTAGGCGTCGCGAACCTCCTCCCGCTCCCGCGACAGGTCGAAGGCCTCGCTGGCCTCCCGCTGCATCTGAAACGCCAGCTCCATCGACTTGATCTGCGCCTCGAGCGCCTCGTCGCCGCCGCGCCGCTCGAGGTGCCGCTCGTTGAGGGCCCGGAGCAGGTCGAGCTGCTCCCGCAGCTGCGGCCGCGAGAGCGTGGGATGGTCGAGGTTCGCCACGAGCTTGTTGACGGCGAGGTCGGACGTGTTCACCCACGTGCCCTGGTGCTGGCCCGGCAGGAAACTGCTCGACCAGAGCTGCGGCCCCACCGTCGGTATGCCCGGCGAGAGCACGACGAACGCCGGTAGGTTTTCGTTGATCGCCCCCAGGCCATAAGAGATCCACGAGCCCATCGAGGGCCGGATGGGCTGCAGGTTGCCCGAGTGCATCAGGAGCAGGCCCGGCTCGTGGTTGGGCACGTCGGTGTGCATGGAGCGGATCACGCACAGGTCGTCCGCATGCCGGGCGAGGTTCGGAAACAGCTCGCTCATCTCCACGCCCGACTGGCCGTGCCGGGCGAAGGCGAACGGGCTGGGCATGAACCCCGTGCCCTTCGACCCCAGCGTCCCGCCGGGGGGCTTCTGCCCCTCGTACTCCCGCAGCTTTGGCTTGGGGTCGAACGTGTCGACCTGCGACGGGCCGCCGTTCATGAACAGGAAGATCACCCGCTTCGCCCGGGCGACGGGATGCGGCGCGGGTGCTGCGGCCGGCGCCGTGTCGGCCGCGGCCCGCAATGCCCCCGAGAGACCCACCAGCCCGAAGCCCGCGCCGATCCGCGTGAGGATCTCCCGCCGATTCCAGTCGTCGAGCATGGCCATGACGGCGGCCTCCGCAGAGTCAGTCGAGCATCATGAATTCGGTCGACGAAAGCAGCACGTGGGCGTAGCGGGTCCAGGCGTCCCCGCCGCCGCCGGCAGCGGCGAGGAAGTCGGCGGCCAGATCCCGCTCCTGCGGATCCGGGGCGCGGCCGAAGAGCAGCGCGTAGGCCAGCGCGATCCGCTCCGGGTCGCCCGCGCCCGCATCCCGCTCCAGCCGGGCCGCCAGCCGCTCGGCGCGGGCCACCATGAAGGGGTTGTTCATCACGAACAGTTTCTGGAGCGGCGTGGCCGTCTCCATCCGCCTGTCGGCATGGACGTTGGGGTTCGGGAAGTCGAACAGGGCCAGCAGCGGATTGAGCTCCAGCCGGCTCACCCGGCTGTAGATCGTGCGCCGCGTGGCCGCCGGATCGTCGGCCGCGGACGACCCGCCGCCCACGGTCGGGTCGAGATCACCGCCGACCGCCAGCATGGCGTCGCGCCACATCTCGATCG
>Ga0315904_10013494_pt1 | contig 10224 bp, 9 predicted proteins | sample LakEriMetagenome_6_FD_203529 | JGI IMG/M metagenome (GOLD analysis project Ga0315904, IMG submission 203529) | Freshwater fungal communities from buoy surface, Lake Erie, Ohio, United States - Buoy 12 MA120 | ecosystem: Environmental > Aquatic > Freshwater > Lake | place: USA: Lake Erie, Ohio...
GGGATGCTTGCCCTTGCCCAGACGCTTCAGCTTCACGCGGAAGCCTGCATCGACCATCGCCTGCACCCATTCGGCGCGCTTGGCGTACCACTCGTCGTGGCGGCGTTTGGCTTCCTCGGGGGTCATGGGCGGGGTGGTCATGCGGACCTCACGTCGGCGCCGTCGTCGCTGTAGCGGGCGCGAAGGGTAAGCATTGAGACGAAAGACACATCGACGATTACGCTGCCGGAGAGGGCCAGATCGACGACGCCCCACCACCAGCCTGTCAGCGAGTGCGCGGCGTACTCCTCGACCGTTCCCCAGGGCATCGCGCAGCCGATCTCGACCATGCTGATGGACGCGACCGGGCCAATCTTCGGCGAGTCGTGAACCTGCCGGCGGTGCGTGTGGCCAGACACCACCGGAACCGTCGTCTCGTTCGCCGCGCGCTGCGGGCCGGTCTTGCCGCCGAACGCTCGGCCGGCGCCGTTGATCGGGTGATGGGTAAAGCCGACGCCCTGAACGTAGTAGAGTTCGCCGTAGGGCCGCGCCTGCCAGCCGAACTGCGCGAAGATTTGGTCCCGCTGGACCGTGAACGTCTGATGCGTTTCCGGGTTGGCGTTTTCGAACCGCTCGACCCGATATTCGTGGTTCCCATGCAGGAAGGTGAGCTTCGGCTTGTAGTCTTCCGCCAGGCTTGCCCGGAACCGCTGATGCGAGGCGGTCAGGTTGTCCATGTCGGCCGAGATCGGCGGCTTGTAGCGCGCCTTCTGCGTGTCGTTCTTGTCGTGGGCGGAGACGCTATCCCATGACGACCAATCGCCGACCTGAACGATGCGATCAGGCCGCGTCGCCGAGGCGTGCCGGGCGATCCACTTCATAACCTCAAGCCGGTCTTCATGGCGCGGGTCGTGGTGAATGTCGCCGATGGCCAGCACGCGCTCGATCTTGCCGGACGGGACCAGCGCCGCCGGATCAATCGGCATTGCGGGATGGAGGACGACCTTGGGGCGCGGCTGCTGATAGATGGCGGCGCGATACAGGCTCCAGTCGGGCTCCAGCCCGTATAGCTCGCGCGCCGTCCGCACGCGGCTCTCGAAGCCGCTGTGCGTCGTCGTGAACCCGTCGCTCGCCGCGTCGGCGGCCGCCTGGGCCACCGCGCCTGGGCCCGGGCCCGTCATCCCGGCTGGCCGATAGCCGGCCCGCAACGCCTCATTGACGCGCCGCACCGTCTCCTCTGCTAGCTCGCGCTTGAGCGGGGGTGTTGCCATCAGTCACCTGTTGAAAGATCAGCCCGCCACGAGGCGCGGGGCCGAAGGCTTCAGGGCGTCTAGGTCTTGGCGTCTTCGGTGATTTGCGTCGTGGTCACGGTTTCAACCCTGACCGTCGGCGGGGCGTCGTCGTCGTCACGCTCGACGCCTGCCCGGAACCCGTCCTTGCTGCCGGAGAACGCCAGCCGGAGGCCGGCGATGGCCGCGAGGGCGACAAGCACCACGATGCCGAAAATCATTTGACCTTGGCCGAGCAGTTCAAGCTGCTTGCCGGCCGCGCTCGCCGGCCACGGGCCCTTCCAGATCACCCAGCCATAGCCGAGCATCCCGAGCGTTGCGGAGACCCCCGCGCCCCATTGCATCCAGGTGGCGAGGGAACCGGCTTTGAGCATCCCCGCCCATAGCTTGCCGGGCGAGTGCCAAATCAGCGACGGCCAGCCCTGGAAGCTCACGACGCGGCGCCGCCGGTGCGACGACGGCGGGGGCCGGGCTCCTCGATGACGAAGTGCCGCTCAAGCAGTTCGCGGACGTACTTGAGTTGCTCCTCGACCCGGATCAGCGCGTCAGCCGTCCCCCGGTGCGCCTTTGCCTCGGCATCCGCGCGCAGGTTGGCGGCCGCTAGATCGCGCTCCATCGCGGCGGCGACCTTTTCCGACGTGTTCACGCGGCCCTCTAGGCGGACCAGCCAGACGACGGCTCCGATCACGGCCAGGCCCACGGAAATCAGTTCAGCCGACAAAGGCATAAGCGCGCACTCGCTCTGGAAATGTCAGGAGGGGTCGATGAGGGTCGGGCATCAGTAGCCGACAGCGATCCAGTGGAACGCCGTGTTCGTAGAGGCGGCGAACACGTCGCTTGCTTCGTTTTCAAACGAGCACCACGCCTGAAACGAGCTTGTCGTCGGCGAGCCGCGCAGCGCGACGTGGTGCACCGAACTTGAGGAAACCGTGTTGGCGTCCGCGCTAAAACCGACAGCCGCCGGGACAACGACGAAGCACTCCACGGGGAACGCCAGAGGAAAGCTAATCGTTGGAGACGAAGACCCCCCGGCGTATCGCCCCCACTGAAACAAGAAACCGCCGACGTTGACGTATCCGCTCTGAGCCAGAGACCCGATAACGCCGCCGGCCAGGATCGCCTGCATCGCGGCCGTCGTGAGCCCGTCGAGGCTGGTGATGTCGTTGTTTGCGCCCGAGGCGGCCGCGCTAATCGTTGAGCGCACCGCCCCGGCGTTGGCGTCGTCCAGTATGGTGCGGGCGAACGCCGACAGGTCGGTCGTCGCCATCGCCGAGGGGCCGGTTGCATAAGGGAGCTTGTCGGCGGCGAGCGTCAGCCCGGCAAACGCGCCGAGCTTCACGTCGTAGGCTTGGACGTTTGTCCCGATGACAAGCCCCAGCGTTGCCCGCTGCGCGCTAGCATCGGCATCGTCGACGAGGGCGCGGCCGGCCGACGTAAAGGTCGCAAGAGCCGCCGTGCCCGATCCGGTGAAATAGGGCAGGCGATCAGCCGCCGAGGTCAGCCCGGCGATGGCCGCAAGGTCGGCGTCGTAGGCCTGCACGTTTGTCCCGATGGTCAGGCCGAGGTTTGTGCGCGCCGTCGTGTAGTTGGACAGGCCCGCCAAGTTGCCGCTCGGGACCAGCGCGTCGCCCCAGCTGGCGGCCGTGCCGTTGGTGGTCAGGAACTTGCCGCTGTTGCCGGTCTGGCTGGGCAGGGTCGACGACACCAGCGCGCCCAGCGAGATCGTCCAGGCCGCGAGCGTGCCCGAGCCCAGCGTCTGCTGGACGTCGACCACAAGCGCGCCGGTGCCGCTGGTGTAGGCGGTGATGATCCCGGTCATCTGGTTTCCGGGTGAAGCGGTCGAAGCGATGACGACGACCTGGCCGATTGAGTAGGCCTTGCCCGTCTGGATCGTCAGCGACTTGGACCCGGTGCCGACCGTCAGCGACGTGGTCGAGGTCGCGTTCGTGCCCGGCGCGTTCAGGGCCGAGGTCGCCGACGCAGCAGCGGCGCTAGCCGAGTCTGCGGCTGCCGTAGCGCGCCCGGCCGCAAAAGACGTGATGTTGATGCCGTCCGCAAACATCGGCACGAGGCGCTCGACGTAGCCGTAGTTATCAAGCCCGGTAATCGGGTTCGCGTCGTCCGTATAGGTGGCGCTGCTGCCCCCGAGTGCCGGGTCGGCGTAAAACGTCGCCATCAGAGTAGCTCCTTAACTTCAAAGGGGGTGCGCCAGCGGTCCGGGCCGGGGTTTTCGAAAGCGGACAATGCGCGAAGGCGGGCGAGAAACTGCCGGCGCAGCCGGTTGGTCGTGTCGTCGGGGTTCCAGACGAAGAGCACTTCTTTGGTCACGCCGACCTGCCGCGTGATCTCGTAGGCTGCCGACATGGCCTCGTTCTCGGTCATGCCCTCAAACGAGACGCGGGCGACGCGATAGGCGGGCTTCTCGCCGAAGGTCTCCGCGAGGCTCAGCGCCTCCTGCACGTCGCTCTTGTCTTCCCAAGCGAGGGAGGCGCCGTAGACCATGTTCCGGACCGGCTGCCAGCCGTCCGCCGCGAAGACCCGGCCAAGCTCGACAAAGCCCGCCCCGTTGCCCCCGTCGTTGATTTCGACGCGGACGTAACGGGCGACGGTCGTCGACGGCAGCACAAGGCTCAGCGTCCGGTTGACATACCCGTCGACCTCCTCGGCCGAGGGCCGTCCGCTCCAGAAGCTAGGCGAGCCCCAAGGCAGCGACCCGGGGGGATAAATCACGGGCCACGCTTCCAGCCAGCCGCTGTCGTAGGTCGAGGTCGAGAAGTCCGAAACGGCCGACAGGCGGATGCGGTAGAGCGCGTCGAGCGAGAAGTTGTGCCGGACCAGCGCGACGACCCGCAGCAGGCGTGAACCGCCGAAGTCCATGTCGAACTGTGTTGACGAAGGCGCGATGCCGTTTGACCTCGCGACCAGGCCGAGCCGTCGGTCCTTCAGGTTGTCCAGCGAGAGCGAAGCAAGCCACGAACCGCCCGTCAGCGTGGCCTCGTCGATCCGGTTTCCGTACGCGAGAATGGCGTTGGCCATCGGCTACCCCCAGAGCGTGAGCGTCACCCGACCACGGGCGAGTTGCAGGTTGACCCCGAGGACGACGAACAGTTTGCCGGCGGACAGCCCGAAGCGCGGGTGCGTCAGCCGAACGACGTCGCCGATCTTGACTCCTGCCGCCGAGAAAACGGCCGCCGTGATCCCGACGTCGTAGAAGCTCCGGCGAACTTTCCGGAGGTTGAGCCGGCGAAACGCTTCGTTCGCGGCGTCTGCTTCGGAGATCAAAAGGGTCTCGATTGACTCCTCGCCCGCGAGGCGGAACTGATCTTTCACGGTCGCGTCGAACGCGCTCTGGTCGCGATACTCCGAGCCGATCAGGGCGCGACGCGCGGGGCTGACCGAGGCGGCGATGTCTGACGCCTGAACGGTCCACACTCGGGAGTGCCGAACCGTCACGCGCCAGATGGGAATGTCGCCGTCGCGCGCCGGGCGTCGCTCAAACGGCTCATTGACGTCATAGTCGGCGATCTCAAGCACGGGATCGCCCGCCGGCTCGACAAGGCGTCCGGCCCGCAGAACCCCATCCGGGTCGAACGCAAAGTAGGCGCCGACAGAGTTGGCCGCCCTGTCCATCGCCTGCCGGTAGGTCACGCCGGCGTCGCTCAGCCACATGCCCAGCTCGGCCGGCGCGTCCGCCGCCAGGGCGCTAAGGTCGCCGGCGTCAACGTCGCCGGCCGCCACGCCCGCCTCTAGCGCGAGCGTCAGCAGTATAGAGGCGGCGGTGCGGTCAACCGCAGCTGCGCCTTGTGCGGCGTCCGCCGTAACCTGCCCCGCCGGGTTCGATCCAAGTCTGAACAGGCCCTGCGCCAAACAGGTGTCATAGGCGCCGGCCGCAGGCGTGTTGCTGAGCAGATCGCCGGCGTTCGCGCGGTCGACGCCAAAGGTCAGGCCGAGCGCCTTGTCGTAAACCGCCGCGATCTCGGCCACGCGCCCGCTGTGAACCTGATAGACGAGCTTGGAGGTGTTGACACAAGGCGGGGCGATGTTCCGGCAGGAGCCGATGAGCCGGGGCTTGGGCTTGCCGGCCAGGTCGGCGGCCGTTCCGTCGATCCCGTTCGGGAGGACGTTGCTGCCCCCGTAGAGATCAGTCAGCACTGCGGCGTCGAAAATCAGCTGCTTGTCGCGCAGCCGTATGATTGCCTCGCGGCGGGTGACGGTGACGGTCTCGACCGTGCCGGTGAAGATCGTTTCATAGTCGCTGGGGTAGCTGCCCCCGTAGCCCCGGCGAATAGTCAGCCGGCGGCCGTCGAAGCCGTAGCCGATCCAGTTGTCATAGGCGCTGTCAGCGTTGTTGATCCGCACCTCGCCGAGCGACAGGCGGGTCGCGCCGCCGGTGCGGCCGTCGCCGAATGCCGTCTGCGTAATTGAGCCCGGGTCCGCCAAGGCGGTGTCGAACGCGATATGCTCGGGCGTGTCGCCGCCGTAGGTCGAAAACGCGCGGTTGGCGAAGTAGTAGGTACGCACCGAGCCAGCCGCGTCGATGGCCGCCTCGATCTCCAAGGTAATCCAGACCGGGCCGTTTCGGTCCAGGCGGCGCGGCACCGTATTGTTGCTGGTCGCATACGACAGCACGGCGACCGAAGCTGAGCCGGCCCTTGCAGACGTCGACTGCCCGACGGCGCTGGCCACAATCCCGACGACTACCGCGCCCGCGCCGGAGAGGATCGAGCCCCCGGCCCCGGACACGGCGGCGGCGGTCAACGCAGCCGCGACCGCGCCAACGCTTGCGGCTGTTGAACGGCCGACGCCGGCGACAGCCACGGCCGTCGTGACGGCGCCAGCAGCAGGGCTCGTACCGCTTGAGACGCCAAGCGGCGTGACGCTGGCCGCGCTAGCGCCCGCGCTCGCGGCCGTAGACCGGCCAACACCGGCAACAGCGACGGCCGTAGTAATGGCGCCGGCGCGCGAAACCACGCCGCCAGAAACGCCAAGCGGGGTTACGCTTGCCGTGACCGCGCCCGCACTTGCGGCGGTAGACCGGCCGACGCCAGCGGCGGTTACGCTGAATGTTAAGGCCCCGGCGCCAGAGCCCGTCGACCCGGTGTCAATGACCGGACCGAGAGGGCCTGACCCGAGCGGGCCGTGCCCGAGCGCCATAGCGGCTTAGGCCTTTTCGAGTTCAGCGAGAACGGCTGCCGCGTACTCGCCGGGCACGCTGCAGGTGTAGACCGTCGCCCCGGTCACGAACCACCACACGCCATCGGGGACGCCGGCGGCCGTCATGATCGCGTAGGGGTCCAGGCTGATCAGCACTTCGATGTCGACCATCACGCGGGCCTCATAATGCGGACGCCGCGAACGCGGATGTTGCGCGCCACGGTCGTTAGGGTGCGGACGCCGAGTTGATGGTACGGCCCATAGTGGTGCGCGAGGTTGGTCGTGATCCGGCCGACGGCTGCACCCGCCGCGTCCTGGCGCTCCAGCATCCAGATCACCTCGTTCGCGACCGCCGGGCGCGACAGAAACATGCCGCGCCACCACGTTCCGTTAGCCGCGAAGGCAAGCCCGGTGTCGGTGATGGTTGCGGTTGTGGTCCCGCCATCGTTCTTGACCGCACAGACCTGCCAGTTGGTGTCGGCGCGGTTGGTCGAGAACTGAAACTGGAGGCCGCCGCTGTTGGTCGCCGCCGTCGTCGGCGTGTCGGCGACGAGCCCGTGAGGCGTTCCGTTGCTGTCGCCGAGGCCCCATGCGATCCGAGCGCCGGTCGCGCCGGTCCCGTAATCGCTGTCGGGCAGGCCGATGACGGCGTCATACCAAAACCCGGTCAGGATGTCGGTCGTCGCCCGCGCCGGGCGAATGCCTGCGTTTCCTGTAGCCGGGCCCGCGCGGGCGTCTGCGTTGGCGGTAGCCGCGCTGGCTAAGTTCAGCGCGCCGGGCGCGGGGGCTGTCGGGGTCGGATAGGTGATCGTGGCCGCGCCAGCCTGAGAGGGCCAGCCGACTTGGCCGGCGAGGTTGGCCCCGTACAGCGCCTCGACGTTCCACTGGTTGAACATGTCGGCTGGCATATCGATGAAGATGGTCGGAACCGCCGTGAAATTGACCGCCGCGTCGCTGTTGGAGCTTTCCAGGATTACCGGCCGCGTCAGGGTGTTCGGCGATCCCGTCGAGTAGACCCCGATGCCGTGCTCCCACTCCGACGTACCGTTTCGGGCCCAGTAGAAAACGATGCGCTTGTCGCGGAGGCCCTTGTTGGCGAAGGTTTCAAAGCCGGCCGTAGCAGTGCCAAGGCTGAACGTCCCCGTGCCGGTTGTCGTCGCGGCCAGAGACAACGCGTTATAGATCAGCATCAGCGCCTCGAAGGTTGCAGGGTAAAAGCCGGGCGGCCGGGCTTAGTCGAACGTGATCGAGGTGGAGGTCGTCAGCTGCGGCGTTACGCCGTTCGAAACCGAAATGCTCGGCGTGACCGTGCCCTTCATCAGCAGCTTGCCGGTTCCCGATGCGGCGGTGCCGAGGGCGAAGTGCGTGACGGTCGACGTGCCGCCGGTGCAGGCCGGCGAGTTGATCGCGGCGACCGGCGTGACGACACCGCTGGCGACGGCCCAGCCACCCGAGGTTCTCGCGACGGCCGTCCGCGCATAGCTGGTGTATGCGGTCTCGCTGGTCGTCTGCGTCCCCGCCTCGCCCGGGTCGGCGGTGTGCAGCGAGGACTGAATGTTGGTCAGCGGGCTGCTGGCGGCGTTGTCGGCCATGTTGGCGATTGCCGTGGCCTGGAAGATGAGCTGCGCCAGCTCGGTTTCGAAGGTGTTGCCGAGAGACATGCGGTGATCCTTACGGGGCGACGCGCGGGAAGGCCGCGCTGGTTATTGGGTCTGAAGCGTGCGGGCTTGGCGTTCGAGTGCGTCGGTTTGCGCGCCAAGCGCCGACAGGGTTTCGACGGCTACGGCGCCGCGCTGTTCGTTCGCCGCTTGAAGTTCGGCCCGGACGCTCGCCATCTCAGCGCGAAGCGACTGAAGCTCGGCGACGACCGCGCTGTTGTCGTTGGCCACCGGCGAGAGGGCGGAGGCGGCCGGCGTAGGGGCGGAGGGAACCCCTAACGCGGTGTTCAGCGCCACGATGGCTTGCGCGACCGTGACCAGGCTTTCGTCGATGCTGATCAGCGGCGAGACCAAGTCCTTGAGGGCCTGCAGCTGTTGTTCGGCGACGCCGACCTGCGCCGTGGCAGAGGCTTCGGCGGCGGTGACGGCATCGCGGACGAGCGCCAGGTCGGCGAAGTAGCCGGCGCTGCTCGCGTAGTAGGCTTTCGAGGCGTCGAGATAGGCTTGGCTGACGCCCTGGAGGTTGCCTAGCGCCTCCTCGTTGCCGGACGTGGCCAGACCCGCCACGCGCTCGAACTCGGTCTTGCTGGCGAGGTATTGCGCCTCGGGCGACAGGGCGGCGGCCGGACCCGACGCGAGGCTGTCGCGGAACTTGCGCAGGTCGGCGGCGTAGGTGCGGAAGGTGTCAAGCGTGCCGTTCAGCGCCTCGCTTTCGCGGCCATACGCGCCGGACAGGGCCTCGCGCGCGTCGGCGACGGCCTGCGTCTCCTCGGTGACTTTGGCGAAGGCGGGCGCCAGAGCCATCAGGGCGGCGAACAGCTGCGAACCGGCGGCGGTCGAGACGTCGAGCCCCTGCACCACGCCCTTGAACTGGTCGCGGGTCTTGACGCCGGCCAAGCCCAGGCGGGCCAGTTCGGCCGTCACCGCGTTCTGCACCGGGGCCAGCCGCTCGGCTTCGGTCAGGTAGGTCTCGGCGTAGAAGCTGACCTGCTCGGTGAAGTCGTCGAGCGAGCCGAACAGGTCGATCAGCCGCTCGCGGGCCATCAGCGAGGAGACGCCGACCGCGCCGAACGTCTTACCGATGCTCGAGAGGGTAACGTCGACGACCTGATACTGCCGGGCGACCCGGGTCAGGGTCTCGAACAGGCCCTCGCCGACCTTCTGGAGGTCCGTGAGGCCCGGCATCACCGCCCCGGCCATGTCGTCCGCCAGCTTGCCGAAGACGCCCTCCAGCGCGGCCTGTATCTCGTCGCCGCTCATGTCCTTGAACGAGAGCTTCCCGAGGTTGACCGTGAACGCCCCCAGCGTCGCCGCCGCGCCTTCGAGGCCCAGGGTTCCGGCCGCCGCCAGCACGCCGTCGCGCAGGGAGCCGATCAGCAGTTCGGTCTGGCGCAGGAAGTCGCCGTCGAGCCCCGTGGTCGAGGTCGAGGTCGAGGTCTTGTCGCTGTACGTGATGCCGAAGAACTTCTTCTTCGTGTTGGTCGCGACCTGCTGGAAGGCGGACCCGGTCAGGCCGCCGCTCAGGATTGCGTCGAGCGATCCGCTGCCGAACTGCACGCCTTGGTCCTGCAGGGTGCGCGTCGTGCTTGAACCGAACATGCCGGGCAAAAGGGCTGCGAACATGCCAGTGGCTAGCTTTGTCAGCCCGCCGGGGCCGGCTGTAGTTGTGCCGAGGCCCAGGCCAGACGCGTCCAGCATCCCGCCGGCGCCGAACGACCGGGCGAGCGCCGCCGCGACCGTCCCGATCTGGTCGTCGATGGACCGCAGCGCCCGCAGCATGTCGTTGCTGTATTCGAGGTCGCGGTTCGTGTTCGCCGCGACGATCTCCAGGCTGTTGGCGATGCTTTCCGACTTGGCGTTCGCGTCGCCCAGGACCGAGCCCGCGCCCTGCATCCGTTGGCGGTCGGCCATGTCGTTGCTGCCCGGGAGGCTGCCGGCGCTTGCCCCGCCGCCGCTGATCGCGACACCCACGGCGCCGAGCGCGGCCAGCACCGTCGCCCCGGCGGCGAGGTTGAACGGGAACGGCAGGCTCGACAGGGTCTTGGCGAAGGCCGTGATGCCGTAGGCGGTCGACTTCGTGCCCTCGGCGGCCACCGTCGCGGCGACCTCGCCACCCTTCTGCGCCATAGCGGAGATGCTCATCA
>Ga0315904_10013495_pt1 | contig 10223 bp, 23 predicted proteins | sample LakEriMetagenome_6_FD_203529 | JGI IMG/M metagenome (GOLD analysis project Ga0315904, IMG submission 203529) | Freshwater fungal communities from buoy surface, Lake Erie, Ohio, United States - Buoy 12 MA120 | ecosystem: Environmental > Aquatic > Freshwater > Lake | place: USA: Lake Erie, Ohio...
CAAAACAACCCAACTGACAACCCTGTAGTCAATTTTATTCGTGCTTTGACGCAAGCTGAATACGATGCTATTCCGGTTAAGGACGCAAATACAATTTATTTCATCAAGCAATAATGTCCACATACATCAAAGCGTATCTAGGAACAACTCCTTTGTTTAAAACAAGTCAAGGCTTTGCATTTGTTGAGGGAACCGACGCTGGTGGTGGTGTTCAATCGCTTGGCAATGAGTATAAGCATTCCGCTGGAACCTTGACGATTTTCGGTAATGTAACTTCCACAAAAGACTTCCACCTCTGCGAAGGCGGTTCTGCCGCGCCTGCGAATTGCGTTATTACTGGAACGCTGACTCAAACTAACGCAGGGCCGCAGGGAGCAGGAGGTTCGCCGCGAGGGTTTACCGTTGCACAAAGTGCGAATCATGTTGGAACACTAACAATCAACGGAGCAAATATCTCGCTTTTTGGTGGAGTAATGATTGGCGACAATCAATCAACAGGAGCAGTCGGAACGATCATTCTAAACAGTGGAACCTTTGCGACGAATGGGGGCTTTTGGTTTTCGGGGCCGAGCAATACCTTCACCATGAATGACGGCACTATAACGATGACGAATTGTTATATTGGCGGGGGCGGGAATGGGACGACCAATCCAAATCCTGTGTCTGTTCTTACCATTAACGGAGGGACTTTTAACATCTCACAACCCGTCGCCATAAATCAAAGCAACATGATTTTTGGCGTGTCGAACGCAGGAGTTTCTTCGACTAACACCGTAAACCTTAATGGCGGCACATTAAAGCATAACAATATTACCTGCAACACTCCCGCCGCAGGCAGGACGCAAGTGAACACGATTAATTTTAATGGTGGAGTGCTGGATTTGGATAAAGGAACGAGCCGTGCATTCCCGTTGGCGTTGCCAGCAGGCGTCACTTGGAATCTCATTATTAAAAACGGCGGTGCAATTATTTCTGTTTTTACCGCAACAACAATGACAATGGCCGTGGCTTTCACAAACGATGGGGGCAACGGGGGCTTGACAAAGCAAGGTGCGGGAACGCTGGCAATGGGAAATCTTGCTCATTCCTATAATGGGGCGACAACGATTTCAGCAGGAACAATTACCCGTGCAGTTACAACTGGCGCATCAACTGGAACTGGAACCTTTGGTGTTTCTACCTTGTCTGTTTCATTCAATGTTGCACCGCCATCCGGGACGACAACTTATAATTTTTTTCCAGCGGCAACAACAAATTCCTATGCTTCTGTTACTCTCACAGGTGTTTCGGCTGGAACAACAGCCACCTACAATTCTGCAAACTCAACACTTACAGTAGTTGTGCCATGATTTGGCTCAGAAATTTTAATAAATAATTATTGAGTATTGTTAAACAATTAAATTATATCTTTGTCTAAATGAATATTGATCCTCAAGTTTCCCCGCACCATACTGGTCTTATGGGTTCCGCAACAAGCCTTCTAGCGGTTATCGTTTCAGTCCTGCCTCATGTAGAGCAGTGGCTACGCATTACATCGCTTGCATTCGGAACAATTGCAGCGATAGTTTCGATTATTGTTATGATTGAGAAGCGCAGCAACGACAAAGATAAAAAATGAAAACACTACTTATTAAAGCTATCTCCGCTATTACCGGAGCATCCAAATCAGTTATCGAATTTATCATCCCGATCCTCCGCGATTCGGCTGCATCTCTTCTAAAAGAACTGCTTCCTATCGCATTGGAAGTTGTGTCGGGTCTGCTTACTTCGGATAAGAGTGGCGACGAGAAGCGTAAGATTGCCGTGGATAAGATTAAAGACGCAGCAACCCGCGAGGGGATCAACGCATCTAACCGCGCAGTCAACCTCGCTATCGAGCTTGCCCTTGCAAAGCTGACCGATAAATGAACGACGAGAAGGCATGGTGGCAGAGCCGGACGATCATAGGTATCGTCGTTATGCTACTGGCTCAAGCCTTGAAATGGTTCAAGGTTGATATAGTCAACGAGGAGTTGACCGACATCGTTACCCTAGCGATGGAATCACTCGGTGCAGGATTGGCTATTTACGGGCGCGTAAAGGCCCGTAAAACGATTCGCAGGACTAAACCGGGTGGTCAGTTCAATCCGAACGCAGAAGTCCGTAGAGCGAAGCCTGTGCGAAGCAAGCTGCTCGGTCTATTTATTCTCCTTCTTTCCTTCAACTGCTACGCTCAAGCATATCCTTCCCATGTGTGGTATGAGAACCCTATTAGGTTCAATGCAGTTGTTGACGATAGACACTTTCTAATTCGCTTACTGGATAGTCTGTGGATCAGCGTTAGCGTTCTTCCTATTAAGGGCGAGATCAAAGGGCAGGCAGACTTTTAATATGGCTACCGAAGCAGAGAGACTAGAGATGGGAGACTTCATCCTGAAGTCAGAAGCTCGCAGGGACAAGCTGGGCAGGCTTAAAGTTTATCCGTTACCAAAGGCTGATGGTGGCGGCACATTTGAAATCGCTGGTATCAACGATAGATACCATCCGAAGGCTGCTACACATCTAAAGAATCTCATCGACAACAACCGTCATGCTCACGCAGAGAGCTACGCTAAGAAGTATCTTGTGGAGTATACTGATGTCGTTAAGAACTGGACTGAACTAGCTCCGCTGGAAGCATTCCTCCGAGATGCTGCATTTAACCGAGGACCGAAAGGCGCATTGCGTATTTTGCAGATTGCTCTAGGTATTGCTGATGACGGGAAGTTTGGACCTGTAACAAAGGTAACTCTAGCTAAAGCAGTAAAGAATGTTACGGCATTTCTTGACAGGCTGCGTGAGGCTAGGGAAACATACGAGATTCGTGTTGCTCCACCCGTGGGAGCCAGAGCAAAGTTTTGGACTGGCTTGCAAAACAGGTGGAATAACGCACTGCAATTCAGTAAGAAATTTATCGTTTAACAATATTATGGACATGGAAAATAAAGCCTTGAAAGAGGCATTCAATAATAAGTATGGCGAGCTTACTCCAGAGAATAGAAAAAAGATGGGGATCAGCGACGAGGAGTGGGAGCAATCTAAGAAGAATTTCGCAAAAAAATTCTACGGACTCGACAAGAAAGAAGAGCCATCTTTTTTTCAAAAAATAAAAGATACAGTTAGTGGAGTTGTAGAAATGAATGCCGCTCGAAAATCTGGTGATGCAGATAGGATTAATAAGGCATACTCTACTTCAAGTAGAGGTTTCTAAATGACATCCAAAGAATACAAACTATTAACCTTAGCGATGCTTGCAATGGCGGTATCGCTAACTGCCCTTTATGCGTTTGCAAGACTAGCCCTTTATGAGTGATACCGAAGCGTTGATTCAAGAGAACAAGAAACTAAAAGAGATACTGAGGCAGTGTCTAAAGGCTAGGCAGATTAACCATGTGAGGCAGATCATCAAGGAGGCATTAAGCAATGAGCGAAGCAATTAAATCAGCAATGAAGCGACTCGGTGTGTCTGGTGTGAACAAGCCTAAAAGGACGCCTAGCCACCCAACGAAGAGCCATGTTGTTCTCGTAAGTGATAATGGAAAACCAAGGACAATTCGATTTGGGCAACAGGGGGTATCTGGTTCACCGAAGAAAGAGGGAGAGTCTGAATCATATCGCAAGCGCAGGGAAAGTTTCAAAGCTAGGCATCGAGCCAATATTAAGAAGGGCAAGACGAGTGCGGCCTATTGGTCGTCGAAGGTGAAGTGGTAGCAATTCAGCCACTTACACAAGCATATAAAAATATCTTTTGACTCCTTAAAAGAATCTGCGATCTTATTACTGTGCGATTCAAACGGATAACAGTCCGAGTCAGCGACGAACCTTGGAAGGTAATCTTCAAAAAGCCTACTGAGGATGACTACATCGGCGTTGAGGAAGACGACATCGGCCTTTGTGTCGCTGAAGACAACAAGATATTTGTTGATCCAGACCCAGACATGGTTCTCTCTACCGCGATACACGAAGTCCTTCACGCTGTATTCCCACAATTGAGCGAGGATGCTGTGATAGACGGGGAGGCTGCATTGATGGACTTGATTAACAAATTCCCACAAGAACTCCTACACACAAATGACAATTCCGAAACCCGGTAGTTGGTGGACATTCCGAGGCGACCAGCAAGGCTGCGGTAAAGACCAGCAGGTTTGTATGGCAAGTCCAGAAGAGACGATAACATGGGGGCATGGCTTTAGCTGGCTAGGTTCAACAGATATGTTCCTAAAAGTATTTACACCAGCAGATGCCAAACAACACCCAGAATTAAAATGAGTTTACGCCACGAACAACAATACTCGCTTTGGAAAACTCGTAAATTCCTCCGAGATTTACTGCATCACTCTACCCGTCCAAAGACCGTGAAAGAGATTTCAGCTAGGGCCTATAGTTGCCTTCGTCACTTCCCGCACTTGGACGAGACTGGCAATCCTATCTTTAGTCAAGATGGTTTTGAATGCCCTAAAATTCACGATGAAAACTAAAGCAAGCGAGCGGTTCCAGCCGTTCAACATTACGAAGAAGTGGAAGAAGTGGATGGCGGTTAGCTGCTCTCACGGAGATCACATCGACCCAGAAGCTAGGGACGCTGTGCTTTCGTTCCAATCCCGCTTCCGCCCTGACACGACCATTCATCTCGGAGACTTCGTGGACATGGCGGCTGCTAGAGGTGGAGCTATGTCAGACCCTAACGCTGCTGATAGGGCTGCGTCTGTAGCTGACGACCTTGCTGCTGGTGTAGATTTTCTACAAGAGCTAAAGCCACAGCATATCCTTTACGGAAATCACGAGGATAGATTGTTTAAGCTGGCGAATTCTCCTAACGCCTTGGCTGCTCACGCTGCGACTATTGTTATACAGGAGATCGAGGCTACCGCTAAGAAGCTCAAGGCTAGAACATACGAATACGATATTCGTTCAAACTACACTCTTGGTGGTCATAAGTTTCTACATGGATACATGTTTAACATGGCTGCTATCCGCGATCATGCGGAGACATTTGGTAACTGCATCATGGGACACCTACACCGAGTAGGACAAGAGCCGGGTAGAACATTGCAATCCGCTACCGCTTACTGCGTTGGAATGCTGATGAAGTTCGACGCTTCCTATGCAAAGACACGCCGCGCTACATTGGCTTGGAGCCAAGGCTTCGGCTACGGCTACTACACTGACACACAAATAACCGTAAACCTATGCGAAAGAAAACCAAACAATCCGTGGATGTTGCCTCTGTAGCTGATGCTTGGCAGGCTTTATTCGATTCAAACAAAGTAAGTAGCAGAGAGCAGTTGTTTAAAGATGGTTGGATTGATGCCCATTATGCAGCGGAAAAGATGGGTGTTGGTAGAGCGGCAGCAACAGAACGCTTGAAGAGGATGGGCGCACAGCAAAAGAAGTTCTCTATTATTTGGGATGACGGCAAAACAAGGTCAGTCAACTTCTTTAAGATGAAATGAGAAGGGGGCTTGCGCCCCCTTCCCAACCTATGAACACACAAAAACACCGAACCAAAAGAACGGTGTGTCGCAATATAACTATTGTTGAACAGTAGTCAATTTGTTTTGAGCATACACCGCAACCGCTAGGGCTGACCAAGTGTGAGATTTTAATCCGTATGTCGGTCCCTTGTTGTCTTTAGTCCCCTGCGGTCCCACCATCGTCAGCAATGCCTGCCTGATGTCCTTGTCCTTTGACCGCATCGTGCGACACAAATACATTTTAATGTCTTTTCTGTAGCACAAGAGCGTGTCCTTCATGGCAACCTCTTCAAATCTCCCAACCCATCGACAGGTATCGAATACACTAGCACCTACCGCCATGCCGTATGAGGCTACCATTTCACAGGCTACGATGTCGTATTCCCTACCGATCAGCAGTTGCCGCATATCGTAATTATTAAGATGTCCGTGATCGACAACCGTCCCATCCCACTGAACGAATGCTGAGTCTGTAGGTCCGGGGTCTATTGCGAATATAGTCATATCAAGTATCCATTTTCCTTTGCCCACTTCGGATTGTCGTGAAGTTTTGTGTGACACAGGCGGCACACAGGCATCCAAGTCTCTGTGTTGTTCAAGTTCTTTCCTCGTCTAGCCTTGTGGTGAATGTCCGTTGCCGCATTGCCGCATATCTCGCAGAAGTGATTCAGCATAAAGTAATCATACCTAATCTTAGAGTATTCCTTTAGCTCCTTCCGGTGCTTATCGGATACCCTGTTCATGGGCTTATTTCTTTTTAGACCTCTTACCGTTTTCATACTCGTTAAAATAATCGTGCATTTTATTTAACAACTCTTCTGCCTTATCAGACGAGATGTTTTGTTCCGCACCGTCTGGGAATGGTCTACCGCGAGAGTGCATCGGGCTTAACTTATGCAACTTGAATGGTGATATGTAGATGTGCAGATCGCCGGACTCGTCCATGCCTACGAACGGATGCAGCGTCATTCAAGAAACAACTTGTAGATTGCACATACTGTTACGACTGCCAGCAGCAATATGTTCTCAGGCTTTATCAGCGCGAGTTTGAGCGGCCTCATCGGTGTAGGAGATTTTCGCGTAACGCTTGGATAGCTTGTCCATGTTCTCTTTAATTGTCTCATCCCTGCTGATTCCAACCGACTGGCGGAAACCTTCAAGGTAAAATTCAATGTCGCCTAGCTCCTCGATGACATTCGTTCTGTCCAGATTCTTGCGGTAAATAACTGCCTTTTTCACCGCATCCAGCAGCTCGCCAGCTTCTCCACAGATTCCCATAATCATGTGGATTGTATGGCATTCGTCGCCAGTTAGTTCCTCTTTTATCTTATGTCCGTTCTTAACTAATGCGTTAACAAATTGTTCGTATGTCATTCTTCTAGCTTTCTATTTATTCTCTCCAGCCAATCGTTGTTTGGTTTGGCCTTTGGTTTCTTTGTTTTATGTTTAGGTTTAGGTTTCTTGTATCTATTCTCAGGGGGAAATTGAGGTGGCAGTATTTCGCAGAAGATTTCTATCGTGCTGAATCGTGTCCCGCACTTGCATTGATGCCTCCTGCGAACCTTGCTACCGGAGTACTGGTATTCTTTGCTGACTACTGTTCTATCACCAGCAACTCTGCTGTCTATGATCTTCGTCTTCTTTCCGCACTTAGGGCAGTTCATCGCTATCCTCCCGTTCATCTCGGACGAATTGGTTCTTCTGCGACAAGACCAGCTTGGCAACCTTGTTCGCTGGCAGGTTGAATATGTCGCAGACTTCTCGATAAAACTTCGTCTTGAAGAAATCCTCCGCTGTGCGCTTGGCTTCTACCCGCTCGTTCTTAGGGCAGGCGGAAGGTATCTGGTAACGGACATCGTGAACCGTGATCTTCAGCAGTTCTTCCAGTAATCTCTTTGTTGGATCACCGTCTTGTGAGGCAATCATATTTTGCTTTTCAGAATGCGGATGATTGATTCGACGGCTTCCTTCTTGTCGAAGCTCATACCGCAAGTGATGACTTCATGCCACACTCCTTCGATCTTTACTTCCCAGCTAGTCCGCATGCAGTCGTCGTCGCTCGAATCGTAGCACCTGAGAGGAAAACCAAGGAAATGCTGGTCGCTTGGGCGAGCCTCCTCAAACTTCATCCTTGCTACCTCTCCTTCCGCGAGCAATCGCTTGTAGCGTTCGTGCCGTAGCTCATCACGCAGCGAGTCTATTTCTTGCAGGGCAAGCAGGCTTGGATGCGCCAAGTCTGGCTCGTCTGCTGTGCGTGTGGAGTAGCCGACAGACATCTCGTTTGTGTCAGGCATTGTCATTATTACTTCTGCTGTGTTGTATGTGTTCATTGAGAAATCAGCTTGCGCCACATATTGTGTTGTGTCAACATTGAATTTCTATGAACAAAAAATTCATCCATCTCGGATGCGAAATAACAATGGACGGCAACCAAGTTGTCATCAGAAAACCGAACGGAGCGAAGGTAGAAATAATGACGCTCTCGTTCATTAAGGATTATGACCGAGCGGAAGATTTCGTTCGGGAATATATCGACCTGAACCTTGCTGAAACCCTGACTACTGTTTAACAATAATGAGCCTCAAAGAAAAACTAGACGAGCATGTCGGAGACGACTATTCGATTTTGCTTGCAGACGGGCTAGACGAAGCATTCATCGGCATCGGCTGGCAGTTCAACACTCCGCTTGCGGTGTATGATCGGGACAAGTGCATGGAAATTTTAGAATCCCAAGGCATGACTCCAGAAGAAGCGCAAGAATATTTTTACTTCAATACGCAGGGAGCGTATGTCGGTGAACAAACCCCAATCTTTATCGAGAGAATATGAAACCAGAAGATCAGATTAAAACCTACCTAGAAGAATCAATGCGGTTCATCGAATCTGCAATGATCTATATGAACAGAGATGACATCGGTTATGCCGCCGACGAGATTGACCTAGCCAACGAAAAGCTAATGCAAGCCTACGCAATTGCGCGAGAGTATTCAGACCTATGAGCCACCACGATTCACAACTACTGAAAGACCTAAACGAGTCTTACCGCGAACTCGCTAGGCTCTCCGAAACACTAGCAGAGATGCGGGAAGAGCGGGATCGCCTGCAATCAGAACTAGAAGAGAACTACACTATCTCTGGACGCAGCGCGAACCGAGAATGGAAGCTCATCACTGAGCTTAACCAAGCGAAGAAGCGAGCCGAAGACTGGGAGGAATGTGCGAATCAATTCTTCTGGTGCGCTGGCAAGGACAAGACCGCAAGCTGGGAGCAGTTTGAGAAGGCTGCTACGACCTATCAGTTCCTCAAGAATAAAGTTGAGGTATAACGCAACAGGTTATAGCTCACGATTAGAATATGACGAATAAATCAAGCCATGCTTGAACTGCTGAATATAATCTAAACAAAAGTTTGACACTGCACCGAGCGAGTGTAGGGTTGAAATCGCTGTAGCAATACAGCCGTCTGCGTAGAAACGGACGAAACGAAAGATTAAATCGACACAATAATATCATCCTCCGCTACGGAAATATTTCTACCCGACAATCAATCGGTCTTTCACCGTAGTGGGGGGTGGCCCCCTTTAAATTATGAGTAAATCGAATTTGTTAATTGACGAAACGCCGCTGGTGTTTCAGCCAAGCCTTGCCAAGATGATAGGTCTATCTGAGGCAATCGTCCTTCAGAGCATGCACTACCTGTGTTCCAACAAAAGGTGCGGAAGATTGGTCGATGACGAGCGATGGATATACAATAGCTATAAGGGTTGGCAGGAAGAGTTCTTTCCGTTCTGGAGTGAGAGAACGATAGCTGATGTGTTCCGTGCGTTAGAGAAAATGGGGCTAGTTAAGTCTTCCCAATTGGACATCAAACAGGGCAAGGCAATGAAGTATTATACCATCAGCCAAGTGGCAAAAACCGTGCTGACAAGTGAGCGTTTGACCCATCAGGCAGATTCTTCCACATGGGGGGGCATGCTCCAAGATTTGCCAGATGCCATGCTCCAAGATTTGCCAGACCATCAGGCAAAAAATGGACGATCCGCGCGCGCGTCTATTATTTCTAATATAACAAAGACTCATACAGAAGAGATTCAGAAATCAGAAACTCAGAAAGTGAATGATGAAAAAATCCACCCTACGGAAAAGCCACAGGGTGGAAATACCGATAGTGAATTTGAATCCTTCTATTCCTCCTACCCTCGCAAGGTAGCCAAACCTCAAGCGAAGAAAGCGTGGAGCAAAAACAAATGTGTATTGGCAGAAGTCCTACCTGCACTAGAGCAGCACAAGAAGACTTGGAAAGACCCGCAGTTTGTTCCTTACCCTGCGACATGGCTGAACCAACGCAGGTGGGAGGACGAGACTATTGTTAAACAAGAGTCAAGTGTGTTTACCAAACAAGAGTCACCAGTCGAGACGATCAAGACCAACGGATGGGTCGATGACTTCTGGACATGGCTACATCAAGACCAAGGCCGGACCGACATAGAGCGTGACTACCTCGGCAGTATCGAGGATCGCTGGCTAGTCGAGTTCATCAAACACAAGAGGGATTTGTTCTAAAAACTTTTTTTACATTTTCTCTTGACCAATCAGAAAACCTGTCGAATTATTCAATACCTAGTGAACCCAAATACCAACCATGAAATACCACCTACAACTGACGCTCCTCTACATCAAGAGAGAGTGGCTAATGTTCCAACTGATAACAATCGTGATAATGGACAACATC
>Ga0315904_10013496_pt1 | contig 10223 bp, 8 predicted proteins | sample LakEriMetagenome_6_FD_203529 | JGI IMG/M metagenome (GOLD analysis project Ga0315904, IMG submission 203529) | Freshwater fungal communities from buoy surface, Lake Erie, Ohio, United States - Buoy 12 MA120 | ecosystem: Environmental > Aquatic > Freshwater > Lake | place: USA: Lake Erie, Ohio...
AGTCCTTCGCATGCCGGCGGGACAAGGGAGCGGCGTAATCGTCTCCCAAGATGGCTACATCCTGACCAATCAACACGTCCTTGAAAGCAATGCGGAGATCGTTGTCTTCCTTGCGGACGATCGAGCGCTTCCCGCAACGATTATCGGTCTGGATCGAACGACCGATCTGGCGCTCCTGAAAGTCGACGCCAACGATCTCCTTCCCATCGAATGGGGCGACAGCGATCGTGTGGAAATCGGTTCGCCAGTATGGGCGGTTGGAAGCCCCTTTGGACTGACCGGCTCCGTTTCCTTTGGGATCCTCAGCGGCAAGCATCGCATCGATCTGAACGCTAATCCGCAGTATCGAGGTTCGCGCGAACGGATCACTTCGCGATACAGCGACCTCATGCAAAGCGACGTTGCCGTGAATCCCGGAAACAGCGGCGGTCCGCTGGTCAATGCCAAGGGTGAATTGATCGGCATCAATACCGCCATCGTCGGCGAATCGTATCGAGGCGTTAGTTTTTCGATCCCGAGCCGCATCGCTCGCGAAATCTTCGACCAGTTCATGGCGCACGGCCGAGTCCGTCGAGGGTGGATGGGAGTGGAACTGGCTAGCGAGATTGTTCCCGAAGGCGAAACTTCGGAGCCTCGCGTGGTTGTCCGCTCCGTGGTTCCTGGTTCACCCGCAGATCGGGCAGGGATCTATCCCGGAGATCGCATCATCGAATTCAACGGAGTCACCTCGACCGACGTCCAAAAACTGATCGACTCGATTCGAACAACGCCTGCGGAGGCTCAAGTGCACCTCAAGCTCGACCGGGACGGCCGAGAAATATCTGCGGAAGTGACTCTCGGGGAGTTGAATTTCGCCCCGTGACCTCCCGTGGACCCCTCAGAATCCAAGAATGGTTCGCCTCGGCGGGCTGACGTTGGATACGCGGCCGAGAATCTCTCGTAGGATCTGCTGCTCCAACTCCGTGTCGTTTTCCTGGCGGATCCAGCCGAGGGTGATCGGCTGGCCCATCAACGACGGATCCGTTCGAACGATCGATCCATCGTACCTCGCGATCGCCGAACCCTCCGATGAATACTGCGAACGATCGACATCCTCGATCTCTTTCATGACTTCCACCGCGAGCGTGAATCCCTGCTCGGTAGGGATCACCCGAACAAAGCAAGTACGGCGCATGGTCTGAAATGAGCTTTGCCATCGTTGAAATCCGTGGACGGCATCTTTGCGCCAAGGCTCCAGGAGTGTTGCCCCAACTTCAGGGTATGTTTCCAATCGCCCCTCGACCCACTGAGTGGAATCGCGAACCGCTCGCTGTTCACTCTTGATGCGAAAGTAGTCCTCGACCGTATCTACGATTTGATTCCACAGGAACTCACTGTCGCTCACCGCAACGTTCATCGGGTTGGTGAGCTGGGTTCTCTTGTTCAGCGGAATGCCCGGCAAGGCCAATGTCGTAGGCGGCAGCATCGAACAGCCCGAAGCCATGGAAATGGTCGCCAAGGCCGCACCCGCAAGCGGGGCGATTCTCTTCAGGCAACGAACGAAGGCGGACCCGTTCATGCGACGGGGCTCACGAGCCGGACTTTGAATTCGAGGCGGGTCCACCCGGAGAGAGATCCTTGAGGGAACGACCTAGCCTTTTGCGCTGCGGCGCTCGCTCCCCGACCGGCCGGGTTGCACCTGCGTCACCCGACGGTTCCGAAGCCGCGATACGCTGCATCGTGCTGGAAGCCATCGACTGAAGAGCGGGATGGAGTTGCTCCGGATCGTTGGGAGTTCCCAGCACTTCCATCGCATCGCTCACACCCATCAGTACCGATTGCCGGACTCCATCTCGAATCCAGCCGAAAAGCCCTGTCTGACTCATCGAATCCTCGCTTGGTAGGGACGGAAAACCATCGTCTCGCCGGACGATATCAAAAGAGTTCTCCTTCCCGCCAGCCCAGAAATGGGCTCAGAAACCAAACAGGGAGGATCCGGTTTGGGGGGGTGCAAGGCCCGTGGCACGGTAGGCCTCCTCGCTGAGTCCATAGTGCGTGGATGGCTGATTCAACTCGAGGAAAACCTGGTAATTGGAGTTCGGAGTTTGAGCCGACATCACCGTGGAAGCACGGATTTGCAACAGACTCGTGATGCGATTGTTCCACCGGGTCGTGAACAACTGTCCGCCCAAACCGGTTTCGGGACGCAAGCTGTAATAGTGAACCATCATGCCGGCGATCATGGCGGGGTCACCTGTCGTACCGACAAACTGAATGCGCTGCACGGCTTGATTGGCATTAAAGAAATAAGTCAGGGTACCCACCAAATCCGAGGGACCTGTTCCCGTAACCAGGGCAACGCGGTAGACGTCGAACGGAGGTTGGCCGACCATGGTGGTCACTTGAGCAAACCGCTGAGGCAACGCCAGCGGAGTCATATCAAATCGAATGACTTCGCGCAGATCCGCGATGGGAGGAGGCGTCCAGCTTGGCACCTGGGCCGCGGTGGGAGTCACCGGGAATGCGGTGGAAGTCGCGGCGGCGGAGACCGACGCAGACGCAGCCGGAGCTTGGGTCAGAAGCATGCTGTGGGCAATCGGCGCTGCACCCGCAGCAACAGCGCCACCCGTGCTCGGGGCCGACGACGATTCCGCCGACGGGGAACCCAGCATTCCGGCGATGGCGACGCGCGTGGCGGTCCCAGCATCGGTTTCGAACAGAGCATACGGACCACCGATCGCCGTTCCTAACACTGTCACAGCACCGAGCGGTTTTTGGAGGATCGACGAGAGCATGGCGGTTCTTTCAGATTGAGACACCGCACCTCCATGTGCAACCAGACCTTTTGGTCCATCGTCTATGCATCGATCGGTCTGCCGTTTCCTCTGCGGACAAAAGCCTCCGAATCCCAAAGCCCGATTGCAGTCAGCCATCCCGATCGGTGCACTCCGCATCTTCCGCACATCCGCTTGAAGAGAAAAACACGATGAACCAAGTGAAACCCCGACTTGTCTCTCCCGTGCGAGCGTTTGGCATCGAAGTTGCACTGGTTAGCATCGAACCCTCGCGTGGGGTGTCAAATTGGTTCCGAGGTCCTTATCGCTCTCAGATTGAGACAATGAATCGCATTCCTTCCAACAACCCCGAATCGTCGAAAAACAGCGAAACCAAGGCTGAACGGGTCTCGTTAGCGGGTTGCTTGCTGGCTGCGCATCTGGATGTCGCCGACCCCATCTTCAGCAAAGGGGTTTGCCTCATTGTCGAGCACACGGAGAAAGCGACGGTGGGAATTATGCTCAATCGTCCGTTGGCGATGGACCCCAATCCGTTGTGGAGAAGTTTGTTTGAAGGGGAAACCACAGCGGAGATGGGCGTGGCGGGCCATTTCAATTTTGGTGGTCCGCAAAACGGTCCGATCGTCGCGATCCACAACGATTCCGCTTTGGCCGAGGGAGGAAACAGCCAGGGAGTCTATGTTTCCGCCCAGGCCGAGACGCTGCAGAAACTGGCCACGACGGCCCCTGAGCATTTGCGTTGGTTCATCGGGCATGCGGTGTGGGGGAAATCCCAGCTGGAACAGGAGATCGTCGACGGCAAGTGGTACGTTGTGCCAGCCATCCCGCAGATTGTGTTTGCCGAGGAGTCGCAGATGTGGCCTGAGGCGATTCGATTTGTGAGCAACTCGGTGATCGCGAGCATGCCGGGGGTCGATCATTTCCCCGCCAATCCACTCATGAACTGAGACTCGCTCCGGTCGCTGACCGATCCGGGACCGGTGGGTCGTTCAACGTTCAATTCCGTTTCGGATCGGTTTTGTCGGACAGGTGTTGATGGATGTAGTTGGCTCGTTCGGTGTTGCGAGCGCTGACACTGAGTTTCTGGCCGCACAGTTTTTGGAGGTGGGCGGGCTGGGTTTGGATAAAGAGCTTGTTCACGGTGGGGATGGGGATCGACTCGATCAGCCCCATGTTGACCCCCATGCGCACTTTGCTCAGGTAATGCATCGTCTCTTCGCTGCTGATCTTCTTTGCCGTGCAGAGAATCCCGAGGGCGCGGCTGACGTGGTCGTGGAGGTCGTCGCGATTTTCTTGAATGAGAAAGTCTCTGGCTTTGCGTTCGTATTCGATCAAACGCGAGACAACTTCGCTGACCCGCTCGAGAATCTGTTCTTCGCTTTTTCCGAGGGTCATTTGGTTGCTGACCTGGTACAGATCTCCCATGAACTGCGAGCCTTCGCCGAACAGTCCTCGCACCGCGACATTGATCTTGCTGAATGCCCGAAAAACCTTTTCAATTTGCTTGGTTGCAACCAGGGCAGGCAGGTGGAGCATCACGCTGATGCGAAGACCGGTACCGACGTTGGTGGGGCAGGCCGTGAGGTAGCCGAGTTTCTTGGTAAAGGCATACACCAACTTGCTTTCTAGCGTATTGTCGAGTTCATTCATTCGCGTCCAGGCCGATTGTAAATCGAGTCCGCTTTGCATCACTTGCAATCGCAGGTGATCCTCTTCGTTGACCATGACGCTGAAGCGTTCTTGGGGGTCGAGGACCACGGCTCGCGGTCCCTCCGCTTCGCTCAACTCATGGCTGATCAGTTGCCGCTCCATGAGGAACTGACGATCGAGGTCCCCGAGCTTGGCGACATCGACGTATTCGGTCTCCGAGCCCAAAGGGATCGCATCGATCGCGCGGCGAACGGTCGCCGCGATCGAAGCGCGATCCTGAGGGGTGCATTTGCGAATGAAGGGATAGTCCGCCAGATTTCGAGCCAACCGCACTCGGCTGCTCATGACGATATCGGATTCAGGGCCATTCCCTCGCATCCATTCCCCGGTTTGTTGGGCAAGTTCTTCAAACTTCACGATGTATTGGAAACTCTGGGGCTCATGGAGATGGCGGGTCGGTAGGTGTCGACTGAAAATCATCGTCGAGCGGGGGCTCCTCCCCCTCTGCTTCGTCCGTTTCCCCTCGCTCAATGGCGACGATTCGGTCTCGCAGTTTGCCAGCGACTTCGTATTGTTCCTTGTCGATGGCCTGTTTCATCTCCTCCTTGAGTTGTTTGAGCCGAAATTGCCTTTGCGGGGTCCCGGCTTGGTTGGAGGGCAATTTACCCACATGGCTGGTGGCTCCATGGATGTTGATCAAGAGCGACTCGAGATCCTCCTCGAAGGCAATGTAATCGAAGGGGCAGCCGAGCCTGCCTCCCTTGCGGAAATCGGCAAAAGTGATGCCACACATCGGACACTGTTTATTGTCGACCGCGGAAAGCTCATCCGAAATCTTCTCCAACTTCAGCTGCTTGGAAAGCATGTTGGTCAGCGCCGTCGCAGGGTGGGACGTCCCCTCCTGGCTGAAAAAATCGCGTGCATGCTCCTCGCAAAGGTGAAGAATGGCCGGCCCACCTGGATGAGTCAGTTCGGTGATGTGAAAAGTAGCGGTTTTTTCGCAGTGTTGGCACTTCATGTTCGAAAAATCGTTTAGCGATTCGCGGTTCTCAAGCGGCCTGTTAGTATAAGCAGGTCTCGTCCATCGGGCGATGTGGTCAAAAAAATCGTCTTATCGTGAATGAATCCTCGGAATGAGCGCATTTCCCGACTATCCCACCTTCGAAGCCTTGGCCCAAACCTACGACTGGGTTCCCGTTTACCGAAGATTGCTCAGCGACCAATTGACGCCGGTGAGCGCTTTTCGGCTGCTCGATGATGGTCAAAGTTCGGCGGGACTTTTTGAAAGCGTGATCGGAGGAGAGAAGATCGGGCGTTACAGCTTCATCGCCGTCGGCCCGCGGGCTCGTGTCGTCGCGCGAGGCAACTCGGTGCAATGGCATGAAGACGGTCGCGTCACGGAAATGGAACACAGCGACCCGATGTCTTTCTTGTCCGAGAAACTCGGCGGATACAACGTCGCAGACTTGCCCGAATTGCCTCCCTTTGTGGGTGGCGCGATCGGCTACGCAGCCTACGACGTCGTACGGTATGTCGAACGCCTGCCCAATGCCCCCGAGGACGACCGCCATCTACCGGACCTCGATTTCGGCTTCTACGAAAATCTTGTCGTTTTCGACCATGTCAACAAAACGGTCATGGTCCTGAGTCTGGTGCGAACCGGCCCAGGTGTCCAGTCCGCCCAAGCGTATGATGCGGCGCTGGAACGGATCCATTCCATCGTCGAACAATTGGACCGCCCCTTGGAAAATCATCGGATGGCAGACATTCCACTCCAGATGACCCCTTCGCTCCAGCCGATGTCCAATTTCTCCCGCGAGTCCTTCGAATCCGCGGTCGCGCGGTGCCGACAGTACATTCAAGCGGGCGATATTTTTCAAGTCGTTCTCAGCCAACGCTTCGAAGTCGAGTGCGATTGCGAACCGATCGAAATCTATCGCTCCCTGCGGGTGATCAATCCCAGCCCCTTCATGTTCCTCCTCCGAACCCCGGATTGCACGCTGGTCGGGAGCAGCCCGGAAGTCATGGCCCGCGTCGTGAATCGGGTGGTAACCGTCCGGCCGTTGGCTGGAACCCGTCCACGCGGCAAAACAACCGCCGAAGATGAACGCCTCGCCTCTGAACTCCTCGCCGACCCCAAGGAACGAGCCGAGCACGTCATGCTGGTCGATTTAGGCAGAAACGACGTCGGACGGGTCGCGCAATTCGGCTCCGTGCGTCTGACCGACCTGATGGTTGTCGAGCATTATTCGCATGTCATGCACTTGTCATCGAACGTCCAAGGCACGCTCCGACCGGAACTCCATGCCATGGACGCGTTTCGAGCGTGCCTACCTGCGGGGACCGTCAGCGGTGCACCGAAGGTTCGCGCCATGGAAATTATCGATGAACTCGAGCCGACTCGTCGCGGACCCTATGCCGGTGCCGTCGGTTATTTCGATTATCGGGGAAATATGGACACCTGCATCACCCTGCGGACGATGGTCATCTGCGGCGGCAAAGTCTACGTCCAGGCAGGTGCCGGCCTGGTCGCCGACAGCGACCCCGCCAGTGAATACATGGAAACCGTCAACAAAGCCAAAGCCCTTCTGGCGGCGATCGAAATTACGATGCAGCGACAACAGCCGGGAGACTGACGTCAGGCCGATACTAGGATGTCGTCGGTTTGACTTCAGATTGTTCGGGCAGGCGCTGGGCTCCTCGCTCTCCCGTTGCCGATTTTCATTGGAAAAGAGCGATCTGCCGACATTACAATCAGGGTGGCACGCGATTCGCCCTCGGATACTTCCTAGGTCGAATACGGATTCGCCCCCTTATCGATGGCTCGAAGACAGAATTAGAGGAAGGCATGAAGATTCTCAAGGTGAACAAACTCCGGGGTCCGAACATTTGGGCGAACTACCCAGTGCTTGAGGCTTGGGTCGACCTCGAGGAACTCAAGGACACCTCGTCGGAAATGATTCCCGGGTTCAACGAGCGATTGATGGCATGGTTGCCGACGATGGTCGAGCACCGATGCAGCGTGGGGGAGCGAGGCGGTTTTTTCGTCCGTTTGCGTCGGGGCACGTACATGGCCCATATTTTGGAGCACGTGACGCTGGAGCTTCAATCGCTGGCGGGCACTCCGGTCGGTTTTGGCCGCGCGCGGGAAACCAACGTCGATGGCATTTACAAGGTGGCAATTGCCTACAAAGAGGAGAAGCTCGCCCTCGAGTGCCTCGACAAGGCCTTCGAACTGCTGATGGCCGCAATCAACGACACACCCTTTGACGTCGCGAAAACGGTGGAGCATCTCAAGGAGTATGCCTACGACGTCTGCTTGGGTCCCAGCACGCGATCGATTGTGGAGGCCGCGAAGGCTCGAGGGATTCCATGGCGACGATTGAATGATGGCAGCCTGGTACAACTCGGCTATGGCGTGCATCAACGCCGCATTTGCACGGCCGAGACCGATGCCACCAGTGCGATTGCCGAGTCGATCGCGCAGGACAAAGACATGACGCGCATGCTGCTTCGTTCGATCGGTGTTCCGACGCCGGAGGGGCGAGCCGTCGAGAATGCAGAGGATGCTTGGGAAGCCGCAGAGGACATCGGGCTGCCGGTAGTTGTCAAGCCGCAGTATGGCAACCATGGCCGAGGCGTTGCCACGAACCTGCAATCGCGCGAGCAAGTCGTCGCGGCTTACCAGGCCGCGCGCGAAGAAGGACGATCGATCGTCGTCGAGCGGCATGCTCCTGGGGACGATTATCGTCTGCTGGTCATCGGTGGCAAACTTGTTGCCGCCGCGCGGCGCGAACCCGCCCATGTGATTGGCGACGGCCGCTCAACCGTGCAGCAACTGATCGACTTGGTCAATCGCGATCCTCGGCGCAGCGATGGCCACTCCACGGCCCTCAGCTTGATCAAAATCGATGCGGTCGCCCTCGGAGTGCTTCTGGAACAAGGGATGACACCCGACACCATCCCACCCTTGGGCAAAAAGGTTCTGATTCGTCGCAACGCCAATTTAAGCACGGGTGGCACCGCCACCGACGTCACGGACAGCGTACATCCCGACGTAGCCCGGCACGCGATCGAAGCGGCGCGCATTGTCGGACTGGACATCGCCGGCGTGGATATCGTTGCCCAGGACATCGCCCAGCCGTTGCAGGGCCAACGAGGCGTCATCGTCGAAGTCAACGCAGGTCCGGGCCTCCGCATGCACCTCGAGCCCTCCTCGGGTATGCCCCGGCCGGTCGGCCAAGCCATCATCGACATGATGTACCCCGAAGGAACCTGTGGACGCATCCCGATCGTCAGCGTCACCGGAGTCAATGGCAAGACCACCGTCACACGGCTGATCGCTCACCTCGTCGCCAACACGGGCAAGAAGGTAGGCATGACCTGCACGGACGGCATTTATGTCGGAGGTCGCCGAATCGACTCGGGTGATTGCAGCGGTCCCCAGAGCGCGAGATCGGTCTTGATGAACCCGTTCGTGGAAGCCGCGGTGCTGGAAACCGCTCGCGGTGGAATCCTCCGCGAAGGGATGGGCTTCGATATGTGCGACGTGGGAATCGTCACGAATATAGGCGAGGGGGACCACCTGGGACTCTCCGACATCGAAACCATCGAGCAATTGGCGATTGTGAAACGATGCGTGATCGAAGCCGTAGGCAAACATGGATACGGGGTCCTCAAAGCGGACGACCCTCTCACCGCCGCGATGGCCGAGCGCTGCAAAGGGCGGGTGATCTTCTTTGCGTTGAGCGAATCCGATCCAGTTCTGCATGCCCATCGACAGAAAGGGGAGAGAGTTCTGTTTGTCCGAAACGGGATGATCGTCATGGCGGAAGGAGAACGCGAGACGAAACTCACGACCGTCAATCAGATTCCTCTAACCCACCACGGACGCATTCGCTTCCAAGTGGAGAACGTGCTTGCTGCCGCTGCCGCATGCTGGGGAATCGGCATGCCGACCGAACAAATTATCGCTGGGCTTGAATCGTTCTCTGCCCACATGGACAAGGTTCCTGGCCGCTTCAATCTGCTCGAAGTCCACGGCGCAACCGTTATCGCAGACTACGGCCACAACGCATCGAGCCTGATCGCGGTGATCGATGCGCTGGGCCAGTTTCCCGAAGGCCATCGCACGGTCGTTTACTCCGCCGCCGGGGATCGGCGGGATGTCGACATGATTCGCCAAGGCGAAATCCTGGCCGAACACTTCGATCGCATTATCCTTTACGAAGACCAATACACCCGCGGTAGGCAACCCGGCGAAATCGCTGCCATGTTCAAGCAGGGAATCGACCGCGGCCGCCGAGTCAAGGAAGTCTATGATGTCGTCGGATGGGAGAATGCCGTCGATCGCGCTTTGAAGCTCATCAAAAAGGGAGACCTCATGCTCCTGCAAGCCGACACGATCGACGCAACCGTCCAGTATCTGCAGCGCGCGATCGAACACGAAAACCTCGGCAGAGAAATCGATCTCGATTTGGCCCTCCGCACCAAGCCGGAAACCCGGCCGGAATCGGAGCACTCTCCCAATTTAACGGCGAAATCGGCCGAAGCCACAAAGATCTCGAGCGATCGATGATTGCGCCACCGCGAGGGCAAAGGAAGGATGAATCAACCTTTTCACCGTTCGATTCATGACCTATAGTGCATGGTGTGCAGGTTGGAAACTACCTGCACAGTATGCCTCCGATCGTTTTTCCGGCTGAGGGACCATCACTTTGCGTTGGCCCAAATCACAACGGCGAGTGCAGTAGCACGCTCGATTTGCGCCAGTCTCGCAGCGGCTCCGTGTCGTGCCGC
>Ga0315904_10013497_pt1 | contig 10222 bp, 5 predicted proteins | sample LakEriMetagenome_6_FD_203529 | JGI IMG/M metagenome (GOLD analysis project Ga0315904, IMG submission 203529) | Freshwater fungal communities from buoy surface, Lake Erie, Ohio, United States - Buoy 12 MA120 | ecosystem: Environmental > Aquatic > Freshwater > Lake | place: USA: Lake Erie, Ohio...
AGGTGAACGTGCAGGAATTGAAGCGATGATGCTCGAATACATCCCGAACCGTACAGGTATGCCACTAGCAATCGTTGCTAACCGCATCACCCTAGACAAGCCACGTGGACAGTTTGATGGTGTGATGGGAATGTATTACACCCGCGCACGACTACAAGCCTTAACCGAGATTGCTATTGAGCGCGGTATCTTCCCTGAAGAATATCTGATTGCTCGACCAGGTGAGAACCCTGAAATTTTGCAGGTCGCTGATGGTAAAGCCGGACAACTTGGTGTTGTTAAGGGTGGCGACATCCAACAGTTGCAACTCAACCCTGGCTACAAGACTGATACAGCACTTGACCGTTTAGAACGACAAGAGCGTTTGGAAGGTGCGATCCCTGCCGAGTTTGGTGGAGAGTCAGCATCCAACATTCGTACTGGTCGCCGTGGAGAATCCGTGTTGTCAGCAACCGTTGATTTCCGTGTGCAAGAAGCACAATCAACGTTTGAACAATCCATCCTTGAAGAAGACAAAGTTGCTATCGCTATCGAGAAAGCGTATTGGGGCAACCAAGAAAAGTCTTTCTTCTTTGGACGCAAATCATCTGCCGGTGAAGAAACCTATACGCCAAACAAACTTTGGCAAACAGATTTCCACTATGTCGCATACTCTGCGGCAGGCTCGGATGTGAACTCGCTGATAGTCGGCCTCGGTCAACGACTCGGAACAGGACTTATGTCTAAAGAATCCGCTCGCGAAGCCGACCCGCTTATCAGCGACCCAGACCTAGAACATGATCGCATTATTTCAGAAGGAGTTGAGTCTGCTTTACTTACGAGTATTCAACAACAGGCTGCGGATCCTAATGGTCCGTATCAGCCAGAAGATTTGGCATATCTAACAAAGCTTGTTGTCGAGCAGGACGTACCGTTGTTTGATGCTGTTCGTCGTACCGATCAACGCGCTAAGGATCGTCAGGCAGCACAAGCACCACAGGGTTCACCGGGAACGATGCCAGGACTTGCGATGCCAGGTATGGGCGGAGAAATGATGGGTGGCCCACCACCGCAAGCAGGTCCACCGCCAATGGATCAACTACTCGCACAACTAGGAGGGTAAGTGAGCGACATCCAAGCAGGAACTAACCGTGTAGCGATTCAAGCTGCAACAGGTCAAACCTATGGGAAAGCAACAGAGCAAATGAACGCTCAACGTGCTGTACCGATGGGGACACCGCCAACAGAAGCACCACAAATGCAACGTCCTGTTCCTGGAACTTTGGGTGCGTTAACTCGACCAACAGAACGACCGATGGAACCGATTACTGCTGGAGCGAATTTTGGTGCAGGGCCTAACGCGATTGCTGCTGGTATCCCTATTCCGCAGTCACCAACTGCTCGCGCTGTTGACGAGATTCGTGCTATCGCACAACTGTACGGTTCGGATGACCTTCTTGACTTGTTGGATGCGTATGGAAATCAGGTCTGATGAAACTGTCACAACAGCTACCGGCAGACACGGTTAAGTTCAATTTAGAAAAACCATCTAAACCGCCTGTCACGCCTTCGCTCACATTAGAGCAGGTCGCAAAGTTGCAGGAAATCAAAACACGTGCAGGGTGGATCGCGCCACAACATCAGGTTGCTTTAGCAAAAGGTAACGCCACCACACAAGCTATTGATGCTGTGGCAACGATGACTGCTAAACAGATGATTGATATGCAAGGTTCCCAAGAGGAAGAAGGGAACTGGTTTGCTGAAAACGTTTTTAACCCTGTTAAGGCAACTGCTCGTTGGGGTTTCGCTGGACTGAACTTTGTTCCAGAGTTTGTTCAGGGTGGTTTGGCACAGTGGGGTAAACCTGGTGACACGATGTTCCAAGATGGTTGGTTTGCTCAAACCAGTATTGGTTCGATGCTGAAAGCCAGCCAAGGACAGATTATTGATCCTCGTACCGGTCAGCGTGTGGACAATGGCGAAGGCTGGTTTACTGCTGAGGGCGTTCTTGATTACCAGGGTAAGAAAGCCCGTGAGTATCGTGGGACGATTAACGGTTCTGCGTGGACTGTTGGACGTGCCGCAGCGAACTTGGTGTTCAAACCTAAATCAATTCCTTACAACGTGTTGTCTGGTGTTCTTGATGCTGCTGCATTGATCGCATTAGACCCAACAGGGCCAGTCACCAAGGGTGTCAAAGCGGCTACTAAGGGCGGAGTAGCGATCAAGGGTATTGATGTCATTCAGTCAAGCAAAGTTCCGTTGTTGTCGCAAATAGAACTAGCACCTTTGCGTGCTGCTCTTGAAGCGGATTCAGGTTTAGTAAAAGGTCTTGGCGATGTTTCACTTGACGGAACGAAATGGGATGCGTTTACCCGAACCAACAACCGAATGAAAAGGCTGATTGATCGAGTCGCTTCCGAACCATCTGCACGTGTTATCGCTGAAGATATTTTTGACCACAAACTCCCAAATGAAATTGTTGGTGCTTTGGCTGATGCCAGGGACCCAGAGGATGTTCGTAAGATTCTTGCAGCGGGTTGGGGTATCGGTAAGGGGGCTTTGCCGGACGACATTCGTTTGATCCAAGGGAACCGTGTTACGTCAAAACTTGGGGAAATTGTTGTCCAACGTATGCCACTTGTTGATGGTGTCCGCAAGTCACGCTATTTCACAAAGATGGCTGACGCGAAAATCATCGTTAACGGGGACATCAACGACAATCGCAACGCCATAAAAACCATTATCTCGTATCTTCGTACAGCTGGCGTAGATAGAGAAACCGCAGACACAATCACAAACTCGGCAATCAGGTCATTTACCGCCAACGCTTCAGATGTTGCTCGCAAAGAAACAATGGATATGTTCCATTCAACAATGCGGGCTGTGATGAAACAGGACGGCATCACGGATGAGGCAATCGACCAGTTGTATTCGCGAACAAATAACGGTGTTGAAAATATCCGTCGATATATGCAGAACCGCGTTGGTGAATCATTCGACGGTAAATACAGTTCCTATCTAACAAACAAAAACCGTGATTTCATCCCAGAAGAAGAAATAGAAACCCTTTTGGCTGAACTCGGTTTTGAGGCTGGAGATCAACTAGCGATTGTTTCACCAACGGAACTTGTTGAAATGTTGGACCGTGTGCAAGTTTTGCCTAATTTGCGTGAAGTTCGCCGCATCACCCGAAGCAAACTGTTCCGTGACGTTCTCGGCGACAAAGAATTGTTGAAAAAAGTCCCTTTGACCGCTAAACGGGAAAAGCGTCTTATCACCGTAATCACAGATCAAAAAGAGTTTGATCGTCTTGGCCAAGAGGTAGCGAAACTCCGCAAAATACCATCTAAAACCCCTGACATGAAAAACAAAATTGAGGACTTGCTCCAACAGCAGGCCCGATTAAAAGTCAAGGAGTATCGACGGATCATCACCCCTGAGCAACGTGCTGCTGTGAACGCTTTAGACTATGTGCAAAACCAGTTGTGGAAGCCTTTGGCTTTGGCTACCGGCGGTTATGTTGTCCGTAACTCTCTTGATGCTCAGGTCCGTATGGCGTTCTCGGAACTTCCATCCGTGTTCACACACCCATTTGAATACATGAACCTTGTTTTGGGTACATCAAAGCGGATGAGCTTGAAACTGGAGAACCTGGCAAAACTGGGTACGACTGTTGATGAAAAAACTTTGTCAAAACTTGGATCAAAGATTGATGAACTAAAAGCAATCACGTCGCCAACCCCACGTCAAACTGCACGTTTGCAAAAACTTGAACGAGAGTTTGAAGAACTGATGTCTTTGGGCGACCAAACCATTGATGAAGCGTTAGAGGATTTGGCTAACGAACTCAGTTTCGGTAAGCGCAAACAAGGGCTTGGTGGCGCAGAAATTGATGACCACATGGAACGTTCAGGTTCCTTCGAGAACGCAAACCGTGGAGAAGTAAACGGCTTGGAACGTCATACTGACGCTGTAGCCCAAAACGGTTACAGGACCTTTAACGACCCATTCAGAAAAGTCGCTGTCCAAACATTTGTTGAATATGGTGGTGACACACAAACCGCCCGTGAGCAGGCTGCTCGACGAATCGTAAACATCATCCGCAAGAACAAGAAACTTCAAAACGAAGTTGACGACTTGCACCAATACGGTTTCACTATCATCAACTCTCGTACTGGTGCTAAGGCCAAAACACCACCGATTGACCTGCGTGGGTTGACCGAAGAAGATCAAATCGCTGCTTACTACCAGTACGCCATGCGTATCAGCGTAGAAAACGGCCAGTTGTTGACTGGTGGCTTACCTGAAATTCAGTTCATGTATGCGTTCAACCGTGTACCTAAGTATGTTGATGGCGAGATTGCTCCACGTATAGAACGAACCCTAAGCGAACTTGTGCTTGCTGAAGGGGACGAATATCGGGTCGGATCAATAGTCCAGTTGGACGATGACCAGATTGGTGTCATCACAAAAATTAGCGACGATCTTGGTGGTGTAGTGATTGACCCACTAGATGGTTCTGTTGTGGATTTTTCTAAAGCAATCATTCAACCTGTCGAAGCTGTTGATGCGTTCGGTCGTGGTGAAGGCAGCGCAGCGGCTCGACGGATCATCAAAAAACAAGAGTTGTATGACGAAACCACAAAGGTTGGTTTGCCACCAACATTGAAGCGTGAATTGATGCAAACCTCCGCATCAGATCAAGGCAAACTCGCTTCATTCCAGGACTCATACGACAAGTCTGTTGACTGGTTTTTTAACAGCATTGTTAACACCATTACAACGAAACTGGAACGCAACCCTGTGTTCCGTCAGTACTACTACGAAGAAGTTGGCAAGCTCATTGACCGGCTTAACCCCGCACAAGCAGAAAAGTTTTTGTTACAGGTAGAGAAGAAGGCTGCTGCGCTAAAGATTAAGCCAGAGGAATACTTGGGTGACAAAGAAATCTTGCGAAAAATGCGAGCATCCACCAAAACTGCTGGCGATGTGACCATTGAAGAACTTGACGACTACGCCAAATATGTTGCTGTGAACAACATGAAAGAACTGTTGTATGACGCTTCGAGCCGTTCAAACCTTCAGGACGCTTTACGGATCATCATGCCGTTTGCACCTGCTTGGCGTGAAGTTATCGGAACATACGCAGGTTTCCTAAAGAAAAACCCTGTTGGTACAGCACGATCATTTCAACGTATCTACACCGGTGTTGCCAACGCCGACCCTGACAACGATGGTAGAGGATTCTTCTACCATGACCCAACCACCAACGAACTGATGTTCACGTTCCCTGGTTCGGGAACTTTGTCCAAGGTGCTTACAGGTTTGGATGCAACCCTTGAAGCACCTGTGTCACGACTTTCGCAAGGTATCCAGGCGTTCCCTGCTTTGGGTCCAGTAGCCCAAATCGCTGCATCAAAGATTCTTCAAAACACCCCAGACACCGACTTCCTTAGCGAAGTGTTCTTGCCATACGGTTCTAAAGGGATTAGTGCGTTGAATCCTTTGCCACGATATTTGGAAAAGTTCGCTTCAGCGGTTGTCGCCAACGAAGATGACTTAAACGGTATCTTCGCTAACACCTATATCGAGACACTTCGAGCATTGTCGGCATCAGGGGATTACGACCTTGACAGCCGTGAAGAAGTCAAACAGTTGGAATCTGACGCAAAGTTCAAAGCCCGTATCTTGACTGCGTTCAGGGCCTTCTCACAGTTCGCCGGACCTACCGCAGCAACCACCGAATTCAAGGTCAAGACGGATCAGGGCGATGTGTTTGTTTCGTCTTTGGTTAAAGAGTTTTACGATATGCAAGCCGATCCTCAGATCGGTTATGACAAAGCGTTGCCGTTGTTCCTTGAAACCTATGGTGACGAGATGGCTTTGTATGTGAGTTCTAAGAGCCGTTCTAACGCTGAAGGTTTGGAAGCCACCGAAGAATTTGGTAAATGGGAAGGCGACAACAAACAGTTGATTGAGGACTATCCAGAGGTTGCCCGCTATTTTGCGCCTGCTGGATCAGATTTCAGTTTCGCTGTTTATGACCGTCAACTTAAAGCCGGTGAGCGTGTTAAACTTACTGATGACCAGTTGATTACTTTGGCGCAGCAGCGTATTGGTTCAGCGAAGTTCCGTCAGGCCCGTGAACAGGTTGGGCCGTACCCTTCTGATTCTGCTAAAGATGTGTTGAAACGGTATCGTTCTTTCTTGTCAAAGAAATATCCTGGTTTCCCAGAGTTTGCAGAGTTTGAGGTTGGCAAGTATTACAACGATGTGGCCGATCTGAAGAAGATCGTGTTTGATGATCGTGTTGCTGAGACTGGTGTGGGCAAAGCTGTTCGAGAATACTTGTTGGCACGTGAGCAGGCTATTGCTAGGTCTGGTTCCACTGAACAAGGTTTCCGTCAAACTAAGAGTGCTGCCCGTTTGCGTGACGGCTTAGCTGCCCTTGGACTAGCATTGTCTAAGCAAGAACCAAATTTTGCACGTATTTTTGATCGTCTACTAGCGTCAGAGGTTGAGTAATCATGTCAGATACATCACAGAACCAAGCAACGACTGGTGATGAGCCAACCGATTTTGAACAGTTTGCTGCATCAGAGGGCGGGTTTTATTCGACTGGTGGGTTCGGTTCACTTACCGCATATCCGAAACGGCCTATTGTTGGGTTTGACCCCACTATTGACCAACAAACACAGCAAGCTATTTCTTCACAAATACAGATGGTCGGTCCTGGTGGCCGACGTGTCGGTGTTACCTATGACGGCGAGTTCCTGGTTAACGAGAACCGTCAGATTGCTCGCGCACCATACGGTGAAGAAGATGTTTACAACGAGTTGTATGCCATGAAAGACGGTGAACGGCTCAACACGCTGCGTTTGTTGCAGTCAAGAGGTTTCTATGGGACTGGCAAACCTTCAGGTACAGGTACTTTGAGCAGGGACAGGACAGCGTTCAAAGAGTTTTTGAGTTATGCAAACGCTAAAGGATATACGTGGAAGCCGTTGTTGCAGGAATTGATTACTGCTGGACCTGTGTATTCGGGTTCTGGTGGTGGTTCAAAATACCGGACTTCCCCATCTGAAAATGTTGCCGAGTATTTGCGTACCGCTTCGTTGGAGAAGTTGGGTCGAACGATGACTAAGGCTGATATAGATAAGGCAGTTGCCGCCATACAGCAACAGGAGGCCACCAGAGGGCCGTCTGCCCCTGCTTTGTCGGTTATGGCAGGTCAACAGGTTTCGCAGTTACAGGGTGGTGCTGAGAAGGCTGTGCGGTTCCGTAAAGCCATTGACGCTGCTATGAGTATCGTAGGTTAACGATGGCTGCTAAAGACGATCTTAAAATTCTTGACGATTTAATTGCAGATAACAACGTTCGAGCAGGGGCTTCTGCAACATATAAAAATAAGTCTTATACGCTTGCCCAGCTGATTGCGGAACGAGACAAGATTTCCAATCAGATCAAACAGCAAGGAACTTCCAAAGCGCGAGAAAAGCAAGCAACACAGCAACTCACAAAATCAGAGAGAGAAGCGTTACAGAAGGAAAGTAGGACCATCTCTGCTGCGCGTGGCCAAGTGGAAACAGCTCTTGGAAATCTCAATATCGCCATTACAAGAAACGGTGATGTTGCTGCCGCACAGAAAGTTTTGTCTGCGGCATACCAATCTTTGCGGGCCGTCAATCCACAAGATAAGTTGCTTGAAGGCATTACTCTTTCTGCGCCTTCCAGCACCACCCAAAATAGGGCAACTGCTCAGATGCGTGGTGAAGGCGTAGGGCCAACAACACCAACTCCACCGGCGGCTACCCAAACCGCTGCAACCCCACCTGCCACGACTCGACCTGTTGCAACTCAGCCTTCTCAAACCGCTACTGTTTCAGCGCAATCGGCAACATCTGCCACAGACCAAAAAACCTTTGTTGATTCAGAGTTGACAAAACGCAAACTCAAAGACACACCCGCTAACAGAACCAAATTGCGTCAAGAGTTCCAAACCAAAAACAAGCCTGCCGATGATATGGCGTGGATGGATGAGTTCAAGAAAACATATGCGGCATATTCTGATTGGACAACCAACGAAGTTATTGACCATTTCGGCCAAGACTTTGTGGACATCCTCAAAGAGGCCGTTAATACCGAGTTCACGGATGAGGAAATTCAGGCTCGGATCAAAGGCACACAGTATTTCAAATCAATCACAGACTCCCAATACAAGTTTGATGGTGCTAGTTCTGCGGTTCAAAACGGTTTGGTTGAGGCTGCCCGTAATGCGATTGTCAAAGATTACGCAGATGTCGGTTTGGCACAAACAGACATTGATGAAATCGCTAGGAAAGTTGCCCGAAATGGTCTAACCGCCACCGGTGTCAAGCAAGCTGTTTACCAGTATGCGTTCCGTAAACCAGAAGCAGCCGTTACACCTACGTCACCGGCTATGGCTACACGTGCGTTAGAAGGTGGGGATGCTGACGCGATCCGGCAATCTGCCCGTACATACGGTTACAAGGTTTCTGATGCCGAATTGCAGGCTGCTTTGACTGGTGGGATGTATAACGGTGTTGCTGTTACTAAGGACTCAATTTTACAAAAGGCGCAGAAAGCAGCGAAAGGTGCTTACGGTCATTTAGCGGATCAGATTGATGCTGGTTTGTCGTTGGAAGATATCTTTAGTAACTACCGTAATTATGCTGCTGACGCTTTGGAAATTGATCCGAACCAGATTGACTTCACTAAGGACAGCAAATGGGCTAGGGCTTTCGGCACTAAAGAAACAGGTCAAATGTCTTTGACTGACTGGATTTCAACGGTCAAGAGCGATCCTTCTTTTGGTTGGCAGTTCACGAAGCAGGCTAATCAGCAGGCTACGGATATTGGTTTGACTTTGGCTAGAGCATTCGGAAAGGTTGGCTGATTATGTCAATGTTTGATGGTCAAGGTTTAGGCGATGTCAACGCAGCTTTAGGTTTAGATACCCTCGGTGCTGAATTACAAGCGTATTTCCAAACTCCTGAAGGTCAGGCAAGCCTTGCTGCATCTGGTCTTGAAGTTCCGGTTATCCCGACTGGGCCTGATTATACGCAGATAGTTAACGATGCGTATGCCCCCAAGTATGCAAACTACTTTGGTGGTTTGGGGACTGGCGGTGGTGATAATGGTGGAGAAACCGAAGCAGAACGTATCGCCCGTTTGGATCGTGAAGCAGAAGATGCCCGACGCGCAAATGAACTTGATTTTGCGCGATCACAAGCAGAACAACAAACAGCGCAACGCCGTCGTGATGCCCGCGCAACAATGGCTAATGTTCTAAACACCTACGGGTTGGGTGAACTGTCCGACTACATTTACAACGAAATTATCGTCAAGGAAACCGTCAATCTCAACAACCCTGATGCCATCATTTTTGCTATCCGTGAACAGCCCGCATATCAGAAGCGATTTGCTGGTAACGCTGCACGTTTGAAGAAAGGTTTAGCTGAACTCGACCCTGCCTCGTATATCGGGTTAGAAAATCAGTTCCGTCAAACGCTCCAGTCCAATGGTTTGCCAGCAAACTTCTATGACCAATCAGATGACTTCCAAGCGTTGATCGAGGGTGATGTATCCCCTGCGGAACTTAATGAGCGTGTCCAGCAGGGCTATCGTGCTGTAGCTGACGCTGATCCGGCAGTAAAGGAACAGATGCGTAACCTGTACGGTGTGTCCGAAGGACAGTTAGCCGCATACTTCCTTGACCCACAGCGCACAGCCCCACTACTCACCCGCCAGGCACAAGCCGCCAACATCGCAGCCCGTGGACTAGAACAGGGTGGTATTCAGTTGACTGGTGCGTTCGCTGAGGATTTGGCTCGACGCGGAATTACTGAACAGCGGGCTCAGGCAGGGTTCGCTGAAGTCGGTGCTTTAGGCGAACTACGACAGACTTTCGCGGGCGAGACTGCACTATCCGGTGAACAACTGGCAGGTGCGGCGTTCGGGCTTGATGTCGCCGCGCAACAAGAGTTGGAGCGTAAACGTCGCCTTCGTACTGGTGAGTTCGCTGGTGGCGGTTCGTTTGCTCGTACAACTGGTGAAACATCAGGCTCAATTTCTACTGCGGTGGGTAAAGCCCAATAGCATACTTGACACTGTCAAGCAAGGTGTGTGTATACTAGGAATGTTCGGTTACGGACACCATTGGAAAACCCCCGATTTCAATGTGCAAAAGGGGTGAGACTTGCAGCCATTCGGGAACCTC
>Ga0315904_10013498_pt1 | contig 10221 bp, 10 predicted proteins | sample LakEriMetagenome_6_FD_203529 | JGI IMG/M metagenome (GOLD analysis project Ga0315904, IMG submission 203529) | Freshwater fungal communities from buoy surface, Lake Erie, Ohio, United States - Buoy 12 MA120 | ecosystem: Environmental > Aquatic > Freshwater > Lake | place: USA: Lake Erie, Ohio...
CTCGCCGAGGCCAAGGCCTACATCACGATGCTGCGCACCTTCGTCGATGCCTGCGCCGCCGAGCACATGGCCGGGGGCATCAGCAGCGAGAAGGCGGCGATGGCCAAGCTGGTGGCCACCGAGACCATGGGGCGTTTCCTCGACGAGTTCCTGCAGCTGCACGGCGGCTACGGCTACAGCGCCGAGTACGGCATCGGCCGGGCATGGGTCGACGCGCGGGTGTCGCGCATCGCCGGCGGCGCGTCGGAAGTGCTCAAGGACATCATCAGCCGCAACCTCGGCGCGGAGTCGGCATGAGCGCGAACCCCCCTTCGACGAATCCGGGCGCCGCATCCGGCGCGCGCCGCCACCCGCAACCCGACTTCTCGGCCCTGCACGCCGTCATGCAGGCCACGGTCGATGGCGAGCTGCTCGCCGGCGTCTCCTCGGCGGTGCTCGTGGGATCCGACGTGGTCGACACCCACTGCGCCGGCTGGGCCGACCGCGAGCAGCGCGAGCCGCTGCGCCCCGATCACCTCTTCCGGATGTACTCGAGCACCAAGCTGATCGCCTCGTGCGCGGCGCTGATGTTCGTCGATGAAGGCCGCATCGGCCTGGACGAGCCCATCGACGGGGTGCTGCCGCAGCTCGCCCGCCGGCGCGTGCTGCGCCCGGGCGCCACGTCGCTTGCCGACACCGAGCCCGCGCGCCGGCCGATCACGCTGCGCCAGCTGCTCAGCCACTCCTCGGGCCTGGGCTACGGCCTGCTCGACCCGGGCACGCTGCTCTACCAGGCCTTCATCGACCGCAACGTGCGCGACCACCTCACGCCGCTGTCGGTGATGATGGATCGCCTGGAAGACCTGCCGCTCTACTTCCACCCCGGCGAAGGCTGGGCCTACTCGATCGCAAGCGACGTGCTCGGCCGGCTGGTCGAGGTGCTCTCGGGCCAGCCCTTCGACGCATTCCTGCGCGAGCGCATCTTCGAGCCGCTGGGCATGCGCGACACCGGCTTCGTGGTGCCCGAGGGCGGCGCCGATCGGCTGGTGGCCCACTACCGCGGCGCGAGCCTGAGCCGGCCGCTCAAGCCGGGGCTCACCCGCCTGGACGACGTGCCCTGGCCCGGGGCCTACCTGCAGCCGGTGCCGCGCCTGTCGGGCGGCGGCGGGCTGGTGTCGAGCCTGCCCGACACCATCGCCCTGATCCGCAGCCTGATGCCCGGCGGGCCCACGCTGCTGCGCCCGGCAACGCTGGCCGAGATGATGCGCAACCACCTGCCCGAGGGCGTGTACGCCGGCTTTCCGGGGCCCATCCCGGGCAAGGGCTACGGCCTGGGCGGCGCGGTCACCCTCGCCGAGGCGCCGGGCGACCCGCCGGATTCGGTCGACGAGTTCCAGTGGGGCGGCATGGCCGGCACCCACTGGTGGATCAACCCGCGCCGCAACATCGCCGGCATCGTGATGGCCCAGCGCGACATCGCCTTCTGGCACCCGTTCTCGTTCGACATGAAGCGCGCGGTCTGCGCGGCGCTGGGCTGAGCGCGGGCAGCGACGGCGCGGCGAGGGGGGCGGCTGCCTGCGCCCCCGGTCCCGCCGCGCGCGTCAGAACACCGCCGACGCGCCGCCGTCGATGTTGATGCTCGAGCCGGTGACGAAGCTCGCCATGTCGGACACCAGGAAGGTGATCACGCTGGCGGCCTCGTCGGCGCGCCCGATGCGGCCCAGGGGCACGGTCTTGCCCAGATTGGCGTAGTGGGTCTCGAGGTCGACGCCGGCCGCCTTCGCCTTGGTCTCGTGCTGGCCGGCCCGCACCAGGCCGATGCACACCGAATTGACCAGGATGTTGTCGGCCGCGTACTCCTTGGAGAGCGCCTTGGTCATGGCCTGGCCGGCGGCGCGCGTCACGGTCGTGGGCATGGTGCGCGCCCCCGGCGCCTTGGCGCCGATGTTGGTGACGTTGACGATCCGGCCGCCGCCGCGGCTGCGGATGTGAGGGATCGCTTCGCGCACAAGGCGCACCGCTGCAAAGAGCTTGAGGTCGAAGTCGGCCTGCCAGGCATCGTCGGTCACCGACTCGAAGGCGCCGGTGGCCGAGGTGCCGGCGTTGTTGACCACGATGTCGATGCCGCCGAAGGCGCGCAGCGCCTCGGCGACGATGCGCTGCGCCTCGCCCGGCTGCGCGACGTCGGCCGACACCGTGTGCACCGCGCCGCCGGCCGCGCGGATGCCGGCGGCCACCTCGTCGAGCCGCTGCTGGCCGCGCGCGACGATCACCACGCGCGCGCCTTCGGCGGCCAGTCGTTCGGCCGTTGCCCGGCCGATGCCCTGCGTGCCGCCGGTGATGATGGCGACCTTGCCTGCGAGTCCGAGATCCATTCGAGTCTCCTGGTGTCTGTGCGATACGAAGTTCAGGCGCCGCCCTTGAGGCGCTCGTTCTGGGGGAACATGAAGCGGCGCGACTCCTCGTCGTTCTCGGTCTTGAAGGCGTGGGCGGCGCGCAGTTTCTCGACGCGCTGCGCGGCCGGCCGCGCGTTCACCTCGTCGAGCAGACGGCGCACGCCGGGGTAGCGCGCCCAGTGCTGCTCGCCGCCGAGCACGATCGGCAGCAGCCGCGCCCAGCCCCACACCGCCATGTCGACGATGCCGTAGGTGTCGCCGAGCATGTAGCGGTGGGCGGCGAGGCGGTCCTCGAGGAGCTGCCAGTGGCGGTGCGCCTCGTAGTCGTAGCGGTTGAGCGCGTACTCCTTCGGTTCGGGCGCCACGTTGCGAAAGTGCACCGCCTGACCCGAAAAGGGCCCGATGCCGCTGGCCACGAACATCAGCCACGACAGCATGCGTCCGCGCCCGGCGGCGTCGCTCACCGGCGGCACGAAGCGGCCCTGGGCATCGGCCAGGTAGAGCAGGATGGCGTTGCTGTCGAAGATCACGGCCTCGCCGTCGACCAGCGCCGGCACCTTGGCGTTCGGGTTGATCTTGAGGAAATCGGGCGCGAACTGCTGGCCGCGCCGGGTATCGACCGGCACCGGCTCGTAGGGCAGGCCGAGTTCCTCGAGCAGCAGCGCCACCTTCATCGGGTTGGGCGCGGCGTTGTAGTAGAAGCGGATCATGGTGGGCTCCGGGTTCGGTCGGGAAGGCGAGCGGCGCGGGCCTGGCCAACGCGCGCGCTGGCCGGGCATCGGCACCGGGGAGCCGCGATTCTGCGCCGATTCCGCAGTCGGCGTCGGACGGGCCGTACCGGCCCGCGCCGCGCGCTACAGTGCGGCCCATGAAGACCCGACCCCTGATCGCGCTCGACGCCGACGGCGTGCTGCTCGACTTCCATCGCGGCTACGCGCGCGCCTGGGAGCGCGCCTTCGGCGAGGCGCCGCACGAGCACGATCCGCTCGCCTACTGGCCGCATCACCGCTATCGCACCGGCCGGCTCGAGCCCGATCGCCTGGAGCACTTCCTGAGCCACTTCGATGCGCGCTTCTGGTCGACGGTGCCGGCGATGCCCGGCGCGGTGGCCGCCTGCGAACGGCTGGCCGCGGCCGGCTACGAACTCGTCTGCGTGAGCGCCCTCGAGAAGCGCTTCGAGCGGGCGCGGCTGCGCAACCTGCGCGACCTGGGCTTTCCGATCGGGCGCGTGATCGCCACCGGCAACGCGCCCGGCGAGCGCAGCCCCAAGGCCGACGCCATCGCCGAGCTGCAGCCGCTGGCCTTCGCCGACGATTTCCTGCCCTTCCTGCGCGCGCTGCCCGCCTCGGTGCACACGGCGCTGATCCGTGGCGGCCCCAACCGCAGCCCCAACACCGGGCCCGATCTGGCACTCGCGCGCTCGATCCACGACGACCTTGCGGGCTTCGTCGAGCACTGGCTCAGCGCGCCCCAGGCCCGCCCGCCAGACGGTGCAGCGTGAAGGCTGCCGCCAGGCCGATGAGACCCACGCTGCCGAAGGCCAGCCCCCAGGCCAGCAGCGACGCGCGCCCGCCCGCGGCATCGAGCACCGTGCCGAGCAGCACCGGCCCCACGAAGGAGCCCACCGAGGCCACCATGGTGTAGAAGGCCACCGTGGCGCCACGGCGCGCCGGGTCGGCGCTGCCCATCATCCCGGCCGACAGCGTGCCGCTGTCGGCCAGCACCAGGATGTTGTGCAGCAGCAGCGGCCCCAGGAAGAACATCCAGAAGGGCAGGGCGGCCGAAAAACCCACACCCATCGCCACCAGCGCCGACAGCACCATCACCACCACCGAGGTGCGCGCCAGCCCGAAGCGCGCGCCGATCGCCCCACCCGCCATGCCGCTGGGCACGCCCAGCAGGATCAGCGCCGTGGCCACCAGCGACAGGTTCCAGGCCGGGGCCGCGCCCGGATGCAGCGATACCGCGAAGGCGAGGAAGGCCACCGTCCAGCCGCGCATGGCCAGCAGCTCCACCGTGTGCGAGAAGCCGCCCGCCACGTACCCCATCGAGGCGCGGTTGCCGGTGACGGCACGCCAGCCGAAGACGCCGAGTCCGGGCGCGCGCGCGGCGCCCGCGCCCGCGGGCCGCGCCGGCGCGAGCATGAACAGCACGATCGCCGCCGCGAGCAGGTTGCTCGCCACCGGCACGGCGAAGGCCCAGCGCCAGCCCGCCCAGCCGGCCACCAGCCCGGTGACGGCCACCGACAGGCTCGAGCAGATCGAGAAGCTCGACACGTAGGTGGCGGTGGCCTGCGCCTGCTCGCCCGCGGCGAGCCGGTCGGCCATCGCCTTGATACCGGGCATGTAGGTGAGCACGTAGCCCACGCCCACCAGCCCGCGGAAGAACATCGCCGAGACCAGCCCGTCGGCGTACAGGCCGAAGCCGGCATAGCCGACGACGTTGAAGCCGGTGCCGGCGAGCATCAGCCAGCGGGTGTCGATGCGGTCGGTGAGCGCGATGGCGGGCGAGGCGAGCAGCGAGCACAGCGACATCACGCCGAGCAGCCAGCCCGCCTCGGTCTCGCTCAGGTGCCACAGGTCCATGAACCCGGGCAGCAGCGCCGCAACGCCGTGAAACCCCAGCACCGTGAGCCCGAGGTAGGCGCACATCAGCGCCGTGAGCGCGCGCGGGCGGCTGACGCGTGGCATCGCCCGCCGCGCCGCGCTCGTCATCCGAAGACGATCACTCCGGCTCGAAGCCGGCCGTCTTCATCGACGCCAGGAACTGCGTGAACTGCCGGGTCTGGTAGGCGGCCATCTCGGCCGGCGTCGAGGTCTGGACCTCCAGCCCCAGGCCGACCAGGCGCTGGCGCATGTCGGGCAGCTCGAGCACCGCGCGCAGTTCCTTGTTCCAGAGGTTCACCAGCGCCGGGCTCATCCGTCCGGCGCCATAGAAGGCGTAGAAGCCCTCGCTGGCCAGCTTCGGATAACCCAGCTCGGAAATTGTCGGCAGATCGGGCGCGGCCGACGCGCGCTTGGGCGCCGAGATGCAGATGATGCGCAGCTTGTCGCCGCGATGGTGGGTGAGGAAGTCGGTGAGACCGCCGCAGCCCGCCGGCGCGTGGCCGGCCGACAGGTCGGCGATCAGGGGCGCGGCGCCCCTGTAAGCCACCGGCTCGAGGGGGACGCCGATAGCCTGCCCGAGTTCGACACCGAAGAAGTGGGTCGAGCTGCCCATGGCGGTCGACCCGAAGCTGTGTTTCCTCGGGTTCTTCTTCAACCACTCGATGTACTCGGGCAAGGTCTTGGCGCCGATGGTGGGCGACACGACGAACACCGTCGATACCGTGCCCGCCATCGTGATGGGCGCGAGGTCCTTGTCGAGATCGTAGGGCAGCGACTTCTTGGTCGCCTTCTGGGCGGTGGTGGCGGCGCTGGGCGCATACAGGATCACCGAGCCGTCGGTGGGGCCCTTGGCCACGAAATCGTTGGCCAGCGTGCCGCTGGCGCCGGCGCGGTTCTCGACGAGCACGTTGATGCCGAGCCGCTCCTTGAGCTTTTCGGCGATCAGGCGGCCCATGACGTCGGTGCCGCCGCCGGCGGGATAGCCGACGATCATGCGCACCGGGCCCGAGGGCAACGACTGGGCGAGCGAGGGGACGGGAAGGGTCGCGGCCAGGGTGGCAGCGCCCGCCGCGGAGAGGACCTTGCGGCGGTCGGGATCGAAAGTCATGCGATACAACTCCAGTCAGGGAGGGGGAGGAAAGAAACGGGCGCGCGCAAGGCGTGCGCAAGCCTCACTCGGGCTCGACGCCGGCCGCCTTCATGATCCCGGTCATCTGCGCGATCAGGTTGGTCTGGCGGGTGAGCATCTCGGCCGGCGTGGAGGTCAGCACCTCGAGGCCCACGCCGAGCAGGCGCTGCTTGGTGTCGGGCGCATCGACCACCGCGCGCAGCTCCCGGTTCCAGAGATTGACCAGCCCGGGGCTCATCTTCGAGGGACCGTAGAAGCCGTAGAAGCCCTCGTAGCTGAGCTTCGGATAGCCGAGCTCGGCGATGGTGGGCAGGTCGGGGGCAGCCTGCGCGCGCTTGGGCGAGCCGATCGCGATGATGCGCATCTTGTCGGCACGGTGGTGGGAGAGGAAGTCGGAGACGCCGCCGCAGCCGGCCGCGGCGTGGCCGGCCGACAGGTCGGCGATCAGCGGGCCCGCGCCCTTGTAGGCGATCGGCTCGAGCGGAATGCCGATCTCGCGGCCCATCAGCACCCCGAAGAAGTGGGTCATGCTGCCCATCGCGGTGGTGCCGAAGTTCTGGCGCTTGGGGTTCTTCTTGAGCCACTCGATGTATTCGGGGAAGGTCTTCACCCCGATGGTGGAGGACACCACGTAGGCCACCGAGACGGTGCCGGTTAGGCCGATCGCGACCAGGTCCTTCTCGACGTCGTAGGGCAGCTGCTTGCGGGTGACCCGCTGCGCGACCGTGGTGGCGCTGGTGCCGTACATCAGCAGCGAGCCGTCGGTCGGGCCGTTCTTGAGCATCTCGGCGGCGAGATTGCCGCTGTTGCCGGGCCGGTTGTCGACGATGATGTTCAGACCCGTCTTTTCCTTGAGTTTCTCGACGATGATGCGCGCCATCACGTCGGTGCCGCCGCCCGCCGGAAAGCCGACCAGGATCCGGACGGTACCGGTGGGCAACGACTGCGCGAACGACGCGGGGCTCGCGGCGGCAGCCATCATGGCGCCGCCTGCCGCCAGGGTTTTTCTCCTGCCGATACTCACGCTCATCACGGGTCTCCTGTGATTTCGATTTGCGGCGCCGCAGCCTCGGCGCGGGGGGCGCACCCTGCGAAACTCGCGGGCGTCGATCGATCCTACCGTTGCGGTGCCTGGCCGTCGTGCGCCGGCATTCCGGGATCGCCCCAGTTTCCGCACGGTCTTTCCGCTTCGCCGCGCTTCGTCCTCCCTGGCCCTGGAGCCCGCCGTGCCCCCACCCGATCCCGCATCACCCGACGCCGCCCGCCGTCGCCTCGTCGCCGCGCCAACCGATCTCGCCGCGGGCATCTTTCTGCTGGTCGTGGCCGCACTCGCCTGGTGGTTCGGTCAGGGGCTGAAGGTCGGCACCGCCTACCGGATGGGGCCGGGCTACGCGCCGCTCATGCTGTCGTGGATCGCCGGCGGCTTCGGCGCGGTGCTGGTGCTCACCGGTCTGCTGACCCGCGGCCCGGCGCTCGAGCGCTGGAGCCTGCGGCCGATGGCGCTGGTGCTCGGCGCGATGGTGGTCTTCGGCCTGAGCATCGAGCGCACCGGGCTGCTGGTGGCCTCGGCACTGGCCGTCGCGCTGTCGGGCCTGGCCGCGCCTTCGCCACGCGTGCGCGAAATCGTCGTGCTGGCGCTGTGCCTGGCGGCCTTCGCCTGCCTGCTCTTTCCGTTTGCCCTCAACCTTCCCCTGAAGATCTTTCCATGACCGAACTCCTCGGCAATCTTGCGCTGGGGTTCGGCGTCGCGCTGACCTGGCAAAACCTCGCGTACTGCCTGATCGGCACGCTGCTGGGCACGCTGATCGGCGTGCTGCCCGGCATCGGCCCGGTCACCACGATCGCGATGCTGCTGCCGATCACCTTCAAGCTCGAGCCGACGAGCGCGCTGATCATGCTGGCGGGCATCTACTACGGCAGCCAGTACGGCGGCTCGACGACCGCCATCCTGGTGAACCTGCCCGGCGAGGCCTCGTCCATCGTCACCACCCTCGACGGCCACCAGATGGCGCGGCGCGGCCGCGCGGGCGATGCGCTGGCGATCGCCGCGCTCGGCTCGTTCTTCGCGGGCTGCGTGGGCACGCTGCTGATCGCCGCCGGTGGCCCGCCGCTGGCGGGCCTCGCGCAGAAGTTCGGGCCGGCCGAGTATTTCTCGCTGATGGTGCTGGGGCTGGTCGCGGCGGTCGTGATGGCCCGCGGCTCGGTGCTCAAATCGTTCGCGATGATCTTCTTCGGCCTGATGCTCGGCCTGGTGGGCACCGACGTCGACACCGGCGCGATGCGCTACACCTTCGGCATCGGCGAGCTCTCCGATGGCCTGAGCTTCGTCGCGCTGGCCATGGGCCTGTTCGGCATCGCCGAGATCCTGCGCAACCTCGACGGCGGCGGCGAGACCGACCGCTCGGTGCTCGACAACAAGGTCACGGGGCTGTGGCCTTCGATGCGCACGCTGCGCGATGCCGTGCCCGCGGTGCTGCGCGGCACCGGCCTGGGCTCGGTGCTCGGGCTGCTGCCCGGCGGGGGCGCGGTGCTCGCGTCCTTTGCCGCCTACACCCTCGAAAAGAAGATCGCGAAGGATCCGTCGCGCTTCGGCAAGGGCGCGCTCGAGGGCGTGGCCGGCCCCGAGTCGGCCAACAACGCCGCGGCGCAGACCTCGTTCATCCCGATGCTCACGCTGGGCATCCCGTCCAACGCCGTGATGGCGCTGATGGTGGGCGCGATGATCATCCAGGGCATCGAGCCCGGCCCCGAGGTCATGACCAAGCGGCCCGACCTGTTCTGGGGAATGGTCGCCAGCATGTGGGTCGGCAACCTGATGCTCGTGGTCATCAACCTGCCGATGATCGGGATGTGGGTGTCGCTGCTGCGCGTGCCCTACCGGCTGATGTTCCCGGCCATCGTGCTGTTCTGCTGCATCGGCGTGTACACCCTGAACAACTCGACCTTTGAGGTGATGCTGGCCGCGGGCTTCGGCCTGATGGGCTACATGCTGCTGAAGTTCGGCTTCGAGCCCACGCCGCTGCTGCTGGGCTTCGTGCTGGGCCCGCTGATGGAGGAGAACCTGCGCCGCGCGATGCGCTATGCGCAGGGCGATCCCATGGTCTTCCTGGAGCGACCGCTGAGCGCCTCGCTGCTGGCGGTGGCCGCGCTGCTGCTGGTGATCGTGCTGCTGCCGGCGATCCGGCGCAAGCGCGAGGATGTGTTCGCCGAATAGGCGTGGTGGGCCCGGCTCAGGAGCCGACGAAACGCAGGATGAGGGCCTGCAGGCGGTCCGGCGGATCGACGAACCTCAGGCCGACCCGGAAGCGGTCTTCCTTGGCGGACAGGACGCTGCGCATGACCATGCATTCGGCGCTGATGAGTTCGCGCGCATGCGTCGAGATCGGCAGGTTCAGGTAGATGCGGCAGGCAGTGCCCGGATTGACATTGGCGGAGCTCAGTGTTCCGAGGCCCCCCAGACTGACGTCGAGGACCAGAATTTCGATGGGCTTGCGCCCCGGCAGGGCCAGCACCGCCGGTGTCCGCATGCTGCGCCGCTCATGCTGGCGCCTCTCCATGCCGCCTTCGGAAGCGGCGGGCTCGATGTTCGATTGCTGCTGGTCCATTGGGGAAATGCGCTCCCTGGATCGGAAGCCGAGTCTAAAGAGCGGCGGACGAACGGCGGGTTGCGGGGCGACGAACGGCAGGCCCCGTGGGGTCGGCGGTAGAAGCGGCGCGCGCGGGCCCCATCGTTTACGCTCGCGCTTGCCGCCTCGCGCGCGGCCGCGACCACCCCGATGGTCGCTATCCGCCCGACCCCCGCCCCACCGCCCAGGGAGACTCTCCTGACCGATCGAGACACCGCCCGCCCCGGCCCGTCGGCCGAGCGCTGGTACCACGCCAGCGTGGCCGCCTTCATGATGCCGGCCGGCATCCAGTCGGTGATGCTCGCCTGGCTGCTCGCCATCGAACTCGGCCAGCCCGCGGCACGGTTCGGCGTCACGCAGATGCTCGGCCAGCTGCCGGCGCTGCTGCTGCTGATGGTGGGCGGCTGGCTGGCCGACCGGGTCGATGCGCGCCGGGTGCTGATCGGCGCCCAGCTCGCCGCCATCGTGATGCCGCTGGCGCTGAC
>Ga0315904_10013499_pt1 | contig 10221 bp, 11 predicted proteins | sample LakEriMetagenome_6_FD_203529 | JGI IMG/M metagenome (GOLD analysis project Ga0315904, IMG submission 203529) | Freshwater fungal communities from buoy surface, Lake Erie, Ohio, United States - Buoy 12 MA120 | ecosystem: Environmental > Aquatic > Freshwater > Lake | place: USA: Lake Erie, Ohio...
GAAGGAAATTGGAAATTTAGAAAAAAGTACGATTACTCTGAAAACCTGACCGAGCATCAGGTATCGCATTGGCTAGATTTAGACACTCAAGAAGGTGAACGCCACCTAATTAAAGACCGGCTTGCCGAACAATTAAAGGCGCTAGACAATACCAAGAGCAGCGACCCACCTTGGAAGGTGGAAACATTTAAGGTGAAGTTATGACCCAGCCCATAGATATTATTAGCCGCGCCATGAAGGACATCGGGGCGCTTGCCGCTGGCGAGACCCCGGCCCCTGCGGAAGCCCAAGACGCGTTTGATATGTTGAACGACATGATCGACCAATGGTCAAACGAGCAGATGATGGTCTACTACAAGACCGAGATCATCTTCACTCTGACTGCGGGGCAGACTCAGTACACGGTTGGCCCAACTGGTCAAGTCAACTCCACATTTACGGGCTCAATAGCAGGGAATACCCTAACGGTCACTAACATCACCGAGGGCGGTCTTGCGTTGGGCATGAACATTTCTGGCTCTGGAATTACGGCTGGAACTAAGATTACAGGCTTTGGAACCGGAGCTGGTGGCAACGTAAACTACGCCGGGACGTACACGGTCAATAACACTCAGACCGTAGCATCGACCACAATAACCGCTTATTACGAGCGCCCCCTATCGGTTAACTCAGCCTTTGTGCGGGTGAACACGAACTCTAACGGAACGCCGATTGTTAATGGTGGCTTAGATTACCCGGTAGCTATTCTGAACCTTGAGAACTACGAGCTGATTGGTCTAAAGACCCAGAACGGCCCGTGGCCCAAGGCTCTGTATTACCAGCCATCTGAGGTTATGGGTACGTTCTACTTCTGGCCCAACCCGTCTCAGGGCGAGATGCACATATTCTGCGACACCATATTCCAGCGTTTTAATAGCATCAACGACACCATTGTGATCCCGCAGGGCTATCTCATGTGCTTGCGCTGGTGTCTTGCGGAAAGACTTATGCCCATGTACGGCAAGAACGACCCCCAGCAGATAGCGGTCATCAACGCCTACGCCATGCAAGCCAAGGCAACGATCAAGCGTACCAACATGAAGCCAGCCCAATCCGCTAGGTACGATGACGTTCTGGTGGTTGGCAAACGTGCTGACGCTGGTTGGATTCTGACCGGGGGCTTTCAGTAATGCCTGACTTTGGATTCGTAGGCGCAGCTTACGAGGCTCCCTCAATCACTCAGGACGCGCAGGAGTGCATCAACTTCTACCCTGAGATAGACCCTACCAAACCGCAGGGAGACAGGGGGGTTATAGCTCTGTACCCGACACCGGGGCTCGACACGGTAGCCATTTTCCCCAATCAAGACGAAGTTAGGGGACTAAGAACCTTGTCTGGCGGTAATTACTTATTAGCAATTTGTGGCGCTTTTGCTTACATTTTGGAAGATGATCTCAGCCCCAAAATGGTAGGCCAGCTAAATACTGACTCTGGTTTGGTTGACATTGTAGACAACGGGATTGATGCCTATATTGTCGATGGAGCTGACCGGTACGGTTGGAGGATTTCTGACCCTGCTGCGGCTATTTTTACGGCCTCAATTAGCGGCACGACCATGACCGTAACCGAGCTATTTTCTGGAACGATTGCGGTTGGGCAACAGGTTTTTGGCGTTGGCGTAGATCAGGAGACGGTTATCACGGCCTTGGGAACTGGAACCGGCGGAGCTGGTACATATACCGTAAGTAACAGTCAGACTGCGGCCTCTGGTCGATATAACTCAGCTCAAATTAACTGCGTTTTTACCGGATCAACGTCAGGCACAACCCTGACCGTGTCTGCGGTATCTTCAGGTACTCTCCATGCGGGCATGACCATTACAAACTCAAGCCTGACCACGAAAACCGTAATTACCGCGCTTGGAACCGGTACGGGTGGAGCTGGAACCTACACAATTAGTAACTCCCAGACGGTTGGATCGTCCACAATGTACGGCCTAAACTGGACGGTCTTACCGGCCTCAGACGGAGCCTTTGTTGGCGGATCTACGGTTGAGGTTGTAGACAACTACTTTATCTACAATAAGCCTGATAGCCAGCTCTGGGGTGCAACCGACCTATTAAGCATCATTTCAAACCCGTTGTCTTACGGAACCAAGGACGGCTCTCCAGACGATTTGGTAACCATTATTGTTGATAGGCGCGAGGTCTACCTTTTGGGTGAGATGTCCTCCGAGGTCTGGATTGATGTTGGAGCCTTTCCGTTCCCGTTCCAAAGGATTCCGGGTACGTCAACCCAGCAGGGTATAGCAGCCAAGTTTTCTGCTGCCCGGATGGGAAACTCTTTTGCATACGTCTCTAAGAACAACCGAGGCGAGGCAACGATTGTCCGCATGAACGGCTATATTCCTGAGAGGATCTCTACCCACGCGGTTGAGAATACCTTGGTGGGCCAAAACGTCTCGGACGCGCTTGCGTGGACTTACCAGCTAAATGGTCACGAAACCTATGTGGTGACATTTCCCTCAATCGGTGAAAACGGCCTGACTTGGGCCTTTGATAACACCACGGGGCTCTGGCACAAGTGGCTATACACGAATGATCAAAACGAATACGAGCGTCACCGGGGCAACTGCTGCTCATTTTTTAACCAACAAGTGTTAGTTGGTGACTATGAAAACGGAAAACTTTATAGGGTTTCCTTATCGGAATACACCGATGACGGTCAATTGGTGCGCCGCCTCAGACGTTGCCCGCACATAACCAGCGACCTCCAGAGGCAGTATTTCCACGAGCTTCAAATCCAGTTCGAGCCCGGAGTTGGTCTATCGACCGGTCAGGGTGACAACCCCCAAGCCATGCTGCGATGGTCAAATGACGGCGGTTTTACTTGGTCTAATGAGAACTGGGTCACGATTGGAGCCCAAGGCCAATACTACAACCGAGCCATGTGGAGGCGGTTGGGCTGGGCGCGGGACAGGATTTTTGAGGTGGTAGTCACCGATCCAATTAAGGCGGTCATAGTGTCTGCGAACCTAAAGGCTACGGCTGGAGATAACTGATGGCTACGCCTCAGAATCAAAGCATCCCAACGTCCCCGCTGTCAGACCAATCGGGCCGGCCCACGAGGGCGTGGCAGTTATTCTTTTTGAATTTGCTTAACTTTACAAGCAGTACGACCGCCACGGCTGGATCGGCAACCCTCCCGGCAAACCCTGCGGGGTTTATCAATATCACGGTGAACGGGGAATCTAAAAAGGTTCCTTACTACGATGTCTGAACTTTTAGAGCTTGCGCCTCTCATTGAGAATGTTCCAACAAAAGAGCAGATAGACCGTTTACAAAAAGAGGTGATGAAATTCCCTCAAGCGGAGCTGGAGACCGAGCATTATTTCTCAGACGGGATGTATTGCAGAAAACTGATCCGACCGGCTGGGACGCTGATTGTTGGCAAGGTTCACAAAAAAGACCACTTTTTTCTTTGTGCCTCTGGTGAGATAATCGCGTGGACTGAAAAGGGCATGAAACACCTTAAGGCTGGGGACGTAATTGAGTCCAAGCCGGGGACTAAAAGGGTTACTTTAGCGGTGACCGATGCAATAGGAATAACGGTTCATAAGACCGAACACACCAATTTGGACGAGATTGAGAAGGAACTAATTGAGCCAGACGAACTAGCTTTGTTCGATTCAAGCAACAAATTAAAACCTTTGGAAGATATTGAACGCATTATGAGGGCTATAACATGAGTTGGATGGCAGCGGCAGCAATATCAGGCGGGGCAAGTCTTATAGGCGGCATTATGGGCTCACGCGCATCGAAGAAGGCGGCGGAGCAACAGGCGGCGGCAATTCGAGATGCGGCAGCGATCCAAGAGCGTATGTACCAGCAGGGCAGACAGGATCTAGCTCCTTATCGTGACATTGGTTACACAGCACTCAAGGACATTACCGCCCAGCAACCTTTTCTGACCGGCAAATTTGAGGACTACCGAGACCAGTACCTAGACCCAAGCATGGCCTTTAGGTTAGGAATTGGTGAGCAGACCACCCAGCGGGCGGCTAACGTAGGGGGCGGGGCTTTAAGCGGCAACACCCTGCGGGCGCTCCAAGACTACTCTCAGGGACTAGCCTCAACCGAGTATTCCAACGCATTTAACCGGTTCCAGACTGAGCGCGGGAACATCTATAACACCCTAGCCAACATAGCTGGGATGGGTCAGGGCGCGGTCAATACAGGCGTTCAGGCTGGTCAAGCAACAGCCCAGAATCTTGGTCAATTGGCTGTAGGCGCTGGTCAGGCTCAAGCTGCGGGAACGATAGGGTCAGCAAACGCACTTGCAAGCGGTTTTGGTGGGTTAGGAAATGCGTCTCAGCTATACGCCCTTGGGTCAAGCGGATTTTTTAATCGACCCGGACAAGCACCAGTAAAACCAACAGTTTAAGAGGCTGAAATGGCAGACTTTGGCATAAATCCAAACATAGCGATGGGCTTTCAAGGCAACCCAGCCAATAAGCCTATGACCCTTAATGAGCTTGTTGGCCTGTCACGCAACGTGATGGAGACATCACGGTTGGCTGAGCTGTATCCAACATTGATCAAAAAAACGGAAACAGAAACCGCTTCAGCTCAATTTGGGTTAGATGAAAGACGAGCAAATGCGGTGACATCTGGAATGACCGCTTTAATCAATAATCCATTGGTTGTTCGGGCAGAAGAAGCACCAGACATGGTGGATAGAGATAAGCTAGTTCAATACGTTACAGAACATGGCGCAAATCAAGCTAAAGCGCTTGGAATACCAAAAGAAAAGGCTGACGAGCTTTTGGCTCCTTATATAAAGTTTGCGAGTGAAAACCCTCGCGGTTTACGAGGGTACGCCAAGGAAAGGTTATTAGCTGGTCTTGATACAGCTTCTCGAACCTCTGCCTTTGGTGGGGCGCAGGGTATTGGAGCCCTAACCCCGCTACCCCGCGAATTAACAGATAGGCCAGTTGGAGTAACTCCAGAGGCCATGACCGCACCTATTGGCGCAGCAGTCACTCAAGTTCCACCGTCAGAGGTTCAAGCGGCCCCAATGGCTCAAGCGCCTATGGCTCAAGCGCCTATGGGTCAGGCTCAAGCTCCACGGGGAGATGCTGGATTTGCTTTGCCATATCCAATCCCTATCCGTGGCGTTCAACAGGCCACAACGCCAAGCGAGGCCACAGACTTGGCTACCGGTCAGAAGTATCGTACTGATTTGATTGCAACTCAAACAACTGTGAACAAATCGGCGCGTAACGTAGACGCAGTATTGTCAGGAATTAGAGAGCTAGAAAAAGACCGCCGGTTTACTACCGGATCTTTACAACAAGCAGAAAAAGCAGTTCGTGAATTTTTTGGTGATGAGCAATTCAAACAGTTAAGCAAAGATTTAGCAATTTTAGAGCTTGCAACAATACAAGCGTCTGGTCAGTCAATGTCTACTGACGCTGGTAAGGCTTTAGTTGCCAAGGCTAACGGAGATGAGACCTACCCACCATCAGTCTTAAAGTCTGTTGCAACCCGTGTAGCTGGAGACATTATTAGGCTTGACATGGAGGCCAAAGGCGCTCAAAAGTTTGCTCAACAGTTTGGTGATTCTAACTTAACAGCCTACCGTCAGGCGTGGGCGGCTAATGCGGATCAAAAGATTTTTGAGGCAATGTACATCAATAAAAATGAACGTGATCCAAAACGCCGTAGCGAATCATTAGATAAACTACTGCCAACAGACGCGGCAGAATTACAAGAGTTCAAGACAAAACTTCAAAACATTAAACGGTTGTCCGATACAGGGCGCTTAAAATGAAAGATTTGTACCGTTTTGAAAATATGACGGAGGACGAGCTTACCAACGCAAAGCAGATGATGCTGAACGAAGGAATCTTGCCAAATCATATTGAACGTATTTTTGATAGCAAAGACGCTCAAGCAGCATTTAATAAAAGACCGCCAGAGGTTAGGCAAGCGTTTTTTCAAAAGACAGGATCAATTATTGACCTTGAGGACTTAATTGATCAGCGATTAAAAAAAGCTCCAAAAGCAGAATCGTCAGACCTTGAGAGCATTATTGATAAACGTATTGCAAATATCGGTCAGCAACAACAGGTTGCAGTCAATAAAGAACAGCAAATTCTAGCCGCAGCCGTTCCACAGGTTGATGCGTCAGGCCGTGTCGTATCAGCCCCAGCAGCTCCAGCTCCTAAAAGGTCTTTTATTGATTACTTAAAAGGTACTGGCGAGACCGTGGCAGCTTTAGGATCTCAGGCCGTTGTTGCACCGGTTGCTGCGGGCGCACAACTAGCGTCAGACATTCAAAGCAAAGTGTTTGGCGGTGGCGCACAAGTTGGTCAACCCGTGTTTGGTCAGGTTATGAAGGCCGCGACCTATGAGCCAAAGACCGAAGCCGGTCAGGAAATGATGGCTGGGGTTGCCAAGGCGTTTGAGGAAAGCAAATTACCCCCGGTGGCTACTGGCGCAGTCCCGCCTGTGTTGCCTCGCGCTACCAAACCGGCAGTAAAACCCCGTTTAACTTATCAAGAGTTTCAGGTTCAACAGAATGTAATCAAAGGCCAAGACCCAGCAGGGCTACCCGGAGTGGCAAGCGTTGGAGCTGCAGGCCGTCAAAACCCGGTAGCGGTTCAAGCCGCAATCGACCAGTTACCCGTAGAAATGCGGGGAACGGCAAGCCAAATGCCTTTGAAGAACGTAAACCTAAATGCTTTGGAGTCTCACGTTCAGGCGCTAAACCTACCAGAGCCCATTCAACTCACTAAAGGTCAAGCTACCGGGGACTTGGTTGCGCTCAGTAACGAGTTAAACCGCCGGGGTGAGTTGCCCAACATTGCACAACGGATTGGCGAACAAAACAAAAAATTGGTTAATAACCTGACGTTGATCAGAGAAAGAGCCGCCCCTGACGTATTTGGTACTAAACCGTCTGAGTTTGGGCAACAGGTTATTGACGGCTACCTAAACATTGACCGGCAACGTAACGACAACATCCGTCAGCTTTACGGTCAGTTAGAACAGGCTGCTGGCGGTAACTTTCCTATTGATGCACAAAAGTTTGTTCAGAGCGCAGACCAGCAGTTAAAGAAAAAACTCAAGAGCGAGTTCTTGCCGCCTGAGATTGACCGGCAACTTCAATCCTACCGGGACGGTTCAAGCATGGACTTTGAGCAGTTTGAGTCCCTGCGGACTAACTTAGCAACTGAGATCCGTAAGGCAGAACGAGCTGGGGACGGTAACAAGTCTTTTGCTTTGGGAGTTGTTAGGGACTCATTAGAGAACCTACCCTTGACCGGCGAGGCCGCTAAACTTAAACCACTAGCTGACGCAGCTCGCAAGGCCGCCAAAGAACGGTTTGATGCGCTAAAAAGAGATCCAGCATACAGCGCAGCCGTAGACGGTAAGGTAGCCCCTGAGAACTTTATTGACACCTTTGTGTTGTCAAAAGGTAAAGGCACAGAAGCTAACGTGCGCCAAATGATGTCCGCGTTAGGCAGGGGCTCACCGGAACAACAGGCCATAGCCGCAGGGCTTATGGAAATTATTACCCGCAAGGCGGTTGATAGCTCTGGCAACTTTTCTCAGGCTGCGTATAACAAGATTTTGCGGGACTTGGAGCCCAAGCTGATAGAAGTATTTGACCCTGACTCTGCAAAACAATTAAAGAACTTGGGCGAGGTATCGCGCAAGGTTATGGCCCAGCCCAAGGGTAGCTTTGCAAACAACAGCAATACCTTGGTTGCCGGTCTTGCGGAAAAGTTTGGTTTAGCGGCAGAAATGACTCCTATTCTTGGTCAATCGGTAACCGCATATAAAACATATAGGGCAGGAAAAGCCGCAGAAAGGTTTGAGCGTGAGTCATTAGAGCCGCTTGCGGGAGCAAAACAGGAACGAACCCTTGGTGAAATTCTAAGAGGAAAATAACTATGGCAGTCAATCTTTCGCCAATTGGCAATGGATTTCAGTTTTTCGATAACAACGGTGCGCCGCTTAACGCCGGTAAGATTTACACCTATCAGGCCGGGTCAAGCACACCGCTTACAACTTATACCGACAATGCTGGTCTAGTTGCAAACACCAACCCAATTATTTTAGGGACAAGTGGTAGGCCGCCTAACGAAATTTGGCTAACTGACGGAGTGTTTTATAAGTTCATTCTAAAAGACTCATCAGACGTAACGATCCAGACTTATGACAACCTTTACGGAATCCTTGGTGTAATCCCAGCGGTTGCCCCGTCATCAGTACCTACGGGCTGTATTATTTTATGGTCTGGTTCAATTGGTTCAATTCCAGCAGGGTTTGTGCTTTGTAACGGACTAAATAGCACCCCTGACTTGCGTGATCGATTTGTAGTTGGAGCTGGATCGTCATACGCAGTAGATGGAACCGGGGGCTCTGCTAACGCAATTGTTGTAAGCCATACACACACAGCAACATCGGTTGTCACCGATCCGGGTCACACTCATTCTTATCAAGCATTTATTGATGGAAGCCTTGGTCACGGTGGTGGTGCAACCACAAACGATTTTCCAGCATCTCTAACAACTGGATCAAATACAACCGGAATTACAGTTGCAACAACCGTTGCGTCAACGGGAACTTCAGCAACCAACGCAAATCTGCCGCCTTACTACGCGCTTTGCTACATCATGAAAACCTAACATGGATTGGCAAACTGTTATCAATCTGGGGTTGGGTACGGTTGTGGCTGCGATGGGCTGGTTTGCCCGCGAGCTATGGGACTCACTAAAAGAGTTGCGTAAGGATACCCACGAGATAGAAAAGGAACTGCGTGAGCTGTACGTCCGCAGAGATGACCTCAGAGAAGTTCGAATTGAGATGGCTGCAAGGTTTGACAAGATAGAGAGTCTTATTGGATCTCTGTATGATCGCCTCAACGACAAGGCAGACAAATGAATTATGAGCGACATAGATCCGATTATCACGGCGGCTCAGAGTGCCACCAAGGGCATAAAGTCGGCTATACAGTCTGGCAAGGAAATCAGTTCCGCTGTTGAGTCCATCCAGAACTTTGGGGTTGCGGAGCTAAAGGCCAGACAAGCCTATAAGGTACGCCAGAGGACAGACCTTGGTGACATTACGATAATGACCGCCATGACTGAGTGGCGTAGACTCTACCGGCTAAAGCAAATGGAAGATGAGGTTAAGGAAGTTCTTTGCCAGCAGTTTGGCGAGGACGAGGGCCGTATCCAGTTTGGCAAGGTTTTGGACATCAAGGAAAAGATGCAGTCAGAGTTCCGGGCCAATAAGGACGAGCTGGGCCGGGATCTAAAGCTCTGGAGACAGACGCAAATCTATGCGGTACTGGGCGCGTTCTTGCTGGTGAGCATTTATTACATTTATAAGGGCCACCTGTGAGCGAGCGTCAGGACACCTTAACCAAGGTCTTGGCCTATGTAGATAGCCCGTTTAAGCTATTTGCGCTGATCCTGATGGCGATATTTGCGTTTGCTGGCTACATCATCTACGACAACCGCGAGGTCATTGTTGGGACGTACAAGGAGCATCAAAAGCTACCCCAGATAGCAGAGGGGCGGGTTGATGACGCGGCTACCCACCTCTTTAAGCACACTAACGCCCAAGTAGTTGCTATTTTTAAGGTCAACCCTATTGTTGGGTCGCGGGTCTTGTATCGCGCCTATACCAAGGAGGGTAGGGACAAGACCGTAGAAGGTCTTGATGTCGGTCTATTTACGAGCAACGCCAATAACAATAAGGACGTTGTGGCGCTCATGGCTAACGAAATACCTTGCGGTGAGTACAAGGCAGCTCAGTCTGAGGTGGGGCTCTGGTACATCGAAAAGGGCATGACCTTTGGGTGCAGGGTGAGTGTTCCCCCCGACCACACTCGGTTTATAGGCCAGATTACGGTCGGTTGGGCTACACCGCCAGCCAACCTAGACCAAGCAAAAACCATGTTGCAGATTGCCTCAACCATTTTATCGAAGGAGAAAAAATGATCCCTTTAGCCGCAATTATGTCGATTGGCGAGAAGGTCTTGGATAAGGTTCTACCAGATCCCGAGGCCAGAGCAAAGGCCCAAGCAGAACTGATCAAGGTTCAACAGGAAGGCCGTCTGGCTGAGTTGGCTGCGGACAACATCGAGGCCCAAGAGCTTACCAAGAGGCTTGCAGCCGACATGAACTCGGACTCATGGCTATCTAAGAACATCCGACCCATGACC